>NPIE01002960.1_pt1 | contig 43865 bp, 42 predicted proteins | sample 8637661 | NCBI WGS metagenome assembly NPIE01 (sample SAMN07420842, study PRJNA396082) | bioreactor metagenome | isolation source: sample BA12 brine-fed electro-methanogenic bioreactor BA | place: Japan: Kochi | collected 2016-12-09 | reverse complement strand
CATGGACAGACGAATCATTCTGCCGGCACTGTTCGGCATCCTGACGGTCGCGGCCGCAGCCGCCTATGCTTCGGTTTTTCTCATTTTGCCCCTGCCCGCTGCCGTAAAGTTTGTTATTGCGGTCCTGTTTACGGCCATTGCGGCGGCAATGGGATACGTAATCGTTCAGAGAACAAAGGAACTTAAGGAGGAGGATAAGGATGATATTGGTAAATACTGATTACATAAGCGGCAAAGAACTTGAGACCCTTTCCATAGTAAAGGGCTCCACCATCCGGGCAAAGCACCTGGGAAATGACATAATGTCCGGCCTGAAGACCATTGTGGGAGGCGAACTGACCTCCTACAGCAGCATGATAAACGAGGCGCGGGCGATTGCGACCAAAAGAATGGTCGACGAGGCGGAGGCGCTCGGAGCCGACGCGGTAATAAATATCCGCTACGCCACGAGCAATGTCATGCAGGGCGCCGCGGAGGTGCTGGTTTACGGCACGGCGGTTAAATTCAGATAAGCATCGAAGCAGGAGCTGTTTCTTTTCGGGGGGATTTACGCTACCATCATCCCATGAACAGAGAGGCGGCTTTATTCAGATCAAAACTGAACCGGGAGGTGCGTTCCTTTTTTGAGGGGAAGGGGTTTCTGGAGGTAGAAACCCCCCTTCTTACCCCGGCGCCCATTCCCGAGGCACATATAGAGCTCTTCTCCACCCGGTTTTACAGCGATACCCTGGGAGAACGGGAACTCTACCTTATTCCCAGCCCCGAGGTGCACATGAAACGGCTCATTTCGGAGGGCTCGGGGAGCATTTTTCAGATCTGCAGGAGTTTCCGCAACGACGAACAGATGGGCCGGCATCACAACCCGGAGTTTACCATGCTGGAGTGGTACACCGTGCCCGGCAGCTCGGAAGAGAATATCGCTCTTACCGAAGAGCTCTTCCTGCACCTGTCCGATCAGTTTCCCGAAACCGCCAACGGGGCCCTCCTTCCCCCCTTCCGGAGAATGAGCATGGCCGAAGCATTCGGCCGTTATGCCCGTATAGACCTGGAAGCCGCTATGGATCTGCCCCGTCTTCGCCGCGCAGCATCGGAAGCGGGCGTTGAACCGCGGGAGAAGGGCGAAGGCTGGGAAGATCTTTTTCACCGTATATTTCTTACCCTGGTGGAGCCGGAGCTGCCCGCCGATAGGCCCCTCGTTCTGGAACGCTACCCGGCGGCGGTCGACGCACTGGCCCGCAGGATTCCCGGAACCCCCTGGCGCGACCGCTGGGAGCTCTACGTAAAGGGGCTTGAAGTGGCAAACTGCTACGGCGAGGAGACCGATCCCAAACGGGTGGATGCGTTTTTCCGTTCGGAATATGCCCGCAAGGCGCAGAGCGCCCGGGTAATACCGGATATCGATACCGATTATTCCGCCCTCTTCAAAGACTTTCCGGCATGCAGCGGCGTTGCCCTGGGGATGGACCGCCTGGCCATGCTTTTTTCAGGTACTCCGACCATCGGGGGGGTGATCTTCTTCCCGCTTTCTGATATGCTCCCATAAATTGTGCAGCGGCTGCGGCCATGAATACGAAACTCATTATGAACCGAGGTATAGATAAATGATGAAAGCTGGAGCGATCGATAAAGGGACCGCGCTTCTTATAAAGGGAACCCCCTACGTCGTTATGGAAAGGGAATTTGTAAATCCCGGTAAAGGTTCCGCCTTTGTAAGGCTGAAACTCAAGAGCCCCGCCACCGGGCAGGTCCTTCGTGAAACCTACAAAACCCAGGATTCGGTTGACGATATTGTGGTATCCGACAAGGATTGCCAGTACCTCTACGCCGATACGGACTCCTACCATTTTATGGATATGGAAACCTATGATCAGTTCGAGGTTCCCATGCAGGGTTTCGAGGATTACAAGGTGCTTATGAAGGATGGGGAAACCTATACCATCATTTTCTGGGAAGAAAAGCCCCTGGATATAAAGATTCCCTACAAGGTTGTCTATGAGGTTACCGAAGCCGAAGACGCTGTAAAGGGAGACACCGTTACCGGTGCCACAAAGGTGGTTACCGTGGAAACAGGTCTGCAGGTAAAGGTGCCCATTTTTATCAAGCAGGGCGAAAGAATCATGATAAATACGGAGACCCGGGAATATGTCGAACGGGTCAATCAGTAATATTCTCCGGAACTACTCCAATAAAGAGGTCGCATTCCGTTATCACGGCTGCGACCTCTCCTTTTATCTCAGCCAGGGCCTCTTCAGCAGCTACAGCGTGGATGCGGGAAGCGCACTCCTTCTTAAGCTGATAGCCAAAAGCGGTATCGGCGAAGGTAAAGAACGGATTATAGATGTCGGCTGCGGGACAGGAGTCCTCGGCCTGAGCCTGAAAAAAAAACACCCCCGGGCAGACCTTACCCTCCAGGACCGTGATGCCCTGGCGGTTCTCTTTTCGAAGGCCTCGGCGCAGAGGAACAATCTGCTCCCCGAAGACGCTGAAGAGATCGATACTCTCCATTTCTCCGGGGGACTGGCATTTGAAGGCCTGGATGATGCGCACTTCGACCTTATCGTAAGCAACTGGCCGGCCAAGGCCGGAGCTCCTGTCCTCAAAGAGTTTTTCGCCCAGGCCCGTTCCCGCTCAGCTGCCGCCGGTGCCCACCTGGCAATGGTGATAGTCCAGCCCCTCAAGGAGCAGGCAATAGCCGGTGCGAAAGAAAACGGCTGGGAGATTTCCGTTCAGGAAGAGACGGTCAACCACTGCGCGTTCATCGCCGCAGCAGGCAGCTCTCCGGACCGTGCCTCCGCCCATTCCTTCAGTCTCGAACCCTACCTGAGAACACGTTTCAGAGGTACGGGCTACACCCTCCGGACGGCCTATGGGCTTCCCGGCTTCGACACCCGCCCCTACCATGTTGCGCTTCTGGCCCATGAAGCGGACACGGTACTGGGACACCTGAAGCGCAGGGACGGTACGACCCTGGTCAGGAACCCCGGACAGGGACATATACCCATGATACTCGCGACGGCATCGGGGAAGGGAGAAAGCCTTCCTCTACCGGTCAGACTTGCATCGAGAGACCGGCTTCAGCTTCTTGTCTCGGCCTGCAACCTTGAAGAGGCCGGAATTCCAGCGGCGCCGCTGGAACATGACGCGTCTCCCCTCTCTCCATCCCGGGATGCGGGCGGAGCAGACGGCGCAGCCCTGGCCATTATCGATCTCGACCCCGTTCCCGGCAGCAATACTGCCGAGGAAAGCTGGCTGTGGGCGGAAGAGCAGCTGCTCCCGGGAGGAACAGTTATATTCCTCGGCAAAAGCGCGGATCTGAGCCGGATGTCGGGAGGACGCAGGGGTTTTTCTCTTCAACTGAGCAAGAAGCACAAGGGCAGCCGAATTCTTGTTTTTTCCAGAAACGAATAAACGACCACTGAGGGACAATAATCGGCCTCTTTTTATTCGTTTGACTTTTATGTTATAGTCTCGCCATGAGAATAACCACCAAGGGACGCTATGCCGTCAGGGCCGTGCTGCGTCTTGCCCAGACAGAAGGGAACAGCCCCATTCCCATAAGAATATTATCCGAGCAGGAAGGAATATCTCCCGAATTTCTCGAGCAGATTTTTTTCAGACTGCGTAAAAACGGCATAATCGGATCAACCCGCGGCCCTGGAGGCGGCTTCCGCCTGGAGAGAGACCCCGGCGAAGTCAGCCTGATGGAAATTTTCGATGCCGTCGAAGAGGGTCTGTTTCTCTCACCCTGTACCCAGGACGGAGAGAACTGTGACCGGGAAGAGATCTGTTCCGTTCACGGTCTGTGGAAAAACAGCTACAGCCTGCTCCGATCCTATTTTTCCGTCATAAGCATTAAAGATGTGATTGAGGATCGTTTCCCGGAACCGGCTTTTCTTTGAGGTGAAGATCGAGTTGAGGAAAGGGTATCTCAACACCCTCCCGCTTGAAGGCCTTCCATATTTCCATGTTTATCCAGTGATGGGCCGCAAATTTATCATGAACATCCCGTATCCAGGTAAAAAGCGCGAAATCCACGCTTGAATTGCCGAACTCCTTTAGACGCGAAACCGGCGCTTTGTCGCTCCTCCGATAGGGACAACGCTCTGCCACCTCGAGCAGCAGCTCGTACACCTTCTCCACGTCCGAACGGTAGGAAACTCCGATATTGTTGCGTATGACAACACTTTTGTCAGAGTAGGTGTTGTTGTAGACGGTGCTGGAAACCAGCTGACTGTTGGGAACGATAATTGTTTCATTCAGAAGGGTGTTTATGATGGTGGAGATAATTCTGATCTGAACAACCGAACCTTCCAGTCCTTCCACAAGAACAAAATCACCCTCCTTTATGGGACGGGTAATGATGATGATTACACCGGCGAAGAAATTCGCGACCACATTCTGAAGACCGAAACCGAGACCGATACCGAGCACACCGAAGATAAGGGTCAGAGCCGAAAGGTTTATCCCGATTATCGAGAGACCGATAAGCAGAACGATAATCATTACCGTATAGCGCAGGAGATTGGATATGGAGAACTGCTTGCCTTCGTCAATGCCTATCCGGCGGAGGAATGCGGGGCTCATCATCCCCTTGGCGGCCCTGCCCGCCCAGCTGGCCATGTAGAAAACCGGAACGGTAAGCAGAAGCGTTACAAAGCTTATGCTTGTCTCTCCGGATTTAACAATAGGCTGATTTATGATTCCGTAAAAGAGTTTCCAGTATTCAAAAAGCCTGGCGCCCAGAAGCCGTCCGCTCAGTCCGATCATAAAAATGATGTACAGAAGTCTTAGAACAAGACGGATCCAGTGAATAAACCGGTATTTTATTTCACTCTTGAGGGATGTGCGGTTAATAAGCTTTTTAAAGCCCCTTACACAAAGGCGGTAAAAGATATAGGCGGCAAAAAGAGGAAGCAGAAAGGTTACAAGAAGCTGCAGCGGATTAAAAGGAAGCTCCACAACACCGATGGTCAGAGGTGTCTCAAGAAAAGCAAGCAGCAGATCAATCAAGGGAACCCGCCTTCATTTTACCTTCCAGAAGGTCGTACATGCTTTCCGGATGCTCTTCAAAAAGGAAAAACCGCTTTATGCGTTCGAACACCTGATGGTTGGCCATAAAGGCATCCACCATTTCCGGATCGAACTGCTTTCCCCGCTCGGAGGAGATAATTTCCACTGCGGTTTCGTGGGAATACGCTTCCTTGTAGGGCCGCTTGCTTGTGAGCGCATCATAGACATCGGCAATTGCAACTATCCGTGCCGAAAGGGGAATTTCATCTCCCTTCAATCCCTCGGGGTAGCCCTTTCCGTCCCAGCGTTCATGATGATGATAGGCAATTTCCTTGCCCATGGTAAGAAAACTGGTTTTTGTCAGCTGCTTGTCCACAACGTCCAGGGCATCTCCCCCCAGTTTGGAGTGCTCCTTTATGCGGTCATACTCCTGAACATCGAATTTTCCCGGCTTGAGCAGGATTGAATCGGAAATTCCGACCTTGCCTACATCATGCAGGATGGATGAGAGGGCAAGATCCTCCAGGTACTCGTCGGTTATATAGGAGGAATATTTCGGCAGGGTCCGAAGGGTCTGTGCCATGATCCGGGTAAATTCCCGGATCCTCTCCAGGTGACTGCCCGTATCCTTGTCCCGGTACTCCGTAAGCTTGGCAAATCCGATAATGGCCGCCGACTGGGTGTCTTTCAGCTCATGGAGAGATTCCCGCAGCTTGGTCTCAAGATGCACACGCTCGGTCAGGTCTTTTTCCGTCATGGAATAGGCGATTGCAGCTCCGGTGGAATCCTTTATGGCAGTAAAACTTGCATAGGTGAATATGTTCGTCCCGTCCTTGCGTTTGCGCTGAACCTCGCTTTCAACATAGCTGCCTTCGTTAAACTGAATAAGAGCTACCAGCTTGGCAAAGGCGTCGGTTCCCCGGTCCACCCGCAGAAGATCGTCATAATGCTGACCGACCATCTCCTCCCAGACATATCCGTAGGTACGTTCGGCCGCGGTATTGAGGTTGAGTATCATACCCTCGGGATCGAAGACAATAATGGCCGAGAGAATGGTATCAAAAAGGATGGTAAAATTCCGTTCGGATATTTTCAGCCTTGATTCGAGGTTTCTGAGATAGGTTACATCCTTCCACTGGGAGGCATAACCGGTAACGTTTCCCTTTTCATCGCGTATAATCCAGCTGGTATCCAGAACTCTCTTGATTGCGCGGTCCCTGTTGTAGAGGTGGGTCTCCAGATTGTAGACCGTACCTCCCTCGAGAAGGCGGCGCTGCTTGTCCTCCAGTTCGTCCCGGTAGACATAGATGCTGCTCAGATCCTCCGGGGCATCTTCTTCCTTGAAGTCCAGAAGACGGGCGAATGCCGGATTGGCCGTCTCTATTCTGCCGTTCATCCGGGCGGTAAAGATGGCATCGCCGATGGTGTTTACCAGCTGTTCATATTCCTTGAGCGCCGGCTGTGCGGGATTTCCCGGCTCAACGGCTTTTAGAATGATGAGGAAATAGTAACCATTATCCGTGGTAAGGCGGGATATCTTTACATTGAACTGCCGCTGCTCGCCGTTATTCGAGCCTTTTACGGGGAGTTTGACCGAAAACATCCCCTCCTTCGGTTTTTCAAGACCGAGAGGAGAGAGAAAGGAGTTTTTTCCGGAAATTATTTCATCGGCCCTCAGGCTGGACATCCGCGAGAAGACGTCGTTGAAGAAAAGAACTTCACGATCTTCATTAATTATGAGTATTCCGTCAGAGACTTCTTCTATTATGCTCAGCAGTACAGTATCCACGCGTACAGTTATACACCTTCGAAGCATATTCGGTCAAATAGTTCCCATCTCCGTCAGGATTAAGTACAATACAAAAATGAAGAACAAGCTTATGAAGATAGCCGACCTCATACTCAAGGCCAAATATGCGGTCGCTTTTACGGGTGCCGGAATATCGGTGGAAAGCGGAATTCCTTCATTCAGAGGAAAAGAGGGTATATGGAACAAATATGATCCTTCAATTCTGGAAATTGACAGTTTTACGCGTAAACCGGAAAAGAGCTGGCCCCTTATCAGAAAACTTTTTTACGGCCCCTTTAATGCGGCCGAGCCGAATCCTGCCCATGTCTTTCTTGCACAGCTGGAGAAGGCGGGAAAGCTGGAAGCGATCATTACCCAGAATATAGATAACCTTCATCACCGCGCGGGAAGCAGGAACATTATCGAATATCACGGAAACAGCCGTCAGCTCATATGCATGAGTTGCGGTGCTCGCTACGATGCCGCGGAAAAAATCCGCGAATCGGAGGTCCCCCGCTGCGGCTGCGGCGGTCTCTGCAAGCCTGACTTTACCTTTTTCGGAGAAGCCATTCATGCCTCCGCCGTGGAAAGGGCGCTGGAGGCGTCGGAGAGATGCGACCTTATGATCCTGGTGGGAACGACCGGCGAGGTCTATCCTGCAGCCCTCATTCCCAGGGCCGCCAAAAAGAGGGGAGCCGTCATAGTCGAGATAAATCCGGATTTTTCTGCCTACACCCTGGAAATTACCGACCATTTTCTCCCCCTGGGGGCGGTAAAGGCCGCACAGGAGCTGTCGCCTCTTCTTGATCTGCGGGCTGAGTAAAATGAAATGGCAGGGTAAAAGAGCTTGCACATTCGAACGAGGCCTGCGAAAATAAAAGGTAGATTATGAAACAGGATCACTCATACATTGCAATCGAGATCGAAAACAGTAAACTCGCTCCTTTCCTGGACCTGGAAAAGGGAAAAGCGGTCAAGAATGTACACCTTACCACCATGGTTGATAACCAGCGGCGTGCCTATATCAAGGTTTTCCTCATTATGCCCGGCAGAAAAGTGCTGCTTAAGGAGTTCGATCTTACCAGTCTGCCCCCCAAACCGGCCGGTCCTCCCCGTTTCGTTCTTATGTGCAGTTTTGACGGTATCCATTCCCTGACAATAGACCTCCGGGTTGACGGGAAAGCCTACCGAAACGAAAACATCAGTCTCAGAAAATATCTGCGCCGCAGTCGTCCCTGGCTTATTGCCCTGATTACCCTGGCAGCTCTGCTGCTGCTGGCAGCCGTGCTTCTTGTTCCCCGCAGCTGCGGCAGCTCCCGCTCCGCCACGCCGCCGAAAAGCGGAAGTATAACTGCCGCTCCAGCTGACAAAGCCAAACCGGCAGCAAAACCGGCACCAGCACAGGCTGAGCCTGCAGCGCCTGCGGCAAAGCCGGCACCGGTTCCGCCTGCACCAGCCGAACCGGCCGAGCCGGTAAAGTCCACGCCACCGGCGGCCGAAACGGCCCAGAAACCTGCTGCGGCTGCTGCAGAGACAAGGGTGGTCAAACCGGCAGCGGTCAGCCGCGAGCTCATTATATACTTTAATCCCAATGATACCCGCCTTACCGAAGAAGCACAGAAACAGCTCGAACAATTCGGCAATACCATATCCGCATGGGAACGGGTCTCGCTGAGCATTGAGGGGCACTGCGCCCTCTCCGGCACCGAAGAAGGACGGGAAGAACTATCCAGGGAGCGGGCGGAAAAAAGCGCCGATTTTCTCCGGCGGGCCGGTGCAGTCGATGCGGAGGATATTTCCGTATCATGGTATGCCGGAGAGAGGCCGGTCACAAGAGATCCGGAACGGCAGGAGCTCAACCGCCGCGCCGTGCTTTCCGCCCGGGGCGAAGAGGCAGCTCGGTAGCTCTCAAAAGGATCAGCGTTCCGGCCCATACCAGTCCGCCCTGAAGAAGCAGGGATGCCGCAGAGTACAGGATAATCTTCCACCCGCCGCCCGTCCGGTATTCCAGAAAAGCCAGAAGGTTCCATACCGGAAACAGCAGATAGATAAGCAGCCGCCCGGGATTACCGCCGGGGACAAAAACCAGAAAGGGCATTGCCAGAATTACTCCGGTCAGTTTGGCCATGGCAAGTCCGCTTACTTTGTCCCGCGCAAAAAGTGCGAAGAGAAGGAGGATAAGCGGCGCGCCTCCGGAATATGCCATGATAAGCGGCATGGCCTGAAACAGCTGAGCGATACCTGCGGCTCCTTCACCTGCCGGAATAAAGAGAAGCAGAATAAGTTCTGCCGCTCCGGCCATGGCAAAGGCAAAACCGACCCGGTAGAGAATATACCCCCCTCTCCCGAGGGGAGTGGCAGCCCAGGCGGAGAGCACCCCCTCGTCCCTTTCCTCCAGGAGAAGCATTCCCACCATTATTCCCGCAAGAAATGAAGGAAGCTGAAGAAAAAACGCATAGATGTATTCCCGGTAAGGGGAAAGATCAATAGCGAATTTCTCTTCTGCAAAGGTAATGAGAAAAGGGACTCCCAGACGAAGCAGCAGACCGATAAGCAGAGGAGCAGCCAGAAGGAAGAGATAAGTCGGATCCCTGACTATGTTCTTCCGGTCCGCGTCGAGCAGCTCTCTGATCATTCCGTTACCCCCGATGCCAGGGTGACATACTTCTGAAAAAGATGCTGTGCCAGGGCCCAGGCAGCTGCGTTCCAGATGAACAGCGAAAGCAGTGAAAGGAGAAGCAGGCCGGGAGCAGCGGGCCCGGCTGACGCTGAAACAAGCCCGAGTCCCGAAGAAAGCATATGCGCCATAGCCCCGGAGGGGAGAATCACCAGCCAGTCTCGCCACCAGAAACCGGTCAGTGAAATAAACGGTATGGCAAAGGGCATAAAAAGGGCAATCGCCGTAATAAAATAGCTGTTTATGCCGCCCGTAATTACCGCCACAATTATACCGAAGAAGGTGAAAAAGAGGGCCCCGAGGCCTGCCCCTGCGGCAGCGATCAGAAGCCCCGGCGAGAGACCGCCGAAAACGGCGTTCGCAAGAAGCAGAACCGAAGATACGGCAAAGCTTATACCCGTAAGCCCGAAGGCCCGGAGCAGAACGAAGGAACGCGGATGAAAGGGGGTGACAAAGAGCCCCTCGTATACCCGCTCCCGCTTTTCCCACTGAACCGCCGCACCGACGAAAAAGAAGCCGAGAGCACTGGTATCGGTAAAGAGCAGAAGAGCCGTCGCCCGGCCGCGGAACGGAGAAGGCAATAAGCACAGCAGAACCAGATAGAGAAAGAGCATGACAATGTAAACGGGAATTATGCCGCGGCGGAAAAAGAGTATCAGATCGCTCCGGGGAAAGGAGAGGCTCTTCATGCTTCCTCCCCGGCGCTTATTCTGGTCCCGGTCACGCTCAGGAAGACATCCTCCAGGGAAGCCTCCAGAGTCCGGATTCTCTCCACCTTCCCGCTTTTGAGCCACTCTATAAAGTCCGCATTTTCACCGATTCCGTCCAGGGCAAAGCATCTGCTCCGCTGCCCCCCGTCGGGTTCCGATTCCAGCTCCACAACAACATCCCGGCGTCCCGCATCGAGAGAAAGCCGGCGGGGAGAATCCTCCGCCGCAATAAGCCCGTCTGTAATAAAGGCGACCCTGTCGCACAGCTTTGCCGCCACTTCCATGTTGTGGGTGGTAAGGAAAATGGCGGTTCCCTTCTCCCGTTCCTTCTCTATGAGATTCCGGACCAGGACCGCGTTGGTCGGATCCAGTCCGCTGGTCGGCTCATCAAGAAAAAGCAGCTCCGGATTGGGAAGAAGGGCGCGGCAGAAATTGAGCCTCATCTTCATTCCCTTGGACCAGGACTCCACCCGGCGATTACCATGTTCGGAAAGCCCCACCAGGTTCAGAAGCTCTTCCGGATCGCGGCAGGAGCCGCGGTACAGGCCGGCAAAGAGCCTCAGATTCTCGAGAGCCGTCAGACGGCCGTACATGTTGGGAAATTCAAAGGAGACGCCGATTTTTTCGTATATTCCGCGGGAGCAGCGCTCTATTTCACGCCCGAAAAGACGCGCGCTTCCGCGGTAGTTCCGGAGGATTCCGATAAGAACCTTCTGGGCGGTACTCTTTCCGGCTCCGCTCGGCCCGAGAAAGCCGTAAATTTCTCCGGGGGCCACGGAAAGTCCTATTCCCTTGAGGGTATCCGTGCTGTTTTCAGGGTAACGGAAAAACAGGTTTTCGGCCGTCAGTACCGCATCTTTACGCATTGTATGCTCCCTCTTCATTCATCGCTCCAAAACGGGATGCTGCTCCCGCACACAAGAGTTCCATTGCTTCATCGTAGCCTTCCCCCACCTCTTCCTTGTGAAGCGACGCAAAGAACAGCTCCCGCAGCACCGCAGTCAGCATGACCGAAAGACGATGGATATCTTCCCCGGACCTGCCGTCGGACAGACCCCAGCGAAGCAGAAGCTCCCGGCTGAAGGCGTCATCGCCCTCCCTGTTCATGCGCTCATAGTCATTATCAATGGCCCGCAGAAGCAGGGCCCAGTCATTATGCCGGTACAGAGCACGGACAAGTTCGTTCTCCCCGATAAGCTTCAGCGCTTCGGGGAAAAAGGTTTCCGGCCTTCTGCTGGAATCCAGCTCCAGAAGTGCCTCCTTCTTTTTCTCCTCCAGCATAAAAAGCTCCATGCAGAGTGCTTCCTTGTTCGGAAAGAACTTATAGAAGCTGCCCTTGCCGATCCCCGCATCTCCTGCAAGCAGTTCCACCGAACTTCTGCGCAGCCCCATGGCGGTAAAGTATCGTCGCCCGCTCTCCAGGAGGCGCTGCCGTATCTGTTCCCGCTCTTTATCATCAAACGCCCGTGCCAATCCGCCATCCTCCCCGGAACATGCCCCGAATGCGGCCATGTGACCGTTTTCGTTTTTTCAGTCACTGCCTGCCGAAAACTTAGCACCTTATGTCCCATCGGTCAAGAGCCGCTCTCCGCTCTCCGTCAATCTTCGTCGGGATAGAGCCAGATTCTGCCGCCGGGACCGCTTATCCGATAGAATCCTTCGGAACGTTCCGGCGGCGGCTCAAGGGGAATGAGCCATTTGCCCCCGCCTCCGGGCAGGTCGACGGCATAGGAGGGTGTGGCGAGGCCGGACATATTCTGACGCAGAGAGCGCATGATTGAGATGCCCCTGGACATCGGCGCACGGAGGTGTGCGGTCCCGGACGCAAGGTCCCCCTGAAAGAGGTAGTATGGAATTATGCGTGCCGAGAGCAGCTCCCCGGAGAGCCTCCTGATGGTCTCTTCGCTGTCGTTTACCCCGCGAAGGAGAACCGACTGGTTCAGAAGCACCACACCGGCATTCGAGAGACGGGCGGCCGCTGCTCTTGCGGGAGCCGCAAGCTCAAGGGGATGGTTGAACTGGGTGATTACAAAGAGGGGAGCAAAAGAGCCGAGAAGAGCCGCAAGCTCTTCCGTTATCCGCGAGGGAAGAACCACCGGCATTCTTGTACCTATTCTTATGATAATATCCGGACGGGCGGTACGGAAAAGAGCAAGCATCTTCCGGATGGTGGTATCGGGCAGAATGAGCGGATCCCCCCCCGAGATGAGCAGCTCCCGCACCTCCCTTTGTTCTTCAAGGTAAGCGGCCGCCTTCTCCGCGGCCTCGAGCATGACGCTGCCGTCGCCTTCTCCGGTAAAATGGCGGCGAAAACAGTGGCGGCAGTAAAGAGCGCAGCTGCCCGCAGCCAGGAAGAGCACCCTGTCCGCATAACGGTGAACAAGCCTGGGCAGCGGAGAATGCATGCCTTCGCAGAGGGGGTCAAGGCTCTCTCCGGGAAGGGTGCGGAACTCGTCAATGCGCGGTATCGCCTGCCTTCTCAGGGGATGTCCGGGAGAGTCGTCCATAAGCGAGAGATAGTAGCGGGTTACGGCAAAGGGCAGACGTGCCGTCGGGTCCGTATCACCATGAAGAAACCAGTCACGTTCGGCCCCCTCAAGCTCAAGTTCCGATTCCAGTTCTTCAAGACCGCATATACGTCCGCGGAGCTCCTTCTGCCACTCTTCCATACCGTTTTGTACCATGAAAGGAAGCCTCCCGGATAGCACAAATTTACGATTGACGCACCCGCCGGCCGAGGGTAAGCTTGTCGCAGGAGAAAACATGGCTACATCAAACGGTATGAAACAGTACTATCGAATTACCTTTCTGATCGGGCTCGGCTTTTTTACCATGGGCCTGATGGATCCGCTCTATGACACCTATGTTCCGATGTTCCTTTCCAATTTTATCGCCCGGGATTCGGTCATCGGTATTGTTATGGGACTGGACAATCTCTTCGCCCTGCTCCTTATTCCCGTTGTTGCTGCCCTTTCGGACAGGACCCGGACTCCGATCGGAAGAAGAATGCCCTACATTATTGTTACCCTGCCGGCCACCGCCCTGCTCTTCGGCCTGCTTCCCTACTCCGCGCTTTCAAGCCTGCTAATTCTCATCGTGGTTATCTTTTTTCTGAACCTTTTCAAGCAGGCGGCCAGGGGACCGGTTGTGGCTCTCATGCCCGACCTTATTCCAGGGGAATACCGTTCCGAGGCCAACGGGGTTATAAACACCATGGGAGGAATTGCCGCGATCGTCGGTACCGTCGGGCTCGCCAAGATGTACGATGTAAATGTCAGTCTGCCCCTTCTGGGAGATACCATTATCCCCGTTTCGGACGGCTATATAGGAACCCTCCCCTTCCTTCTTTCGGCGGTACTTATCCTTATCGCCGTAACGCTCCTTTTTTCCTTCGTCAAAGAGAACAAAATGGCCATAAGGAATGAGGAAGAAGAGGAGAAGGTACCCATACTGAAAAGCCTCAAGCTCATTCTTGCGGCAAAGGATAAAAGCGCGCTCCTTATTCTTACAAGTCTTCTGCTCTGGTTTATCGGATATCAGGGTGTCCTGCCCTGGATCGGAATATATTCCAAAGAGTTTCTGGGTCTCAAGCCGGGGACCGCAGCCCTCTCGGCCGGAATGGTGGGAATCGCGTATGCCCTCTTCGCCATTCCTTCTGGCGTTCTCGCCCACCGGATCGGCAGAAAAAAGACAATCCGCGGCGCCCTTATCGGGCTGACGGTAATTACAGGCCTTCTTTTTCTGCACGATCCGATCGCATCCGGTCTTCTGGGACTTTCGGGCCTGACGCTTGCCGCCACTTTCTGGCTGCTGCTTTTTCTCTTCGGCATGTTCTGGGTAAGCGTCATAACCAACAGTTTTCCAATGCTCTGGCAGATGGCCAGCTATGGAACCATGGGAATATATACGGGGCTCTACTACTTTTTTTCACAGTTTGCGGGAATAGTTGCCCCCGGCTTTTCCGGAGCAATGCGGGATATTTTCGGCGACCGCAGCATGTTTCTTGCAGCATCGGCCTGTATGCTTGCGGCATTTCTGGTTATGGGATTGGTAAAAAAGGGTGAGCCCGAATAGAGAATCCGGGAATGCTAAAAAGAGTGTCCGTCAGACGGACACTCTTTTTTTTTACTCGCTTACTGTTTTTGTAACCCGGACCTGACTGATGTAGCTTGATCCGAACTGATCGACTTCTTTAACCCAGCTGAGGAATTTTTCAGCCTCTTCTTTTTTTGCATAAGGCCCCAGGCGGACACGGTAGAAGTCGCTTCCTTCAACCTGTTTCGTGGTCAGCCGGCCGGAAAATCCTTTTTCGGAGAGAAGCCGGTTGGCCTCTTCCGCTCCGCTGCGGCTCTGAAAGGAGCCTGCCTGTATCCAGTATTCGGTAACCTGCACGCTCCTGGTCACGGGCTGCGGTTTCGGTACAGCCGCCGGAGCGGCAGGCGCGGACTGCACGTCTGCTTCCTTCCGGGGCTTTGCGGATGGCTGGACACTTTCGACCGCAGGTTTTACGGGCTCCTCTCCGCGGTCTATATCGCCATAGACAATGACAAAATCATCATCCCCGGTCTCACTCTCTTTATCGTCCTCTTCCGGTTCCTGCAGTCCCGGGTATTCCGGTGGTCCGGTACGCACCCACTCAATCGGATCAAAGGCCGAAACGGTCTCTCCGGCCGGAGAGGTTCCGGCGGTTTCGGGGATCTCTCCTCCTTTGGGAAAAAACCAGATAAAGCCGGTTCCCACCACCACGAGAAGAAAGAGTGTTACCGAAAATAGGATCCACAATATTTTTTTCTGTTCCATCATTATTCCTGCCTGCTGCTTCCCATCATCAATCTCTTTTCAAGCCGAACAAGCTTCGACTCGAGTCCCGATAACGGGCCGACATTGCTTATACTATACATATCGACAGCTTTTCGTAAGCGTTTAGCATCAATAACGCGTTGAGACGCAAACCTTCTCAAAACGGTGCAAAGAGGAAGGGAATCCCGCCGGATTGCCCGCAGAAGGCGAAGCGGCATGGGCGCTTTTATAAAAACAACTGCACTGCAGATGCTGTGAAGCCCCATTTTTTCGAGAATGGCGGCATTTATCACCACATTTCTGCCCGGCTTTGCTTCCGCGGCGACCCGCCTGCGCACCTCTTCGACCATCCAGGGATGGACTATCCTTTCCAGCTTCTCAAGTTCTTGCTTGTCGGCAAAGACGATGGCGCCGAGGCTGCTGCGGTCGATTCTGCCGTGTCCGTCACTTACCCCGGTTCCGAAGGTTTTCAGAATTTCGCCGGCCATTTCCTCCAGGGCAAGGTGACCCAGACGGTCGACATCGATCACCAGCCATCCCCGTTCATTGAGAATACGGGCTGCCGCATCCTTGCCGGCGCAGCAGCGGCCCGTAAGGCCCAGAATCAATGCAGCTCTCCCCAGCTTCCGCCGCGTTCGATGCTTACCTTCAGCGGCACCGAAAGCTCCACAGCCGATTCCATCTCCTCCCGCAGAAGAAGTTCAACCCGGTCGGCTTCCGACTCGGGAACCTCCAGGAGCAGTTCATCGTGAATCTGAAGTATCATTCTGCTCCCGAGTTTTTCCTTTCTGAGTCGGCGATCCACCCGGAGCATGGCAAGCTTTACAATATCGGCAGCACTCCCCTGAATGGGCGTATTTACCGCTACCCGTTCAGCCCCCGCTTTTTCGGTCCTGTTCCGGCTCGTTATGGCGGGAATCGGGCGCTCCCGTCCGAGGATGGTGCGGCTTACTCCGGTTTTTTCGGTCTCCTCCACGGTCCTGTTGATAAAGCTTTTTATCCGGAAATAACGGTGAAAGTAGGCGGAGATGAATGAATCCGCCTTTCCCCTGGAAATGCCGAGCTCCCTGCTCAGTCTGAACCCGGACATTCCGTACATTACCCCGAAGTTGATGGTCTTGGCGATGCGCCGCTGCTCGGCGCTTACCTCTTCCTCGGTAATATCAAAAATGAGGGCAGCGGTGCGGCGGTGTACATCTCCGCCGCTCCGGAAGGCATTGCCGAGTTCCGGATCGCCCGAAAGGTGGGCAAGCACCACCAGTTCGATCTGGCTGTAATCCGCCGAAATCAGAACCTGTCCTTCGGATGGGACGAAGGCGGAACGGATCCGACGTCCTTCCTCGTCCCGGATCGGAATATTCTGGAGGTTCGGATCCCTGCTTGAGAGCCGTCCCGTGGCGGTCCCGGTCTGTATGAGGCGGGTATGAACCCGCCCCGTCTCCGGATTGACCAGTTTAGGAAGGGAATCCACATAGGTCGATTTAAGTTTTGAGAGGCTGCGGTGTCTGAGCACCAGGGATGGAACGATATCCTCCCGGGCAAGCTCTTCCAGTACCGAAATGTCGGTAGAATATCCGGTCTTTGTTTTTTTGGTCGGGGTAAGTTTTCTCTCCTCGAAGAGCACTTCCTGAAGCTGCTTTGTGGAGTTGATGTTGAAGCTGTGTCCGCACGCTTCAAAAATCTTTTCCTCTATCTCTCCGAGTTCTTTTTCAAGTTCTTTCCCGTACTCCAGAAGCCGGTCGGAAAGTAGGGAGATTCCCGCGTATTCCATCTCGGCCAGAATCGGAACCAGGGGCATCTCCAGATCGCTGAACAGATCCGAGAGTCCGCGTTCTTCGAGCCGGGGACGGAAATATTCGTAGAGCCGGAAGGTTATGTCCGCGTCTTCTGCGGCATAGCGAGCGGCCTGTTCTACGGGAACATCCTGAAAGAGGCTGTCCTTCGGCACAATATCCTTGAACTCGATGGTTTTATATCCCAGCAGCCGGGAGGCCAGGGCATCCATCCCGTAGGAGGATGTTGTGGAATCGAGCATCCAGGCGGCTATCATGGTGTCAAAGGCCAGGTTGGTAACGGTCACACCCCATCGGCGGAGTACCTTGTAATCGTACTTGAAGTTGTGGCCGATGATCCGGATATCCGGATCCTGTACGAGGGAACGTATTCTTTCGCGGACCGCATCATCTTCCAGCATTCGCTCTCCCCCGGCAAGAAGGGGAATGTAGCACGCCTTTCCCGGCTCAACGGCCAGAGAAAAGCCGACGGGAACGGCGCGCATCTCGTCGATATTGTCGGTCTCCAGGTCAAGAGCGCATATGCCCCGCTTTTTAGCCGAATTGATCCACTCATCCAGCTCCAGTGGGGTCTCAATAAGCTGGTATTCACCCTCGCCCCGGAGCCGGTCGGGAACAGCCTCCTCTTCCACCCGCTCTTCCCGGTGCTTCTTGAGAAGCTTCTCGCTCACCTTTGACCCTTTGGCCTGTTCAGCGAGAGATTTAGCGCCGTAATGGAGCAGAAAGGGGACCGCGGCTTCGCGATCAAGCGAAGAAACCGGCGCCGGTTCATTTTCGGGGAGGGGTACATCACGCTTCAGAATAATGAGAGAGCGGCTCAGATAAGCGGTTTCACGCTCCGGCTCGAGTTTGGACCGCTCTCCCGCGGAACATTCATCAAGGTGATCGTATATTCCATCAAGATCACCGAATTTCTGCAGCAGTTTTGCAGCCGTTTTTGGGCCGATTCCCTTTACCCCGGGTACATTGTCAGCCTGGTCCCCGATCAGGCTCAGATAATCGACAATCTGCTCCGCCCCGACCCCCCAGTGATCGGGAACATCCTCACGGCTCAGCAGCTGGTAACCGCCCTTTTCCGGACGGAGCATTTTCACCGGTCCCTCGAGGAGCTGAAGGAGGTCCTTGTCTCCCGATATGATCATGCAGGAGCGGTCCGAATCGATGCAGCGCTGGGCCATGGTCGCGATTATATCATCGGCCTCCATGCCATCCTTCCTCAGAACGGCTACGCCCATTGCATCCAGAACTTCTTCTATCATGGAGACCTGGGCATGGAGTTCTTCGGGAGCCTTTTCGCGGTTTGCCTTGTACTCGGAGTACATTTCGTGACGGAAGGTGGGGACCCGGGAATCGAGCACCACCGCAATCGAACCCGGCCGGTACTCGTCGAGAAGAGTAAACACCGTCCTGAAAAACCCGAACAGAGCGGAAACGTTGGTTCCGTCCGGCGCGGTCAGATGCCTGCCCATAAAGGCAAAGTATGAACGGTAGATTATGCTGTAACCGTCCAGAAGATAGAGCGTATTCTGTTCCTGTGTCTGTTTCATCCCGAAATATCGAGACGACTCGGTTCCTCAACCCGGGAAAAAGCAGGAGGTCGGACCGGCATTGCTTTCAGGGAGGTAATCCGCTTTTTCAGCAGCTTCATCTCCTGTTCCAGCACTCTCCGGCATTGCCGCTGCCGAAGGAGAAGCTCCTTGCGCTGAGTTTCAAAAGCGGTATCAAAGCTGCGGAGAGTCCTTTCCTGAAGCGGAGAAGGGATACACTGCGCCTTCAGAGGATCAATTACCTTCTGAAGGGCATCGAGCCTTCCGATCAGATCCTTCTCCAGCTCGGGATATCTGAAAAAACGGCCGTCACCGGCCGTCCGAACCGAACCTTCCATCGAGTCAAGAAGCTCCCTGTAGTCTTTGATGATTCTGTCACGCAATACAAGATGTTTTTCAAGCCGTGAGAACATGCTGCTGTTTCCGATGAGGGAACGAGTCATTCTCCCTCCCTTTTATTGATAATTCTGATATGAAGACGGTTCACCGGTCTCAACCGGCGATATTTACTCCGCCCGAAGATTTTCCATTGGATTGTGAGCCATTGCCCGAGATGACCTGGTCCCAGACACCGCGCAGCTCCAGAAGATGTTTCTTGACCAGAACAAGCTTCTCAGGCTCCTTTTGAAGGTTTGCTTCCATAAGTTCACGATTGAAGAAGGAGTAAAGACTGAACAGGCCGCTGGCTATCTCTCCGCCCTTTTCAAAGTCCAGGGAAACCATCAGTTCGGTTATCATATCCTGAGCCCTGAGGATAGCGCCGTTTACAGCATCATATTTCCGGTTTTCCTCACCAAGCAGTTTGACGGCATACTCAAGCTGACGAATAGCCTCATCGTAAAGCATAATGATCAGCCTGCCGCTGCCGGCGGTCTTTATGCTGGTCGTTTTGTAGGCGTTAACTCCATTGTACCGATTCACAATATCCTCCCCTCCCGTTTCGGGTTCTCTTTACAAGTATCGTCAACAAAACCCGTAAGCTTAAGGGAAATTCCGCACCCTTCAGATTCTTTATTCCAATTAGTCACTTTTCTACTATATCTCATCTGGCATGCTCCATCAAGCTTGTCACCGGAACAATGGAATAACCTTCCCGGATAAGCGCATTAACAAGCAGATCAAGATTCTGAAAAAGGTAATCACCCCGTCCCTCTTCCAGCTCGCCCAGCCTTATCGGAATAATGGAACCCGGAAGTTTCTTCTCCATGATCCGTTCGACAATATCCCGGCTGGAAAGATAAAAGCTTTCACCCTCGCAGTCGCTTTCCGGCACCCAGTCCAGGGGATCAACATCCCTGCCAATATAGGTATAGTTCATTGCACGGCCTGCCGCAATGATATCGCTGCTTACAAAGTAGTAAGGTGCGTGCCACAGAAGTGAGAGCTCCTTGCCCGTTGCTTCGAAGAAATCATCCTCATTTCTGGCAAGACCCCGCTTGATAAAATCGATATCCACCTTGAAACGGGCATCGGTCATATTGAAATAGACATAGAAAAGGCTGCCTGTCTCGTGACGGGAGGCGGCAAGCTCCTTGACAGCTCCGGGATTTCGGCGGATGAATTCCCCGTTTACAAAGAATGTTGCTCCCAGGTTGTAATCTTCAAGCACCTGCAGAGCTTCCGTCACCCCCTCGGGACTGTCAATGGCATTGAAAACCAGAGACACCTCGCGCCGCCTTATCCTTGAGCCATGGGTAAAACTGTCCGACGATGGAGCTTCATCTTTTTCGGGGAAGGGATCGTACCTTTTTTCCGGTTCGGGAAAGAGAGGCGCAGTTCCGTAGCCTGAAACGCTCCTTACCATGACAAGATTCCGGTAGCTTCCCCCGGTGACCGACTCGAGATATACGCGGTAGCCGGTGCCTGCGGTGGAGGCTTCAAGAATATCAACCCTGGTATCGGGCTCCTTCCAGCTGATATAGGCTTCCGAAGAAAGTTCCTCTTCAGGAATTGTAAAAGTCCGGCCGTCAAAGCTGCTTACAAGCTCTTCTTTTCCTCCAAAACCGTATGTTCCCGACTGGCTCAGGGCGACGATTCTGCGGCTCCGCTGTTCAAGATCAAGCAGTTCGGTAAAACGCTTTCCGGCTATTACCAGTTCACGGTCGCTGGGCCACAGAACGTGGACCGGTTCGGGATGGGTGTAGGCCTGCACGCTTCTCCAGCTGTCATATTCTTTAAGGTCCACACCGTCCCCGCGAACCACCGCAACCATGGACTCGTCGGGAGAGAGCTCAATACCGAGAACCCCGCTGCCCGGAATCTGCTGGAAAGTCACAGCATCGCTCTGAACGGCAAGATCGATCCGGAAAAGTCCGCTTCTGCGATTTCCGTCGGCAAAGCTGTCGGTAAGAACGGTGATAATATCGGTCGAAGACCACAGTATATCCTTTACCCTTGTGTTGCGGGGAAGGAGAAGATACGGCAGCGATTTGACGCCCTCCGAATCCAGGTAGTCGTCGGCCTGAAGGTAATAGAGAAAGAGGCTGCGTCCGCCGCGGTTGTAAAGGATTTTCCGGCCGTCGGGACTGACCGCGAAGCTGTCGAAATTCGGATTGAAGGCAAAGGGGACTTTTCCCACAATGGTTCCGATATCGAGCAATCCGCTGTAGATGGAGCGGGCAAAAAATTCCGAACCGAGAATCCTGTAGACCAGATTGCGCCGGATGTAATAAAGCTCGTTCCTGTTGGACCAGACGACACTCGAAATGCCGCCCGGGCCTATCCGCCGGTAGGATTCGTCTATAATCCGGTTTCCAAGCTTCTGTTCGATGGAATAGTAATAGACGCTGCCGCCCTTGTGGTAGATGAAAAAGCTCGAGCTGCCCGCCCAGACGGCAGGCGCCTCCTCATAAGAGAGTTCCACCGAGCCGGCTACCTTCGTATTTTCCTCTTTTTCGACATCGTAGAGATAAAGATCCGCATAGGCGTGCTCTACGGGTTTCATGTAGACGAGATACCGGCCGTCGGGGGAGGAGGCCACCATGAGGAGCTTTCCGCTCTCAATATCGGAGCCCTGTACAAAATTCGGGAATTTGCTTACCGGCTCCATCCCTTCCAGGGCAGGACCGCTGCGGAAGACACCGAAACGGTTGCGCAGCTGAAGCCTGTTTCCCCGTTCCAGCAGAGAAACCTGCTCCGGAAAAAATGTCAGCTGCCGGAGTTCACCATCCGCAAGAGCGCCGCTCAAGAGGGTGGTGAAGGTACCGTAGACAGGACTGTCGGTCCGGGCGGAGAACAGCAGTTGATCGGATTTTGAGAGGTGAAGACCTTCAAAATTAACCTCCGCAGCCAGAGGAAAGGCAAGCAGTGCCGCAAGCAGCAATAAAAGTACCGTTTTTCTCATATCGATATTATTGTCGGCAAACCGGAGCGGAGAATTCAATTATTTGTTCCAATTCCCTGTCAAGGAGCTCCAGCCTGCGGCTCAAGCCTTCCAGACGCCTGGCATAACCCCGAAGAGCTACCTCCTCCAGGCGTATAAAAGAGCCTTCGACTACCTCCTCGAAGCTGAGTTTTTCGAAAAAAGGCGGATCGGAGATCAGCGTACCGCAGTTCGCACAGCGGTTTCCGCCTTCGGCAAGCACATGTCCGCATTTGGGACAGAAAGAGACTGGTTCCATACACCATAGTATATTGTTCCCCGGTCAGGGATTCAAGCTTGCCGGAACAATCCCGTCACAACAATCCTTCAAGAGCCTCGCTAATGGTAAAAACCTTGCCCACACCCACAACATGATGTATGACCTTTATCGCCTCGAGCAGCTCATCCCTGCCAAGTCCCGCTTCCAGGGCCTGTTCGGTCAGAACGCGGACACCGGCTGTATCACCGTTGTTTGCGTCCAGCGCCATGGCCAGAAGCAGCTTGTACCTGGCCGGCATTGCTCCCTCTCCGAGCAATGACTCATTTGTCCCGTAAATGCCTTTAATATAATCGCCGTCAAGTTTCTCAATTTCCGCAAGGGGATGCTGTGCCATCATGTTCTCCTTATTTCAGCTATTGCTTATTTTCCTTATCCTACTGCCGGAGAGCATCTTGATCAATCTGCCCGTATCAGAACAGCAGGATATCGAAAGTGAGGCCGTCCCGGGCGGGTTCGATTCCCTCCGGCAGCAACGCCGAAAGCTCACCGTGTTCGCTGTCGTGACTGAGATGGGTAAACCAGGCCTTTTCGGGACTGATTCTGCGGACCTCCCGGATTGCTTCGTCAAAAGAGAAATGAGTAGGATGCGGTTTTGCACGGAGCGCATCGATTACCAGAAAACGCACGCCCTCAAGCAGAGGATACGAGGCTTCGGGGATTGCGCTGCAGTCCGTCAGATAGGCGAAATCGCCGATTCTGTAGCCGAAAACCTCCAGATTTCCATGAAGGACCGGAACCGGAATAAGCGTGAAGGGCCCCGCCGATACCGGCTCCGCGGCCTTGATTTCCGTAAGGTGCACATTCGGCTTTCCTCCCCCCTCCTGGGACCGGGAAAAAATATAGGAAAAACGCTGCCGGATTTCATCGACCGTCGGTGCGGAGCCGTAAAGTGGAATGGCTCCGCGGCGTCCGAGGGGACGGAGATCGTCGAGCCCGTGCACATGGTCCGCGTGAGCATGGGTATAGAAAACCGCATCGACCCGGGTAATGCCCTCCCGCACCGCCTGCAGTCTGAACTCGGTAGCGGTATCGATGAGAACAGTCGTCCCGTCACCGCTCTGCAACATAATCCCCGCCCTGGTCCGGCGGTTCCGGGGATCTTCTGAGGTGCAGACCCTGCAGCCGCAGCCTATTACCGGGATTCCGTGGCTGGTGCCGGAGCCTAGAATGCTTACTTTCGCCCTGGCCTGCTCCATCAGTAGATCCCCTTCGGTCCTGTATTCCCCAGACCGTCAAGCACACCGGAGAGATAATCCACCGCGGCGGGAAAGCGGTCGGCGGGAATCCCCATAAAAGAGAGGCGGAAACAGAAACGGTGAGCCTGATCATATGAGAAATTCTCGCCCAGGGCCCAGGGCGCGGAGTTTATATTGGGATCGATAAGGCTGCGCACCCAGATATTGTAGCCCGGTCGCCCCGGGGTGAAGGAGAGAAAAGGATAACGTGAGAGGAGCTCCTCGATTACGGCGCGCCGCCGGGCACAGATTATCCTGTTTGCTTCTATGCTTTTCGCAAGCACACCCTCTTCGACCATCTTCATAACCAGATGCTGCATAAAGCTGCTGGTACCGATATCCGAGGTAAACTTGCTGAAAAGAAGCTCCTCCTTAAGCTTACCAGGGGCCACAAGTATTCCGAGGCGTATTCCGGGAGCGGTAACCTTTGAAAGACTCTTGATATAGATGGTACGCTCGGGAATAAGGTCCAGAAAACGGAGGGCACGCTCCTCAAAAAATCCGGGAAGGAATTCGGAGAGGTAATCGTCTTCTATCACAATAAAATCGTGGCGCCGCGCCAGCGAGGCTATCTTCTCCATCTTTTCGGGAGAATAGCTGATACCCGTGGGATTGTGGATCTGGGGCATGGCATAAAAGGCTTCGATTCCTTCCTTTGCACGGGATTCCAGCAGCTCCAGGTCGGGGCCCTCTTCTCCGAGGGGCACAAAGCGCCTGGGACGGAAAAGATTGACCGCTCCCGAATAGGTCGGATCTTCAAAAAGAACCGTGTCGGATACCGGTCCGGAGAAGAGCCGGCCCGCAAGATCGAGTCCCTGCTGGGCACCGGAGATTATTACTGTTCTGTCCGCAGGGGTGCGGTAGAAGCCGGAAAGCGCCTCGAGGCACCGGAGATCACCTCCCGGAGGAGCGGCCGAAAAGAGGGAAGCACCGGCATCGCGGAACAGTGTTTCTGTTATCTCCCTTACGGCTTCCAGAGGGAAAAGCTCTTCCCCGATAGAGGAAACCTGAAAGGAGAAGGGTCTGTGTTCGGCGCCAAGCCGCCTGGGGAATTTCACAAAAGAACCCCGCCCCACGCTGTTTTCTATATAACCGGCTTCCTTGAGTTTGTCGTAGGCTTTTTTCACCGTCAGCTTATTGCATTTCCACAGTTCCGCACCATCACGGAGAGATGGGAGCCGATCGCCCGGAGCATGGCGCCCCTCCTCTATAGCCTTCCGGAGATCATCCGCGATTGAATCGACCAGCGACATAAACACCTCTTGACTTACTAGTACAGTTTTTGTATTGTTCTATTATAGTATACGCTGTACTATAACAATAGATCAGCCTGCCCCGGCGGAGCGCATGACTGATACAGCCAGTGTAGCGGCTGACGGCACGGTTGTCCATATTCAGAGTTGATGGAGGAAGATATGGGAAAAGAGAGAAGTTCGATTAATACAGGATTCGCACAGATGTTCAAAAACGGGGTTATCATGGATGTAACCACCCCCGATCAGGCAAAGATTGCTGAGGATGCCGGGGCGTGCGCGGTTATGGCGCTTGAACGAGTTCCTTCTCAGATAAGAGCACAGGGGGGAGTTGCCCGGATGAGCGCTCCCGAGATGATCCGATCCATAATGGAATCGGTATCGATTCCGGTAATGGCCAAGTGCCGCATAGGGCACATGGCCGAGGCGAGGATTCTCGAAGCTCTGGAAATCGACTTTATCGATGAGAGCGAGGTACTTACGCCCGCCGACGACGAACGTCATCTGGATAAGCACACATATGATGTACCCTTTGTCTGCGGTGCCAGAAATCTCGGAGAAGCGCTGCGAAGAATTGCCGAAGGGGCATCAATGATCAGAACCAAGGGCGAAGCCGGCACCGGCAACATAGTGGAAGCTGTCCGCCATGCCCGCACCATCTCCGCCGAAATTTCCGCCCTTTCGGGTCTGGACGATGAGGGGCTGGTCCGCAAGGCGGCGGAATACCGCGTACCGGTGGAAATGCTTCTCGAAACACGGGGGCTCGGGCGCCTGAGCGTTGTAAACTTTGCAGCCGGCGGTGTGGCTACTCCGGCGGACGCCGCCCTTATGATGATGCTCGGAACCGACGGAGTCTTCGTGGGATCGGGTATTTTCACCAGCGAACAGCCGGCAAAGATGGCAAAAGCGGTGGTGGAAGCGGTGATAAACTATCAGGATCCGAAAAAGCTGGCCGAAATTTCAGCGAACCTCGGTACCGCCATGAAGGGTTTGGAAATATCCACCCTCGAAACGGTAATGGCTGGACGCTGAGCGCCATGACCGCACCGCGCATCGGCATCCTTGCCTTTCAGGGAGCAGTACAGGACCATCTTCCGCACCTTCACAGGGAGGGAGCGGAAGTAGTCCTGGTCCGCAGAACAGAAGAGCTCAAAGGCCTGAACGCGCTGATAATTCCCGGGGGGGAGAGCAGTGTAACAGGCCGTTTCCTGCAGGCCTACGGGATGACAGATCCCATCCGCGCTCTCGCGGAATCGGGCATGCCGGTCTGGGGAATCTGCGCCGGTGCAATAGTGATGGCCGGGATGGTGGACAACAAACCCTCTCCCGGACTTGCCCTGCTCGATTTTCACGCCATCCGGAACAGCTACGGACGGCAGCTTTCCAGCGGCAGCCGGCTGGTAATGGCCCCCGGCTTTCTTGAAGAGAAAGGAGAGCCAATGCCATTTATCCGTGCCCCCCGCTTTGAGCTGCCCGAAACTGCGGTTTCCGCCCGCTCCGGCGGAGCCGGAAAGGCAGCCTGGCTGGAGGACGGCTCACCGGCCGCCATCATCGGAGGCTGGAATAATCACCTCCTGGCAAGCGCATTTCACCCCGAACTTACCGCCAGCCGCGGATTCCACCGCTGGATTGTGGAAAAAGCCCGCTCCTTCAACTTGCAAGACTAAGGGAGCCATCGCTATACTGTCTTAACGTTTTTGTTGAGGAGTGATGGTATTATGGCAGAACACAAGGCAGATGGCCCGGCGATTCTCGGAATGGAGTTCGGATCCACAAGGATAAAGGCAACCCTTATTGCTCCTTCCGGAGAGCCGATCGCCTCCGGTTCCCTGGGATGGGAAAACAGACTGGAAAACGGCATATGGACCTACGACCTGGAAGAGGTGTGGGCAGGTGCCGCGGCCTGTTTCGCCGATCTTTCGGAAGATGTACGCAGACGATACGGCAGCCCGCTTACGGACCTTGCGGCCGGCGGCTTCAGCGCCATGATGCACGGCTACCTCGTATTCGATAAAAACGGCGAACTCCTGGTTCCCTTCAGAACCTGGCGCAATAATATTACCGGAGAAGCCTCGAAAGAACTGACCAGCCTCTTCGGCTACCAGATTCCCCAGCGATGGAGCATTGCCCATCTGTACCAGGCGATTCTCAAGGGAGAAGAGCATCTCCGCGATGCCGCTTTCATTACCACCCTCTCGGGCTATGTACACTGGAAACTTACGGGCAGAAAGTGTATCGGAATTGGAGATGCATCGGGCATGTTCCCGGTCGATCCCGAAACCCTGGATTACGACGCCGGTATGATTGATGCCTTCGACACCCATACGGAGAAATACGGCTTCCCCTGGAAACTGCGCGACCTTCTTCCGGAAATCGTCCAGGCGGGAGAAGCTGCAGGCAGCCTGAGCAAAGAGGGCGCCCTTCTTCTGGACCCGGCCGGAAACCTGAAACCGGGTTTTCCCCTCTGCCCTCCCGAAGGTGATGCGGGAACCGGAATGGTGGCAACCAACAGCGTCCGCACCCGGACAGGGAACGTATCCGCCGGAACCTCGGTATTCGCAATGCTGGTACTTGAGAAAAAACTTTCGAAGGTACACCCGGAGATAGACCTGGTCGTAACTCCCGACGGGAAGCTCGTAGGCATGGCGCACTCGAACAACTGCTCTTCGGAGACCGATTCATGGATTTCCCTCTTCGGGCGGGCTGCCGAGGTGCTCGGCTCCAGGCCCTCCACGGAGGAGCTCTACGAACGCCTGCTCAACCTCGCTCTCGAGGCGGAACCCGATGCGGGCGGGCTTCTTTCCTGCGGATATCATTCGGGGGAACATATGACGGGATTCGCTGAGGGACGGCCCTTATTTGTACGAAGACCCGAAAACAATTTTACCCTGGAAAACTTCATGCGCTCGCTCCTCTTTACCTCTCTCTGCGCCCTGCGTACGGGATTGAACATTCTCTACTCCGAAGGAGCAGTTGTGGATGAGATCCGCGGACACGGAGGCTTCTTCAAGACCGCAGAGGTCGGAAAGAGGATAATGGCGGCGGCTACAGGAATCCCCGTAAGCACCCTGGAGACGGCAGGAGAGGGAGGAGCCTGGGGAATGGCGCTTCTTGCGGCCTACATGATCAGGGAAGAAAAGCACATCAGCCTCCCCGACTTTCTGGATCCGCTGTTTGCCGGAACCCTTTCATCTCCCCTTGCACCGCTTCAGTCGGACACCGAAGGTTTTGACGCCTACTTCAGGCGCTACCATGCGGGGCTTCCCATTGAGCGGGCTGCCGTGGAGAATATCTGAGAAGAAGCAGCGGCCGGGCTTAGAGCAGTTCCGCTGCAAGCTCGGCCAGCTCGCTCCGCTCGGTATGTTCCAGAAGAACATGCCCGTAGGTACGCTGACCCTTGAAGGCCTCTACCAGATAAGTCAGACCATTGGAGCTTGAGTCCAGGTAGGGGCTGTCAATCTGGTAGGGATCTCCCGTAAGCACAACCTTTGTTCCCTCACCCGCACGGCTTACGATGGTCTTTATTTCGTGGGGAGACAGGTTCTGAGCCTCGTCGATGATGATATACTGGTTGGGAAGGCTCCTGCCGCGTATATAGGTAATAGCTTCTATCTCGACCATATTGCTTGAAACTATGGCCTCCACGCTTTTCAGGTTCGGCCTCTTGTGAACCGAAAGAATAAACTCCAGATTATCGAAGAGGGGCTGCATCCAGTGTGAGAGCTTCTCCTCCTTGGCTCCTGGAAGATAACCGATATCCTTTCCCATGGGAATGACCGGACGGCTTACCAGCATTCTGCCGTAGGCTGAATCATCAAATACCAGCTTCAAACCCGCGGCAATTGCAAGCAGGGTCTTTCCGGTACCCGCCTTTCCCACAAGGCTTACCAGCTTGATCGAATTATCCAGGAGCAGCTCAAAAGCCATGCGCTGTTCCATATTGAGGGGGTGGACCCCGCTTACCGCCCCAGGCAGCTCCGGCACCAGATCCAGGCCGTGAACATCGCTGCTGTAGCGTCCGAGAAGCGCTTCATCATGCTCCTTGTCCGAAAGAACGACAAACTCGTTTTCGTGCAGCTCGTCCCGCCAGTCGATAAACTCATCTTCGAGAAGGAGACGCCAGCTGTCACCGCTTATATTCGCGCTGCGGTAGCCGGAATAAAGCTCCGCAAAGTTTACCTTCTGCTTCTCATAGTCCACCGCCCTCAGGCCGAGAGCTGTCGCCTTAACCCTGGCGTTTATATCCTTCGACACAAAAAAGACCTTCCTGCCTTCATGTTTCTGGATGGTAAGGGCCGTCAGGATGATTTTATTGTCCGCGCGGCTGCGGTCCAGGCCGACCTCTATGTCATTGTCATAGTTGAGTGCCATTTTCAGGATAGATCCGTTCTCCATCTTCGCCCCCGCGGTAGGATCTCCATGCTTTGTAATGGAATCCAGAAAGCGGATGGCATGGCGGGCGTTGCGGCCGCGCTCATCGCTGTAGGTTTTAAGATTATCCAGCTCCTCCAGCACCCAGAGCGGGACTACGATTTCACTGTCCCGGAAACTGAGGATGGCGTCATGTTTGTGAATGAACACATTTGTATCTATTATAAAGACTTTGCGCTCACCGCCGTTTTTGCTGCCGTTTGCTGTAGCCATAGATGCCTCCTTGCCGCTTGTCATGCCTAAATTGTAAGAAAACGGAGGCCAGGAGTCCAACAGTGCGGGGTCAGAATTGTGTTATTAAGAGCGCTCCCATAAAAAAGGGGCTGCCTGAGAAGGATCTCAGGCAGCCCCTTGAGTAAGTACGCAGCATATCAAGCCGCCGGAATGCTATTTCCGGTAGAGAGGTCTCGGAACATAATTCGTGTGCAGCAGTTCGTGACTCTTGTGTCCGAGAGGCTCCCCGAGAAAATCCTTGTAAATCTTGACAATTTCGGGGTTCTGATGACTGCAGCGGACCGTCGACTTCTCGTCGTCCCGGTACATACCGGCTATCCGCTTTGCCCTTATCTCGTCGGTAGTGCCGTAAGGCTGTCCTCCGCCGGCAATGCAGCCGCCGCGGCAGGCCATAACCTCGATAAAGTGGTAGGGAGGCTCTTCACCCTTGTCCCGGGCTTCCCTTATTTCATCAAGAACCTGGCTTACATTGGCCATTCCGTGGGCAATGGCAACCTTCACCTTTGTTCCGTCAATATCAACTTCCCCGGAGCGGACTCCGTCCATGCCCCGGACCGCATCAACTTCGACCTTTTCCAGCTCTTTACCGGTAATAAGGTTGTAGGCGGTCCGTACGGCGGCTTCCATTACTCCTCCGGTTACACCGAAGATGGTGGCCGCGCCGGAATAGGCACCGATAGGGCTGTCCGCCTCTTCGTCCTTCAGGCTGGCAAAATCGATTCCCATTGCCTTGATAAGCCGTGCAAGCTCGCGGGTGGTAAGCACCACATCCACATCCTGCTGACCCGAGCTGTACATCTTTTCACAACGGGTTATTTCATACTTCTTTGCCGTACAGGGCATAATCGCCGCCGAATAGACGTTGGCGGGATCTATTTTTTTGCTCTCTGCGTAATAGGTCTTGGTAATGGCTCCCTGCATCATCATCGGGCTTTTGGCCGTGGAGAAGTTCGGAATCATATCCGGGTAGTATTTCTCCATAAAATCGGTCCATGCGGGGCAGCAGCTGGTAATCTGCGGAATGGCTCCGGTACCCTTGGTAAGGCGCTGCACCAGTTCGCTGCCCTCTTCCATAATGGTGAGGTCGGCGGCAAAGTTGGTGTCGAATATGGCATCCACTCCGAGTTTTCTGAGGGCGGCGTATATTTTTCCGGTGCTTATCTCACCCGGTTCCATGCCGAAGGCTTCACCGAGGGCGACGCGCACGGCGGGAGCAATCTGCACAGCAACATGTTTTTCGGGATCCCTTATGGCGCCCAGAAGCTTGCCGGTCTCATCCTTTTCGAAGATGGCTCCGACGGGACAATGGGCGGAACACTGACCGCACTTGATACAGGGGCTGTCATTGAGGGGATCCTCTCCCGCGGGAGCAATCCTGACGTCTTCTCCGCGTCCGATAAACTCAAGGGCCCAGACTCCCTGCATCGACTGGCAGACATTGGCACAGCGGCCGCAGTTGATGCACTTCTCGGGGTTGAGAATTATCGAAGGGGTCGATGTATCCGGTGCTATGTCGCGGACCCTCTTTTCATAGGGCTGCTCGCGGATACCGAAATCCGCGGCCAGGGTCTGGAGTTCGCAGTTGCCGTTCCTGCCGCACATGAGACAGTCGTTGGGATGAGTGGAGAGAATAAGCTCGATTACGGTCCGGCGTATTTCGTGGAGCTCCGGATCGTGGGTAATTATGCCCATGCCTTCCGAAACGGGAGTCGCACAGGCACGGACCATCTTGGGGCTGTTTTCCAGCTTTACTACGCAGATACCGCAGGCGGCCCAGGCCGGCAGATCGGGATGGTAGCAGAGCACGGGAATTTTCACATTCACCTTTTCGGCGGCCTTCATTATGGTGATTCCCTCGGGAACCTGAACAGACTCGCCGTTAATTCGTATATTGACGGTTTTCACCGGTTTCCTCCTTTCCTTAGCGTATAAAGATTGCGTCGAACTTACAGGCGTTGTAGCATTCGCCGCACTTGATGCAGATGTCCTGATCAATCTCATGAAGCTGACGCCGCTCACCGCTTATGGCGTTGACGGGGCACTTCCTGGCACAGACGGTACACCCGATACATTTGTCAGCAAGGATGTGATAGCTGATCAGCGATTTACACTTTCCTGCGGGACAACGCTTATCCTTGATGTGCGCCTTGTACTCATCGGCAAAGTAATAGAGGGTCGACACAACGGGATTGGGAGCGGTCTGACCAAGCCCGCAGAGGCTGGCCTTCTGCATGGCCCGTCCTATGGTCTGCAGCTTGTCGATGTCCTCCATCTCTCCGTCACCCTTGGTAATCCGGTCAAGAATGTTGTAGAGGGTGCGGCCGCCGACCCGGCAGGGTGCACATTTTCCGCAGGATTCCTCGACGGTGAAGCCGAGATAAAACTTGGCGACGTCGACAATACAGTCATCCTCATCCATTATGATCATTCCGCCCGAACCCATGATGGAACCGAGTTTCTGAAGCTGGGAATAATCAATGGGGGTATCCAGGTACTCCGCGGTTATGACTCCGCCGGAAGGTCCGCCGGTCTGAACCGCCTTGAAGGCCTTTCCGTTTGGAATACCGCCTCCGATATCATAGACGATCTCCCTGAGGGTGGTTCCCATGGGAACTTCCACCAGTCCGGAGTTGCGGATTTTACCGGTAAGTGCAAAAACCTTGGTCCCCTTGGAATCATCGGTACCGATCTGGGCAAACCAGTCGCCGCCCTTGTTGATAATGACGGGAATATTGGCCCAGGTTTCAACATTGTTGATAACCGTGGGCTGATTCCACAAGCCCTTGGTGGCGGGAAAGGGAGGTCTGGGTTTCGGCATTCCCCGTTCACCCTCAATGGAGGCAAGGAGAGCAGTCTCTTCACCGCAGACAAAGGCTCCGGCGCCGAGGCGGATCTCAATGTCAAAATTGTAGCCGCTTCCGAGGATATCATCGCCGAGAAGACCGTATTCCCTGGCCTGCTCCATGGCAATTTTGAGTCTGTTGATTGCAAGAGGATACTCGGCCCGGATATAGATGTATCCCTGATGAGCTCCCACGGCAACACCAGATATGGTCATCGCCTCGATGATCGAATGGGGGTCGCCCTCCAGGGTCGAGCGGTCCATATAGGCACCGGGATCGCCTTCGTCGGCATTACAGACGACATACTTGACCGGATCGTCCACCTGCTTTGTAAAGTTCCACTTCATCCAGGTGGGGAAACCGGCACCGCCGCGTCCGCGGAGGCCGGACTTTTTCAGCTCCTCGATAATATCTTCGGGCTTCATGTCGAAAAGCGACTTTTCCAGGGCCTGATATCCGTCCCTGGCAATGTATTCATCAATGTTTTCAGGGTTTATAACACCGCAGTTTCGCAGGACGACCCGGAACTGCTTCTGATAGAAATCTATCTCATCAATTTTTGCACGTTTTTTGCTTTCGCTCCGGTTGTAAAGAAGACGTTTCACTTCGCGTCCCTTGACGATGTGTTCGGAGATCAGCTCTTTTGCGTCCTCCGGGATAACCTTTACATAAAAGGCCTCCTCCGGAAGTATTTTTACAATCGGCCCCTGTTCACAAAAGCCGAAACAGCCGGTTTTTACGACCTGAACCGTATCTTTCACACCCTGCGCCTCGCATTCGGTAATCAGGTTTCGATAAATCTGATCGGCCTTGCTCGATTCGCAGGCGGTTCCGCCGCATACAAGAATATAGTTGGTAAATGCCATGCTCCGCTTCCTCCTAATCCACTATGTCGGCGGCAGGCCGGTCGTAAACATGATCGTTGATCATCGCCTTGCCCTGAATGTGCTTGCGCACTATCTTTCTCGCCACCTCTTCGTCAACTTTACCATAGATAACGGTCGGCATATCGGGCATAAGGATCTCGACCGTAGGCTCCACGTAACAGAGCCCCATGCATCCGGTCTGGGTAACCAGCACCTGGTCCGCAAGGTTCTTTTCTTCCAGTTCCTGAAGAAACGCGTCGAGGGTGCGCTTGGCACCGGCGGCGATTCCGCAGGTTCCCATTCCGACTATCACCTGGATCTTTTTATCTGCAGTGTCCCGCTTATTCAGCTCTTTTTTCTTCGTATCTCTCAGTTTTCTGAGTTCTTCCAACGTCATCTTTGCCATTGACGGCCTCCTCTTGTTCTCTCTCCTCTTCCTGACTGATCAGGAAGGATCGCAGAAGCGAAAGGGATGCGGCACTCCCGAAATCTCCGAGGGCCTCCTTCAGTTCACTCCTGGTAAGCGTATACCCCTGCACGCAGTCGCCGTAGCGGCTGCTGCGCCGGAACACCATCTCGTAATCGGCCGGCCAGGTCAGGGCCGGCAGCAGAAACTCCGGTATGGACCCGATCGGCGGAAGATCGATACTGTTCTTCGGAAGAGAGAAGGTAAGCTGCGTCCCTTCCCCTTTTCGCGAACGAATATCCGATTCTCCGCCTGTCTGCTCCACCATCTGGAGCAGAAACGGTATTCCAAGCCCGACCTTCCGGTGAACATGCTTTTTTCCGTCCGTATGGAAGGGGTCTTTCGCCCGTTCCAGCTCTTCCCCGCTCATTCCGCAGCCATCGTCGGTCAGGCAGACACGAAGCGAACTCTCATCCTCATCCAGAGATAGCTCAATCCTCGATGCCTTCGCCTCAATGGAGTTCTGGACAAGATCGAGCAGAAGATCGCTGACGGAATCGTGCATCAGGCGTCCTGATACTTGGCCACTATCTCCGGAAGCTGATCCTTGGTCAGTTTACCATACACCTCGCCGCCTATAACCATAACCGGTGCAAGACCGCAGCAGCCTACGCAGCGAACCGCTTCGATCGAGAATCTTCCATCCGGCGTAACCTGGTTGACACCGATACCAAGCATGTTTTCCAGTTCAAGAATGATGTCTTCTCCGCCTTTAAGGTAACAGGCCGTTCCCATACACACCTGGATATTGAACTTGCCGGGCTTTGTAAGCTTGAAAAAATGATAAAATGTGACCACGCCGTAAATTTTAGCCAGCGGGACATCCAGCATTGTCGCAACCGTTTTGGCCGCTTCCCGGGGAATGTAACCAAACTCCTCCTGCACCTTATGCAGGATCATGATCAGGTTGCCGGGCTTGCTTTTCCACTCTTCGATGAATCCGACCAGCTGATCGGAAAACTTCATCTCAACTTCACTTTGCACAGACATGGAACCTCCAAAATTATAACATCTGCCCTATCTTTTCCTCGGGCATATTAGAATAAAAACAGGACATATTTCAAGCAGTCAGATGCTTCTTCGCAGAATATTGTGAAATAGAACAGAAAATTGATTGCACTTTCACGTTAAAAGCCGTAACATATTCAAGTACTTCTATAAAGTGGTTTTTAACCAGAAGACCACTGCAACAAGAGGCAACAATATGGGCTTGAATGATATTGAAATGTATCACACTTTCTATTATATATATTTTTCTTAACAGAAAAAGGCAAAGAGGGTACGATAAAGCATGAATAAAGACATTATTCTCCGGCTGACAAAATACAAAAGGCTTTTATACAAGTTGAAGGCACTCGGTTTCGAACGCGTATTCTCAAACAACCTGGGAGATGCCATAGGGGTTACTCCCGCCCTGGTGCGCAAGGATTTTTCAACCCTGAGTCTGCCCGGCAACAAACGGGGCGGCTACAACATCGACATGCTTGTAGAGAGGCTGGACAGCCTTTTAGGCAGAGACCAGCCTCAAAAGGTGGTTGTTGTCGGCTGCGGAAGAATAGGGACCGCTCTCATGCAGTACAGCGGTTTTTCCACCGACGGCATAGATATTGTAGCCGGTTTTGACAACCGCCCGGACGAGGTGAGGACGGCAGCTTCCATTCCCATACATCATATTGACGAACTCCCTTCTTTTGTAAAGGAAAACGACATAAGAGTCGGTGTTATCGCGGTTCCGGACTCCGAAGCCTCCAAGGTCCTTAACCAGATGATCCATGCTGGAATCAAGGGGGTTCTGAATTTCGCTCCCGTCGAGCTTAAGTGCCATAACGAGGAATGCAGCATGAACTGCCTTATCCACAACGTGAATATTGCCCTGGAGCTTGAGCATCTTTTCTACCAGGTTCACGCAAAGGAAGCGGGCGAAGAGGAAAACGGAGACTGTGCCGACTGAGAAGATTTTGCTGCTGCTTGGCGGAGCCCTTGCGGCAGCCCTTCTGCTTGTTCCTGTCATGATCATTCTCATGCGCAAGGGCAGAGAACCGGCCGACATGCCCCTGCTCCAGGAAAGCTTCGGCAAGCTGGAGGATCTATCGCGGAGAATGGACGAGCTGGGACGAATATTCATTATTCCCAGAACCCGGGGCGGTCTCGGAGAAACCATGCTCGAACAGCTCCTGGAAAACTGGCTGCCCGCGGCGGCGTGGAGACGGCAGTACCGCTTTTCCGACGGAGGGAGGGTCGACGCGGTTATCCGGGCCGGCTCCTTTCTTGTTCCGGTGGATGCCAAATTCCCCCTTGAACAGATTTCTTCACTCCTGACAGCCGATAGTACCGGAAAGGTGCCGGCGGCGGAACGGAAGCTCTTTCTGCACTACGCAAAAGAAATTTCCGAAAAGTACATCCGCCCGGAGGAGGGAACCCTTCACTTCGCCCTCCTCTATCTGCCCTCGGAACACCTTTACTACCGCTGCTTTGTCGAGGACCCCTCCCTTGCCGGAGAGTTCCTTGCATACAACGTTATCCCCGTCAGCCCATCTTCCCTCTTCCTCTATCTCCAGACCATAGCATACGGCCTGAAGGGTCTTGCCCTTCCGGAAAGGGCGAAGGAACTGCGTTCCCACATCCACAGGATAAAAGCCGAAACGGAACGGCTGGAGCGGCAGTTTTCCACCGCCTCCCACCACCTGAAAAACCTCCAGAGTTCCTTTGACGACACCCGGACTTCCCTTGTCCGCCTCTCCGCTACCGCACAGCGTCTTTCCGACGGCGAATCAGAATAAGAGCCGCAGCACGATAGGGAGGTGGTCCGAATAGCCGAAGCCGTCGCGCATCCTGTATGCCAGGGGGTATCCGTCATTATCGCACCAGGGAGTATCGGCAGCCGTTTCAAAACCGGCGTACTCCACCCCGGCTCCATCAAAAAACTCCCCCGTAAGCAGGAAATGGTCTATTCTTTCCCACACCTCCAGGTACCGATAGCTGCCGGAATCAGATGGATAATCCATCCACGGCGTATAGAGGGGCAGCCCCTTCCCTGCAGTTCCCGCTTCCGGACTTACAGCCGTTACCGGCAGCCCCCCGGACTCGCCGCTCCAGGCACTGAAGGGGAGCAGAGCCGTTGGATAGGCACCGCCGTTCAGCACCGCCTCATCCCAGGCTTCATTCAAGTCGCCGGCCAGCACCACCGGAACACCCTCCGATGCCAGCCTCCCGATTTCTCCGCGAAGCAGCTCCGCGGCGGCGATCCTCCAGACCTCGCTCTCCTCCGCTCCCCCGGACTTTGACTTCCAGTGGCAGCCGAAGAGCACCATCGATTCCCCGCTTTCCGGACCCAGTTCCACCTCCAGGATCGGTCTTAGAGGGGGTGCCGACGGATGGAAAAGGGTGTGGGACCTTACCGACAGAATGGGAATCCGGCTCAGAACCGCCACCTGCACCGCAGAGCCCGCTCCCGCGGTGACAGCCCGGTAAGGGTAGCTCATCCCCCGAAGGAAGGAATCGGCCAGTTCATCGAGAACAGCCCCGTTTTCTATCTCCAGAAGAAGAACTACATCGGCTCCGCCCTTTACCGCAAGGCGGACAACCTCTGCGACCGCAGCCAGGCGGGAACGATAATCGTCAATATCCCAGCCCCCGGCTGGTGAGTATTCGTAGTACTCGGTACCGTCAGCGCTTGCGTCGAAAAGATTCTGCACATTCCAGCTCATGATGGAAATCTCACGCCCCTTTGAATCCGAAAGGGGATCAGGATTGCAGCCAAAGCAGGAAACAAGCAGCACAACAGCAGCGGGAAGAGCCATGGATCTGAATGTTTTTCCGTTCATACCCCTATACGACGAAAAACCCCCGAACGATTCAATTTTGCACATTTTCCATTACATGAACCTTTCAGGATCGGGCCAACTGGTTTATACTTTGCCACCACAGGAGACTGTCTCAGAAGGAGAACTATATGCGGACACTGATTTCACTGCTTCATACGGCGGCCGGACACTTTAACGATCGTGCTTTTCTGACCACAAAAACCGATGAGGGTTGGAAACCCTGCTCGTTCATGGATACCGACCGATTGAGCGACAAGGGCGCTGCCTGGTTTCTTTCTCAGGGGAGCAAACGGGAGGATAGGGTTGTTCTCCTTGCGGAAGGAAGACCGGAATGGGTGATAAGCGAGTTTGCAATGCTCAAGGCCGGTCTTATTTCGGTCCCTCTCTCCATAAAGCTTCTTGCCGAGGAGGTTCCCTTCCGGCTCAACCATTCGGAGGCGGCATATGCCGTTGTCAGCCGCATTACCCTTACAAAGGTGCTGGACACCTGGGAACAGATAGAGCGCAAGCCGATGCTCATTCTCCTTGACCCTCCGGAAGATGACGAGATAAACCGGATGCAGCATCTCAATATCCAGGCGGATACGGGCTGGATATCCTGGCCGAAACTTATAGCCGCCGGAGAGATGAAGATGCAGGAGCAGGCGGATATTGTACAGAACAGCGAAGAGAAAATAGACGAGAACGATACCGTAAACATCTGCTACACGAGCGGCACCACCGGTAACCCCAAGGGGATAATGCTTACCCATCTGAACTACTGGTGCAACGCCAACGATGCGGTAGTTCACTTTCAGATCCCCGAAGCGGAATACGAGACCCTGGTAATTCTGCCTCTGGACCACTCATTTGCCCACACCGTCGCCATCTACGCGGCCCTGGTAAAGGGGAACACCCTTCACTTTGTCGACGCCCGGGGAGGCTCCATGAGCATTCTCCGCAATATACCCGTCAACCTGGTGGAAACGAACCCCACCTTCCTGCTTACCGTTCCGGCCCTTTCGGGCAACTTCATGAAAAAAATAATCCAGGGAGTATCCCAGAAGGGCGCCTTTGTGGAGAAGCTCTTCAACGCCGGAATAAAGGCGGGAATAGCCCTGGAGGGAGACGGTTTTCACAAACCCGGCCCGGCCGTACGGCTCCGCTACGGTGCCGTACACTGGATAGCGAAAACCCTTGTCTTCAGCAAGGTAAAGGCGATCTTCGGAAACCGGATCGACTTCTGCGTGGGCGGCGGTGCCCTGCTCGAAATAAAGCAGCAGCAGTTTTTTGCCGCCCTGGGTGTTCCCATCTACCAGGGTTACGGCCTTACCGAGGCGGCCCCGATAATAAGCGCCAACACACCGGCCATGCACAAATACGGGACAAGCGGCCCCGTTGTCCCCTCGGTTGAATGTAAAATAATGAAAAGCGAAACCGAAGAGGCCGCAACAGGTGAAACCGGCGAGATAGTTATCCGCGGCGACAATGTAATGAAGGGCTATTTCCGGAATCCCGCCGCCAGCGCCGAGGTACTGAAGGACGGCTGGCTCTGGACGGGAGACCTTGCCTGGTACGACCCGGACGGATTTCTTGTTGTGGTGGGTCGCGAGAAGGCGCTGCTGATAAGCGGCGACGGAGAAAAGTATCCGCCCGAGGAGATAGAAGAGGCTGTTACCAACGCCACCGATGCCTTCAGTCAGATTATGGTTTACAATGACCAGCGCAAATTCACAACGGCCCTGGTGACCCTCAACGAAGAGCACTGCAGGACCCTTTTCAAAAAGGCCGGAGTCAGCAGCGCGCGGGAAGCACTTGAACTTCTGAAAGGTGAGTTTTTCCGCTTCCGCGATCCCTCCGCGGAGGGGAAAAAGGTACCCTCATCCTGGACACCCGCTCTTTTTGAGATTATCGAAGAGCAGTTCAGCGAGAAGGACGGGCTCATCAACAGTACCATGAAGATGGTAAGGTACAAGGTTACCAGCCGCTACAGGGAGAGAATCGAGTCCATGTATGAAGAGAACAATCTTTTCAATGAACGGAACCTGAAAGCAGTCCAGATCCTGTTTGATCTCAACTGACGACAGAAAAAGGAGAAAGGAGCACCAATGAGCATAGAACTGAGACCGGTACGCAGTGCTGCCGACCGAAAAACATACGCAAAACTTCCCTTCACCCTCTTTAAAAATGAACCCTTCTGGGTTCCTCCCCTGCTGCAGGATGAACTGAAGGTCCTCGATCCGGAGAAGAACCCTTCGCTCGGACTGAGCAGCCATGAGAGCTGGATTGCCTGGAAGGACGGCAAACCGGTCGGGAGAATTACCGCCCTTGTAAATCCGCGCCTGAACAGCGCCAAGGGGGAGAACGAGGCCAACTTCCATATGTTCGATTTTATCGACGACCGGGAGGTTTCAGCGGCACTTCTCGGAAAGGCCGAAGCATGGGCACGGGAACAGAAGGCCGATGCTCTTACGGGACCCCTGGGATTTCACCATCTGGACCATCTCGGATTTCTTGCCGAAGGATTCGATGAACTGCCGACCATCGCCGGGCCCTGGAATCCGCCCTATTACATTGAACACCTGAAAGCACTCGGCTTTGAAAAAAAGACCGGCTACATCGAGTTCCGTATCTCCGTTCCCGAGGTAATTCCCGACAGGCTGCACCGTCTGAACGAGGTCATAAAAAAGAGGAGCAAGCTGACCCTTGTCAATCTGAAAAGCAGAAAGGAGCTTATCCCCTACGCCCACGAAATTTTCCGGGTTCTTAACGAGGCCTACCGCCCTCTGGACGGCGTGGCGGATATAGCCCCGGAGGAGATAGACGAGCTTGTCAAACAGTACTTCTCTTTTCTGCTGCCCGACTTTGTGAAGATTGTAAAGAATGAAAAGGGAGAGCTTATCGGTTTCGGGGTGGCAATGCCCTCAATGAGCCGCGCCTTTCAGAAGGCGCGCGGCAGGCTGCTCCCCTTCGGCTTTATCCACATCCTGCGCGCCCTGAAGAAAGAGGAGACCCTGGACCTCTACCTGGTGGGAGTACTTCCCGAGTATCAGTCCAGGGGGGTTCCCGCCCTGCTTATCTATGAAATCCTTAAAACCAGCATGGAACGCGGAATAAAATGGGCCGAAACAACCTCCGAACTCGAAGACAACCACAAGGTCCAGGAGCTGTGGAGCATGTTCGAGCGGAGACAGCACAAGGCGCGGCGCATTTACCGGAAAATGCTGACGACTTAAATACCGAGGTCGATCCTGCTCCGGATAACACGGGAAACGAGACCGTATTCAACAGCCTCCTCGGCGTTGAGCCAGAAATCGCGGTCCGTTTCAACCTCCACCTTCGCAAGATCCCTGCCGGTCTCTTCGCTTATCAGCTTGTTCAGCTTCATGCGGAGTTTCTCAATTTCGCGGGCGTGGATCTCGATCTCCGTGGCGACACCCCGGATGCCGGAAAGGGGCTGATGAATAAGGTAGTGGCTGTTGGGAAGCGCTACCCGGTGATCGGCGGGAACCGCAAGAAGAATGAGCGCTCCCGCACTGGCCACAAGGCCCATTCCGATAGTGTAGACCTCGGGCTTGATGAAACGCATCATATCAAAGATGGCGAAACCGGCGTCGACATCCCCCCCGGGACTGTCGATGAAGACCTTAACCGGTTCATCACTCTTTGCCTCGAGCAGAATCAGCTGGCGCACCACCCGTTCGGCCAGTTCTTTGTTCACCTCGCCCGAAAGAATAATCGACCGGGTTTCCATCATTTTTTCCACCAGGACATCGGGTCCGGCGTTTGCTTTCTTATCGTTCTCTTCCTCGTTGAAACGGAAGCCTTTATCGTTCATGAATCTCTCCCTATTGCTGCTTTTGACCTTGAGTATACTCATAAGCGGCGCAAAAGGCAACGTCCGGCCGCTTGTGGAAGCGGAGCGCATTGAGTAGACTCTTTCCATATGAAATCAGCATGGATAGCCGTAATCGGCCGCCCCTCGGTGGGCAAATCGACCCTTGTAAACCGCCTCTGCGGCAACAAGGTTTCAATAGTGGCTCCCTCACCCCAGACGACCCGCAACACCATCCGCGGAATACTGACCGAAGCGCGCGGCCAGCTTGTACTGGCCGACACTCCGGGCTACCACATATCGGAAAAGAAACTGAACCGCTACCTCAAGGAGAGCGCCGAATCGGCCCTCGATGACTGCGAGATTATTCTCTACCTGATAGACTCGACACGTCCTCCCGGAAAAGAAGAGGAGGCCATAGGAACCCTGCTTTCATCCCGCGGAAACAAGGTTATCATCGGCATCAACAAAATCGACCACAAGGATGCCGATCCCAACAGTCTCCTGCTTTTCGCAGCATCCCAGTTTCCCGACCGGCCGGTTCTTCCCATTTCCGCGGAGACGGGAAAGGGGGTCGACAAGCTGCTGGATGCCCTTTTTGAAGAATCCCCCGAGGGCGAAGCGCTCTACCCGGAGGAGTTCTACACCGACCAGGATCCGGAATTCAGGGTAACCGAGATAATCCGCGAACAGGCGATTAACCGCGTCAAACAGGAGCTTCCCCATGCCGTCTATGTTGCCGTAGAAGACATGGAAATTTCCGATGAGAAGCAGCAGCTCTGGATCCGGGCCGTAATCTATGTTGAGCGTGAGAGCCAGAAGGGCATTGTCGTCGGAAAAGGCGGGGTCGGCATAGCGTCCATCCGCAAGGGAGCCCAGGCGGAACTGAGGAAACTCTTCCCCTACAAGATCCACCTCGACCTGCGGGTAAAGGCGGACCCCAAATGGAAGGGAAGAGACATCCTGCTTAAAAAACTGACCGGCGGTTAAGCCGGTCCCAGGTGACGGTTCAGGATTGAGAGGATCTTCTCTCTGCCCACGGTCATAATAAAGGCTGCAAGCCTCGGCCCCTTCTCCTTGGCTATAAGAACCTCGTAGGAAAGCCGGAACAGCTCCTTCGGATCCAGTCCCGCAGCCTCCGCGGCGCCGTAGATAGCCTCGGCAAGCGATTTTTCACTGTGCCCGTCAAGCTTTTCCACCTCGGTCCGGACGCGTTCGAGAGCGTCCCGGCCGGGCCCGTCAAGCTCTACAGTCCCGTCGGCTTCCTTCCTGAGAGAGAAACGGAAATCTTCGGGAGAGAACTGGGTAATCCAGTTCCAGGCGCAGCGGCAACGCTGACGCAGACGGTCGGCCTGCTCCGCCTCCAGATCCGGATAGAGGGCAAGAACCGAATCGACATCTCCCTCGTTTATCTGAAGCAGGTTGCAGAGGTGCCGAAGCGGAACCTGGTAAGGCATAATTTCCGGAACATTGCCCACCTGGGAGAGCTCGTAAATCCGCTTCTCCTTGTCCGCCTTCTTCGCGCTTATCTCCTGGGCGCCGAAAAAGACCCGTTCGCACTTATCGTAGTCCTCGTAAATCTTCAGAACATCAAGGTCGAAGCTGATGGCAAACTCACTGTTCGGGCGCGTCCCCGCAAACAGGTAACGGATTATCTCCGGCTGGTAAATCTCCAGCACCTCCGGCAGACCGATTACCTCGCCGCTGGAAGAGGAAATTTTGCCTCCCCGTCCCTTGATCCTGATAAAATCATACTGGAAAGTGATGGGAGCCTGGCCGTCGAAGACCTGCTCCACAACCTCGCGAGCCGTATCGAAGGATCCGCCCTCGGAGTGGTGGTCCTTTCCCGCGGGCTCGAAATCGACCCCTTCCAATGCCCAGCGCATGGGCCAGTCCACCCGCCAGGGCAGCTTGACCGCGGAAGTTTCCCGCAGGTCCAGGGTTTCCTCTTTCCCGGTATCGTCACAGCGATAGCTGACCCCCCACTCCCCGTCCCAGCCGAGAACGGTGGTGGTATCCTTTCCGGTAAAGGTGGAAAAGACCGACACGGGCCACCAATCCCCCGCAAGGGGAGAACTTCGGTGGCTGTCGAGTATGGCGCGGATAATGTCGCGTCGTTCCAGGGCTGTCCGGATTCCCTGCGCGTATTCGGACGCCCGATAGCGGCCGGCCTGATAGATATATTCCGGCACCACTCCGACCCGGGGAAGGAGTTCCTCCAGATCCTTCTCGTTGGCCTCGGCGTAGCTCCCGTAGCGGCCCGTGGTATCGGGGACCAGGGTAATCGGCTTTCGCAGAAAGGTCTCCAGGAGCTCAGGTTCAGGCATGTTCTTCGGAACCTTGCGGAAGACATCGTAATCGTCCCAGCTGTAGATGAAACGGACTTTCTTGCCGCGCTGTCGAAGGGCGCGGACAACCAGCTCCACCGATATTATCTCCCGGAAATTTCCGATGTGGACCGTTCCGGAGGGGGTTATGCCCGAGGCACAGGTGTACAGCTCTTTGTCGCCGCGCTCGCGGATAATCTTTTCGGCGGTTATATCCGCCCAGTGAAATGCGTTGTTACTCATAGAAGGCCATTATAGGCGGATATAAAGCGGCGATTCAAGGTTCGGATCAAAGAATTACTGCTTTCCGTATTTAAACGCCGCGGCGGGCTTCTTCCCATTTTGTGAGCTTTCTGTTATTTTTCTGTTACATTTACATAAGGATTTCACGGGAGCAGCAATGATATACCAGACCCTGCAGATAGTCGGCAGTCTCGGATTGTTTCTTTTCGGCATGCGCACCATGAGCGACGGTATTCAGAAGGTGGCCGGAGACAAACTCCAGGCGATTCTCAACTTTATGACCGGCAACAGGGTTGCCGCAATTTTTACGGGTTTTGCGATCACCGCCATTATCCAGTCCTCCTCGGCCACCACGGTTATGG
>NPIE01002876.1_pt1 | contig 43927 bp, 34 predicted proteins | sample 8637661 | NCBI WGS metagenome assembly NPIE01 (sample SAMN07420842, study PRJNA396082) | bioreactor metagenome | isolation source: sample BA12 brine-fed electro-methanogenic bioreactor BA | place: Japan: Kochi | collected 2016-12-09 | reverse complement strand
GCAGCTTTAATGACTGGTAGTTTTGTTGTAGAAAGAATCTTTGTTATCAACGGAATTGGTAAGTATTTCACTGAATCAATTGGTTCTAGAGATTATACCTTAGTTATCGGTGTAACATTGTTTTATGCAGCATTTTATATAATCATGGTACTATTAGTTGACCTTGCCTATTCACTAATAGATCCAAGAATAAGGTTATCTAAATAGGGTATGGCTATGGACAAAAATAAATTCAAATACGTATCGAAAGATCAAAAAGAAGATAAAGAACAAATTCGTAAAAGTCTAACATATTGGCAAGATGTGTGGCGTCGATTACGAAAGAATCACTTAGCAATTATTGGCTTAATATCAGTTGTGATTATCATTTTATTTGCAACTATCGGACCATTACTAAATAAATATAAATATAATAAGCAATACTTAGATTATAAGAATATACCACCTCAACTAGAAATATATCAGTTAGACGATGATTTATTTGTTTATATGTCAAAGATGTATCATCTAATTCTAGTTAGTGAAGATGGTGAGTTAATTCAAAGATTCGAACAAAAAGTTATTGATCGCGACTTGATTAATAGAATTTATACCTATCGTTTATATGATGAGGAAGAGAATGAGATTTTATCTGTTGATGTTGATTTTTCATATCAAACAGATCCAGAGAAACTTGAAGAAGGACTTCTATTTAGTTTTCTTTACGGCGGTGAGGAGTACAAAACCCCAGTAGATAAAGTATGGAATAAGACTTTTATTCTTGGTACTGACCTAAACGGTAGAGATTTACTTTCAAGGGTTATGTATGGTACAGGTATTTCATTAGTAATTGCTTTCGCTGCTGCTCTTATCAACTTCTTTATTGGAGTTTTATATGGTAGTATATCTGGTTTTTTAGGAAATAACGTCGATATTATAATGATGAGAATAGTTGATATCATTAACTCTATACCTTTATTGTTATATGTAATCTTGTTAATGTTTGTTTTAAAAGAAAGTTGGTTTGAAGTCAATGTCCTCAACAAGATTTTTGGTGAGGGAGGGCTTGGAACGATAATTATAACCCTTATCAGTGTGTACTGGGTGGGAATGGCTCGTTTAGTTCGTGGACAAGTTCTCGGTCTAAAAGAGCAAGAATATGTTTTAGCTGCTAGAACAATGGGTGTTTCCAATTATAAAATCATCCAAAAGCATCTAATACCAAATGCTTTAGGCCCTATTATTGTTACTTTAGCAATGATGATTCCAACCGCAGTGTTCACAGAAGCATTCTTAAGCTTTATCGGTTTAGGTATTTCTGCACCAAAAGCGTCATTAGGTTCATTAGCATCTGATGGTTCGCAAATGATGCAAACATATCCTTATCAATTAGTTGTACCTTCATTAACTATCGCTTTTATGATGTTAGCCTTTAATTTCTTAGGCGATGGATTAAGAGATGCTTTAGACCCAAGATTGAGGAAAGGATAGGTGAGTAAGATGAAAAATGAAAACATTTTAGAAGTTAAAAACTTAGAAACATCTTTCTTTACCCATCTTGGTGAAGTAAAAGCAGTAAGAGATATTTCTTACGAATTAAAAAAAGGTGGAATCTTAGGTATAGTAGGAGAATCAGGTAGTGGAAAAAGTGTTTCAACCCTTTCTATTATGCGTTTAATTGATTCTCCGGGAAAAATCAAAGGTGGACAAATTATTTTTGATGGCGTTGATTTAGCTAAATTGTCTAATGAAGAAATGCAAGATTATCGTGGTTCAGAAATTTCAATGATTTTCCAAGATCCTATGACATCATTAAATCCAGTTTTTTCTATTAAAAACCAAATGATGGAAGTTATCATGCGTCATATGAGAATTTCTAAAGAGCAAGCTCTTAAAGAAGCAGCGAATATTGAAAAACTTGAAGTTCGTGAAAGAGCAATAAAAAGAATCGAAAAAGGCAAAACAAGAAAATTCAATAAAAAAGAAGCATATGAAAGAGCAATTAGTTTTTTAAAACTAGTAGGAATACCTCAACCAGAAGAAAGAATAAAGGATTATCCTCACCAATTTTCTGGAGGTATGAGACAAAGAGCACTAATTGCGATGGCGTTATCTTGTGAACCTAGATTAATTATTGCAGATGAACCTACTACTGCTCTTGATGTTACTATTCAAGCACAGATATTAGATTTATTAAAGAAAATTAAAAAAGAGTTAGAAACTACAATTATATTTATTACCCATGACCTTGGAGTCATTGCGGAAATTTGCCAAGACGTTATCGTGATGTATGGTGGAATGATTATGGAAAAGGGTTCAGTAAATGAAATCTTTTACTCACCTCAACATCCTTACACAAAAGGTTTACACCAATCAGTTCCAAAGGATGTAGTTGGTCAAAGAAAAAGACTTGTTCCAATTGAAGGTTCCCCACCAGATCTATTAAATCCACCTAAGGGATGTCCTTTTAACCCAAGATGTAAATATGCTATGGAAATATGTATTGAGAAAACAGCTCCATTATTTAAAATTACAGAGACTCAGTACTCAGCATGTTGGTTGCAACATAAAGATGCACCAGATGTAGAAGGCTTTACTAAGTCTGAAGGTGAACAAGATGAGTGAAAAACAACCTATTTTAAGAGTTAAAAACCTTAAAAAATATTTCTATGTTAAAAAGTCTTTTTTTGGGAAAGTTGAAAAAGTTTTAACTGCTGTAGATGATGTGAGCTTTGATATTTTCAGAGGTGAGACATTTGGTCTTGTGGGTGAAAGTGGTTGTGGAAAAACTACAACTGGAAGAACAATTATTGGTTTGTATGAAAATACTGGTGGCGAAGTGTATTTTGAAGATAAACTAGTTTCAGCCGGATATGAAGAGTATAATCTAGCAATAAAGGCCTTGAAAAGTGAATTAAAAGCAAAAATAAATGAAATTCCTAAAGAAAATCTCGAAAAGAGGCAGTCAATTACCGAAAAATATGATAAAATGATTGAAGAAGCATCATTGAAAAGATCTGAAACAATCAAGAAAAACTTAGGAGCTCTTCATAATCCAAGAGATATTCAAATGATTTTTCAAGATCCTTACACATCATTAAATCCAAGAATGACAGTTTCAGAAATTATTGCAGAAGGTATTAGAACCCATAAATTACTTGAGGGTGATGCTATCATGGATAGAGTATATTATTTGCTTGAAACTGTTGGATTAAAACGAGAACATGCTTCAAGATATCCTCATGAGTTTTCCGGAGGACAAAGACAAAGGATTGGTATCGCAAGAGCATTAGCAGTTGATCCAAAACTAATTATATGTGATGAACCAATTTCTGCGTTAGATGTTAGTATTCAGGCTCAGGTAGTCAATATGCTTCAAGATTTACAAAAAGAATTTGGATTAACTTATTTGTTTATCGCACATGATTTATCAATGGTTAAATATATCAGTGATAGAATTGGTGTTATGTATTTAGGTAAATTAATGGAAATTGCATCAAGTGATGAGTTATATGAAGAACCACTTCATCCTTATACTCAAAGTTTGTTGTCATCAATTCCTTTACCTGATCCAGAAGCAAATAAAAACAGTAAAAGAATTATTTTGAAAGGTGAAGTTACTTCACCAATCAATCCGAAACCTGGATGTCGATTTGCCACAAGATGTAAATATGCTCAAGATATATGCCATAGAGAAAATCCACATCTAGAAGAAGTAAAAAAAGAACACTTTGTTTCTTGTCATTTTGTTAAAGAAATAAATAAACTGCAATAACCATAATGAGAGTTATGATTATTATATAAAAGAATGAAGGAGGAGATTTAAGTATTATGAAAAAATTATTGTTATTATTCGTTGCTTTTACTACCGTATTTGCACTAGCTGCATGTGGTGGAGAAACAACAACAGCAACTACAGGTACTACTACTACTGAAGAAGCTGAACCAGTTGTATTAAACTGGAACATCGGGGCTGACCCTAGAACTTTAGACCCAGGTCTAAATGGTGCTAGTGATGGTGGAGATGTTATCAATAATACATTTGAAGGTTTAGTTCGTGAAAAAAATGGTGAAGTTTTACCTGGTATGGCAGAATCATGGAGCGTTTCCGCTGATGGATTAACTGTAACGTTTAACATTAGAGATGACGCAAAATGGTCTGACGGATCTGATTTAACTGCTGACGATTTTGTTCGTTCATGGTTAAGAGGAATGGATCCTAGAAATGCTAGTGAATACTCATGGATTTGGGATTATACTAATGTTGTAGGTGCTGCAGAATTTGCTGGTTCATCAAGTGATGATGATACTGTCTTAGATGGTTTAGCAGACGCTGTTGGTATTAGATCATTAGAAAATGGTTCTGTTCTTGAAGTAGACCTAGTAGCTCCAACAAACTGGTTTGTTTCATTAATGGCATTCTATCACTTTATGCCAGTTCCAGAAGCTGCTACAATTGAAGGCGAAGGTTCATGGGCAAAAAATCCAGACACTGCAATTTCAAATGGGCCTTTCAAATTAACAGCTTACACCACTGGTGACCAATTAGTTTTAGAGAAAAACGAACATTATTGGAACGCTGACGAAGTTGGTCTAGATGTAATCAATGGTTACTTCATCGATTTAGCTACTACTGCTTATGCAAGATATGAAGCTGATGAATTAGATTTCTTACCAACTGTTCCTACTGCTATGATTCCTGGATTGTTAATCGCTTCTAATGAATTCCATGTATTCCCATTACTAGGAACTTATTACATTAACTTCAACCTATCTGGTGGAGAAGGAATTGGTGGAACAAGAGACATTGGTTCTCGTGATAATACTGTATTCTTAAACGAAAACTTAAGAAAAGCATTAGCATTATCAATCGACCGCGAAGCAATTACTGAAGCATTAGCAGCTGGACAAGTTCCTGCTGGTGGATTTATCTCTCCAGGATTTATGGATCATAATGAAGAAGATTTCTATGAAAACTCAAAAGATGATTCAGATATCGTTACAGATGATGGAGCATATGCTTTAGCAGTTACATACTTCAACACTGCAGCTAACGAATTATTCCCAACAGCTACAGATCCTGTTGCTGAACTAATCGCTGTCTTAGAAACTAAAGAGTATCGTTATAATACTTCTGAAGGACATAGACAAGTTGCTGAATTAGTACAAGGTATGTGGGAAGACAACTTAGGTTTCACTATCCAATTAGCTAATGAAGAATGGGCTTTATTCCAAGCAACAAGAACTGATGGTAACTACGATATGGCTCGTGGTGGTTGGTTAACAGACTTCATGGATCCATCTGGTATGATTGGTATCTTTACACAAGGTAATGCATACAATGACCCAGATTATTATAATCCAGATTTCGAAGCAGCTATTACTGCAGCTAAAGATGCTACTACTGCTCAAGCTCACTTTGAAGCGTTATACACTGCACATGAAATCTTCATGGACGATATGCCTATTATTCCTATTTATCATTACAATGATACATTGTTGATTAAAGCAAGAATTAAGGGATGGGCAAGATCTGTTCTTGGATCAATTGACTTCTCAACTGCTTACGTAGAAGAATAATTTACAAAAAACAAACAAAAAGAGTTCAATTTTATTGGACTCTTTTTTTGTTTGTCTTATTATTTAATACAAATAGCCTCGATTTCTACTAGAACATCCTTAGGCAACCTTGCAACTTCAACAGCTGCTCTTGCTGGTTTATGTTCTTCAAAAAACTCAGCATAAACCTTATTCATATCTGTAAAATGATTCATATCTTTTAAAAACACTGTACATTTTACAATATCCTGGATGGTAAAACCTGCTGCTTCAACAATACCTTTAATATTATTTAAGGATTGTCTTGTCTGATCAGAAATGTTCTCAGAAACTAAAGTCATTGTGTCAGGAACAAAAGGAATCTGTCCCGAAACAAATAACATATTACCTGCTTGAACTCCCTGTGAATAAGGCCCAATTGCTTTTGGTGCAAAATCTGTTTTTATAAATTTTAACATCATATCCTCCTAAAAAATCTTATAGGAGTATATTACCTTATAATTTTATGAAAATCAATTGTCTTCTTTATTAATCTGATTATTTACTCAGAAAATCCTTAATTGCCTCAACATCCTTATCTCCTCTGCCAGAGACATTGATAATTATAATCTGTTCTTTCTCTAGCTTAGGAGCTAGCTTAAGAGCGTAAGCAATAGCGTGACTAGATTCAATCGCAGGAATGATTCCCTCTACCTTAGAAAGTGTTAAGAACGCTTCTACCGCCTCTAAATCAGTCACAGATTGATATTCTACCCTATTAACATCTTGTAAAAAGGCATGTTCAGGACCAACTCCCGGATAATCTAGTCCTGCACTGATTGAATAAACAGGAGCGATACTACCCGTTTCATCCAAAACCACCTTGGTATTCATCCCGTGGATTACTGATTCTTTACCTAAAGTTAAAGTAGCAGCATGAAATTTTGTATTTAATCCCTTTCCTGCTGCTTCTACACCAATAAGCTTTACTGGTAAATCATCAATAAAATCGGCAAAAATCCCGATTGCATTTGATCCGCCACCCACACAAGCTATAACATAGTCAGGTAAAACTGACTCTTGTTCAAGGATCTGTTTCTTTGCTTCTTCACCTATGATTTTTTGAAAATACCTGACGATTGTCGGATATGGATGTGGCCCTACTACACTTCCTAATAAGTAAAATGTATCATCAATGCGTTTTACCCATTCATTAATGGCGTAATCCACAGCATCAGCTAAGGTTTTTGTTCCAGTTTCAACCCCAGTAACCTTAGCTCCTAGCATTTCCATCCTAAAGACATTTAAACTCTGTCTTTCCATATCAATCTTACCTTGGAAAACTTCACATTCCATCCCAAACATAGCTGCGGCTGTAGCTGTTGCAACTCCATGCTGACCAGCACCAGTTTCCGCAATTATTTTCTTTTTGCCCATTCTTCTAGCTAATAAGATTTGGCCAATAGTATTATTAATCTTATGAGCTCCAGTATGATTTAAATCTTCTCTTTTTAAATAAATTTTTGCACCTCCACAAGTCTTAGTTAACTCTTCCGCATAATATAGTGGTGAAGGTCTACCAATATAATTTTTAAAATAATAGCTTAACTCTTCTAAAAAGCTTTCATCCTCTATTGCTTCCAAAAAAGCTTTCTCTAATTCATCTAATGCATCTTTTACAGTTGGAGGTACAAACTGTCCTCCAAAACGTCCAAATTGAAATTCCATTTCTTCCTTCTCCTTTTTTTATTTTGATTAATTTCAATACTTTTAATTTCATAATTTCTCTTCAAGGTCCCATAGAATTTCCTCCTAAAAAATAAAAAAATCCCCTACACAAAAATGTGTAGAGGACGTATAAACACGTGGTGCCACCTCATATTTAGCTTCATAAAAAGCCCTTATTCAGATACAATCATATCCTAGCTCAGATAACGGGAGCACCCGAGATACCATACTATTCTTTCCGGTATCCTCTCATAGACCCATTCAATAACACTAACTTCATCAGTTTCCACCAACCACTGACTCTCTAAGCAAATTAAACTGTTACTTACTCACTTCTACTAAACGATTTGTTCTAGTATAAACTCTTATGGAATATCTGTCAATATTATTTTGATTATTTTCTGATTTTTCTAAAACTTGTTTATGGAACGGTAAAATCTCTTACGGTCATTCTCATCGAGAATCTTCTTTCTTAATCTAATATCTGTTGGTGTTATTTCTACCAATTCATCACTTTCAATAAACTCTAAGGCTTCCTCAAGAGTATATCTTAATGGATCAAGCAGTTTAACTGCTTCATCCGAACTACTTGACCTAATATTAGTTAAGTTCTTGTTTTTACAAGGATTAACCACTAAATCATTACTCCTTGAGTTAAAACCAACAATCATTCCCGCATAAACTTCGACACTTGGATCTACAATCATTCTACCTCTTTCAGAAAGATTAAACAAGCTATAAGCCATGGTTTTTCCTCGCTCTTTAGCGATGAAAACCCCATTTCTTCTACTTTCAATTTCTCCTGCATAAGGTTTGTATGAATCAAAAGACTTAACAATTGTACCTTGTCCTCTTGTTGTGTTGATAAATTCACTTCTATAACCAATTAATCCTCTGGTAGGGATAATATATTCTAATACGGTATAACCATTTTCACTGGACATTGTTGTCATAACGCCTTTTCTAGAGTTAAACTGGGAAATGATACTACCAACATACTCATCAGGAATATTGACAATAACTTTTTCGAAAGCTTCGTGGGTTACTCCATTGATTTCTCTTACGATTACTTCTGGTTTTGAAACACTTAGCTCAAAGCCTTCTCTTCGCATATTTTCTAAAAGAATTGAAAGATGTAACTCTCCTCTTCCATTTACTTTATATCCTTCTAAACCCTCAAGTTCTTCAACTTCTAAGCCAACATTAGTTTCCAATTCCTTCATTAATCTAGCACGGATTTGTCTTGTAGTTACTTGGGTTCCACTTCTACCAACAAAAGGAGAGTCATTAACCAAAAAATTCATTGATAATGTTGGTTTTTCTATTGTGATCATTGGCATCGGTTCAACATGAAATTCATCACATAATGTTTCACCAATTGAAATGTGGGAAACACCACTAAAAACTACTATATCTCCAGCATAAGCTTCTGTTTTTTCCACTTTAATTAAGCCTTCATTAACATAGACTTTTGTTATTTTAGCATTTACAACTTCGCCATTTCTTTTACTTAATTTATAGGTTTTTCCACTGATTATTTTTCCTCTAGAAATCCTACCGATTCCCAAACGACCCAAGTAATCATCATATGCTAAAGATGATACTTGTAATAACAAAGGTTCATCAGAGTTATCTGGATATGGAGATACATGGTTTAAAAGACATTTAAATAATGGTTCTAAATTTTCACTCTCATCATTAATGCTACTCATAGCAATCCCATCTCTTGCGACGCCATAAACAATCGGAAAATCAAGTTGAACATCAGTAGCACCTAATTCGACAAACAAGTCAAAACACATATCAACTACTTCAACTGCCCTTTCATCTTTTTTATCAATTTTATTGATAAAGACAATTGGTCTTAAACCGATTTGTAAAGATTTCTGTAAAACTACCTTTGTTTGTGGCATAGGTCCTTCGCTACTATCTACTAAAAGGATAACTGTATCAACAGTATTCATTATCCGTTCTACTTCACTGGAAAAATCAGCATGTCCTGGAGTATCGACTATATTTATTTTTGTACCATTATGTTCAATCGCGCAATTTTTTGAGGTAATAGTAATACCTCTTTCACGTTCAATATCAGAATTATCCATTACTTGTTCGACCAATACTTCATTTTCATGAAATACACCACTTTGTCTTAAAAGCGCATCTACTAAAGTTGATTTTCCTGCGTCAACATGAGCTATCACACCAACATTAATTATATCTTTATTTCTCATACTATCATTTCCTTATCCTGTTTGCTTATCTTTAAGATAAGCAAACAATTAAGTTTATCACAAATTCTTAAAAAGTAAAGGAAAACCACTCTTAACAATGGATAAAAACGTTTTTAAGACATTAGTAACCTCCGTTTAAAGTCTAAAAATTTATAGGACTAAACTTAGGTTTCGTTAGCAAAAATGATCGATAGTACGAATCACGTACGAAATTTAAAAAACCTGATAAATTTACTTATCATTTAATATTTTATTCAAATATTTCTTTGGGTTTCTTTTATAATAAAGTTTTCTTATCAATTTTACAATATCATCCGAATTATTACTTTCAAGAACCTTTGAAGCCTTAGTCTTTACAAGTTCTTCAGCTGAGTTTAAAACAAAACTATAGTCACTGTGCTCAATAATCTCTAAATCATATTCTTTAGATCCGAAACCGATCACAAGATCGCTTCTATGTTTGCTTAAAAACTCTTCTAAAGCAAGTAGTTTTGATGCCTTGGAATTATAGATTTTCATAAAATAAAAGCCTTTTAATAAAGAATACTCATAGATTTGGATATGAATGTAGTCTGCATAATCTTTCAACAACTTATCTTTATACATTTCTACCGTTTTCAACTTATCAATTAATATATAGAACAATGCATTATCAGTCGCATTAAGTCTTCCCTTAATATGATTTTTGAAGTAATTATTCTTCCTGTCTGAATAAAACTTTGCTTCTGCTTCATTTTCAAAAACCATATGATAAATAGACAATACTTCATCTATAATTGTATAAGAAAAAACATTACGATCAATGGAACTAAAATACTCTTCTATTCCTTCTTGCGCCAGCTTATCAATGAATTTTAAATCCAAATACTTCTCATTATTGATGTCATATACCACAGCACCATTCATAATCATTAGATTATTTTTTATCGGTACATTCTCAAATATTCTACTTATTGAAGCGGGGGTTCTAGTTGTTGATATAGTGAAATTTAGACCATCATTTATTAAGCTACTTAGTTGAAAATTAGTAAAAGAACTTAGTTTATTATCGTTTGTCAGTAAACAACCGTCAAGTCCACTAACAAATAGTATATTTTTATTCTTAAATCTAAAGACTTTAAAATTATTGACTAATAACGCAATTAAAACACCTATAATTGTTGATGATATTCGATTTATCGCAAAAGGCAATACATCTAAGTTATTCCTAATGGATATAGTTACACTTAAATAAGTTAGAGCTGCCACAAAGACTAAATCTTGTACTTTAAATCTTACTAACACATAAATAAGTAAGATAATAAAAACACTAGTAATGATGTATAAAACCATGGTATTTATAAGATAACCATGATGAAAAACTATATAGTCCATAATATATGCTTCATAAATGATAATAATCAACATTCCAAATAATCCACCAACCAATGAACCTAGTGATCGTATTTTTGCTAGATAGAAAGATTTAGATTGTGAGCTTTGTATAGAATATACAGCAGCGATTGATGCAAAGAAAGGCGAATACCAAGTAGTAGCAAAATCATTTGAAATTATTTGTAGTAGTAAGGATATCAATAGTGTTATAAATACGCTTACAGCTGTTTTAATGTTCCTTAACCCAATTTTTCTCATATAAATTCCCAAAGTAAAAGACAGAAAGCAATCCGTCTAAATTTTTATAAAACATAACAATCACAATTATACTCTTTGTTTATGCTTTTGCAAGAAATATCAACAAAATATCTAGAACATTTTTTACAATTTGTAAACAAGAAGAAATAGTAAAAAAAAGAGTAAATCGTCTCTGGATTTACTCTTTATAGATATTCAAAAATATTAGTTACAACAATTCAGATTCTAGTTCAAGTATCTCTTCTGCTGTTAAAGGACTAGGAAGATTATTCTTAAGAGCATCTAGATGCAATCTCAATTTTTGATGTCTAACTTTATTCAAAGGATATTTTAAAGCAAGAATTATTCCAAAGACTAAAAGAATCGTAGGAACAACCGCAACCACAGCCTTAAATGCTACAAATACACTCTCTGGTTGAACAAAATAAGTAGTAACCCAGTTCCCATCAACTTGCTCAGTTAAAGGCTGAACATACCCCCCTAAATCGATAATCAATCCAACAATAAAAATCCCAATTGCACTAGCGAGTTTTCTAACAAAAGTCATGATTCCTGAGAAAGATCCAGCATTTCGCATTTTAAAAGCAAGTTCACCAGCATCTGTTGCATCAGGAAACATTAACCATGGCATCACTGTACACGGTGCTAATCCAATTCCAGCTATTACAGCTACGATATAGATTACAAAGCTAGGAACAGTTCTAGGTAAGAATGCTAAGGTAATAACCCCAATTAATGCAATCACAGCACCAATGGCAAAGGTTTTTCCCTTACCAAGTTTGTTAGCACCATAGACAACAATGACTGGTAAAGAAGCAACAACACTTAATAATAAAATACCCAAAACAATCGTAATATCTTCTGGCCTACCATAATAATAACGTAGATGATAAGCGATAATAGCACTAACAACATCCATTGTTATATAAGCCCCAATATATAAACCAACAAGTCTTCTAAACGTCTTAACTTTAAAAGGTTTAATAAACGTTTTAATACTGAATTTTTCTTCGTGATGTAAACCTTCTTTCTCTTTTAAGAATAAGAAGATGAATAAGAATGGTACCCCAAAGAATATTCCAAAGACCAATCCCATTAAGTTGTACCCGAGAATAACATCACTAAATAAAGCAACAATTGTTAACGGCAATACTGCTCCAAGTAATGAAGCCAGTTGTGAGAAGAACAACCTTGTACCATTAACACTATTTCTCTCTTCATAATCAAAGGTTACCTCAGTACTCATAGCCGAGTACGGAACCATAACCATTGTTATAACTGTAGAATAAAATAAGTAAGTAAACAAAGCAAAAGTAAACTTAGCACCTGTTGTTCCTAGAGGAACAGTTGTCCATAAAAGTGTGTAAGAAACAATGATCAAAAAGAACCCAGCCAAGAAGTATGGTCTTCTTCTCCCCCATTTTGATTTGGTTTTATCGGTTATGATTCCCATTAAAGGATCACTAATTGCATCCCATACTCGAGAAAGTAAAACAATTAAACCAGAAAGACTTGGTGTTAACCCTACAATATCCGTTAGGAAAACTAAATAGAAGAAACTAACGATTACTTGAGCTCCACCACCAAACATATCACCACTACCAAACAATAAAACTTTTTTAAAACCAATTTTTTCTAATGAATTACTTTTTTCCATGACCTTCCTCTTTCCTTATCATTTTATTTAAATTCCACTTCATAGATTTCTCTTGATAATTCACTTGCAATTCCTCATCATACCTTTGTGCCTTAATATAAGGGGTATCGAACCTTTGATACACTGTATCGATAACTTCACCATTCACTTTAAAATCTTTCTTGTATCTAAGAAGATAATCATTATTTTCACTATAATATCGAACTTCTTGGTTATGTACTTCAAACTTATTTGCTTTAATTCTTTCTATGAATTCTTCAAAGGATTCTTTATCTAAACTGGATAACTCAGTAACCCAAACTGATAATCTTCCATATTGTATTAACTCATCGTCATTGATGAATTCTAATGGATTGTTAGTTATAAAAGCTAGTAAAGCATTATTGTACTTTAAGAATGCATAGTTCTTATCAACCAAGTATTCGTCAAAATACTTAACCGGAAAATAGGCATGAGTATAATCATTTAATACTTTTTCCATAAAAGCTTTTCTATTCGGTATCTTAAACATCGTTAGATTAATATGTTTATCTTGGACACTATGAGGCATTCTACCATTACCAACCCAATTGTTTGGGGAAAGGCTCAAATAAGCGTTTTCTTCATCATATGGTAAAACTGCTGGATGGGTAATAAAAACATTGAAATCCTTGTCAAAGCAAACGTTCATAATGTGTTGCTGATCACCGCAGGTACCAGGATAATGCTTTTGAGCAGTACTCATAGAAAAATCTTTTGTTTTATATGTATAAGTATTTACTTTTTGAATCGCTACACCGTCAGTTACAGGTTTAATTATTTTAGATATAAGTGGTAGCACCCCAAGTTTTCGTAAAACGGGACTTGACACTGATTTGAAATCAGCTAAGAATTTATTAGAAAAAAGATCATATTCATTGAGCATATCAATAGAGTTATTGATTATTTCTGGATTGGAAAAACCTTCCATCTGCCAAATAACAAAACGGTCTAGTTCATCTTTTAAATTCAGTTCTTTCCTAACAGTCTTTAAATCAAAACCCATTTGATCCTTAATAATAAGTTCTCTTTCATCTCTTGCTATATCTTCAATAATGTTTGGTAATTTGTATTTGATTCGATAAGCAAAAATTGCCGGTATTTTTGTATAATCATATTCTACTTTATTTATTTTAAAAGCATCGCTAACAATTGGTGCTATATCAGCATTTTTCGGACTCTTTTTTTGTATTTCATAACTACGGCCATGAGTTAACGCAAAATTTCCTTTGTAACTATGCATTGCCATATCTAAAAATAGTAAATCTGTTATAATTGTCGCTTTTGTTACTATTTCTTCTGAATCAGAAAAATCGATCAAATGCATTAAAGCTGCTAAGTCTTCTGCGTAGTACACATGGGAATGCCATTCGATAAACCCTGTATTAAAACGCATTTTAAACCAGTGATTTATCCTCGCTAAGGCATATGCTTCCTTATCCTTACCAATTTGTCCTGTGTTTGTAAACACTTCCTCTGGATAGAGCTTAGATGCAATATATTCACATGAGGCAAATAACAACTGATGATTTTCACTCCAATAACACATATTGTCATTTCCTTTTTCCGTCATCCAATAACGGAAATTCAGGATTGTGCTTTTAATCCTATAAATAATCTCTTCTGGTAACTTGTCATGAAATTGGATTAATAATCTTTGAAGAGAAATCATCCGAAAATCGTTACAGTCCTCGCGTGTATCAATATAATCACAAAACTCAAAAAATTTAGAATAATCTTCTACTTGATTTCCCAATCTAAGATTGTTCATTAGTTCAGGAATATGAATCTCGAAAAACGGAGCTCTTTTCATCTTGACAACCACCCTCCATCTACGGCTAAGGTATAGCCGTTAACATAATTAGAAGCCTCACTAGCTAAAAAAACAACTGGTCCTTTCAAATCTTCCGGAGTTCCCCATCTCTGAGCGGGAATCCTCATTAAAATACTTTGATTTCTTTCTTCATCATTTCGTAAATCTCTCGTATTCTCTGTAGCCATGTATCCTGGAGCTATAGCATTTACTTGAATATTATATCTTGCCCATTCGTTCGCAAGTAACATCGTTAAACCTCTTACACCACTTTTACTGGCAGTGTATGAAGGAACTCTAATACCTCCTTGAAAACTTAGCATACTAGCAATATTAATAATTTTACCCCCAGATTTTTGTAAGATAATCTGTTTAGCGAATTCTTGGGATAAAAAGAATAACGATTTTAGATTAACATCCATAACCTCATCCCAGTCTTTTTCAGAAAAACTTAATGAATCTTCTCTTCTAATAATACCAGCGTTATTAACTAAAATATCAACCCTACCAAAATAGTCCACTGTTTCTTTGATTATTCTTTTAACAGGATCGATAGTGACTAAATTAGCCTTTATTTCATAAAACTTACTACCAGTTTTTTCTACGAGATCTTTTGTTTCAGTTAAAGAACTGGTTCCAACCCCAACAACATTCGCTCCAGCTTCAGCCAGCCCTATAGCCATAGCTTGTCCTAAACCCCGTGAAGCACCAGTTACTATAGCTACTTTGCCTTTCAAATCAAACATTATCATATCCCTCCAATAAGTCTTGATATCCAGAATCTTTAATATAAGTGACACTTTTGCTTATCTCAACTAATTCATTTTCAGTATTTTGTTCTATAACCGCATAATAAAATCCATTACTGTTACCATATTTTATTACTTCAGCTAAACTAAATTCACTATCAATAAAATTAGAATCAGAATCATTATGATAACCTCTGAGGTGTAAAGCTTTGACATGCTTTTTGTATTTATCCAAAAAAGCTAAAACCTCAAAACCGCCTTTTCTAATCCAATAAGTGTCGCTAAGAATTTTGACTTTATTAGGATCTATGTTTTGTAATAACCAATCAAAAGCCATTGTCTTATGGAATTTTATAAATTCATAATTATGATGATGAAATAGTAGTTCTACATTATGTTTTTCGGTTCTTTCACCCAAATCATTGAGTTCCCTCGCCAATTTTTTTAAACCATATCTCCCAAGAATTAATCGCCTAAAAGGAATGACACTAATTGCGATGTATCTGATATTCAATTCTTGGTGGATATCCATGATTTCTGCAAAATTCTTAATAATGGTCTTATACTTAATTTGACTGCTTATAACTTCTACTTGATATTGATCTAAGTATTTCTTTAGGATACTAATTTTTTCTTTTTCGAAAGGAAAGTACGCTAACTCTAAATAGTTTATCCCCATTGCTTTTAATCTTTTAAGCGTTTGTTCTATATCTTTTTCGGTTTGAAATATGTTTCTAATTGTAAATGTTTGTAAGCCTACTAACATTTTTTTGACTCATCTCTTATGGAATTTTTGTTATAGACCATAGTAAGTTCCTGATGTTCAGTAAATGTATTACGATTTTTCATAAAAGTTTTTAGAAGATAACTATCGAATAATCTCATAATCTTTATCTTCTTTCCTGATAACCTAATTGCACAGAAATCCTATCAGCTGCTTGCTTAATTAGTTTCCCATATAAATCTCTTGAATCAAGTTTATCAAAGACTCCTGAGATGCTAATACTTGCTTCATACTCTCCATCTTGATTATATATTGGTGCACCAAAGCAAAATAAACCTTCATAGCTCTCTTCTTCATCGACTGTAAAGCCTTGTTTTCTTGCTTCAATAATTTGCGAATACATCTCTTCTTTATTAATAATCGTTTTTTTAGTTGCTTTGAAAAATTCCAAAGTCTCTAATTTATTGTTTAAAGCTTGGTTCGATAAGGTAATTAAATAAGCTTTTCCTAAGGCTGTCGAATTTACATAATTTGCACTTCCAATATTCGCAAAAGTTCTTTTGGCTAGTGCTGGTTCATACTTAAAAACATAAAAGATTCTACTTTTATCTTGTTTCGCTATAAAAGAAGTTAAATTCGTCAAATCACTTAGTTCTTTAAGTATCGGTTTAGCAATATCGATTAAAGTCATCTTTTCAACATATCTTTTAGCGATTACAAAAGCTTGAAATCCAAGACGATAATGTTTAATGCTTCCTTTAGTTTCTTCAATAACTTCTTCATTCACTAAAGTATTGAGAATGTTAAACACTGTTGTTTTAGGAATATCTAAGTCTTTGACAATCGCACTAAGAGAAACACCCTTATCGGTAAAGGTGCTGATATAATCAACTATTTTAACTACCCTTAATGTTGGACTATGACTCATTAAAATGTCCCTCCTTAAGATTATAAGCAGCAAAATTCAAAGCTGCTAAACCGTAGGTCCAATCATTGCCTCTTGGAGTCAGTTTATAACCTAAATACGGCACTAAAGGTACCGGTATTGTTGGTGCACTTATTAGAGGCATACTTAATAATCCTGCTTTAACTTCTAATCTACTCACAACTGCTTTAAGAGCCTTTAAAGCACTCGGAAGATATGATTTATCTATGTAACCTTTTCTTACCCCATGTAGCCACCCACTAGCTATTAAAGCAGTTACACTGGATTCAATATACGTTTTGCCTGGTTTGTTAAGGATGGTCTCAAAAAACCCATCTTCTCTTTGATAAGCGAGTAAAGCTTCTGATGTTTGCTTAAGAATCTTAAGAGCAAGGTTTTTTTCTTCGCCATCATCTAGATTATCAATTAACATTGGTAATCCAGCTATAACCCAACCATTTCCTCTACCCCAAAAGATCTTTTTCTTAGGATAAGTATGCTTTCTTTTTGTCCAATAACAGTGATAGAACAAATAATCCTCTTGATCTTGAAGATACTTGGCAAAGAAAATTGGTTGTGTCTTCGCAAAATTCATAAGTTCTAAATGTTTATTCTCTTTTGCATATAATGATGTAAACACTCCATACATCATAATACTATCCACCCAAATCGATTTCGGATAGAATTTACCCTCTAAACTATGTCCTAAATGGTTAGGCATATTCTCGATAATTTTTGGTGCATTAAAAATATAATTAATTGCTTTATCAATGATTTCTTGATATTTATGATTCGGTTCAATCTTCTCCAAATAATAAGCAGCTAAAGCTGGAGCTAAAGTATCACTTTGATCAACCCGGTAACCTTTGCTTATATGATGATCAACATACTGTTTAACATAGTTAAAATAATCTATGTCTTTGTTTTGACTTTGAAGCAAACCAAAACTGTGCATTAATAACGCTTCTCCCCACATCCATTTAAGACTTTCAGGTTTATACCGAATCATTGTATCTTTACTTAATTGAATGATCTTTTCATATAAATCCATTATTCTTCTCTTCTTTCTAGATTATAAAAATCTAAATATAATGTTTCTCCATTAAAAGATATGGTCATAGTCAATGCTTCACGATCAATTATGGCATAAGGAGAATCCATTCTTTTATACTCTAAATCCATTAAGGTATTATTGACATAATAATCACCCTTAAAGGTTAGTTCATGGTTTTTTTCACTAGAATATGATAGTTTTAAATCTTCTTGATCAAAGTTAATATCATTACTTTTAATTCTATCCATGAAAACCTGGAAACTGCTATCTTTAGAAATGCTCGATACTTCCGTTATCCAATAAGTAGTTTGTCCGTCTTGGATTAAGTCATCAGTACTTGTAATGGAAGTATCTAAGATATCTTGTCCTAAATACAAATCGTTTAATCCAATTAAAGCGATAAATGTATCTCCTACTTTTGCAAAAGCATACCTTCCTTCAATCGAGTAATCATCAAATAATGTTGTAGGGAAATATGCATGAGTAAAATGAAATATATTATTTTCCATAAAACCTGTTTTTTCAGGTAAATCATAGATACTTAGGTTAACGGCTTCATCTTGAACACTATGAGGAAATCTTCCATACCCAACCCAATAACCAGGACTATTTGATAAAGCACCTTCTCCAAGTGCTTTTGCTGGATGTTGGTGAAAAACTGTTACACTAGGGCTAAGAGAAACCGTAAAGACATGTTGCTGATCAGCAAACTCACCTGGGTGATGATTTTGTAAGGTCGCCATAAAGAAATCTTCATTTTTATAAGTATAAGAATTACCTCTTTGAATTGCTACACCGTTAGTTTTTGGATTTAACAATCTTGAAACTGCTGGTAAGAAACCAAGTTCACGTAACAAAGTAATATTAATCATTTTAAAATCGTTTAAAAACTCATTCGTTAACATTCCATGCTTATTGATATACTTCATAGAGTTAGTAATTATCTCCGGATTCGTAAAAGCTTCCATTCCCCATTGCATCATAATTTGATTATCTTCTAATCCAATCAAATCCCTTGATTTTAGTTCAGTTAAATTCAAGCCGTTTGATGCCTTAATAATAACTTCACTTTCATCATGTCCTATTTCTTTAAAAACTTCAGGTACTTGATAATCGTTAATATAGATAAAATTTAAATCCATACCAATTCTATCTGATCCTACTTCATAATCTAAATACGACTCAGCTACTGTTCTCATACTTTGTCTATCCGGATATTTTTTACCATTCTCATACATTCTACCCGATACAGAAGTAAAGGTGCCTTTAAAGGATTGGGAAGATAGATCGTAAAGTAATAAATCAAGAATAATCTTAGCTTTTATTCTTACTTCTTCATCTGGAGCGAAATCAATTAAATTTGATAAAGGGGCAATATCTTCAACATAATAAGTATTACTAAAAAATTCAGTAAATCCATATAACCATCTTTGTTCTAACCAGGTTAAAATTCTCGCCTTACCTAATTGACTATGCTCAGCTCCGGTTAAACCATCATTTGTAAATACTTCATCTTCATAATAAAGACCTAATAAGTATTCAGATGTTGCAAATAATAACTGGTGATTTTCACTCCAAAAACACATGGAATCATCACCAGGTTGGTCCATCCAATACTTAAAGCCTAAAATAGTATCTTTGATATCGTCAAGATACTGAGTAGGTAATTTATCAGCGTGTTCATAAAGAATTCTTGTGGTAGATTGCAATCTAAAATCACTAACATCATATCGTCCATCAACATATTGCATTGTTGTGGTAATAATACTGTAGTCAGGAATGTTTCCTTCTTCTAAATCATATAAAACCTGATCAATACTAGTGTTAAGACTTGTCTCAGGTCTTGAAGGTTCTTTATCAATTTTGTCATTCTTAAAGAAATCAACAGCCATCCAACCACCAATAGCCACTATAAATAGAAAAACAACTAAAAAACTTAGCAATATTTTTTTTAACATATATACCTCCCGGTTTTTTTGTAAACGCTATCTTTATTATAGCAAATCTGTTATTGTTTGTAAATATGAATTGCTATTCTTTATACGGAACATTTTTCATCTGTTATACATTACCATTTTTGTTATTTTGTATTTCTTGTTCTTAGGAAAAACCCATTTTAAATGTTTGATTTGTAAACAAATAAGAAATAAAGCTTCCTTAATTAGAGTGGTATTTTTAGTAACCATATCTCCAACTTTTGGAAGCTATTTCACTTTTCTATGGTGGAACCAGAGGAATTTGAACCCCTGACCCCTTGCACGTCAAGCATTTTCATGCATGGCCTTTATTACTTTATATTTAGCCGTTTTAATAATATTTTAAACTAGTTTGACCCTTGTCTTGGTCCTTGTTATATTCTCTAATTAATATAAATAAAAAGCTGATAATCCATCATTTGTTTAATGATTTTATAGAATTAAAGAAATATATTTTTATCCTTTATTTTACTATGAAAATTCTAAATAAGAAAAGACAAATAATAAGGTAAATACAGAATATCGTTTTCCATCTTTATATTGTTAATACAAAAAACAATCGGATTTGCAACATCTTTTTCTTTTATTATTCTACTAAGAGAAGGATGCTTATTAAAGTCAATACCAGATTTTGATTCAATGATTCTAATTTGTTTCCCAATCTGTAACACAAAATCTAATTCCATATTGGTCGGTTTTTTTCGATCATAATATCTTAATTGAATACCATTTTTAGAAAATGCAGATGCTAATGCATTTTCTATTATCGAGCCTTCATTTATTTCAATGTCTCCATTTAAGACTTCGAACTGTATTCCTTCATATGACATCGAAGTCAATAATCCTGTATCGAACATATATATTTTAAAGAGATTCCTTTTTTCATTTAGTGTCAGCGGTAATTCTATTGATGAAATATTGAATGATGGAATCGCTATCGATGCATCTATCAACCACATTATAGAATCCTCGTATGTTCTCATTTTAGGTTCTTTAGATAGCATTGACAAAAAATACCTTTTATTTTTTTTGTTTAATTGTTCTGGTATTGAGTCAAACACTTCTTGCACTTTTAACTTTTCTTTCCCAGAATATTTTTTGACATCTTCTCGGTAACTATTAATAATATCTTTTTGCTCACGTAAAACTTCACTTATGTTAGAAGTTTTAATGAATGCACTAACAACAGAAGGCATACCTCCCACAATAACATACTCTCGAAAATATCTCATCATAGCTTTATGAATAGCGCTTGGTATTGTTTTTTGATTATCAAAATGCTTTTTTAATAGGTTAATAACCTCCTCATTCACATTTTTAGCCCATAAAAATTCTTCAAAATCCAAAGGATGCATATAATGTTGCTCTTCGAATCCAACAGGATAGCTACTTACATCATTATGATTAATGCCCAACAAAGATCCTGATTCAATATAATCAAATCTTCCATCCTGTACTAAGAATTTGATTGCAGTTCGAGCTTTTGGGCAAGATTGGATTTCATCAAAAAAAATAAGACTTTCCTTTTCTATAAAAGGCCCCAAACCCAATGCTGACATATTAATAATAATTGAATCTGCATCTAAAGATTCAGCGAATATTTCTTTATACTCTGGATTTTTTTCGAAATTTAGTTCAATAAAGGATTTATAGTTAGCCTTTCCAAATATTTGTATACTAGTACTTTTGCCGACTTGCCTAGCGCCTTTAATTAATAATGCTTTCTTGTTATCTCTATTCTTCCACTGCAAAAGCACCGAATCAATTTTTCTCTTTAACATATTCTACCTCCCTTTATTATATTACACCTTTTTCTCGCTATTTTCAATACTATATTACACCTTTTTCTAGCTATTTACAATACTATATTACACCTTTTTCTTATAATTTATTAGAAAAAGCCATCCAATGATGGCTTATACGTTACTAAAACTTATTATTTGTCACCGTCACTAGTCTTTTTTAATTACAACATCAAATTTTGAACAGTAATATATATATTTTTTCTTCTAGCGTTGATCTCATAAAAATAAAAAAGCCCCCTTCATCAGAGTAGTATTTTTAGTAACCATATCTCCAACTTTTGGAAGCTATTTCAATTTTATATGGTGGAACCAGAGGGATTTGAACCCCCTACCCCCTGCACGTCAAGCATTTTCACACATAGTGTTTATTGCATTAAATTGAACGTTTTAATAAGATTTTGAACTTGTTTGACCCTTGTCTTGACCCTTGTAAGATTTCTTAAAAAAAAATATTAGCAACTTAACCATCATACATTGAATTGAATTGAATTTACAAATCGTACCCATCTTCCGATGTTGGATTTGGATACATGGATTTTCAGTCGTTTCATGAAAGTTGATATGCTGATATATAGTCAATACTAAATTAAACGCTTCCTGCTGATGCTCCAATTAAATACGCAAAAAAAAGTAAGAATCCGTATACATATAATAGCAGAGTGAGTACATATTTTAATATAATAAACAGTTTGAATTTCAAAAATAAATATTTTTTTACAAATCTAAAATATATTATCAATATGAGTAAAGGCAATAATAATAAGAAATACAAAAAAATTATAGCCTCTGAAAGACCGAGTAGAAATCCTTGAGTTAATACAATAAAATGTAAAGCAATAAAAAGCGGTAAAGATATATTCATAGCCATAATAAGTTTTTCACTTGAATGTATTTTCTTGATTCTTATGTCTAGTATTACTGAGCTAATTACATATACAAATGGGACTAGTGCGACGAAGGATAAAAGGGTATTAAATCCAAATTCTGGGCCTATTCCTGCGTATACATTAATATAGAATAAAAACGCAGTAATAACAAGAAAAGAATAGTTAAAAGAATATAATGCTATTAATCTAGACTTACTTTTTTTCATGTGCTCCTCTCTTTCTGTATTTTATAGTCTTTGAATATTGAATTGACACAAGGATTTTTAGTCGTTTCATGCATATTAACTCAACTTATTAGATATCTTTTATATATGAAGTGTATCTACCTGACCCTATTTTTTTTATATGACTATTCTTTAATAATTTAGATAATGCGAGTTCTATTGTAGTTTGACTTAAATCTGGACATTTTTCTTTGATATCACTTTTTGTGATTTTTCCTATATTATTATCGAAGATTGATTGTATTCTTTCGTAGCTAGTAGATTTTTTCTCAACAAGTGAAACCCTTTCTTCAAATTCTTGATATGCTTTTAAAATTATCTGTAACATATAATATACAAAAGGCTTATAATCATTTTTTTCATTATGCCATAATTCTGAACTTTCTCTCAATGAGTCATAATAACGTTCTTTATTATCTTCTATCAACTTTTCTATGCTTATATATTTTCCAACTAAATAGTCGTTTCTATACAATAGTAACAAGGTCAGCAATCTTGACATTCTGCCGTTGCCATCATTAAAAGGGTGAATACATAGGAAATCTAAAATAAACATCAAAACCGCTAATAGTGGCTCAATACTATCCAGAGCAACTATATCATTGAACTCTTTACAAAGTTTTTCCATCAATTCTGGAGTTTCAAATGCTGAGGATGGAGTAAATCTGATGTATTTATTTCCCTGTTGATCTTCTTCTTCAATCAAATTATCCACATTCTTGAATTTACCAGCAAAACTCTTACCTGTCTGTGAATACATATCTCTATGAAGTTGGAGTACAACTCCGGTTGTAATCGGAATATGCTCATAATTATCATGAATTGTACTCAGAACATTCTGATATCCAATAATCTCTATCTCATTTCGATTTTTTGGCATAGATTTTTGTTTTAACAGTTGATTGATGCGTTTGTCTTCTGTTTTTATACCTTCAATCCTATTTGAGGAAACTATACTTTGAATTCTGGCTATATCAAGTAACCTATCTAAAATATCCGGTGTTGCTTCGATATATAATAGTTGTTTTCCTTTATATTCATGTATCTTAGTTAATAGTTTTACTATATCTGATGTATATAAGGATTTACTATGTGATTTGTAATTAAAATCTCTCATCTTTATCACCCGTTATTTATTATACTATTTAATTGCATATGATTCAATGTTATCTGCATATTTTTATAATATTTTTATGCAGTTGGAAAGATATTATGCAGTTGATATATTTGTTTATTTGCATATAGCTAATTTTATATGCATAATCCATACATAATGATATGCAAATAAAAATGACATCTTTCAATGACTTATTTTCGTTCTTTATGGCGGTTATAACTAACGGGGTAAGAATTTCCATTCGTTTCTTGAAACTATTTGTGATACTGCTCTATGCCCTTCATTCAATGAATAGTTGATTTTTACTTTTTTTATGATTAATAATGACGCTAATTCCATTAAATTTCTAGTTGATAAAAATAAAGAGAAGTTCATTCAAATGAATAAACTTCCGCAGATTTAGGGCTTTGAAATAGCTTCCAAAAGTTGGAGAGAAAAATGGTCAACCCCCACTTTTGATAATTTTATTATATCCTATTGTTTCTATATTCTACAGGACTCATTTTATGTTTTATTACTAAACGAGTATTGTTGTAATATTCTATGTATTCATCGATAGCTTTTATTAATGCTTTTGGATTCTTGTATTCTTCTTCGTGGCCGAACCACATTTCTTCTTTCATTCTTCCAAAGAAACTTTCTGTAGGAGAATTATCAAGACAATTTCCTTTTCAATAATATCCATAAAACTATTCCACTACTCTCAGATTTTCTGTAATATCTATGAAAAACTCTGCACTCCATATATCAAGTTTTTTAATGTCTTTAATGAATGGTAACACATCTTTTTTTGCTTCTTCAAAATCAATACTGTTGAATCTATTCTTAAGCAGTTCCATTAATGTTTCTCGGTTTAATGAAAAATTAAAGTCAATGAATCCAGACTGTATTAATCTCGCCTTCAAATGTTTGATATTTACTGGTATATCCATTGCCAAAAAGAAAATATAATCATAAAAATCTCTCCCTTTTATCCTTGTTTTCCAATTCCTTCTAAGAACAGCGTCAATTTTACCAGCGAATAATGAAGGCAAATCATATACTCTTACTTGGTAAGGGGATGGCAATAGTCTAAATTTCATTTCAGTTGTCGCAAAATCAGGTGGATTGACATCAATTTCAAATTTCACTTTGATTTTTTCATTTGAATGCAATATGGATAGATCTTGATCCATATTTGGATAAAATAGTAAGAAGTGCTCTTTTGTATTGCCTTTTAAGAAAACCGACTTAATACTTGTCTCTTGTGCTTTTATTTTCTCCTCAATATCAAGTTTTAGACCTAGAGATTCCACCTCTTGTCTTAGAACTGGTATAAAATCTTCGAAACAAAAATCTGGATTACTTAGTAGTAAAGAGAAATCTAAATCTTCTGAAAACCGATCAAGATTATAGAATATTCTGAGAGCTGTTCCGCCGTAAAATGCTGCTTTAGAAAAGAAATTGGCTCGTGATAGACCAGCTAGCACAATCTCTTGTATTATTTCTTTTATAGCATTTTTTTTATCTTCTAATGTTGTAGTATCATATTTTTTCAACATTTGATCTATGATTGGCATATGCTTCTCCTTTTATGTATTTTTTTAGTAACATTAGGTTTTTTGACTTATATTTTGGTATTAGCATACTCAACTTGTCTATATCGAGAGAGTAAAAGTCATCAGAGTAAATCCTTAAATCTTCAAAAATCATTTTTTCTAGTTGTTTTAAACTTGTGACTGTTTTTAAGGAATATAATTTGTCACACAAAGCTTTCTCCTTCGATGCAATATGATATACATAATTATTCTCTTCAATAGCCAAAATATCAAATGGATAAGCAGACTTAGGGATGTCCCTATAAATATATATTCCAAATGGAGTAATGTACTTTTTTGTTTTTTGTTTGTTATAAGTTGCAGAGGTGTAATTTGTGACCCTTTCAGGAATCATTCCATAATAAGATAAAGCATAATCAAATGACAAATATGAAGGGCCATATATATACGATGACAAATAATATCCAGGAGTGGTTTTATCAGTTTCATATAACCCTCTAATGATTGGTATATACGTACCAGTATTTAGTTCTCTTCGAATTTTACCATTTACATCACTATAATCCTTATATTTGATTTTTAAGTCTTCAATAGTTTTTATCATCTTTTTCCTCCATTTAATTGTATTATAAACCTTTTTCTGGAGATTTTCAATATGCATATCTATAATTTTTTAGTATTTTAAACAAATAATTTATCAAAGTGAATTTAGTTTAAATTATAGGCAATAAAAAAGCTCCCTTCATCAGAGTGGTATTTTTAGTAGCCATATCTCCAACTTTTGGAAGCTATTTCATTCTTATATGGTGGAACCAGAGGGATTTGAACCCCCGACCCCCTGCACGTCAAGCAGGTGCTCTCCCACTGAGCTATGATTCCATATACAAAATTATACCATTAATAATCAGCTTTTAAAAGTTTAATTTTATATTTTTAAAACAAGGAAGAGTTTCTACTTTCTTCCTTGCTTTATCATATTATAGTTTATTAATTTCTTCTAAAAACGCTTCAATTGGTTGATTACCTAATAACTCTAATTTATCATTAATGATTATCTTTGGAACTCCAGAAACCTTGAACTTCCTTGATAAATCCATAAATGTTTGGCTTTCAATCATCTCTGCTTCGATATTTTTATTTAACAATGCCAACATATGAGCTTTTTGTACTGCTCCTGGACAATGTGGACAACTTAATGTAATAAACACTTTCATGTTGACTGGTTTATCAATCTTTTTGATTTGTTCGATTAAACTATTATCCAAACCTAAATCTATTCCTGATACATAAAGAATAGCTGATAAGAATGAGTTGATTTCATGTCCAGCAGGAATTCCATTAAACTTAACGCCTGAATAGTCATTATTATCCTCTAAGATAACAAAACTTGGAGTTAATTCAATATTATATTCTTTAGCCTTCTCTATATTTTTTTCAATATCATACTCTTCTACTTTTATTTTCTCATTAAGCTCAGACACTTCATCTAATAATTGTTTCGTTTCTTTACAAGTAGTACATACACCTTCTTTAGTAAATAAAACCATAGTTATTGGTTTAACCATTGCTGATAAAACCTCTTTAATTTGTTTTCTAACTTCTTTATTTAATAATTCTGCCATTTTTATAATCTCCTTTTATAATTTTTTATTTAAATATTGTTTTATTGCTAGAGCCGCTTTAGCTCCTTCTGCCGTTGATACAGTGATTTGTTTGAATGGTTGGGTTGTAACATCACCTGCTGCAAATAATCCCGGCAATGAAGTCATTTGTTCTTCATTGACAATGATTTCATTTTGTTCATTCAACTTGACTAAATCCTTAACAAGATAACTATTAGGTATTGTGCCTATTTCAATTAATAATCCATCTGTCTTGATATCTCTTATCTCATTTGTTTTCTTATCCAATACTTTTATACCCTCAAGAAAATCATTCCCATACGCCGAGAGAATCTGTGTTTCTAAATTGATTTCTAGATTCTTTATATTGGAAAGTCTTGATAACAAAACTTCATCAGCACGAAACGTACTACGGTGTACTATCGTAATCTTACTTGCCCAAGGAACTAAATCAATAACTCCTTCAACGGCTGAGTTTCCTCCACCAGCAACTACTACATGTTTATCTTTAAAAAATGGTCCATCACAGGTAGCACAGTAAGTAACACCCTTATTAGAAAACTCCTCTTCACCAGGAATATTTAACTTTCTTGGTGAACCTCCAGTAGTTATTAATACGGTCTTACTCTTCAAAGTTTTCCCATTATCTAAGGCCAGATAGAAATAATCTTCTTCCTTTTTCAAAGATAATACTTTGACTCTTTTTAACAAAGGGATTTCTAAATTCTCAACATGTTTTAAAAACGCATCAGCTAACTTAGGTCCTTCAATTAAAGTAAAACCTAAATAATTATCTACAATACTAGTATTATGTAATTGACCACCAGTTTCACTAGTAACAATTCCACATACTAACCCTTTTCTTTGAGCATATAAACCAGCGTTCATCCCCGCAGGACCACCACCGATAATTAATAGATCCCAAACACTAATTTCAAAGAAACTTGAATCATCGTTCGTTGTTTCGATATTAAAGTCAAACATAGTAACATCCCCTTCTATTTTCCCTTAATGATTAAATCTACAGCTTGATCAATGTTTACCAGTTTAATCTGTAAATCTTGTTCAATTGTTTCAATTAAGTTTTGTGTTGTTAACAAACCAATGGTTTTATCAATACTAGATCGAATCGCTTTTAACTGAGTCAATATATCCATACAAGCTTTATCATTATCCATCATTGTTAAAACACCTTGCATCTGTCCCTGAGCTCTTTTAATTCTATTTTTTAAAGCATTATCACATTTCATAACTCATCAACTCCTAAAACGAACTTTACACTTATATTATACCCCCATGGGTATTTTTTAGCAAACAATCTGCTTAAAGAAAAAGATAACTCCGAAAAGTTATCTTTTTGTGTATTTAGTTAAGGATTCTACTTGTTAAAGAATTACCACTTACTATAATTTCTATAGTTTCTCCCAAAGGATTTACGAAAATTACAGTTACTTCATTTTCACTAGCATTCCAAATATTAGCAATGACATCGCCACTGGCATTAACATAGATGGAAGATGATACTTCTTCATTTACAACCATAGTATATTCATCAGTTCTATCACCATAATACTTAATAGCATGTAACAAATAATATGTTTGAGCTAAATCACTTGGGTAATCATCGTTCAAAATCTTATCTTTATCAAATTGTTGTAAAGCAAGATCAGAATCAATTAGAGCTTGAATACTCCACATATTGGCATACCAAGTATCGATAACACCCTCTTTTGCATTTAAGTACTTATTATACACTTTTGTCAAATATGCTCTTTCTTCATCATTCAAAGCGTAATTAGAAATATACTCTCCATTTGGTAACCACTGGATACCATAAATAAAGGTAGGATTAGCTCCAAACCAAGTAGCGTAATCATACTTTCCTCCCCATATCATTCCCGCTACCAAAGCATATTGATTATAATTATCCGGAAAAATTGTTTCAGAATAATCAAACATATATGTTTTAGCTGATGATACTTCATGAACAAATCCATAGATAGCTGCATCTCTCATTTCTTCATCACCAGTATTTAATGACCATAGATAAACACCAACCCAAGAACTAATTGCTTCACTTGATGATTCGATGTTATTACCTTCTGCAAAAGTACCAAATCCATGAGCCCAAGTATGTCCAGCCCACTTATCAAATGTTCTTAAATAACCAAAATCATACTCACCTCTATTTGCATAAGAGATATCATTGATTAACATTTCAACTATAGCTCCATATTCAGAAACAAAAGAACTATCATACATTCCTAAAATACTAGCTGCATAAATTAAATACCCATGGGTAAAAGCATGGTCACTTAATTCTGTAGCTGTATTGAAATCATTGTTTGAATAATACACCGTTCCCCAATCTTCATTGTAATAAAGATATTTTTCATCTGTTGTTGATGAATAAGTAAGCCAGTCCTCTAAAAGATATCTTAGTTTTCCAATAAAACTCCATTTTAAAGTCTCATCCCCAATTTGGTCAGCCATAATCAGACCTTGAGCAAGTGGATACAGTGCTTTACCATTCCAATAAGGTCCTTCCGCATTAAGGAAGTTTTCTTCATCATCAATGCTTGTTCTTGCATCTAAATCTACTAAATATTCATTTAGTTCTAATTCACTAAACTCAGAATTATCCGGTAAAGCAAAAGCTGGCACAACGCCATTAAAACTTAAACTTGTACTAAAACTATTACCTTGAAGTAATTTAAGTTCACCTCTAACAGTATTAAAAATCTTATCAGTTAATAACACATTACTATTTTGATAATGGTGAGGCATTAAAAACTGTAAGGCAGAGAACTCATCACTTGAATTAAGATTTTGAATAGTTTGATCATAATAAGTATTCACTACACTAATTTCCTCATCAAGATTAAAATCTACTGTTCCTCTTAAACTTCGATTGTAAGCAAAATCATGATAGAACTCCGCTTCCGATAAAGAGTTAATTGCCGCTACCGAGAAATAATTCTCTGAACTCAAGTCAAATGCTAAGTGATTTATCAATCCTCCTGGATGGTTCTTACTAGACAAATCAACCATAGACCCAGCTGGTAAGCTAACTAAAAAGTAACGATCACTATATATTGGTTGACCTACATTACTAGGTCTAAATGTAACATAACCTACATGTTTTTGAATTAATCTAATAACGAACCCATCTCCTGTAAAGCTATTTCCATTAATCAAATTACTATTTAGATCATAAAACTCATAACCTGCAACGCCATTACTTGCTAAAGTAAGATATGCTTTTTCTGAATCCGCAACCTCCGCAAACACAAAAGGTGATCCTTGTGCATAAGTCATAACCATTTGGTCATCAGGACTGCTATTATTTCTCATCGCAACAGTTACAGTAGTATCACTATAGTCAATAACATAGGTTTGATAGTCGGTATTCAAACTTGAAGTCTTTAAAAACATATCCGGTAAAGCTAAAGAAAAATTAGCCATTGTATTGTATCCTTCTGGATTCCAGTATTGCACAAAGCCAGTACCTGGATTTGTAATTTCAACCCCTTGATTACTAAAAGCTGATCGTAATGGGTTAGTATAGATTCCATTACCCCCACCATAGTTTTGTACTAACAGCTGTGTCCACCAACCATTAGAAGGTACTGCTTGCGATAGTAAATCGCTATTTATATACATCGGTCTTACAGGATGAGATATCTCTGCTGCATTCCCTACTCTATAACTACCTTCTTCTATCATGATTAGCGGTTCATTGATAGTATTACGACTATTAACTAGTCGCGAAATCGTTCCATCCACAATGCTAATAACTCTAGTTTCATCAAGAACGCTGTCACCATAATTAAGTTTATATCTTAAATTGTATGTACCAACTTCACCATAATGAACTGACCCTTCAACTGATAGTAACTTGGTAATATCTTCACCATCTTGGTTTAAAATTGATACACCCTTAAGTGGTGAAAAATACTCATTGACTACATGAGTAACATCTTCTAAGCCAACGATTTCACTAATCGATGGTGTTTCAACAATAATCTCAGTAGTTGTTGAAGTTGTGCTATTTGTTGTATCGCTAGTTGTAGTCGTAGTTGTTGAATTGCTAGTAGTTGTTGATGAAGATGCTTCCGATGTAGATGAAGATGTTTCAGTTGTTGTTAAAGTAGTCTCACTACCACAAGCCACCAACAAGAAAATCAAAGAAACAAACAAGGTAAAAATCCATACTTTTTTAATCATAACGTCCCTCTTTAAGATATATTTGAAAACGAAAACGTTTTCGTAGTTATTATATCATAGTTTTTATCGAAAAACACCAACTTTTTACTCTAAGCAAAATAATAGCACAAATATATCAATATCTAATTAAAGAGCCTAATCAATTTTATGATTAGGCTCTTTATTGAATTGAATCTCAATTATTTTATTGGCTTAATAGGTTTTGCTTCAATATATCCACGTTCACCTTGAGGTTCAAGCTGAATTCTTGGAGCTATTTCTTCATCCCAAACATAGCCATATGGTGTTGGATTAAACTTTTCAACCGCTCTCATTACCTTTGATACATGAATTTCAAATTCAGAGTCATCATATGGTTCACCTTGAAATACTAAGTATAAACAAGGTTCTAAATCAATTAAATCCCAACCTTCTGGTATCTCACCTGCATAATCAGCAGGAACTTCAACACCTTGGACATACATCGAAGTACCTGGTTTAATCATTTTTTCAGGTAACCACATACCTACAGGCTCATATAAAGCCTCTTTAACTGACAATAACAAACCCCAAATTTCACAATCCACTTCTTCACAGTATTGAAAATACCCTTTTGCCTTAATACCACGTTTAATCAACGCTTTTCTAACTGGTCTTTCGATTACTTGAGTAAAAATAGTAGTAGTTTCTTGCATAACGTTTAATTCCTTCCTTTTCTTATAAAGATGGTAACCCATGATATTGTTTGGCATAAACCATTTGATTGGTCTAGGTTTCAATTGATACTCCTTCGGATTTACACCAAAATGCTTGGAAAAAGCTCTTGTAAACCCCTCATGAGAATCAAAAAAGAAATCTAAAGCAATGTCTAATACTTTCGTTTGATCATCTCTTAGGATTTTCGCTGCTTCAGTTAATCTTAACTTTCTAATATAAGCAAAAGGAGAATAACCCGTTGCTTCTTTAAAGATTCTGGAAAGATAAAATGGTGAGTAACTAACTAAATTAGCTAAATCTAAAAGCGTGATTCGTTCCTGTAGATGGTTATCAATATGTTGTTGTATCTTAGACACAATTTTAATATGCTCATCATTCATGGAAATTACCTCATTTATAATTATAAAGAAATCAAACTGTTATTTCTCGACTATTTTTGCTCTCTTAAACATATCCCATGATCCTAAGTATTCAAACCCCAAACGTAAATAGATTTTTCCAGCACTAGGATTATCGTAGAACAAACATAATTCTTTCTTCTTTTCATATAAATAAATCTTCATTAATTCCTTCATCAAAACCGTAGCCAAGCCCTGGTTTCTATATAATGGATCTGTAGCTACGGATACCACCATTGCGCTAGTAGATGTTTCAGCGGTTGTGGCTACTGTAGAAATCATTTTGTCATTCTCTTCTAAATATAGAGTCATACCCATAGCTAAAGAACTCATTTTACTTGAAACGAATTTATCCTCATCTTTTTGAAATGAACTGAATTCCGTAATCTGTGATATCAAACCATAAAGTTTATAGCAATCTGCTTCGTTTGTTAGTTTTTTTACTTCAAAACTGTGATTATCCATTGCTTCAGACAATTCTATTGCCTTACAAAAATTCATTTGTTTTTTCGTAAAACCATCTAAATATGGTTCAACCATCGATAAAACTTCAGTTTTACCGCTTAAAAAGTCAAAAGGATCATCCTTAAAAATAGACAGATAATCTAAATTAAAACTATCAAGATCAGTATAAAAAACGGCGTTCTCTTTGTAACGTAAAAATACACTTAAATATTTCCCCTTCTCATCAATATCCGCATAAACTCTCTGAAAATCTTTATCAAACCCAAAGGTTTCAATGTCTCCAATTGGAAAGATATTAAATGATGGTTCTTGGTTTAAATACTCTAGTACAGCAAGTCGGTCAGACTCTACTAATTTTCTTATCATAAGCTTTTCCTCTATCTATTATAAATCTAAAATTAGAACATTTATTTCATTTGAAACTTCAACAAATCGATCAATTAAGATTTTATTCTCTAAATACAAAATATCAAATGCTTCTGGATGCTCATTAAACAAAGCTTTATAATCTTTGGTTCTAAACCTAACTGTCGGAATCCTTGTATGACCAGCTACAACAATCTTTCCAGGTAAGTCTGGCTGTGTATTCTCATGACTCCAGACTAAATCTGATTTTGATTGGGTAGTTTTCCAATCAGGATTATCCCCCTCAATACCACCATGAACAAAGACATACTTGTCGATTTCAAGATAATAGGGCCATGAAGCAATCCAGGGTACTAGATATGGAAATTTGCGTAAAATACTCAATCTAATCTCTTCTAAGTCAACATTTTCGATACTTCTACCAGATAAAGACTCTAGTGTTTTACCAAACCCGTTATGATCAATATTGAAATAAGCTGAAAGAAGATCTCCCTCTAAGAAATTAAGCGTAAACAAATCATGATTCCCAACGATAATGGTTGCTTTTTTTTCACAACTTAATCTATACAAATATTCTAAAACTAAAACAGCTTGGTCACCTCTGTCAAAGACATCTCCGATAACCAATAAATGATGATGTTCATCAAATTCGTTATAATTACTTTTTTCTAACGCTTTAATCATCGCATCGTAGTGTGAATGGATATCACTAATAACAAAATACTTCATATTATCCCTCAATCAATCTTGATAGTATTGTTTAGTTTAAACTATTAAGAATCTTTCTAAATTCTTCGGCTATTTGTTTTCTATCTTTAAAATTCTTAAAATCAGGTAAACTATATTGCTTACCTATTATTATCTTCTGTTCTTCTTGATTATATAACACCGGAATAATTGGAATATGAATCTTCCTTTTACTATAATACTTTTCTGCTAAATATACAAAGCCGGGATAAAATGATTTGATTAATTGATGGTATCCATTTGTACTATCTTCAGGAAAAATCAATAAAGAATTATGATTATCTAAATGCTCTATACTTTCATTAACAGTGTGTTTTAATCTAATATCAGGATATGTTGGAATTAATTTAACACCATTATAAAGAATCTTAGAAATAATTGCGAACAAAGTAGCAAGTATAAACGACTTTACCTTTGAATATTCTAATTTTTTCAGATAAAAAACGTGATACAAATACTTCCATCTACTAAAATAATTCCTAGTCATAGGATAAGCACCCCATGGAACTAAAATAATTGGAAAGTAAACACTTAAAGTTAAAGGACCAGCTGCTCCACTATGATTAGCAATATAGATTGCTTCAGATGGTAACTCTTTTTCAGTGATAATCACTTTAGGTGTGTTTCTGATTTTTTTGATAATGTACTTTATTAATCTTATAAACCAATTATGTTTTTCAATCTTTTTAATTCTTTTCATAAACTCCTCGCAAACATAACTCAATAAAATTTATCTTAAAAATAATTTATCTTTTGATTTAACCAAAAAATTCTGTTTTCTAAATAATCATATAAAAACCATACTTGTTCTTCATATGTCTCTAAAGCGAGAATTTCTGGAGCTGTATACCATTCATCATTTTCCCCAATTATATCCCATACTTCAAAGTTAAGATACCTAGAATAAGTAATAGAATCACTAGCTTCATATATTTCATCTAATAAGCTGTATATTACTTCATCATATACTTCATTCCAACGCGCTTTTAGGTTTTGCCTAAAGGATTCATATTCCATTAAGTAAAAGAAGAACAGATTCTTATCAACTCTTGAAGTATACCACCCTGTAGGTCCTCTTAAAGATTCATCAAGATGCCCAGGATTACCAGCCGATAGATCAAAATCCCAAACTGGTCCCATTTTTAAAACCTCTCCTTTATCTTTATAGAAATACACACTAGAATAACCAGAATCAACATTTTTAAAAACTTCATTGACAATAAACCAATCAATGAATGAGGCTTCATCGATAAGATGGGTATAATCCTCTTTTCTTGTGATTGTCGTATACACTAAGTTCATATAATCAACAATAAACTGTTTTTGGTCTACTGAATAATGTGAGTCTTCCCAGTCTGGTGATTTAATTACAAAAGGAACATCTTCAATTACAAAATAATTCTCTCCTGATTCTTCTAGACCTACATTATATAATCCCCGATCATACTCAAGCAAATATCCAGTATCAATATCCGTAGACTTTTCTTCAATATTTACTCGGTTTTTAGAAACTTCAATTTGATCACTTAACAAGTAATTACCTTGAAACACATCGTTAACAAACAAATCGACAAATTTCGCTGCAGGTGTAAATTCTAAATCTAGTTTTCTTGCCATATTATATGCTAGGTAATTTCTTATTAAAGTTTGGTCAGAAAAATTAGCAAGTAAAACCCAATCCTTTTGTTCATAGTCAGATAATACTGCAGTTTTTTCTTCGAATTTAATTTTATATGATTTCTTTGGCATATGAAGAGTTGAATTACCTCTTAACCTTATTTTCATAATCGCTTGTTCAATTGCTATTGATGGGGTTTGGTTCATACCAAAAGTTGTTAATGTTAACTCTCCATCGACATAGGTTTCTTTACTAGAAATCTCAGCATTTCGATTTGTATGAATCCTAATCTCAGGAATTCTTGGTAAATCATGATAAGCACTTACAATTACGGGAATAATCATTTCTCTTGTTTCTTGTTTGTAGGTTACTTTAACAGTTATGTTAACTGTTTTACTACTATCATTAAACGCAAATAATAATCGGTTATGAAAGATCCTTAGTTCCTCCGTTTCAAACTCAATTGAGACATTTAATATATTAGTCTTTGGTAAAGTTAAATCAGAAGCTAGTATATTCGGAATACCTTCATTAATTTGATTAAAAGCATCATCGAATATTAAATCTACCTGGGTTTCTTGATAGGTTTCCAAATCTAAAAGTTGAGTAATATTATGTGTTTTTGTTACGGTATAATCTTCATAAGTAAAGATAATCTGAAGTTCTAATAACAGATCATAGGGTAATTTATTATATGAAAGAAGATTACTTTCTAAAATATGATCATCCAGTTTATATTCAATATCCACTAAAGGATTCATACTCTGTGGTAAGTGAACATCACTTGATATTTCATTTGGCAACAAAGCAAAGATTTCATTCCACTCCGTTTCAACAACATCTACCCGGTAATCTGTAGTGACAGAGGTTGAAGTCGTGATTTCAGTTGTACTAGTTGTACTAGTCGAATTGGTTGATGAACTTGATAAGGTTGTTGATGAGTTCCCTAAGATATCACAGCCAAATAATAGAAAGACAAGCAATACACTTGTAAATAATAGTAAGATTTTCTTTTTCATGTTTCCTCCTGCAAGTATTCATTAAAGCTAATAATATTATAACATTAAAGTATTGTAATTAGAAACAGTAGTTCATCTTCTCATTAAAAACAAAGAAACCTGTAAATCATTGCTCTTATCAAACAACAAATTACAGGATTTATGTTTTTGCTTATTTCATTTATTCTTTAATAACCTGTTCATGATTCTCTAAATCACTTTCCGTCACAAAATCGGAGTAAAACCCATCAATCTGGTTGTCAATATAATAGGTAATTTGATTAAAATCATTAATTGTATGAACAAAAATTCTTCTACCTAACTTATGAATGGATTCAATATACCCAACTTCTTCGGTCATAAAATTGACTCTAGAAGTACTGACAGTAAGAATTCGTATCTTTTTATGTTTAGATAAAAAATCATATACTTCTTCATTCGTTGCATTAGTTTTGTATAAGGTATAAACATAGTAATCAAAAGAATAAATATCTTCTAAAACATCATACATCTCTTCATTATATATTTGAGGAATAATTCGATCTAACAAATCTTCGTTAATAGCTTTTGCGGAAGCCACAACAGCTTCATAAAACTTTTCCATATCACTTTCTTTTGTATCCATAATTATTACTATATCAGGATATTCATTATTCATCAAATGAAGTAAATTAGTAAAAGTAAGTCCAACATATTCTCCAGCAATTAAAGTGTTTTCGTATTCAGCTAAACTCATTCTATTTTCAAAAGAATACCCTTCTCCAATTAAATGTGACTCCCAGTAATGAATCCCGATTAAGAAGTTATCGGATGAAAAAGCAAAGTCAAACTCGAATAATCTTGTTCCTAAAGCGTAGTGTTCTGTAATACTATCTTCGACATTCAAATATGTTTGTTCATCAAGTCCTCCACCAGCATGCGCAATGATTTGGTGGTTATTTACAATTTCTTTGATGGTTGTATTTTTATTACATCCGAGAAGAAGCATACTTAAAAAAACAAGCATACTTATTATCAAGGTTCTCTTCATTAAGTTTATACACTTAAAATTAGAATATAACAAGAATACCCTCCTGTTTTAAAGAAAATCTATTTCTTCTATAAGCTATTCCGATTCTGCAATTGCTTGTTGGATCATTAAGTTAATTTGAGTTTCCCATTCAGAAGCAAAGACTTCAGGTGTTACTAATCCTTCGTTAATCCTTGTCCAATAATCATTTTCCTCATTACCAACCCATTCCCAAAACTGCTTATATCCAGGCAACCATTTGTCTGTATCTGGTTTACCATATTCTAACAATTCAAGGTTTTCTCTTAAACCTTCCACATAATCAATGAAGTAATCAATCTCATTCCACACCTCAGTATAATCAGATATCGGATATCTATCTAAATATAAATCGCCTCTATCCTTCATTTCTGCTAGTCTAATTAACCAGCCTTCTTCACTAAAACTCATCCATTTTGCTAACATATAAGCTTCTTCTGGATGTTCAGTTAAAGATGAAACAACTAGAAAGTCAAGAATTGTTGGCGGAAACTGACCTGCAGAACCTCCTGGGTACGGCCAAAAACCAACTTCCATACCGTTTGATTCAAACATATCATCAATCATCCAAAGATTCCAAGAACCATCAATTTTCATTCCTACTAAGCCTTCAAACCAAGGCCAAATATCTCCGATTATTGCAAGTTCTTCTTCTGTATAATCAGCTACTACTCTTTCTTCCATTAAATCTAACTTTAAATTATAAGCATCAATCCAAGCTTGTGAAGTGAAATTAAATTGTTCTCCATCCCAAGTGTTATACCCAACATCTACTGCATCTTGCATTGGGAAAGTTGTTTCAAAATCTAAAGCTCCATACCATGGATCAATTCCATAGATAAAGTCATTTTTACCAACTTGTCGTATTTCTCTAGCTAAAGCTATAAATTCATCATAAGTCCAATCTTTTTCTGGTAAATCAATATTATAGGCTTCAAACAAGGAAATATTAATATAGATACCTTTGATAAACTGGAATGATGGCATTGCATATCTCTTACCACCAAAAATACCTGTTTCAGCAATATTATCATAAACATATTGGGTCTCTTCATCATTATCCCAATACTCTTTGATATCCAATAACATACCATTAGCATATCCGGTAGGAACATTATCAATTGCAAAAACATCTGGCAATAATCCTGCTGCCATAGCATTGATAAGATTACCAGTAAACTGGCCACCACTACCACCGATATCCGTTCTCAGTTCAACAGTAATATGTGGATATTTTTCCATAAATGCATCAATTAAAACTTGATTTATTTCTTGATTTCCCCAATCTGCATACGATAAAGTAATTTCTCCTGTATCCCCTGAAGTGGTCGAACTAGTTGTATTACTTGAACTCGTAGTTTGGGTTGTAGAACTACTAGTTGTATTTGTAGTTGTCGAATTTGATGAAGTGGTTGTGGTAGTTGTAGTAGTTGTTGTTGTATCAACCCCACAACTTACAGTAATTAACATCAAAAACACAAACGAAAAAACAAAAATAATTTTTTTCATATTTTCCTCCGAAAATTTGCATTGTAAATAATCTATTTTATAATGATATTCTTAGTAGAATCCCTAACAACTAAAGAAACAGGGATTCTTTCAACTTTTAATTCTTCTTTTTCTTGACTATCTATTAAATCTAACAATCTTTGTGCCGCTATCTCACCTATCATTTCTTTGTTTTGTTGAATAGTTGTAAGTGCAGGTGTGAATCTTTTAGCAAAGTTCAAATCATCAAAACCAATCACAGAAATATCTTCTGGCACACGATATCCTGATTCCTCCAAACTTCTAATTACACCAAAAGCTAGTTCATCAGAAAAAGCAAAGATAAACTCCGGTATTTCTTTTGACTTTGCTAACAAATTCTTGGTAGCGTTATAACCCCCAGTAAAGCCATATGAATCTGCTTCACTAAAGAGGTTTTCATCAAAACTTATTCCATAGTTTTCTAAAGCATTTTGGAACGCTGCTAGTCTTTCATAATAAGCTCTTGAAGTTAAAGGCCCTGTTATACAGCCAAATCTCCTAAAGCCAAGTTTGATACCATAATCTACACCGAGATTAACTCCCATATAATCATCTGACATCACAGTATACAAATGTTCCATTACGATATCAGTTGATACCGAAGGAATATCACTATTCACTAGTTCAATTATATTAGGTTTATTAATATTACCAGTAACGATTAAGACACCATCAACTTTCTTAACTTTACACCATTTAAGGTATGATAATTCCTGCTCACCAATTCGGTTAACGATAAAGACTATCTCATAACCAAACTTTTCTACATAATTCTTAAAATGTTGAAGTACACTTGAAAAGAAAGGATGTTCTAACCCAAAATGAGCAATATCAGAAAAGACTATTCCCAGAGTAGAGCTGCGTTTTGCTTTCAAAATACGGGCACTAGAATCCGCTACAAAACCAATTTCTTTAACATAGTTCAAAACTCTTTCCCTTGTCTTCGCACTAACATTACCTTTATTATGTAATATTTTAGATATCGTACCAGGTGAAAGATTCATATCTCTAGCTACATCATATATATTCTTTCTCATGTATTCTCCTAATAAACTTAAATTTTATAGCATTATTTTACCATCATTACTAATCTTGGTCAATCGAGCTAGAAAAAACAAAAGACGGAACTTCCCCGTCTTTTTTTGATAATGTATGATTCAACAGGGTTTTCCATTAATGAATCAAATAAAACCGACGATAACAGTGAATCAATCAGGCAAGCTTAACCTGCCTGATTGATTATGGAAGGCCTGTTATGTCTTATATAAAAATTTAATGAATGTATAGCTTAATTATTCTACCACTGCTGTTACAGTTAACGTTCTCTCGTGTACTGTCTCATTTCCGTAAATATCAGTAACTGTATAGGTTAAAACATATGTTCCTGCAACACTTGTATCTACTGTGTACGTATTCGTTAAAGCATCATACGTTACTAATCCAACTGTTGTACTTGTAATAACAACTTCTGGTTTTTTAGCAAAGTCGCCAACTTTAACACCTGCAAGTGGATCAAATACTGCATCTTCTGCAACTTCTGCATCTGGAGCGTAAATTCTTGGAGCTACTTCGTCTTTGACATATCCAATTAATTCAATATTAACATCATCAACATAAACAGAAGTCGCTACTGAATTTCCTGGATTCATTGCATCGATTAAACCGAAGAAGAAACCAATTTTAACGGAATCAAAACTTCTTTGTGAGTTCACTAAAACTACTTGATATTCAGCCCAGTCTCCAGTAATTGAAACTGTAACATTTGTAAGCACTGTCCATCCACCTGTTTCCTGTAATTGTACAGCGATATCTCTTGCTACATCAGCTTTTGCCCAGAAAGTTAATAAGTACATTGAGCCTGCTTCAGAAGCAAATCCTGGTTGATTCATTTGATGGAATTGAACGCTATGAGGAATAGTTCCAACATCAGTTACTGTTACTTTTACTGCTTTTCCGCCTCTTTCATCAACGAATTCAGCAGGATTATATCCACCATTACCTTTTAAAGTCCAACCTTGATTATTATCACTATCCGTAATTGGAGTCTGTGCTTCAAAATCGCCATCAATAAAGTCAATTCTTGACTCAGCTGCATCTTGTAAAGCTAAGACAGTAACTGTTCTTGTATAAGTAGCGGTATTTCTTGAAGAGTCTGTTAATGAGTATTCAACTGTATATGTTCCTGGGTCACTAGTATCTACATTATTAGAAACAATAACAATATGTTCAACCTTTAAACTCTTATCATAGAAATCATATACTTTAAGTCCCATTAATGGATCAAAATCGAAACCTTCAACGATGTAATAATCTTCTACACCCCATATTTGTGGAGCACTAGTGTCTGCAGATTTTGCAAAGATTCTGTTAACTTCAACATCATCTAAATAAACTGTAGTTGGTGCAGATACACCATGAATATTACCTGCGAAGAATGCAAATTTAACATTTGTCTTTGTTTCCGTTGCATGATAATACTCATAAGTAAATGTTTGCCAATCCGTTGTAAGTTCGAAGAAAGCTGAATGAGTTGTCATACCAGATGCTTCAAGATTCATTTGTAATAATCTTGGTTCATCAGCTTTAGCCATAAATGTTATTTGGTACATTTCGCCTTGTGTTAAAACACGGTTTTGTTCATAGAACTGAGTTCCATAGAACAATCTCCAAGTATCATAAACATCAATTTGAGCAGTTCCATTTTGAATAAATGTTAAGAATGATCCACTACCATGCCATCCCCAACCATCAACTGCAGGTTGAGAATACGGTGTTAGTTGTTCAACTTCGAAATCTCCATTAACAACTAATAAACTTGTAGCTTCACTACCATCTGTAACCACTAATACACGGTCATAGACAGTTTCATTACCATACATATCAGTAACTGTATAAGTTAATGTATAAGTACCTGCTACTGATGTATCAACTGTATAAGTTTTCGTTCCAGCATCATAAGTGACTAAACCTACTGTGTCACTTGTAATGACTACGTTAGGCACTTTAGAACTGTCCCCAACTTTTACCCCAGTCATTGGATTAAATGCACCATCAACTTCTATTGTTGCATCAGGAGCATATATTCTTGGAGCTACTTCATCTTTCATATAACCAATTAATTCAATATTAACATCATCAATATAAATTGAAGTTGCTACACTATTAGCTGGAGTTTCTCCGCTAATTAAACCGAAGAAGAATCCAATTTTAACTTTATCAAAAGCAACATAAGGATTTACTAATATAACTTCATATTCTGCCCATTGATCTGTAATAGAAACAGTCTTATTAGTAAGAACCATCCATCCGCTATTTTCTTGGAGTTGAACTGCAATATCTCTAGCAGCATCTGCTTTAGCCCAGAATGTAAATGAGTATATAGCTCCTGCTTCAGAGATAAATCCTTCTTGATTCATTTGATGGAATTGAACGCTATGAGGAATTGTTCCAACATCTGTTACAGTAATTTTAGCTACTTTTCCGCCTCTATCTGCAACAAATTCTAATGGATTAAATCCACCATTACCTTTTAATGTCCAACCTTGATTATTGTCAGAATCAGTAACTGGATTTTCAGCTTCAAAATCACCATCAATAAATGATATTCTTGTATCTGCAGCATCTTCTAAAGCAACAACACTTACTTCACGAGTATAGGTTGCGACATTACCAGATGCGTCTGTTAATGAGTATTCAACTGTATAATTTCCTACCACGTTTGTATCTACATCATTTGATACGATAACGATATCTTGTACCGTTAATGCTTTATCATAATGATCGTAAACTTTTACAGTTTGTAGTGGATCAAAATTATAGCCTTGAACGATAACATAATCTTCTAATCCCCAAATTTGTGGTGCTGTTGTATCTGGAGAAAGTTCAGAAATAACTCCTGCAGTTACATCATCAATATATACTGTTGTTGGTGCTGATAAACCATGAATATTACCAGCAAAGAATGCTAGTTTAACATTTGAAACTGTTGCGCTTGTATGAGCATATTCATATGTAAAAGTTTGCCACTCAGTCGTTAGCTCAAAATACATACTAACATTCGTCATACTTGATGATTCCAAGTTAACTTGAATCAATCTTGGCACATCTGCTTTAGCTCTAAATGTAATTAAATATGTTTGTCCTTCTGTTAAAACTCTATTTTGTTCATAGAATTGCGTTCCATAGAACAATCTCCATGTATCATAAACATCAATTTGAGCCATTCCATTTTGAATAAATGTTAAGAATGATCCACTTCCATGCCATCCCCAACCATCCATTGCAGGTTGTGGATAAGGTACTAATTGATCTTTAGCGAAATCACCATTGACAATTACTAATGATGAAGTCATAATTTCTGATACTACTTTAACAGTTCTATCTACTGAAGCTGTATTACCAGCCGCATCTGTTAATGCATAGTTAACTGTGTACTCACCAATGGTATTTACATCTACCAAATCAGCTCCAGTTACTACTAGATCATCTAAAGTAAGAGCATAGTCTTGGTTTTCAAGGAAAGATACTCCTGAAAGTGGGTCAAATGCTGTACCTACCAATACTTCAACCGGTCCTACTCCAAGAAGAGTTGGCGCTTCTGTATCTAAAGGTGTTTCA
>NPIE01000220.1_pt1 | contig 44034 bp, 36 predicted proteins | sample 8637661 | NCBI WGS metagenome assembly NPIE01 (sample SAMN07420842, study PRJNA396082) | bioreactor metagenome | isolation source: sample BA12 brine-fed electro-methanogenic bioreactor BA | place: Japan: Kochi | collected 2016-12-09 | reverse complement strand
GTGGTGTAACTCTAAAGTTCAGTCAAATAATGCAGAGAGGAAAAATGGCTCCAGGACAAACGGGAAAACATAAAATATCACTCCTTGATCAAGACAGGTGCAATCCAGTAACCCGGCATATTGAAAGATGGAAAGATAGGGGAAAGGCTAGCAGATAAAGCCACAAAAACAAGTCGGGTAAAAGTCAGGGGAAAGGCAGGAATCTCGAGAGGGTTTGCCCGCCACACGTTGCACAAAAAAAGGGTTAACCGAAAAAAACGGCTAACCCTTTGATTTATGGAGCCACCCATCGGATTTGAACCGACGACCTACTGATTACGAATCAGTTGCTCTACCAGCTGAGCTAGGGTGGCGTGCAATATCTGCCTGCGAGACCTCGTCTTTTACCGCAAATTTGTTTTCGAGTCAACGGCTTTGCGTTCTTTGCCGCTTTGGTTCATTTTGACGGGCGGCTGAACAGGTCGGTGATCTTTTCGAAATCGAGGCGGTTTTCGGCCATCTGGCGGACAAGGTCGATTTTTTCGGTATCCTCGGCGGTGGTTTTGGAGACGTCATCGAGCAGCGCCTGGTAGATGTCGGTGGTATGGTAGCCGGTGGTACGGATGTACGGGATGTTGCTGGTATCGAGAATCTGCTGAGTGACCTTGGTGATCGGGGCGACGCCGGGGATGACGAGGGCGACGATTTTCTCACGGTATTCGGGGATCTGGTACAGGTTGGCCATGGTGACGAGCAGCTCGTCGCGGCTGCTCGTCACCACCAGCAGGGTGGAATCCTGCAGCGCTTCCACCACGCGCTGCGTGGAGGCCGCCCCGATGTGTATATGGTGCACAATGCGTGAAGCCGCAGCCTGGTTGCCATGCAGGGGGAAATCGAGCAGCTTGGCAACCCGTCGCAACGTGGGATTGGCCAGCACGGGCTGGTAATTGAAGCCGCCGATGATCTCGAACGGCTGCCCGGTAAAGGCCCTCTGCAGGTAGCTCAGAGTCGCCTCGCGTTTTTCCGGTATGATCTTGTTGACGAGGATGGCACGCACCTCGGCCTGCTCTTTTTCAAACAGGGCCAGGTTGAGATGCACCGAGTCCACTACGTTGCCGATGCCGCCGCCGGTCACCATCAGCACAGGCGCGTCAAGCAGGCGGGCGATGCGGGCGTTGGAAAGACCCAGCACCGAGCCGACGCCGGGGTGGCCGGAACCTTCCACGATGATGAAATCGCACTCCTTCTCCAGCGCGGCACAGGACTCGAGAACCTTTTCGCTCAATTGTTCCACAGGCAGTTCGCCGTTGAGCGCGCGGCGGGTGTCTCCGGGTTTGACCACCACCGGGCACATCAGCTGCAGATGTTTTTCCAGCCCGAAAAGTTCCGCCATCAGGGCGGGATCCTTGTCGATATCGATTCCGCGGAATACAATGGGTTTGGGCCCCAGCGGCTTGATAAAGCCGATGCGCTCGAATTTCTTCGACGCCAGATGCATCAGCGACAGGCTGGTGGTGGTTTTGCCGCTGTTCTGGCCGGTGGCGGCAATGAATATTTTGAGTGCCATGGCATTGCTCCCGCTGGAATTCGTGGCAGAGTGAATACTGAATATCTCAAAGACTAACAGGAATATAGAGGGCTTGCCACCAGTATACGCATTTGAAGGGTATACGGGAGGTGGCGTGCCTATAAGGGAGAGCGAAGGATGAGACTGGAGACAGATGTCAAGCTGGGATTCAAGGATGTGCTGATCCGCCCCAAGCGCAGTACCCTCAAGAGCCGCGCCCAGGTGGCGCTGGAACGCACCTATCGCTTCATGCACAGCGGGCGCGAATGGAGCGGCATCCCGGTCATTGCCGCCAACATGGATACGGTCGGCACATTCGAAGTCGCCCATGTGCTGGCGCGGCACGGGATGCTGACCGCGGTGCATAAGCACTATTCGACCCGGGAGTGGGCGGAGTTTCTGCAGGGACAGGATAAGGATATCTATCAGCGCATCATGGTCAGTACCGGAACGGCCGATGAGGATTTTAAACGGATGGAGCAGATTCTGGAGGCGCACCCCGAGCTTTGCTTCATCTGTATCGATGTGGCCAACGGCTATGCCGAAGCGTTCGTGGAATTCGTGGGGCGGGTGCGGCGCGCCTATCCCGACAAGACCATTATCGCCGGCAATGTGGTGACCGGGGAGATGGTGGAGGAGCTGCTGCTCAGCGGCGCCGATGTGGTCAAGGTGGGGATCGGTCCGGGTTCGGTCTGCACCACCCGCGTCAAGACCGGAGTCGGCTATCCGCAGCTCTCGGCGGTGATCGAATGTGCCGACGCCGCCCATGGCCTCGGCGGCCGCATTATCTCCGACGGCGGTTGCGCCTGTGCCGGCGATGTCGCAAAAGCCTTCGGCGCGGGGGCGGATTTCGTCATGCTCGGCGGCATGCTGGCCGGTCACGATGAGAGCGGGGGAGAGATCGTTCAGCGCGACGGGCAGATGTACAAGCTGTTTTACGGTATGAGTTCGGCCACCGCCATGGAAATTCACGCCGGCGGGGTGGCCGAATACCGTTCATCGGAAGGCAAGACGGTGGAGGTTCCCTACCGCGGCCCCATCGAAGGGACGGTCAAGGATGTGCTGGGCGGGCTGCGTTCGGCCTGCACCTATGTGGGCGCAGGCGCCCTCAAGGAGTTGACCAAACGGACCACCTTTATCCGGGTGCTGGAGCAGGAGAGCCAGGTTTTCTCCTGATTTTGGTGAGAAGGTCAGAGGCCTGTCTCAAGCGCGTACGGCCAGCCGAGAATGCCCCCTTCCATGTAGCGGACCCGGGTAAAGCCGGCCGCCTGCAGAATCTTCTGCGCTTCGAAGCCGCGCAGGCTCTGTTTGCAGAACGGGATGATCTCGCGATTAGGGGGCAGGTCCTTGAGGCGGGCGCGCAGCGCCCCCAGCGGCAGGTGCACCGCGCCGGGGATGCGCACCTCGGCATATTCGGCCGGTGAGCGGACATCCAGAAAGAGAAAATCATCCTTCTCCGCCATTCTCTGCTTGACCTCCACCGGATCAAGGCTCTCACCGATGCCGTCGAGCTTGTTGCGCAGGGCGTTGGCTGCCTGGTGCAGCACGTCGACGGCGGAGGAATAAGGCGGGGCGTAGGTCAGGTCCAGATTGGCCAGCTGATCGACGTCCGCGCCGAGAGTGAGTGCTGTTGCCAGAGTGTCGATACGCTTGTCCACCGCTCCCGGTCCGACGATCTGTGCGCCCAGCAGGCGGCGGTCTGCGCGGTCGGCCACCAGCTTGATGACCACGGGTTTGACCCCCGGATAGACATGAGAGCGATCGGGGCCGGGCACCAGGATCGTGACAGGGTCGCGCCCCAGCAGGCAGGCGTCCTCAAAGGAGAGACCGGTGCGTGCCACGGTCAGCCCGAAAACCTTGACGATCAGCGAACCGAGAATCCCCGGAAAAGTTGCAGGGCGCCCCGCCAGGTTGTCCGCCACCACGCGTCCCTGCTTGTTGGCTGTGGAGCCCAGGGGGACATAGACCTTTCGGCCGCTGATTAGATCCACGCTTTCAACGCAATCCCCGGCGGCGTAAATGTCGAGGTCCGAGGTGCGCATGTGGGCATCGACGGCGATAGCGCCGGTTTCCCCGATCTCGAGGCCGGCCTGCTGTGCCAGGGTGGTTTCAGGGCGAACCCCGATCGCGATGACCACCATGTCGGCGGGATAGCTCCCTGCGTCGGTTGTCACCTGTGTGACCCGGCCATCCTCACCTTCTATCTTCCGCAGAGATTCTCCGAGCTTCAGATCCACCCCCTGCTTGCGCAGTTCGCGATGCACCAGGGCCGCCATGCCGAAATCGAGAGCCGAGGCCAGGACCTGGTCTTTCATTTCGATCAGGGTGACCTTGATACCGCGTGTCGCCAAAGCCTGTGTCATCTCAAGGCCGATCAGGCCGGCACCGACGACAACGGCGCTGCGGGCCTTGGTGGCAAGTTCCGCCAGGGTCGCGGCGTCGCCAGGATTCTTAAGCGCCCGGACTCCTTCAAGATCGACTCCCGGTACCGGCGGCAGCAGAGATCTGTTGCCGGTTGCAAGCACCAGCTGATCGTAGGCGAGATCTTCTTCCGTTTCCTGAGTCCTGCAATGCAGCCGAACCTGTTTTTTCTTGCGGTCGATGAAGACAGCTTCCGTGCCGGGGCGTACCTTTATGCCTTTGATCCGTTCGAAAAAGCCCTCATCGCGCAGCACGCCGTTCGGGGTTTTTCGTGCATCATTCAGGTCGGAAAACAACCCTTCGATATAGTAGGGCAAAGTGCACGCACCATAGGATACTTCTTTGCAGCGATCAATCACCATGATCTCTGCCTCGGGGTCAAGGCGCCTGAGGCGAGCGGCTGTTTTCATGCCGGCAGCGACGCCGCCGATGATGACGACCCGCCGATCTGTTTTTTCTGTCATGCTGACTACTCCTGGGGGTAATGATCTTCAGGGTGGGCTCAGCATAAGTGTGCCACTGTAGTATGTCAATATTTAAATATTCAAAAAAATGTGAAAATGTTGAGAGGGGGAGGGGTTGAATCCTCTTCTTTTAGCGGGAAATGCGCAGATCGGAGCTGCTGTCTTGTGTTGCAGTGTCGAACAACACAATGGCTTTGTCTGCGGGAAGCGGCGGGCTGAACAGGTAGCCCTGCCCCTGGTGGCAGCCTTTTTTCTGAAGAAACGCCAGTTGGTCCGCATCTTCGATCCCTTCGGCGATGACCTCGAGCTGCATGCTTTTGGCCAGCGCGATAACTGAGGCGGCAATCGTGGCGTCGTTGGCGTCCACCATCACATCCCGTACAAAGCTCTGATCGATTTTGAGCTTGCTGATGGGGAAACGTTTCAGATAGGCCAGAGAAGAGTAGCCTGAACCGAAGTCATCGATCGCCAGTTCGACTCCCATGGTGTTGAGAGCCTGCATTGTGCGAATGGCGTTTTCCGTATTTCCCATGATCATGCTTTCCGTCAGTTCCAGTTCCAGCCAGCGCGCGTCAAGCCCTGTTTCATGAAGGGTTTGCGAGACCTGCTGAATCAGACCGGATTGACGGAACTGGCGGGCGCTGATGTTGACGGCCATGCGCACCGGCAGCAGTCCCTGTTTCTGCCAGGCTCGATTCTGCTCACAGGCTGTGCGCAGAACCCATTCGCCGATGGGAACGATCAGCCCGGTTTCCTCCGCCAGAGGGATAAAGTCGGCCGGCGAGATCATGCCGTGCTCCGGATGCCTCCAGCGCACCAATGCCTCAAAGCCGACCAGCCGCATGTCGTTGAGATCATATTGGGGCTGATAGTGAAGAACCAGTTGGTCGCGTTCCAATGCCTGGCGCAAACTGGTTTCGAGCAGCAGCAGTTCATGGGCGCGGGCGTTCATGTCGGCGGTATAGAACTGGTAGTTGTTTCGCCCCAGTTCTTTGGCGCGATACATGGCGGCATCAGAGCACTTCATCAGGCTCTCTACATCGGTGCCGTCGTTGGGGAAAAGGCTGATACCGATGCTGGCTGTCGCATAGAGAGAGTAGCTCTGCATCTCGACGGGCATGGTCAGGCGGGTGAGGATCTTCTGAGCCACTGCGGCCACCTGCTTCAGGTTCTCAACCCGCTCCAGGATCACCATGAATTCATCACCGCCGAGGCGGGCGACCGTATCGCTCTCGCGCACACAGTTGCGCAGGCGATCTGCGACCTCGCACAGCAGATTGTCACCCCATTCATGTCCGAGAGAATCGTTGATGTTTTTGAAACGGTCCAGATCGAGGAACAGCAGTGCCACTCTCTGGCCGGCACGGCGCGCCTTGGTCAGCGCATGTTCGAGGCGATCCTGAAAAAGCAGGCGGTTGGGCAGGTCGGTCAGAATATCGTGATAGGCCAGCTGGTTGAGGCGATTCTGGTTCTCGCGCAGCCGATTTTCCGCGGCAACGCGATCGCTGATGTCGGTGAGGGTGCCGATGTAGCCGCCCTCCTCAAAAGAGGTCTCCCCCTGTGGTGAAGCCAGGGCGAAAACCCAGACAGTGCGGCCGTCCCTCTTTTGAACACGATACTCCATCTGCATCGAGTCCTTGTTTCTGACCGCCTGCTGCCACTGATTCATGACCTCGGTGCGGTCCTCGGGGTGCAGGGTTTGTATCCAGCCCAGCCCGAGAGCGTTTTCTGCCTCCATCCCGGTGATTTCGCACCATCGTTGATTGACATAGCGACACTGCCCCTGCGAATCGGTGTGAAAGATTCCGACAGGGGAGGATTCGGTCAGGGCCTGATATCGTTTTTCGCTCTTGAGCAGCGCCTCGTTGGTGCGTGAAAGTTCACTGGTCCTTTCTTCAACCCGCTTCTCCAATGTCCGGCGGGACTGCTGCAGGAGCAGAAATTTCTCCTGCAATGCTTCGAACATGGAGCGGAAATTCCGTGTCAGGCGAGCCATCTCCACAATACGTGTTTCGGGCCAGGTGACGTTTTCTTCTCCGGCGTGGGGGTGTTCCGTCAGCCCTTCGGTATTGCGTGTCAGTTGATTGATGGGTGTGCTGATGCTTCGGGTAAGGAGCCAGGCCGGCAGGAGTGCCAGATAGGTCAGCGCGGTCAGAGCAAGGAACATGCGGATCGCCGACCAGCGAAAGTCTGCGAGATAGGGGGCGACCGGGCGTTCTACCGCGAGAATCCACCCCGGAACCAGCTCAACAGGCCTGATCAGCATAAAGGATGATTGGCGCCAGCGTTCGGCGATGGTTATGAACTTCTCGAAGTGTGGAATACGATGGTGAAGCCACGGCCCCTTGGCGATCATGTCGGCGTTTTGGCCAGGCGTGAAATTTGTGCCTTCGGCCCACTGCTCATCTGTGCTCAGCAACACGCGCCCATTTTCAGCCAGGATCAGTTTCCAGTTATTGTTACCTGCAGAACGTTGCCATTCCTGCCGCAGACGTTCACGAACAGTCTCTCTCTCAGACTCTGCTGTGTTAAGCAGTTGGCCGCTGCCCCAAAGCGGCAGGCTCGCGGTAAGATCCGTGGCTTTTTCATGAAGAGATTCAGTGATCAGATGTTCGGTTTGCGCCAGCGTGCTTTTCAGATGAGTGGCCGTCATGAAGAGGCCGGGAATCAGCAGAAAGGCAAGCATGAAGCTGAAGAGCAGATGGTTGAGCGAGACAGGTTCAGTATGCCTGGTTCCGAGCAGGATCCGTTTAAGGGGCAGCATCTGCAGCAGCAGCCAGGCTACGGTCGTGTTAGCGATGCCGTTGACGCAGCTTTTGGTGGCGATAGCCAGCCCTACATCGAATTCGGCGCCGATGAGAGTGAAGACCAAAACCGTGAACGGGGCACCGATCAGTGCCCAGTAGAGAGCATCGTTAAGAATAAGATTGCGGCTGTGCCAGAATTTTTCCGCCGCCGCGAGAAACGCGATCTCGGCGGAAAACCAGAGCATGGTGTAGGGATGACCGACCTGGAAAAATAGGGCGAACCCACTGAGCAGCGCGCAGCAGATGCCCGCTGCTGTCCCGAACAGCCGAAAAGCCAGAATGGCCGGAATGCTGCCCAGTACATAAAAGAACACCAGCGGGATTTCGATGGGAACCAGGTTGAGCAGCGGGCCTGCTGCCAGCAGCAGGGCGAGAGCAAGCCAGGCCCGTGGTGTGCGAGGTTTTTGTCGCCAGGTGAGGTTCATGTGTGCCGCGAATAAAAAAAATCATTTATGAAATAAAGTTTTTCTCATCTTAGCAGAAATCAAATCGTGAAACCACCTTTAAAATACCTGGTGAGGAGTCAGGGGGAGGTGGCGGGCCCTGCCATGTCGGGGGGGCATGGGCAAGGGCCCGCCGGGTTGTCGGCGGCCCGGGGGCTGCCGTTTGGTGCGCTGTGGACCTTTTTCTCAATATTTGGAAAGGAGACGGATGCGCCTTATTTTGCGGGAGTGTTCTTCATATTCGTTACGAAGCAGTTGCCGGCACAGAAGATTGAGACGCAGGTGTTCAAGCATCAGCATTAAAACGCCGATGGCGGTCAGATGAGCGAAGTTCACTGAGAGGATGTCGGCATACCAGTAGAAAAAATAAAAGGGGAGCATGAAGCCGATCTGGCTCCATCCCGCGTATCGTTCAGTTTTCTGGATGTGGCGCGAGGCTGTCAGTACGAGGCTCGAAATGACATAGACCACCAGGGCTGCGTGAATCATCTCTGCTGTCGGCGAAGCGCCAAGCAGTACACGCAGAGATTGGGGACAGGTCGGCCATTTGACGGTCGCCTGCCAGATGACGATGGCTGCCGCCGTGAAAACCAACACTCCCCAGAGGCCCACCCGGGCCAGCGCATGCAGCTTGCGGCTGCGCTGGAGGGTGATCAGTTCGAGCCCGGCAATAAGCTGGTCCGTAGAATCACAGACCTGGGTTGTGCTGTGGTCGGTGTCGTGATGATGGGGCTCGCGGTGATAGTCGTGATTGTATTGCATGACGCCTCCCTTCGTGCACGCGGCCTTGTCCTGAAAGGGAAAAACCGCTATTTTCACGAAGATTAGCGTGCACCAACGATGCCAGAATAAAAAAGCTCTTTTATTTCAAGCGATTGCTGGGGATGAAGTCCTCTTTGATTGGCCGCTTGCCGAAAATATCCGGTTATTTCGCGGACAGAGACGGGGTCGGCCGCAGTTTCCAGATTTCGCTGTTGTATTCGGAAATGGTGCGGTCGGTGGAAAAGCGTCCGCTGCATGCCGTATTGAGAATGCTCATCCTGGCCCACTTCTCCCGATCGCCATAAGCCTCCGAAGCCGCCCGCTGAGCTTTGATATAGTCAGCGAAGTCGGCCACCGTCAGCCAGGGATCGTTACGACTGGTCAAGGCTCGCAGAATGGGATCGAAGATGCCGGGCTCAAACTGGTTGAAATGTCCGCTTTCAAGCAGCTGCAGCACCCGCGCAAGGTCATCGTCGGCAGCGATGATGGCGGCCGGGTTGTACTGTTCGCGGGTGCGGGCGACTTCTTCGGCATCTAAGCCGAACAGGAAAAAATTCTCCTCGCCAACTTCCTCGTGGATTTCAATATTGGCTCCATCAAGAGTGCCGATCGTAAGGGCGCCATTCATCATGAATTTCATGTTGCCGGTGCCTGAGGCTTCCTTGCCGGCGGTGGATATCTGTTCCGACAGATCCGTGCCGGGGCAGATGACTTCCATCGCGCTGACGCCGTAGTTGGGGAAAAAGGCCACCTTGAGCAGATCTCCCACCGCTGGGTCGTTATTGACCACGTGGGCGACGTTGTTGACAAGCTTTACAATCCGCTTGGCCATGGCGTACCCGGGTGCGGCCTTGCCGCCGATCAGTACGCACCGCGGAGTCCAGCTTTCGGTATCCCCCCGTTTAATGCGATCATAGAGATGAATCACGTGTAAAACATTGAGAAGCTGACGCTTGTACTCATGGATTCGTTTGACCTGCACGTCAAAAAGAGCGTCGGGGTCGAAATGCACCCCGCAGCGTTGGCGAACCAAATCGGCAAGGCGTTCTTTGTTGTCGCGCTTGACCGCCAACCAACGCTGCTGAAAGCTTTTGTCATCGGCCAGTGGCACCAGGCGGCGCAATTGTGAAAGATCGGCAATCCATTCGTCCCCGATCTGCTCGCTGATCAGCTCGGTCAATTTCGGGTTGGCGGCCGCGACCCAGCGGCGGGGTGTCACACCATTGGTCTTGTTGTTGAATTTATGCGGCCACATCTCGAAGAAATCTTTGAACATCCCCTGCTGCAGCAACCTGGAGTGCAGCGCCGCCACGCCGTTAACGGAAAAACTGCCGACGATGGCCAGAAAAGCCATGCGAACCATGGGCTCCGGGCCCTCTTCGATAATTGACATGCGGCGAATGCGATCCTTGTCCCCCGGCCATTTGCTGCTGACTTCAGCCAGGAAACGGGCGTTGATTTCGTAGATGATGTCGAGCAGTCGCGGCAGCAGCCGCTGGAACATGCGCACCGGCCACTTTTCCAGAGCTTCCGGGAGCAGGGTGTGGTTGGTATAGGCCATGGTGTTCGAGGTCATTTCCCAGGCTTCGTCCCAACTCAGGCAGTGCTCGTCGAGCAGCAGGCGCATCAGTTCGGGAACGCAGATCGCGGGGTGGGTGTCGTTGAGCTGAAAGACGTTCTTTTCTGCGAAGCGGTCCAACTCGATTCCCTCGATGCCGACCCACTGCTGCAGCACGTCCTGCAGGCTTGCGGAGGCCAGAAAATACTGCTGGCGAAGGCGCAATTCCTTGCCGTTCTCAGAAGCATCGTTGGGATAGAGCACCATGGTGATTTTTTCGGCATCGTTTTTGGCGGCGACCGATTCGGGATAGGCGCCTGAGTTGAATTCACCCAGATCGAATTCATCCGTGGCGGCGGCGCTCCACAACCGCAGGGTATTGACGGTGCCGTTGCGGAAGCCGGGAATCGGCACGTCATAGGGGATCGCCAAAACGTCGTGTGATTCAACCCAGCGTCCGCTCAATCTGCCGTCTGCTTCACGCTTGACCTCGCTGCGTCCGCCGAAGCGAATTCGTTGAGCGTACTCGGGGCGCTCGATTTCCCAAGGGTATCCGTCGCGCAGCCAGTGATCGGGCTCCTCAACCTGTTCTCCGTTGCGGATATGCTGACGGAACATGCCGTAGCGGTAGCGAATACCGTATCCACATACCGGCAGTTGCAGGGTTGCACAGCTGTCGAGAAAGCAGGCGGCCAGTCGCCCCAGACCGCCGTTGCCGAGACCGGCGTCAGCTTCACAGGCTTCGATCTCCTCCATGTCAAGGCTGAACATGGACAGGGCCTGGTCGATCTCCTCTTCCAGGCCGAGATTGAGCAGGGCGTTGCCGAGTGCACGCCCCATCAGGTATTCCAGCGACATGTAGTAAGCGCGTCGTCCGTTATTGTCCTGATAGGAATAACGGGTATTTTTCCAGCGCTCCATTAAGCGGTCACGCAGGGTCAGCACCAGCGCCTTGTAAATATAGTGCGTGGTGCGGCAGTTGCGGTCGCGCCCGAGGTGGTGGGTGTAGTAGCGCTGCAGATTCTGAGCCAGGGTCTGCGGATCGTTGGTCAGCGGCGGAACCTCCGTCAGGGAAGCGTGGGGCAGACTGCGATCGTGGCTGCGGTGGTGCATAATGGAAACCTCCTGCCGAATTATGGCGAAGATGTGTTGAGTTCAGAACGGTGGATAACAAATTATCTGATTCGACCGCCGGGTCAAGGAAGAATTTTATGCCCCTGTGGAGATTTTACCGCGCTGGATACATGACATAAGATATTTTGCCTGATCAACATGGCATCTGTGATTCCCTGAGGAGACGAACTGCAGATTATTGGTGTAAGAAAAGTCGACAAAATCCATTGAGAGATGGAAAGAAATTATGCATTGCGAGCCTGCCGGTTTTTATAAAAATATCGATTGTCTCGAATCCGAGGCTGAAAATCCTCGAAAGTGTCATTTGAAAGCTCTGTGGCCTGTTTTTTGCTTTATTTTTTCATCGGGGAGATGTCTTGGGGGTTGAATCTGTCTGGGGAGGCTTCCGATGAAGAGATCCGGTGACAAAAAACTGGCAACGAGCCGCCCGTCGAGATTACCGCATATGGTTCGTTTGTCTTTGGTCGCTCTTCTTGTTGCGGTGCCCGGCGCCGCACTGCTGATCTGGGGAGCTGAGGTCGGTTTTGTGGTTCTCGCGGTATTCCTGGTAGGCTGCCTGGGCCCTTTGCTGGTCATGGCGGGCATGACGCGGGATCAGGGCCCTCTGTACTGTCGCTGGCCCAGGCGTGACGAGAATGTGCGCTCGGAGACGGATATCTCCCCGGATATCTGAAAATTTTAAATGGGTTATTCTTTTTCAGCAGCGTCTATTTTCGGCTGCTCACCAAGCAGGACGGCGATCCAATGGGTATCGGGGCTGCTTTCCAGGGCAATTTTGACCGTCATGGTCAGCGGCACTGAAAGCAGCATGCCAACCGGACCCAGGACCCACCCCCAGAAGACCAGAGAAACAAAAACCACCAGTGTTGAGATTCCCAGCCCCCGCCCCATGACCCGCGGCTCAATGACGTTGCCGAACAGAACATTGACTACGACATAACCGGCAGCCACCAGAAGCGCCCGCAGTCCTCCGAACTGAATGAACGCCATCATCACGGCCGGCAGTGCGGCGATGATGGAGCCGATGTTGGGAACATAGTTGAGCAGAAAGGCCAGCAGGCCCCACAGGATAGGAAAGTCCACTCCGAGCGCCCAGACCCACGCGGCGATTACTGCGCCGGTTCCAAGGCTGACCAGGGTCTTCATCGCCAGGTAGCGTTTGACCCCGTCGGCCACGCGGGCCAGGTAGCCATAGGATTTTTCGGCATCCTCGTCCTTGAGCGCCGTGCGCAGCTTGGCCGGGAAACTGGCCGCCTCCAGCAGCATGAAAATGACCGTGATCAGTATCAGGACCATATTGGTCAACATGCCACCGAAGCCGGTCAGCATGTTGGCCGCCAGGCGCATGATCGCGCCCGGGTCGACAAACTCCATAAAACGCTGGCGAGGAATATCGATGCCGAAATTGTTCAGGAGAGCCAGCAGCGTGGAGGTTTCGTCTTTAAGGCGCTGTTGATAGGCGGGAACATTGTTGATAAAAGTATCGATGGAGGTTCCCACGAAGGCCGCCAGAAGCAACTCCGCGCCGAGTATCGCCAGTATGACAATGCCAACCGCGGCCACCGGTGGCAGCCCGCGTCGTTTGAGCCAGAAAAAAACCGGGCCGCAGATGATGGCCAGGAAGAGCGCCAGCAGGAAGGGGACGATAATCTGAGAAGCCTGGCGCATCCCGGCGATGACGATAATGGTCGAGGCCAGAGTCAGCATCAGGCGAGCGCTCGGTCCGCCTGTCTTCAAATCGGACATGGTGAATGTTTCCGTGAGCAGGTTTTGAACAAGGGCAACTCAACCCTTGCATTGGACCTCAAAAAAGAAGCAACGTCAATGCCGGCCCAAAAATACTTTTGCCCGACCGTTTGTCTACAGCGGAGGAACCTTCTCCGGCGGTGGAATCTGATGCAGGGCGATCTCCTCATGCAGAGCCGCGAGAAGCTGTTGCGCGTCATCGCGCTGAGAAGGGGGCCAGGCGATTTCGATCACTCCTGAACGGTTGTCGAGAGTGCGCATGAAGCACAGCCCGTCATAGCTCTCGAGGATAAAGCGCAGATAGGCAATGTCCTGTGGCGGCAATGAGAAATATCGGTATTCAAAAGTTTTTTCCATCGCTGGTCGGCTCCGAAAAGCTCTTGACGGCGAGGGTCAGGAGCGTTATTTTTGCTGAAAAATTTTATCGAGATTGAAAATGATTATAGGCGTTCCAACCGAAATCAAAACTCGCGAATATCGCGTCGCGCTGACGCCGGTCGGTGCCCGGGCCCTGGTGGAGGACGGCCACGAGGTCCGGGTGCAGAGCGGCGCCGGTCTCGGCAGCGGCATTGCAGATCAGGCCTACCGTAATGTCGGCGCCAGAATCGTGGATGATGCCGACGATATCTTCGCTTCATCGGAGCTTCTGGTCAAGGTCAAGGAACCGCTGAAGGAAGAGTGCGCGCGTCTGCGCCGCGGGCAGGTTCTGATGACCTTTCTGCATCTGGCACCCGCGCCCGAGTTGACTCAGGCGCTGCTGGATGCCGGAGTTGCCGCGGTAGCCTATGAGACGATTGAGTCGGCAGATGGTTCTTTACCGCTGCTGCGCCCCATGAGCGAGGTGGCTGGGCGCATGGCGGTGCAGGTCGGAGCGCATTATCTTCAGAAGGAGAACGGCGGACGCGGTGTTCTGCTCTCCGGAGCGCCCGGCGTGCCGCCGGGTCGGATCCTGGTTCTCGGAGCAGGAGTGGTGGGCAGCAACGCGGTGCGCATTGCCGTCGGCATGGGGGCCGATGTCACGGTGATGGATATCGATCCGGCGCGCATGGCCCGGCTCGACGATCATTACGGAAACAGGGTGCGCACTCTGATGTCGAGCACACATGCGCTGGAGGAAGAGGTGCCGCGCTGTGACCTGTTGATCGGTGCCGTTCTGGTGCATGGCGCCCGAGCGCCGCGGCTTGTGGGGCGCGAACTGGTCAGCCGCATGATCCCCGGCAGCGTCGTGGTCGATGTGGCGGTGGACCAGGGGGGGTGCGTGGAAACCATTCATCCAACTACACACGACCAACCTGTATATCGGGTCGGCGATGTGCTGCATTACGGCGTGGCCAACATGCCCGGCGCGGTGAGTCGCACCAGCACCTATGCCCTGACCAACAGCACTCTGCCTTATGTGCGCGCCATTGCCTCACAGGGGCTCGCCGTCGCCTGCCGCAATGACGAAGGGCTGCGCCGTGGAGTCAACATTCATAATGGCCAGCTGTGCAACCGCCCCGTGGCCGAAGCCCTGAACCTGGAACACAAAGACTATTGCCCGTAACCCTTGGTTTCCTCCCTCTTCCAGCGGGAGAGGGTCGGGGTGAGGGAGAAAAAACAGTTTCTATCCGCTGATATCTCTTATATTTGCCAAAGAACCTCCTCCAAACGGCAATTCCCTAAGCAAGAGGTATCATTTTTGCGACCCCCGGGCTCCCCACCCGGGGTTTTTTTTTAAAAAAGAGACGCGTCCCGCATCCCGGCCTGATCAATCAGATACCGCGCAATGCTGCGTTTCGGCGGCAGGTCGGGGAGGGCGTCGAGAGAGAACCAGCGCGCGTCCTCGAGTTCGTCCTCTTCAACAACCACTTCCCCGCCGGCGTAATCAGCTGTGAATCCGGTCATGACCTGGCTGGGGAAAGGCCAGCACTGGCTGCCGGCATAGCGGATGTTTTTCACCTGAATGCCGGTTTCCTCCCGCACCTCGCGGGCCACAGCCTCTTCCAGGCATTCGCCGGGGTCCAGAAAACCCGCCACCAGGCTGTAGCGGTTCGGGGCCCATTGGGGCTTGCGGGTCAGCAGGATTTCGCCAGGCCTCCTCACCGCAACGATCACGCAGGGGTGGATATGCGGAAAATGCAGGTAGAGACACCCTTTGCATTTTTTTCCCCACTCTCCCGGCAATCGCTGCAGGGGCGCGCCACAGCGCGAACAAAAGCGGCTGTTGGCCTCCCAGTGCAGCAGCTGGCTTGCAAGTCCTCCCAATGAGAGGTGCGAGGGCTGCATGCAGGGGTTGGCGCTCAAAAGGCTTTCGAGGAAAAAGCCGGAGGGAACATCTTCCCCGCTTTCCATCGTGACGACGCGAACCGGCTGCCCCTGCCAGGTGCCGATGAAAATCGGCTTGGCGTCGAGCGTTTCGACAGGGCAGCGGCCGTAGGGCAGACTGATGGCCCCATCCTGCTCCTGCAGCAGCAGCCCATTGCTGCGGACGATCAGCCACCAGCCCATGTCTGTTCCCGGATCCCGGTCAGGGGAACGCAGGTCAAATCCATCCATGCTGGTGGTATTGAATGGCAGATGCAGTGGTGATACGAATGAATCCGGTAGAGGCGTCATGAATCTTCTCTTTTTCTGGAATCAGATGCGGCCCTGCCGGCGGGCCATCAATAAAGCCAGCTGCGTTTTTCCATCGGTGATTTCTCCGCGGTCAACCATGTCGAGAGCTTCTGCGGCGGCGACCGGTACAATCTCAATGAATTCATCCGGCTCCAGGGCCTGCTCGGTTTCATTCAGATCGGTCGCCATATACAGATGAATGACTTCATCACAGAAGCCGACCGCCGTGAGCATTTCGCTGATCTTTTCGATTCTGCCGGCCCTATAGCCGATTTCTTCCTGGATCTCGCGCTCGATGCACTGCGCGGGAGTCTCGCCGGGGTCGAGCTTGCCGGCGGGGATCTCCCACACCATGCCGCCCCCGGCGGGACGAAACTGGCGGATCAGAATGACGCGTCCGTCGTTCAGAAGGGGCAGCACCGCCGCCCCTCCGGGATGGCGCACCATTTCGTAGACGGCCCGGCGACCGTCGGGGAGCTCATACTCCTCCCGTCGCACGGAAACAATGCGGCCATGAAAGATGTCCTCAACAATTCGGGTCATGACAGGTTATCGGTCCTTGTAAATTCATTGTGACGGGAAAACCAGAGTGATTTCGCCGAAGCTCGTTGTGAAGTGCAGAGGAAGAGTCCCGAAAAAGTCGCCATCAAGCTGAACTGAAACATTGTCGCCAGAGATGGTGAGTTCCCGGGCGCGAATGGTTTCTCCCATGGCGGGGCTGACCGGACGACGCAGCAACATGCGCAGGCTGAGTTTGAAAAGAGTCGTCAGCCCCGGATCGCGCAAAATGAAAACCTCGAGACTTTTTTCTGTCAGGCTGGCCCGGGGAGTGAGTTGGAACGACCCTCCATAGCAGCGGGCATTGCCTATGATTGCGCCATAGCCGGTCAAAATTCGATCATCAGGCATCCGAACCTGCAAAGATTGCGGGCGGTGCCTGAGCGCCTGTGTCAAAGCCCGCGCCACGTAGGCCCCTTTGCCCAGCATCATTTTCAGGCGGGCGTTCACTCCGGCCACAACTTCTGCATCAAAGCCGACACCTGCCATCAGTAAAAAGCGGGTATCATCCGCGAGGCCAAGGTTTATGGCGCGTGGGCGTCCCTCAAGCGCGATCTGGCAGGCCGGCTCCACTGCCTGCGGCAAGCCGATTTCGAGCGCGAGCACATTGGTGGTGCCCAACGGTAAGAATGCCAGGGGTGTCGCGCAAGGCGCCAGGCCGTTGATCACTTCATTCAGGGTGCCGTCGCCGCCCGCGACGATGATGCGATGGTAGTTTTTACCGCGTGCCTGCGCGGCGAAGCGTCGCGCATCGCCGCGCGCCTGGGTGAGGGCGGTTTCCACATTGTAGCCGCGGTCGCGCAGATAACTTTCGGCCCGTTGGATTGCAGGGCGCGCATTCCCGCCGGCGATGGGGTTGCAGATAAGCAGGATGGGAGAGGGCATGGCTGATATTTGACCTGATCATTTTTGAAAAGTCATTGGATTGTCTTCGTGTCTCGTGCGGTTAGTTCCATTCATTGATTATGGCCCTTTTGCCCGCTGCCTTCGTTGCGCCTCCTCGGCTTAGCTTCGACTAGGCCTGCGTCGCCGCGCCTTGCTAGCAGGCAAGATGGCTCAGAATTATCTGAACGAACTAACCGCACAAGACACGAGCAAACGCCGGGAAGTATACCTCGAATGCGAATTGATTACAGCCCGTTTTTGCTCATCCATGGCGAAAAGACAGTTTTTGGGCTTTCCGGCTCTTCGTTGAAAAAAATGGGAGCCGCGGCACGTGCCGGGCTCCCGATCAAAGTGAGTAAAGCGCGATGCGCTTTGAGATTTTCTTATGCAAAATTTTGGCCGAAATAAGATCAGAACAGTTTCAAAAAATCAAGCAGACATTGATTGAAGGCGTCGGGCTGTTCGAGATTCGCCATGTGCCCGGCGCCGTTGATCATGCAGGAACGCCCTGCCGGCAGCCCATTGGTGAAGGTGGGGATCGTGTCCGGCGGAACGGCACGATCTTCGCGGGCACCGACAATCAGCGCAGGAACATGGAACTCGTTCAGGCGGTGGCTGTAGTCGGGGCGGTCGCGCATGGCCTGCAGGGCGCCAATGAGTCCCTCATCTGAGGATTTTTTCATGATTTCCCTGACCTGATCTACCAGGGCAGGGTTTTCCTCAAGAGTACGCGGTGCGAAAACCAACTGAACAAAAGCGTCGATCACTTCTTGGCGACGTCCCTGGCGAACGGCTTCCGCCATGCTGTCGCGCTTCTCTCTGCCCGCATGGTCGTCGGCGGTGCAGCGAGTCACCAGGAAGGCGGCGCCGGCGATCCTTTTCGGGTGTCGCTCCAGCAGGTTCAGAAGAACATAGCCACCCATCGACATACCGCCCACGACTGCGCGTCCGATGCCGAGGTGCGGCATCAGTTGGGCGACATCATCCGCCAGTCGATCCATGGAATAGGGCTCATCGCCGCATTCGCTTTCACCGAAACCAGCCAGGTCCGGGGCAACCACCCGGTAGCCGGCAGACGTCAGCGCTTCCACCTGCGGCGCCCACATGGCGCGGTTTAAAGGAAAGCCATGAATCAGCACAATCGCCGGTCCCTGTCCCTCATCGCTGTAAGCGATCTGGCGCCCATTGATACAAGCCTTCATCGCAATATTCTCTCCTGTGTGTTTTTGTGCTTGAGGCATGGAGCCCGAATCGCCTCCCACCTCACTCATTTACACGGAACGCTTATCCCTTCCCGAACAGGCCGAACAGCCCTTTCTTCTTTCGTTCCGGTTCCGGATCCTCCAGGTGATCCACGAAGGGGAAGCGTTCCACCACGGCTCGGACATGGGGCGCGCTGCCGAGTTCTTCGGTCAGGTCGGCCCCGGCCTGATGTTGACCCTGATGGTCTCCATTGTGCCACAACTCGCTTTCGCTGACGTCATAAATCTTGCCATTTACGGCGACATAGGCTTTGTTGCCATTGCGCCCATCAAAGTTGTTCAGCTCCGATAAATCCATCCTTTAAACCTCCCATCATGAAAACGTCTTTCATTTTGTTGCAGGTTGCTTTCTGTTTGATAGTCTCGAAACGTTATCTGGTTTGCGTCGATGCACAGGTCGCAGTTGTTGATTTTGCCCTATGAGGTGCGTGACAAAGAGCATAGCATTAAAAGTTCGTTATGACCATTGCACACTGCCGTTTCTCGTGTGAGCTTCCCGCGTGACTCTTCACCCCTGCCGGCAAACGCGAACGCCTGTGTATGCGAAAAATTAAATAAAATAATATAGTTATTGTTTGATTTTTGTTTACTCGGCAGGTCAAGATTTATTTTGACAACTGATCTTTGTTGTGATTAATTGTTTTCAGTTTATTCGCCGATGCTCATGCTTGGCTTTCGGTGGCCCCTCCCGGATGGGGGCTGTCATGCCACCGGATTTTAAACAGGCAAAGCGTTTATTGAGAGGGAAAGGCTGTTCTATGGCCATCGGTCCGACGGATGGTCAATGAATCTCATTTCAGCCAATTGAGGAAGGAGGCACCATGAAATCTTGGCAGGGGCTCACATGCGGTTTGGCATTAGCCGTGCTGGCCTTGTGGCCGGTGGGCGATGCGCTGGCGGCATCGGTGTCGGGCCGTTCCAGCACGGTTCTGGAGTGGTTCGACACCGCGGGCGAGGATACCGCCGTGCCGGCGTTCCAGTATCTGCAGTTCAATGCACTGGATATCGCCGACAAAGGCTACGATTTTCGCGGCTACGGACGGTTGGGCTATGATCTGGCGGATGAAGTCTACGACAGTTATGACGACAGCCGCCTTTATTATGCCTACCTGGAGAAAAGGGATTTTCTGACGGAAGATCTCGACTTCCGGTTGGGGCGCCAGTTTATTTCCACCACCGCCGGTGCGTCGGTGATGGACGGTCTGCGGCTCGACTACGGATTTCTGGACAATTACGGGCTGACGGTGTTCGGTGGCGGCGATGTCGCCTACTACGAAGGCTACAACGCCAAGGATGCGATCGTCGGCGCCGAGGTCACCGGGCGTTTCCTGGAAACGCTGGATCTGGGGCTCTCCTACGTGGCCAAGTTCGACGGCGGGCTGCTCTCGCAGGAGTTGTTCGGCCTCGATGTCGAATATGACATCGCCGATATGCTTTACGTCTACAGTGAAACCCAGTACGACTATCTCTCCGACCGGGTCAGCTACTTCCTGGCCGGCGCCAAGTACCATCATTTCGCCAACTGGAGCGCGCGGCTTGAATACCTCTACTCGCTGCCGGTCTTCTCCTCCACGTCTATCTATTCAGTCTTCGCCGTCGATGAGTACGAAGAACTCATGGGCGAGCTGACCTACAACTTCTCCAACGGCTGGCGCGCTTTCGGCCGGTACACCCGTGAGATGTATGTGGATTTCGATGACGCCGATGTCTTGGAAGCCGGTATCGAAAAAATCCGCACCGACAGGTTCTCCGGTTACCTCACAGGCGTTTACCGCAGTGACGATGACGGGCAGGACATGGAAGGCTTCAAGCTCTATCTCGCCTGTCTTTTCAATCGTTACGTTCAGGCCGGCGCCGGTATCAATCTCGACGTGTACGAGCGCAGCATCAATTACTTCGACGACGAGACCGATACCGACGACACCACCAGCAAGCGGTACTGGGCCGACATGACGGTCTACTTCAACAAGCAGATCAACCTGCAGGCCAAGGTCGAGCGCATCGAAAGCGATCTGTGGGACTACTACAACCGCGGTCGCGTCCGGCTGAACATTCTCTTCTAAAAGGCAAGGAGTTTTTATATGACCCGCAACGTGATTCTAAGCTTATTGCTGTTGGCGGCGGGCGTTTCCCTGGCCTGGGCAAACATGGGGTTTGATCATCGCGCCCATCTTGAGGAATACGTTCCCGGCGTCGAATGCGCCACCTGTCACCTTGACGATGCGAAGAGCGTCGTCCCTGACAAGAAAGTCTGTCTCGACTGCCACGATCAGGAAGTGGCCGACATGACGGACCTGGGTGCCGTCAAAACCCATGGTCCGGTCTGGGCGCTCAACCATCGTTCCGAGGCCAAGGGCAACGCCATCGACTGCGCCGCCTGCCACGAGCAGGATTACTGCCTGGAGTGCCACAAGTCGGGTTTTGCCGACGAGCAGGGCTCTTTCAGCAACAACATGATCAACGTGCACCGCAGCGACTTCCACGTGACCCATCCGCTGTCCGCACGCACCGACCAGCAACTGTGCGCCAGCTGCCACGAGCCGCAGTTCTGCAACGACTGCCACAACGACTTTCGTGCCGGTCGCGCGGCCGGTCCGTCCCACCGTCGGACGTTTGACCTGGGGCTCGGCGGCGACATCGATGCCATTCATGCGGGGGTCGATTCGACCCAGTGCGATTCCTGCCACCTGCAGGGGTCGGTCTCCCCCGATTTTCATGACTGGTCCGTCGGACATGCCCGCGAGGCGCGGCGCAGCCTGACCACCTGCCAGGCCTGCCACCCCTCCGGCGATGTCTGCCTGCGCTGCCACAGCGCCAAGGGCGGCGCCGGCGGATTCAATCCGCACGGCGACGACTGGGGCGACCGCGCAAGCCGTCTCAACGATGCAAGCAATGGCAAAACCTGTAAGAAGTGTCACTAGGACAATGTCAGGCACTCACTAACGAGGAGGTAAAACATGCAGATCAAGAGATTCACTTTTTGGACCGCATTGCTGCTGTCGGCGGCGATGCTCTGGGGTTGCGGCAGCAACGGGTCGGGCGGCAGCGACGTGGCGCCGACCCCGACGCCGGAGAACGTGCAGACCTTGGGCGTTGTCAACTGTGTTAAATGTCACAGTGCTGCCACACCCGAAACCAGCAGCTGGCTGGAATCGGCCCATGGCAACTCAAATGGATCCATGCGCTATGGTGATCCGCGAGGTCCCCATGATGAGTCATCTTCCTGTCAGCCCTGCCACAACCAGTTACTTGATGGAGACAAGCTCGACGAGGCGTTCACTGATATCCAAATCGGCGTGACCAGCGACGGCGACCCAGTTCTGGCCAGCGGCGAGCGCGACATTGTCACCTGCGAATCCTGCCATGGCGGTGGCAGTGCCCACCGCGGGGTTGGTCCCATTCCGTACGCACGTCCGGATTGGCAGCAGTGCACTGCTTGTCATGATCATGCTGAAGGCGTGAGACATGCCGATGACCACGGCATGCTGGCCAGCAATGTCGGCGCTTCGGCCCACAACAATGCAGACAACCTGCATGCCAGCACCACTCGCTGCCAGCGCTGCCACTCTGCTGAAGGCGCGGTTCAGTTGGCCCGGTACACCGGTGATGCTGATGTGATGCACCTGATGGATGATCTGGACCCGATTGATGAGGAAGAAAACCTCCATCCTGTCACTTGCTCAGCCTGCCATGTGCCCCATGATGATTCAGGTCGCTGGGAAGACTTTATTGTTAACAACAACGACCTGGCTTCCGGCAACTGGGACCCCAACGGCAATGGCGTTGCGGACGAGTTTGACTTCTGCACCAGCTGTCACTCCTTCTACAACCAGGATGGCGTGCTGATCGGCTCCGGGTCCGCCGCTTCAGGGACCGCGCCTTTCTATCACAACACCGCCTGGTACCGCACCCTGACCACAACCCACTATGACAACCCCAACACGCTTTCCGGGCAGGGAAGTGAAGATCTGGAGGCCAATCCGCCTGTAATCAACAAGATCGAGGGTTATGTCATCCGTGAAAATTCTGATAACCCCTGCTTTGACTGCCACGGTCATGAACTGCGCACCAATACGGCCAACTCTCAGGAAGATCCCGATCCCAACGACCCCGACCAGGGCTCGACGATTCACACTCAGTGGGCCTCTTCTGCTCATGCCGGTCGTTTGCTGCCGCAGGTCATCGCTGCCGCAGAAGCCGTTGAATGCGATCCGAACGACCCTGAAACCGCACGTGGTCGCTGCCCTGATATCGTTGACGCGGCGATGAATGCCTATGTCAGTGACAGCACAGGTGCCGGTTGGGCGCATTACAACTGGGATGAAGCGGGTCGCGCGGATTGCCAGGAATGCCATACGGCAACCGGCGCAATGAATTATCTTGAAGATCCGGTCGGGTATGTTGCAAAGCGTGATTCAGACACCTTGGACAACGATTTCTCCCATCTTGCCAACTGGAATGCAACCGATGGCTCGCCCCAGAACGAAATGCTCTATTGCTGGGGCTGCCACAGCAATTCCGGAACCGGCGTCCTGCGTAACCCCGGTGCAATCGCCCGGCCGTATGCTGTCGGTGGCGTGGAAGTTGTTCTGCCGGATGTCGGCAATTCCAACGTCTGCATCAACTGCCATGGTGCCCGCGGCAACATGGAAGAATATGGCTTGACGGAAGACCCGGCTGCCGATATGTCGGCTCTCAAGCCCGGTTTTGGCCCCGGCACCAAGAACGTGACCGAGGCCCACTACCTGGTTGCCGCCGCGACGCTCTATGCCGAACAGACCCGCATCGGTTATGAGTTCGCCGGGCAGGATTATGCGCCGGTCTCCTACTTTGCCCACGACGGTATCGGTCTGAATGAAGACAGCCCCGAAACGGGTAGCGGACCCTGCGCCGCATGCCACATGGAAACCGCTGAAACCCACACCTTTGAAATTGTTGAGAAGAATGCCGAGGGTGTTATCACGGCTTTGAACGCCACTTCCTGTTCAGGTTGTCATGATGGCGAGCATGGAGCGGCCCTCGTCGCCGAGGACGGCTCTCTCGGCACCGCAGCGGCTGCGGCTGCTTTCCTCGAAGAAGAAGCTGAAGGGTATCACGAAGCTCTGGAACTTCTGAATCAGGCTCTGGCTGCCAGAGACCTTAATTTCTCGGCAGATTATCCCTACTTCTCCGCCGACAGCTGGATCAATGAAGGTGCATTCGGCGCAGCCCATAACTACAATTATCTTCATCATGAGCCCGGTGCTTATGCCCATAACCGCATCTATGCCAAGCGGTTGATCTTCGATTCCCTCGATTGGCTGGATAACTTTGCTCTTGACGGATCAATCACAATCGACGCCGCTGCAAATCCTGCGGCTGCTCACTGGTTTGAAGCAGATGCTTCCGGGAATGCAACGCGCCCCTGATCTTTCATAGAATCTGCTGAATAAACCTGCCGGGCCCTTCGGGGCCCGGCTTTTTTCTATTTTTGGCTCATCTGCCTGGTCTGGTGTATTATGATGATTCCTTGAGAAGGGACGGCGACCCCCTTTAATCTTTAACCTCTGGTGTTTGAGGTCTCAGCAAAAAATGTTGTTGTTTTTCCTGTCGGATGACATTTGAGGATCACGATTCATGACCTGGAAAAAAACAGGCGCCCAATCTCAATCCACTTCCTGCCCTCCAAAAGCATCGGCGCAGAAAACGACCTTTCGCCAGGCTCTTCTATTAGTCCTGGCGGTACCGCTGCTTTTTTTCGCCCTTCTTGAAGGAGGCCTTTTTCTGTTCGGGGTAGAACCGGTGCTTCGTTCGGAAGATCCCTTTGTCGGTTTTGCCGGAAACGTGCCCCTGTTTGTAGAGGACCGTGCTCCCAACGGCCTGAAAATGCGGGTGACCGCCGAGAACAAGCAGCACCTGTTCAACCGGCAGATGTTTATTGAAAAGAAGGCGCCGGACACCTACCGCATTTTCTGCCTGGGGGGGTCAACCACGTATGGCCGGCCCTATAACGACCTGACCTCTTTCGCAGGGTGGCTGCGTGAGCTTCTGCCCGCCGTCGACCCCAGGCGTGACTGGGAGGTGATCAATGCCGGCGGCATCAGTTACGCAAGTTACCGCGTTGCCCGCCTGATGGAAGAGCTGGTTCAGTATCGGCCGGATCTGTTGATCATCTACACCGGGCAGAATGAGTTTCTCGAAGAACGCACTTACGGCAAGCTGCGCAATGTTCCGGAATTTGTACGCTCGACCCTTGGAGTGCTGGCGGAAACACGCACCTGGGCGGCCCTGAATTCTGCTCTGGGAAGTGTGGGGTTGATTCCCGGGGAGGCTCAGTCCGAAGGAGACAAACTGGCGGCCGAGGTGGATGCCATCCTTGATCACTCGACCGGGCCGAACGATTACCGCAGAGATGACGATCTGCAGAAGGGCGTGGTCGAGCATTTTCGCGTGGGACTGCGGCGGATGGCAGATATCGCGCGAGAAGCGGGTGCAAAGGTCATCTTTGTGACACCGGCGTCCAACCTGAAGGATTGTTCACCTTTTAAAAGCGAGCATACGGCTGGTCTTGATGCGGCTCAGCAGCAGAAATCCGAACATCTGTTGACCACAGCTCTGAATGATTTCCGCAAACAATCTTTCGATTCAGCGGGGGACACCCTGGAGGAGGCGATTGCTCTGGATCCGCGCTATGCTGAACACCACTTTCTCATGGGGAAGATTCTGCTGGCTCAGCAGCGATATGATGAAGCAAAGAGATCATTTCAGCGGGCCAGGGACGAAGATGTCTGTCCGCTTCGTGCCTTGCCCCCAATGCCCGATATCGTGAGAGAGGTCGCTCAGAACGAAGGACTGGCGCTGGTGGATTTTGTCAGTCTGATCGAACGGGCGACTCTGGCTGAAACAGGTCATTCCATCCCGGGAGAGGAGTATTTTCTTGATCATGTCCATCCCACAGTAGACGGTCACAAAATGCTCGCTGTGTCCCTGGTGGAGAAGATGATCAGTAAGGGGATCGTTGAACCCGGTGGGCGATGGAACAACTCGACAATTGCTTCAGTCGATGCCCGCATCAAATCCAGGATCGATCCGCACATGCAGGCGCAGGCCTTGATCAACCTGGCCAAAGTACTTCACTGGGCAGGCAAGAAAGAAGATGCCCAGCGGTTGGCCGGGCAGGCGCTCACTGCTGCCGGCGGGGACGGAAGATTGGTCTCCCAGGCCAGCAATATCCTGGTCAAGATCGCCAGGGCGGAGAAGGACTGGGATCAGGCGGACCATTATATCCGGGCTGCATTATCCGCCGACCCGCGCAGCCCGGTCATGCATTACCAGTGGGGGATGCGGCTGCTGCAGCAGGAGAGGCGGCAGAAAGGTGTCGCTCATATCCTGTACGCATCGGCTTTCTGGGAAGATAATGAGACGACTTCGGTTCTCGGCCTGATCCTGTATGATAAAGGTCGTCCCGAACTTGCGCGGCCTCTGCTTGAAAAGGCCCTGGAGTACGATCACACAGACCGCATCTCACGTACCGCCCTGACGGATCTGCAGAAGAGATATGGAGAGTCCGGGCGGCAGAATCTGCCGGTCGAAATTTCCGTTTCGCGCTATCCCTCAGGTGCTCCCAAAGAGGTTTTTGTCGGGGTTGCAGGAGCGGCAGGACGTACGCAGCCCGAAGGCTTGTATTCCGAATGGTATGAAAATGGTGCATTGAAGCGATATGCTGAATACGTCAACGGTGCTCGGCATGGCGTTGAAACACAGTGGAGCAAAAGTGGAGAAGTCGAATACACAGCTATTTATGAAAAAGGGAGACGCACCGACGGGTGAAGGGAGGATCAATGGCCGGAGCGGATAAAACGGAACAGATCAATACGAAGGGTCGCGACCGCTCTAAAGTGTCCCGCAATCCTGTTACGCTGAATCAGTCGCGGGATACCGGCATGGCGATGGTCCTGATCTGTCTGCTGCTCTTGCTGGGCGGACCGCGCACCTGGCTGCTCGGTCTGGCCATTGTCCTTTTAGTGATAACCATGACACTCCCGCAGCTTTTTGCGCCGCTTGCCAGGCTGTGGCTCGGGTTGGCGCACGTTGTCGGGACTGCCGTTTCCTTGGTGCTGTTGACCTTGATATTCCATCTGGTGGTGACCCCGGTCGCCATCATCCGGAGGCTGACTGGGGCGGATCCCTTGCAGTTGAAACAGTGGCGCCGGACCCCGGCCTCCGCTTTCACAGAAAAAGAGCATACCTACTCGGCGGCAGATCTGGAACGCCCTTATTGAAGCGATCAAAGGAGCGATGATGGAATTTTTGAAAGACCTCTGGGGGTTTCTGAGTCACCGGAAGAAATTCTGGCTGCTTCCGATTATCCTGGTGCTGCTGGTTTTCGGAGTTTTGATCGTCATGACCGGCGGAACGGCTATTGCCCCCTTCATCTACGCTATTTTCTAGAGGACTGAATGTCTTCACGTATTCTCGGGATTTCTGCCTACTATCATGACAGCGCCGCTGCATTGCTGGTGGACGGTGAGATTGTCGCTGCAGCTCAGCAGGAGCGCTTTACCCGCATCAAACAGGATGCCGCATTCCCGGCCGAGGCGATCATATACTGCCTCGAAGAAGAAGGGATCGGTATTTCGGATCTTGATGCCATCGCTTTTTATGACAAGCCTTACCTGAAGTTCGAACGGCTGCTGGAGACTTATCATGCGTTTGCGCCTCGGGGGCTTAAAAGCTTCCGGGCAGCTGTGCCGGTCTGGATCAAAGAAAAACTTTTCATGCGTCAGCAGCTGTGGAAAGAGCTTTTGGCTGTCAATGGCGGCGATTTTGCCCACAAGCCGCGCCTGCTTTTCCCTGAACACCATCTATCCCATGCCGCAAGCGCTTTTTACCCTTCTCCGTTTCAAGATGCCGCCATTCTTACCATTGACGGTGTGGGTGAATGGGCAACGACAACCATTGGTAAAGGCGAGGGCAGGCAGATCACGACTTTGAGGGAGCTATCATTTCCTCATTCCATCGGTCTGCTCTACTCGGCGTTTACCTATTACTGCGGATTCAAGGTGAACAGCGGCGAGTACAAGCTGATGGGGCTTGCGCCCTACGGGAATGCGGAGAGTGACGAGGTTGAGCGGTATATACGCCTTGCCCGGAGCGAACTGGTCGATATCAGGGATGATGGTTCTGTATTGCTCAATATGGACTATTTCACTTTTGCCACCGGTCTGCGCATGTGCAATGAGTCGAAGTGGGAGAAATTGTTCGGGGTGCCGCGACGTCTCTCTGAAACAGAAATCACCCAGCCCTATATCGACCTGGCGCTGGCTGTTCAGACGCTCACTGATGAGATCGTGCTGAAGCTTGCAGAAACCGCTGTGACTTTGACCGGCTGCCGCAGCCTGGTTATGGCCGGCGGAGTCGCGTTGAACTGTGTCACCAACGGAAAACTCCTCAAAAGCGGTATCCTCGATCACCTCTGGATTCAACCGGCAGCCGGCGATGCAGGGGGCGCATTGGGTGCTGCCTATGCGGCTTATCATATCTGGCGGGAAGAGCCCCGGGAAAGGAGTGATTCCGGCGCTGACGCCATGAAGGGCGCCTGCCTGGGGCCGAGCTTCTCTTCCCGGGATGTGGAAAAGATGTGCCGCCGACACCAGGCCCCTTACAAACGCTATGATGATTACGCAGAACTCTGCAACGATGTTGCCGCCTTGCTGGCCGATGGAAAGGTTGTCGGCTGGTTTCAGGGGCGGATGGAGTTCGGCCCTCGGGCTCTCGGCAATCGCAGCATTCTTGGCGACCCACGCCAGCCGGATATGCAGAAAAAACTCAACCTCAAAATCAAATTTCGGGAAGGCTTTCGACCTTTTGCGCCCTCGGTGCTGGCCGAGAATTGCGGCGAGTATTTTGATCTTGAGGGAGAATCACCCTACATGCTCCTGGTCGATACCGTCCGCCAAGAGCGTTGTCGGAAGATTCCTGACGACACCCGAAAAATGTCTCTGCGTGAGCGGATTCATCATCTGCGCTCCGACATTCAGGCGGTGACGCATGTGGATTTCACGGCCAGGATTCAGACCGTTCATAAAGAAACCAATCCGCGCTACTGGCAATTGATCGAGACCTTCAAGCGGCTCACAGGTTACGGGCTGTTGGTAAATACCAGTTTCAACGTGCGGGGCGAGCCGATTGTCTGCAACCCGGAGGATGCCTACCGCTGCTTCATGCGAACGGAAATGGATTATCTGGTTATGCAGGATTGTTTGCTGGACAAGCAGGCACAACCATTATTTGAGGATGCTGAGGCCTGGCAGGAATGTTATCTGCTTGATTGATGATTAAATACAAAAATTGGAGTCCGATGTGAGATTGAGATGGGTTCTTGCGCTTGTGCTGCTGTTTGTCACCGGATGCAGCGGGCTGCATACCGGCGCGTCCCCTGATTTCGACTGGTTGCGTGTCGAGAAGGTTTCGGTGCAGGGGCCGTGGGAAAAGTTCCAGGAGTTGCAGAAGCCGACGCTGGAGGAGGTTGCGGCGATGGGGTATGGCGTTGTGCCTCCATCTTCGCCGGAGGCGGATGCCCGCCTGGAACTGGAGGTCGTGGAAGCGCTCGACATCAATGAAGTGGGTGCAGTCTTTTCCCGTCCCAGGAGTTTGCATGTACGTATTTACGATGCAGACAGTGGCGCCCCGGTTGCTTTGGCGGATTACTACCTGTCATCTACGCAAAGTGCCGTGAACGGGGTGCAGGAATTGTTTGCGGGGGTGAGGGAAGAGCGGAGCAGATCAAAGGGGGAAAACAAGTCGACTGCTGAAGCCCCGGAAAATGCCTTCCCGGCGAGCGAGCCCCCCGCCCAGGCTGAAGTTCCCGAAAAGAACTCTGCACCGGCATCCACACTGCTGAAGGAGCAGCCGTCTCAGGCAATCTCTGAAACCGTCGAGCAGGCCGAAGAAGAGGTGCCGCAGGCTGCCCTGGAAACATCGCAGGAGACGGCAACGGAAATAGTCAGGGAAGCGGCCCCGCCGGCGACTCAGGCGCAGGAAGCTGAAACGCTCGAATGGGAGCCGGCCGAAAGGAAAAAGCGCTCCCCCTGGGTCCCGCGCCTTGAAAGCTGGGGATTTGAAGACTGGGGCAAGCCGCGCGAGGGCGATGGGCTGGAAGAGATGATGAAGTAGCGTCCAGCCGCTCAGCTTTCGTAATAGCTGTATCCGCGCAACCCTGCTGCGAAGCAGTCGACGATTTCGCGTCGTTCAGAGACGGTGATGGCGCCGCGGCGCACGGCCTGTTCCGCCGTGTCCCGGAAGCGCTCCAGCAGATCCCTGGGGTTGTACTGCACGTATCTGAGGATGTCGGCGATGCTGTCGCCTTCGGTTTCGCGGGTGATATCGAAGCTGCCGTCAGCGTTGATCCGCACGCTGGCCACATCGGAGTCACCGAACAGGTTGTGCAGGTCGCCCAGGGTTTCCTGGTAGGCTCCGACCAGAAAGACGCCGACGAAATAGTCCTCCTTTTCGGGGTCGATGGAGTGCAGGGGCAGGGTTTTGCAGGTGCCGTGGGCGTCGATGAAGCTGTCGATGCGGCCATCGCTGTCGCAGGTGATGTCGGCGATAATGGCGTCGCGGCTCGGCTTTTCATCGAGGCGGTGAATGGGCATGACCGGGAAGACCTGGTCGATGGCCCAATGGTCGGGCAGGGATTGAAACACGCTGAGGTTGCCGTAGTAGATGTCGGCCAGCTGCTCGCGCAGCCCCCGCAGCTCGAGCGGGGTTTCGTCGCCCAGGTGGTCGAGCAGGTCGGCAATGCGGCGGAAAATCTGAAGGACCAGATTCTCTGCCAGAGCCCGTGAGCGCAGGCTGATGCGGCCGCGCTTGAACAGCTCGCGCAGCTCGTCGCGATAGAAAACGGTGTTGTTGTAGCACTGCTGAACGCGATCGGCTTTGAGCTGCTGCAGGGTCTCGAAAAGGTTGCGGATCAGCGGGTCTTCTTCGGTAATTTCCCCTGCTGAGGGCAGGGGGGTCGGCTCGAACCGGGTCACATCGAAGATATTGAACAGCAGCAGGGAGTAGTAGGCCACGGTCGGGCGACCCGACTCGGTGACGATCGTGGGGTGGGCGATGCCGTGAGGCTCCAGTGTCTCCATGATGACTTCGACGATGTCGGCACAGTACTCGGCGATGGTGTAGTTCATAGACTGGGTATGGTTGGAGCGCGAACCGAGATAGTCGACCGCCAGCCCGCCGCCGAAATCGAGAAAGCCCATGGCGGCGCCTTCGCGCACCAGGTTGACGTAGAAGTGGCAGGCCTCCATGACGGCGGAGCGGATATCGCGGATGTTGGGGATCTGCGAGCCGAGGTGGCAGTGCAGCAGTTGCAGGCAGTCGAGCATGTCGTGTGCCTTGAGGGCATCAACGATTTCGATCATCTGGTGGGTGGAGAGACCGAAGATGCTGCGGTCTCCGCTGGTTTTGTTCCAGTGCCCGCCGACGGTGGTGGCCAGCTTGGCGCGCATGCCGATCATCGGGCGCACCCCCAGTTCGCGGCTGCGCTCCAGGATGATGGGCAGCTCGGTAGGGGTTTCGATGACGAACACGCAGCGATAGCCGAGTTTGCGCGCCCGTAGCCCCAGGTCGATGAACTCGCGGTCCTTGTAGCCGTTGCAGATGATCAGGCCGTCATGGGCCGGAAGATTCGATAATGCCACTACCAGCTCGGCCTTGCTGCCCGCCTCAAGACCGTGCCCGTAGCGCTCACCGAAACGGGCGATCTCTTCAATGACCTGGCGCTGCTGGTTGACCTTGATGGGGAAAACCCCCTGGTAGCGCCCCTGGTAGCCGCGCTCCGCAATGGTGGCGCGAAAGGTTTCGTTGAGGCGGGCCAGCTGGGCATCGAGCAGGTTCTCAATGCGCAGCAGCATCGGCATGCGCAGCCCGCGCTGGCGGATTCCGGCGACCACATCCATCAGTGAGATCTGCTGCCGTCCCGAGTCGAATTCCACCCCGACCGTCACCTCGCCCTTGTCGCTGACATCGAAATACCCCGCTCCCCAGTCGCGCACGCGATAAAGACGCGCTGAATCTTCGGTGGTCCAATTCGGTTGAGGGCTTGATGTCATATTGACAGTCTCCTTTGGGAGTAAAGCAATTTACCGCCCGCTTCGCTCGAGTACGCGGAGCACGCGGAGAAAAATCGTAGAAAGATTAATATAAAGATCTGAACCACAGAGATCACAGAGGGCACAGAGGAAAATCATTTTTTTAGAAACCCTGTTTTTACCGCGGAGATCGCGGAGGGCGCGGAGAAAAATCAGAGAAAATTCTTTTGGGTTTTAAAAGCTGAAAAATCTGTTTTTGATTTTCTCAGTGTTCTCTGTGATCTCTGTGGTTCAATCTTTTTTACGTTTTTCTCCAGGGTTTCCTCCGCGCGCTCCGCGACCTCCGCGGTGAAAGCTTTTACCCCGCAATATTCTCCCGCGCAAAGGTCGGCAGCATGAACGCGCCGAGGTGCAGGTCTTCGTTGTAGTACCGGGTATGAAACTCGCGGTTCTTGGCCCGCTCGCGGTCGAAATCCCTGACCGGGTGGTATTTCTTGCTGGCAAAGGCGAAACTCCACAGCCCGCTGGGGTAGGTCGGGATAAAAGCCTGGTACATCTCGACAATGGGAAAAACCGAACGTAGGTTGCCATACATGTTTTTCTGGATTTCGGCGTGATAGAAGGGCGATTCGCTCTGCGCCACCATGATACCGTCATCCTTGAGTGCGGCAAACACCGTGCGGTAGAAATCTTCTTCGAACAGCCCTTCGGCCGGGCCGATGGGATCGGTGGAATCCACCAGGATGATGTCGAATTCGCCCTGGTGCGCTTTGATGTAGGCGATGCCGTCATCGACGTGAAGTTTGACGCGGGGGTTGCTGCCGTCGATTTCGCAGGACATGGACGGCAACAGTTCGATGGACTTGTCGATGACCAGCCCGTCGATTTCGCACAAAACCGCTAACTCGACATTTTTGTGCTTCATGATTTCGCGGATGGTGCCGCCGTCGCCGCCGCCGATTACCAGCACCTTCTTCGGGTCGGGATGCGTGAACAGCGCCGGGTGGGTGATCATATCGTGATACACGAACTCGTCGCGCTCGGTGACCATCACCAGGCCGTCGAGCAGCATCATGCGCCCGTATTCGAGGGTCTCCAGGATGTCGAGCTGCTGAAAATCGCTCTTTCCGGAAAAAAGGGTGCGGCTCACCTTCATGGTGATGCCAACGTTTTCACTGTGTTTTTCGGTGTACCACATATCCATGATCAGATCCTTGAAAAAGAGTGTTCACCCAACTCTAGCAAGCTGGGAAAGTGTTGACAATCTCGTTGTATTCAAGCATGGGGCCTGCATGGTGAAATGCGATTATCGGGCCTCGATTTAAATACGCCGCTGCAGCCTGGCTGTCAATCGGAATCGCAGCAGAATGCATTGATTCCTGCGGGTGAATCGAGGTGCCGCTTGACTTGCATTCCCGGCTCGGTTTCAATGGCGGCAAAGACGCAATATTATCGAAAGGAAAAAATAGACTATGCGCGAGCAGAAGATCGGTTTTATCGGCGGCGGCAATATGGCGGAGGCTCTGATCCGGGGGATGCTGGCGGCATCGTTTTCCGCGGAGCGCATCTGGGTGGCGGAGCCCCGCGTCGAGCGCCGCGAATGGCTTGAAGAGCATTACGGGTTTTCCGCCCGGGCTGACAATCGCGAGGTGGCCAGGGCGTGCGATGTTCTGATCCTCTCCATAAAACCGCAGATGATCAACAGTGTCATGCCTGAGATTGCGGACGATTTTGACGACAAAAAGCTGCTGATTTCCATTCTTGCCGGTGTCTCTACCCAGACCCTGGAATCGTTTCTGCCAGGAACCCCGCGCGTGGTGCGGGTCATGCCCAACACTCCCGCCCTGGTTGGGGAGGGGGCCGCTGGGTTGTGCGGCGGGCGGCATGCGCGCGAAGAGGACCTGAGAGCAGCGCAGCAGTTGCTGGAAAGTGTCGGTATGGTGCGGGTCGTTACGGAAAAAGAGATGGACGCGGTGACGGGCCTCTCCGGTTCGGGGCCAGCCTATGTGTATACCCTGATTGAAGCGCTGGCCGACGGCGCAGTGCGCCAGGGGCTCGCCCGTGACGATGCCCTGGCGTTGGCATCACAGACCGTGCTGGGCGCAGCGCGCATGGTGATTGAGACCGGCGAGCATCCGGCGGTGCTGCGCGACCGCGTGTGCAGCCCCGGCGGCACCACGATCGCCGGAGTGGCGGCCCTGGAGGAAGGAAATTTCCGTGCCACTCTGATGGAAGCTGTCGGTCGGGCAACGCAGCGCTCACGGGAACTTGGCAGCAGCTGACAACGGACAACGGAGGGCGGACGGCGGGCAATAGTTTCTTTGTCCGCCGCCTAAATGCACACCCGCAGCACCTGCTGGAGGTCGGTGTGCCCCGCAAAAACCTTCTGAATTCCATCCATCTTGAGGGTGGTCATCCCTTCTTCGATGGCAAGGTTTTTCAGATCCTCGGCCATCATCCCTTTCTTGATTCCGGTCTTGACGGGTTCGGAGCCCGTCAACAGTTCGTGGATGGCGATGCGGCCGCGGTAGCCGGTGTTGTTGCAGCTTCGGCAGCCTACCGCTTTCATCAGTCGGAGATCATCCTCATAGGCGGGTAGACCATGCCTCTCGTACCACTTTTCTCCATAGGCATGAACCAACTCGTCATATTCCTCGCGCGTCGGTTGATAGGGAGCACGACAGTGTTCGCACAGGCGACGCCCGAGGCGCTGCGCGAGAATGCCCAGCATGGCGTCGGCAAAGTTGAAGGCGTCCATCCCCATTTCGATCAGGCGCACCACGGTTTCCGGGGCGCTGTTGGTGTGCAGGGTGCTGAACACCAGGTGGCCGGTGAGTGACGCTTCAATGGCGGTTTTGGCGGTTTCGGCATCGCGCATCTCGCCGATCATGATGACATCGGGGTCGGCGCGCAGAAAGGAGCGCAGCGCCTCCTTGAACCCGAAGCCGATTTTGGGGTGGACCTGCACCTGGCGCAGGCCGGGTTGGGTGATCTCCACCGGGTCTTCCGCCGTCCAGATCTTGCGGTCGGGCTTGTTGATATGACCCAGAGCCGAATGCAGAGTGGTTGTTTTGCCTGAACCTGTCGGACCGACACACAGGATGATGCCGTAGGGCTTGGCCAGGGTCTTCTCGAATCCCTGGCGGTTTTTGTCGCTGAATCCCATCTGGGTCAGGGGCAGAGGTTTGGAGGCCGCCAGGATCCGCAGTACCGCGTCCTCGTTACCTCCCACGGTCGGCGTGATTTCGACACGGAATTCGATCTTTTTCCCTTCGTAGCGCAGCAGGATCTTGCCGCTCTGCGGCCGGCGGTGTTCGGCGATGTCGAGACGCGCCATGATTTTGACTCGCGAAATGATGGCGTGCTTGTAGGCCGGGGAAATTTTGTGCACGATCTGGCAGACCCCATCGATGCGGTAGCGCACGCTTAAAGGAAGTTTGCCCAGCCCCGGTTCAAAATGAATGTCCGACACCTCTTTCCTGTAGGCATCGATCAGGATTTTGTTGACCAGGCTGATAATCTGTGAGTCGCTTTCGGAGAATTGAGCGTCATCCGCTTCTTCGTCTTCCATGATGGCGCTGTCCGACAACTCGCCGATCAGTTCGCGGACCTGGCTGTCGGTTTTGACGTAGTGATTTTCGATGGCCTCGTGAATCTGGTCGCTGCGCGATACCACCAGTTCGATCTGATAGTTTGTGCTGAAGCGCAGGTTTTCACTGATGGTCGGATCGGTGGGCTGTGATGTCGCCACCACCAGTGTGCGTCCATGGACCTCAACCGGTAATACCTGCATGCGTGTTGCCACCTCGCGCGGCAGGGCCGCCAGGGCATCCTGAGAAGGCTCGGTCTCTTCGAGGTTGACCACCCGCAGTCCGAATTTGGTCGCCAGCGCTTCAAGAAGCTGATCTTCGGTGATCAGCCCCATCTCGATAAGAATCGTGCCGATCTTCTTCTTCTTGCCTTTCTCCTGTGTGCGCAGGGCGCGTTCCACCTGCTCGCGCGTGACCAGCCCTGCTGCGACCAGAATATCACCCACGCGTACATTCTTGGGGATCTTCCCCAGACTGTGGGCGCGAGTGATCTCCTGGTCGATCTCCTGATGGTCGAGCTCATTTTCTTCGGCCAGAATTTCACCGACACGCCGTTTGCGCAGTTTTTTCTGCTCTCCGAGGGCGCGCTGCATGTCAGGGGGCTCGACCGCTCCGGTATCTTCAAGAATCCTCCCCAATGGTTTTTCCTGCCGACTTTTCTTGATGCCGTGAAATGTAAAGAAGATGCTCTTGTAGGGGCTCTCAACGGCGGTCGGCAAGCCGTAAAACCCCAAGGGGTATTTTGAGCGGCCCATGATCTGTACATGAAATTTTTCGCCGTTGGCCAACTCGATTTCTTCCCAGTGACTGTCGCCATTGACTCCTGCGGGCGATTTGCCGTGAAACTTGATGCAGCTCAGGTCATAGAGCGGGTATGCCATGCGCAGGTCCTGCTCCTCAAGAGTGACCTCGATTTCATTTTCACGGGGCTGAAAAGGCCGGGCAAGCCTGGCCTCGGTTTCGCCGCCATCCATGAAAGTCAGAATAAGGGTTTGTTCCACGGGGACACCTCGTGCCGGGACATTGACATCTGGGGTAAAAATTCAACTCGCAGTTCCATTTTGCGAGAGACGGAAACTGCCCTTGGGTCAATTCTGCAAGAGGTGAACCAATTTTAGAGGTGATGCGTGGGGCGTGTCTTGATCCAAAGACCTCGATCAGTTGCCGGCGCGTGGGAGGGACCAGTTGAAGTGGATGGCGGCCAGGCGGATGGCAATGACTGTCAGGGCTGCTGCAAGAGCCGCCAAAGAATCCGGTGTGCCCGTGTGATGCAGTACGGTCAGCAGGGCGGCCCCGACAATGCAGGCGGAAGCGTAAACTTCCTTGCGCAGGATCAGGGGAACCTGGTTGGAGAGCACATCGCGCAGCATGCCGCCGGCCGTGGCCGTCATAACGCCCATCATGATCGCTCCGACAAAGCCGATCTGAAAATCAAGGGCTTTACCGGTGCCGATGACGACAAAGGTTCCCAACCCCACTGCATCGAAGTAAAGCAACGGGTGATTGAGAAACTCCAGGCGTCGGTGAAAGAAAAATATCAGCAGAGAGACCGCGAGAGACAGATAGAGGTAGGTTTCGTCCTGAAGGCTGAAAGGTGGCAGGTCCCCCAGCAGAATGTCGCGCAGGGTGCCGCCGCCGGTTGCGGTGACCAGCCCAAGCACCAGGACGCCGAGCAGATCCATGTCGCGGCGGATTCCGGCCCAGGCGCCGGATGCGGCAAAGGCCGCTGTGCCGATCAGGTCGAGGAGATAGAGAAGGTTCACGTCTGATTTTCTTCCGGGTTTTGCTTGTGGTTAAGTTTATTGAACAGGGCGATCTGCTCTTCCATGGACAGTTTTTTACGGCATCTTTTCTCAGGGCGAAGACACAGCCGGCAGCGGTCGTCGGAGCACCACTGGCACATCCTGCAGTCCGGGCAGGGATGTTTTTTATCCATTTCTCAGGCCTTTTTTCGAGGGATTCTGCCGGAATGAATTGAACGCGGCGTTAAGCATCCGAAACGGCAAAATTATGACCCTGGGCAGTCAGTCGCCGGCGCATGTAAATAAGTTCGAAAAATTCAGCGGATACGATCAGAAAAACCGCTACAGCCACGCCGGGAACCGGCGGCGTTGTGATTAAGACTGCGCCCCAGCAGAGCAGCATGTAGAAAACTTTATACAGCATAACACGTCCAATAGTGCCGGTCTGATGCTGAGTGGTGAAAATGCCGCGCAAAAGGTTCGCTCCGCCATGCAGCACCGGAAACAGGGCGCAGAATGCCAGCGGCAGCGCAATGTAGCGGCGCATTGTCTCGTCAAGCCCCATCAATGTACCGAGAATGAAATTGTTCAAGGGAAAGGCGGTCAGTAGAAGAAGAGCGGCAAGAGTGCCGGAAACGCGGCGGTGAAAAGTGACCAGAACGGGGTAGTCTTCCGCGCGGCGCACCAGAGTCTGATAGGACTGCATCAGATTGCGCAAAGGGCCCGCCAGCAGAAAGAGAAATCCCCGGATGATGCCGAAGGAGGCGAGAGCCAGTTCCCCATCGGGAAGGCGGCTGATGATGGCGTTGATCTGAAGCGGCACCATATGCTGCATGCTTGATGAAAAGGCCAGGGGCAGGGCGAAGCGAAAGATCTCGCCCACGCTGTGCTCCTCTTCGTCGTGGTGGCGCACTCGATAGCGCAGGGCAAACCAGCCGACAAAAAGAGTCTCTACCAGAATACAGCCAAGCAGGGCTGCTGCCGCCAGTCGCGCGCCGGTCAGCCAGCCCGAAAGGAGCGCCAGCAAAGCAAGCAGAATGCCGATGCGCACCGCTGTTGCGATGGAGACCGGGGCGGTGCGTCGCGCCTGCATGACCATCCCCTGCAGCATTCCCCGCGCACCGGTAAGAAAAGGCAGTGGAACGAGGATGCCAAGCACGGCTTTTGCTTCGGAGGCGATCTGCGGGCCGACGCCGAGCACATGGTTCATGACCAGGTCACCCAAGGGGGACCAGGCCAGCAGGCCAAGAAAAAGAGCAACGTACACGGCGATCGTCAGAACAAAAAGCCCGGTTCCGATAAGCGAGCGCCGCCCGCGCACCATGGCGATGGTGATGGCCTGGTTCTGATAGGAGGGCGCGGCCACGAACATATGCAGTACCATGGCCACAGAAAAAGCGGCCAGGGTCATGACGGGGTCGGGCTGACGGGCAAGAGCGGCGTTGATGAACGAGTGGGAGACGCTCATGAACTGCACATTGAGCATGAGCGGGAAAAAAAACAGAGAGATGGTTTTCAGGGACAGTGAAGGAGTGCTCACAACGTGACTCTGGGGAAGATGCGGCCGAGGTCGGCCGGTGAATATGCGCGGAAATTGCTCGGCACGCCGCCGTCATTGCCCATCCCCCAGGTGCAGAAGCAGGTGGCGAGGCCTGCGGACTGCCCGGAGTGCAGATCCGTGTGATGATCGCCGATCATTACTGCCCGGCGCGGATGGGCATCCAGTTGGCGCAGGGCGGTTCTGACCGGCAGAGGGTCCGGTTTTTTGGCCCGACAGCTGTCCCCGCCGATAATCGCTCCGAAATAAGAAGTGAGGTTCAGGCCGTAAAGCAGTTCCATGGTCAGCAGGTACGGCTTATTGGTCACGACCGCCATGCGGGCCGGCTCGCGAGAATCAAGAAATTCCATGATGCCGGGATAGGTGCGCGTTTGGTCAAGGAGGTGTGCGCGATAGTAGAAAAGAAAGCGCTCCAGATGTGCCTCGCGATGCAGGTCCTCGGGTAACGCGCGCCTAACCAGCATGCGCGCGCCGTCACCGACGTACCTGCGAACCGTCTCCTGCTTGATCGGCTCAAGGTTCAGTTCAGCCCGCAGCAGGTTGACGGCAGTCGCAAGGTCGGCAACCGAGTCGACCAGGGTGCCGTCAAGATCGAAAAGAAAAGTGTCGAGAGGCATGGAAATGATCAGAAAAGGCTGGTCAGCCAGGCGAAAAGCCCGGTTTCTCTGGCCTTGAAAAAAAGCACGATCGCCACCGCGACGGGGGAGACATAGCGGATCAGAAAATGCCATAGCGGGTAGACCCAGCCTGCGCCGCCGGCGATCAGCTCCTGTTTCTCCTCCGTGCCGCTCCAGAACCATCCCACATAGATGGCTGTCAGCAGGCCGCTGATGGGGAGCAGGTAGTTTGAGGTCAGCAGGTCGGCGGAATCAAAGAACGTCAGATCTCCGATAATTTTCCACTCGGACAGGGAGTTGAACGAAAGAGCGGTTGGCAGGCCGACGACAAAAGCCAGTCCCGCCAGAAAGGTCGTGGCGCGTTTTCGTCCCCACCCGCGCTCGTCGATCAGGTACGAGACCTGCGCTTCCAGCAGAGAAATAGCGCTGGTCAAAGCAGCAAAAGACAGCAGCAGGAAAAACAGGATCGCGAGAAAGGCGCCGCCGGCAATTTTGGAAAAAACCACGGGGATGGTTTTGAAGATGAGCCCCGGCCCTGCGGCAGGCTCCATGCCGACGGAGAAGACGATGGGGAAGATGGCCAAACCTGCCATCAGCGCTATCACAGTGTCAAGCAAAACAATGCGCAGACTCGATCCGAGCAGATCCTCGTTTCGGTTGAGGTAGGATCCGTAGGTGATCATGGCGGCCATGCCCAGGGAGAGAGTGAAAAAAGCATGTCCCATGGCTTCAAGCACCGCCCCTGGGGTGAGTTTGTGAAAATCGGGGCGGAACATGAAGTTGATTCCCTCCCAGGCCCCTTTGCTCAGCATGCCGTTGACGAACAGCATCGCCAGCAGGGCAAGCAGAATGGGCATCAGGATCTTGGCCCAGCGCTCGATGCCCCGCTGCACCCCGCCGATAACAATTCCCAGGCACATGGAAATGAAGAGCAGATGCCACAGAATCTGTCGCGGACCGTCGGCGATCAGACCGTCGAACAGCCCTTCGATTTCAGCCGCGGGCAGCCCGCTGAACCTCCCGGCCAGGGCGCGATAGACGTAATCAAGGGTCCAGCCCGCAACAACTGAATAGTACGACAGAATTATAAAGGCTGCAGTGACGCTGGTCCAGCCGGCAATCACCCAGAAGGAACGGCGATGTTCCAGAGCAATAAAAGCGCCAACAGCATCACGGCGGGTGTGACGGCCGATCATAAACTCGGCCATCATGATGGGCAGCCCCACCAGCGCGATGCAGAAGAGGTAAACCAGCACGAAAGCGCCGCCGCCGTTTTCGCCGGCGATGTAGGGAAATTTCCAGATGTTGCCCAGGCCCACTGCGCTGCCGGCAGCGGCCAGAATAAAGCCGAGGCGGCTGGCCCAGAGGGCGCGGCCTGTGGAGTTGTTCATAGTGCAAGTTCCGTTCAGCGTGTTTCGCGAGCGCCGAAGATGGCGGTGCCGATCCGCACCAGAGTCGCACCTTCCGCAATGGCGACCGGGAAATCGTGGCTCATGCCCATGGATAATTCATCCATGCTGACGCCGGGAAGTCCGAGTTCCGCGATCTCTTCGGAGAGTTCGCGCAATTGCCGGAAATAGGGGCGGACAGCCTGGGGATCTTCGAAAAACGGAGGCAGAGTCATCAGCCCCCTTACACGCAGGTGCGGCAACTCGGACAGCTTGCGCGCCAATGCCGGTGCCTCCTGGGGGGCAATCCCTGATTTGCTTTGTTCTCCGGCCAGATTGACCTGAACCAGAACGTCGATGCGCTCATCGATGCGCTTCCATTGACGATTGATTTCCCGTGCCAGGGAGAGACGGTCGACGCTGTGGATCATGCGAACGCGGCCGCGCAGATATTTTGCCTTGTTGCTCTGCAGATGCCCGATGAAGTGCCACTCGACGGGGGTATCGACCTGCTCGGCCTTGTCCGTAAATTCCTGGACGTAGCTTTCGCCGAATAATTTCTGCCCCGCGGCAAAGGCCGCCATGACGTCTGCGGCCGGTTTGGTTTTGGAGACGGCCACTAGGCGCACGCCTTGGGGGTCGCGACCGCAGTCATGGCAGGCCTGGTCGATGCGTTCCCTGATCATGCGCAGATTTTCCTGAATATACTGAATACTCATGGCGGCAAATCCGATACCTGGTTTTCACGGGCGGAGTGCTGCGGCGGCAGTGCGATGGCGCCAAGGCGCAGAAGAACATCGACAACCTCGGCCAGGGGAAGGCCGACCACATTGGTATAGCTGCCCGAAATGTCGCTGACCATATAGGAGGCCAGCCCCTGAATGGCGTAGGCTCCCGCTTTGTCGAGGGGTTCACCGCTGGCAATGTACCCCGCGATCTCCGCACCTGTCAACTCTCGCAAGCGCACTCGTGTGCAGACTGAGCCCGTGACGCACTCCCCCTTTTTCCGGTCGTGGATTGCATAACCGGAATAAACCCGATGCTCGCGTCCGGAGAGCATTCTGAGCATTTCACCTGCGTGTCGGGAATCGCAGGGCTTCCCAAGCAGATAACCGTCCTGCACCACGATGGTGTCGCTGCCGAGAAACCAGCGGCCTTTCACGCCGGCGCGGTCTGCAACCTCCTGCGCTTTTTCGCGGCTGAGGCGGGCAACATGCTCGGCCGGATCTTCATCCTCAAGCGGAGATTCATCCACCCGGCTCGGAATGATCTGCAGCCGAAGCCCGAGGTTTTCCAGCAGTTCGCGGCGGCGGGGAGACGCCGATGCCAGCACAAGGCCTTCTCCGGAGGTGTGAAACATAGGGGAGGATACGGAGTTCATAGTCGTTGAAAATCCTTCGGTGGTGAGGTGGCCGGAATATCGTTGCTAATTGCTCGTGTGGCGTATCAGCCACGGTATTGCCAAGGGTGGTTCGGCAATCTCGACTCAAAGATCCCTCGGTAGAGGCCGCACAGGATGATAACAGAAAGTGAGTAAAAGAAAAAATGCTTGATAGAAGTTGCGCAGCAGGATGCTCAGGCCAGGGAAATTCGCCCGTTCTTCTGGGTGGGGTCAAAAAGAACGGTACGGTTGCGCCCGTCGGATTTGGCGCGATACAGAGCGATGTCAGCCGCGTTGATCAGGGCTCGGGCCGTGTTGCCATCGGCGGGATAGGAAGCAACACCGAGACTGCAGGTCAGTTTCCCCAGCGGAAGAGACTTCTCGCGGGGGAAATTTTCTTTTTCGACGGCATGGCGGATGCGCTCTGCGACCAGAATCGCTTCCTTCTTGGAGGTGCCGGGCAGCAGGATGCAGAATTCCTCACCACCGTAGCGTGTCACAATGTCCATCTCGCGCGCTGATTTGCGCAGAATGCGAGCAGTGCGCTGCAGGGCTTTGTCGCCGGCGATGTGGCCGCAGAGGTCATTGTAATTTTTGAAATTGTCAAGATCGAGCAGAATCAGGGTCAGGGCCAGATCCTGTCGCAGGCAGCGACTGATCTCCTCTTCCATGCGCTGCTCAAGGAAGCGGCGGTTGTACAAGCGGGTCAGCGGATCGGTGATAGACAACTCTTCCAGCGCGTTTGCGCGCTCCAGGGATTCGGTGCGTTCGATCAGAGTCGAAAAATGGGGCGAAAAGGTGGTCAGCAGGCGCAGGTCGTTTTCATCGAAGGTCGCCTGGTCGCGCTTGTCGGAGAGGTTGAGAACCGCGATGACCTCTCCCTTGGCCATCAAGGGGACGCTGATAAAGGATTTGGTCCTGAATCTCGGCCGGTTGGCGGTACGGATTCGCTCGTCTTTCTCGATATCGTTGACCAGCAGTGGGTGTCCGTTGGCCGCTACCCGTCCGGAGATGCCACTGCCCACACGCACACGCATCCCGCGGGCCAGTTCAGGGTTCATGCCGAGGCTGGATTCGATTCGGAGGATGGCCTCATCGTCGTCAAGCACCATGAGCGAGCCCTTAGAGGCGTGGAGAAGATCCGAAGACATCTCGAGAATCCGTTGAAACAGAGCTTCCCGGCTGTCGAGAAGCGACAGATTGCTGATCATCTCGATGATGCGTTCCGAGGTGTCGTTCTTCAGGGTGAATTCATGTTCCCTGGCAAGGATATGCAGTCGCGCCGCCATGCGTCCGGCCAGCAACTCGATCAGCAGTTTTTCACGCGGATGAAGATCGGTGTTGAAAAGGACGAGGGTGCCGTGAGAGGTCCCCTCGGCGGTAAGCGGCAGGCACAGGGCCTGGTCGCACCTGACGCCGGGCAGGGTTTGAAGAGTCTCTTCCTCCTCCAGCGTGTAGGGGCGTGTGTCTGCGGATTGTACGAAAACAGCAGCCTGCTCATCGTTAAGATGAACAGGCTGTGTAAGCCAGGAGCCGAGGCCATGCAGCACGGCGGCGCGGCAAGGATCCTCCCCGTGGAGTATGACTGCGGTCTGTTCCAGATCGAAGAGCACCATCAGGGTTTCGCCAACCAGGCTGAGGACCTGTTCAACCGAGCCGGCGCGGTCAAGCTCGGGGGAGACGCCGACAATGGCGCCGAGGCGCATCATGGTTTTTTCGAAAGCAACGGCGTAGAGATTTTCGCTGTGAAGATCGGGGATGATCTCTGCTGTTTTGCGGGCGATCTCTTCCAGGTGCTCTTCCGTGCAGACGGGCAGCTTTTCCAGTTCTTCGAGCAGGCTGATACCGCTTCGATGGCTGTCGCGGGCGATTTCTTCAACGGTCTCGAGGTCGATTTCTTCAGCACGAACCCCGCCCCCCATCAGGCAGCAGTGCGTCGCCTGGGGGATCTTGAATGGGACAAAAAAATTGAGAATTCCCGTTTTGCATCGAAAAACCAGGGGCTTCCGAGTGCTGAGCGCCTGATGAAGGGCATTCTCATGTTCTGATCGGCAGCTTGGATCACACAGTCCTCCCTGTTCAGGAGAACAGCAAAGGGGGGTCAATTGGCCGTGCCTTGTGCCGACGATGCCCTGGTTTTCGCAGAACAGGGCGAGAGAATAGGGCTCCAGCAGTGGGCAGGACCGCAGGGAATCAAGAATATCCCCCGGATTCAGCGTTGTCAGATTTTCAAAACGATCATTGCTGCCGCTCATCAGTCCACCCAGTTCAAACATCCCTTTACGGAAACTCTTCATGCAAATCTAGCAAAAGGCGAGCCGAATTTTTGTTGGTACGGGAAATGTGTGCATCAGACGCCGGTAGACGACCTTTGGAAAATGTCAGGAAATAACTGTCAGGATGAGTCTGTCCGGTCAATATGCGCCAGTGGTTTAAAGATGATCGCCATTGAATGAAAAGAAAGGCCCATAAGAAGTGTCATTCCTGAAGTTTAGAGTTTCGTGCTC
>NPIE01001029.1_pt1 | contig 44294 bp, 37 predicted proteins | sample 8637661 | NCBI WGS metagenome assembly NPIE01 (sample SAMN07420842, study PRJNA396082) | bioreactor metagenome | isolation source: sample BA12 brine-fed electro-methanogenic bioreactor BA | place: Japan: Kochi | collected 2016-12-09 | reverse complement strand
ACAAAAAAGGGGGTGGCCGAAGCCACCCCCTTTCGCTACCGGATGGACCGGTACGGGTCTTACTTGGTTTCGGCCTGCGGGGCCTGCGGGGCCACAGCGACCGGGGCGCCGTAGGGAGCGCCGTAAGGGGCGGCACCGTAAGGGGCGGCGCCGTACGGGGCATAACCGTAGGGGGCGTAGCCGTAGTAGGGGTTGTTGTAGCCGTAGCCGTTGCCGCGGGCGTTGCCACGCATGCTGAAGGAGAAGTCGCCGTCGCCGTAACCGTTGCCGTTGCCGAAGAACGGGTTGCCGCCCCACCAGGCGCTGGCGGAGGTGGCGGTCAGGGAAGAGGCGCCCAGGACGGCGGCGATGGCGATGGCCTTGGTCAGCTTGTTCATGGTCTATCTCCAGTTGTTGTCTGTCGGTTTGGTGTGCAACTGGGAAGAGAGACTATCAGTAATAACTAATATTAGCAACCGCTAAATTATTTATTTTTTCGTACTGCCTGGTGGTTTGCCAAACCCGGCACCAGGTGCCGCTACCCCAGCCCTGGGACAGGCGTCGGCCTGCCGGCCTCGTCCAGGGCCACCATCACGAAGTGACCCTGCGTGCAGAGCCGCCGCTCCCCGCCCCATCGGCGGCCGCCAGGGGTCAGCCGTCGCCGGCCAGCGCCGCATCGAGCTCCGGCAGGGCCTGGAACAGATCGGCTACCAGCCCGTAGTCGGCCACCTGGAAGATGGGCGCCTCCTCGTCCTTGTTGATGGCGACGATCACCTTGCTGTCCTTCATGCCGGCCAGATGCTGGATGGCGCCGGAGATGCCCACCGCGATGTAGAGTTCAGGGGCCACCACCTTGCCGGTCTGGCCCACCTGGCAGTCGTTGGGCACGAAGCCGGCGTCCACTGCCGCCCGCGAGGCGCCGATGGCGGCGTTGAGGTGGTCGGCCAGCGACTCCAGGAGCCGGAAATTCTCCCCGCTGCCCATGCCGCGCCCGCCGGAGACCACGACCCGGGCGCTGGTCAGCTCCGGGCGCCCGGAGACGGTCAGCTCCTGGCGGACGTAGCGGGAGACGCCCGCCGCCGGCGGTACCTCCAGGTACTCCAGGGGTGCGCTGCCGCCGCTGGCCGGCGCCGGGTCGAAGGCGGTGGTGCGCACGGTCATGACCTTCACCGGGTCGTCCGAGCGGACGGTGGCCAGGGCGTTGCCGGCATAGATGGGACGCACGAAGGTGTCGGGAGACTCGATGGACACCACCTCGGAGATCTGCGCCACGTCCAGCAGCGCCGCGACCCGGGGCAGGAAGTTCTTGCCGAAGGTGGTGGCCGGGGCGAGCAGGTGGGTGTGACCCCCGGCCGCGGCGACGGTCACGGCCGCCAGGTCCTCCGCCAGGGGATGGTCCAGGTGCGGGGCGTCCGCCACCAGGACGCGGCTGACGCCCGTCACGGCGGCGGCGGACTCGGCCAGGGCGCCGCAGTCGCGCCCGGCGACGAGCACCGTCACCTCCCCGCACACGCGGCGGGCGGCGGTGATCGTATTCAGGGTGGAGGGCCGGAGGACCCGGTTGTCGTGTTCGGCGATGACGAGGGCACGCATGATCAGATCACCTTCGCTTCGTTGCGCAGCTTGTCCACCAGCTCGGCGACGCTGGCCACCCTGGTTCCGCCCTGGCGCTTCGGCGGCTCGGCCACCTTCAGGGTGGCGAGGCGGGGGGCGATGTCCACGCCCAGCTCATCGGGCGTCAGGCGATCGAGGGGCTTGCGCTTGGCCTTCATGATCTCCGGCAGCTTGGCGTAGCGGGGCTCGTTCAGGCGCAGATCGGTGGTGATGACCGCCGGCAGGTCGAGCGCCAGGGTCTCGAGGCCGCCGTCCACCTCGCGGGTGACCTCCACGCCGTTCTCGCCGAGGGCGACCCCGGAGGCGAAGGTGCCCTGGGGCCAGCCGAGGAGGGCGGCCAGCATCTGCCCGGTCTGGTTGCTGTCGTCATCGATGGCCTGCTTGCCGAGAATGACCAGCCCGGGCTGCTCCCGCTCCACCAGCGTCTTCAGCAGCTTGGCCACCGCCAGGGGCTGGAGCTCGGCGTCGGTTTCCACCAGCAGGCCGCGATCGGCGCCCAGGGCCATGGCCGTGCGCAGGGTCTCCTGGCACTGGGCCGGTCCGAGGGAGGCGACGATGACCTCCCCGGCCTTGCCGGCCTCCTTCAGGCGCACCGCCTCCTCGACGGCGATCTCGTCGAAGGGATTCATGGACATCTTGACGTTGGCGGTCTCCACGCCGCTCTGGTCCGCTTTCACCCGGACCTTGACGTTGTAGTCCACCACGCGCTTGACTGGGACGAGTATTTTCATGCTGCGGGCTCGCTCTGGCATAGGGGGCGGGGGTGCCGCAGGGAGTGTTGCCGGCGCAGTCCCTGGCCGGGCCCCGTCAGGTTGCATTGACAGCAGGTGTTGGCCAGTATAATGACGTTAACGTAAACGTCAATCAAGCGCCGGGTCCGGCGTTTCGGCCGCCGGCCAGTGGCAGAGGAGGAGTGCGTGGAGCGGGACGTGATGGAGTTCGACGTGGTGATCGTGGGCGCCGGTCCCGCCGGCCTGGCCGCCGCGATCCGGCTGCGCCAGCTGGCTGCGGAGCAGGAGAGCGCGCTCTCGGTCTGCATCCTCGAGAAGGGTTCCGAGGTCGGCGCCCATATCCTCTCCGGCGCGGTGCTGGAGCCGCGGGCGCTCGACGAGCTGCTGCCCGACTGGCGCGAGCGCGGCGCGCCGCTGAACACCCCGGCCGGGCACGACAGCTTCCTCTACCTGACCCGGGAGCGGGCCGTACGCCTGCCCACCCCGCCGCAGATGCACAATCGCGGCAACTATATCATCAGTCTCGGCAACCTGTGCCGCTGGCTGGCGGAGCAGGCCGAGGCGCTGGGGGTGGAGATCTTTCCTGGCTTCGCCGCGGCCGAGGTGCTCTACGCCGGTGACGGCAGCGTGCGCGGGGTGGCCACCGGCGACATGGGGCGCACCCGTGACGGCGAGCCCGGTCCCAACTTCCAGCCGGGCGTGGAGCTGCATGCCCGGCAGACACTGTTCGCGGAGGGTTGCCGCGGCTCACTGACCCGCGAGCTGGAGGCGCGGTTCGGCCTTCGCGAGGACGCCGGGCCCCAGACCTACGGCATCGGCATCAAGGAATTGTGGGAAGTGGCTCCGGAGCGCCACCGGCCCGGCACCGTGATCCACACCGTCGGCTGGCCCCTCGACATCCGCACCTACGGCGGCTCCTTCCTCTATCACCTGGAGGAGAACCTGGTGGCGGTGGGGTTCGTGGTGGGGCTCGACTACGAGAATCCCCACCTCAGCCCCTTCGAGGAGTTCCAGCGGTTCAAGACCCACCCGGCCATCCGCGACACCTTCGCCGGCGGGCGCCGCGTCAGCTACGGCGCCCGCGCGCTGTCGGAAGGCGGGCTGCAGTCGATTCCGAAGCTCGCCTTCCCGGGCGGGGCGCTGGCGGGGGACGGCGCCGGCTTTCTCAATGTGGCCAAGATCAAGGGCATCCACACGGCGATGAAATCGGGCATGGTGGCCGCCGAGGCGCTGTTCGACGCGCTTTGCGGCGACGCCGGCGGCGGCGCCGAGATCGGGGACTATCCCGAACGTCTGCGCGGAACCTGGGTCTGGGAGGAGCTGAACCGGGTGCGCAACATCCGCCCCGCCTTCCGCTGGGGGCTGTGGGGCGGCATCGCCTACAGCGCCCTGGATACCTGGCTGTTCCGTGGCCGCGCCCCCTGGACCCTGCGCCACCACGGCGCGGATCATGCCCGGCTGAGGCGCGCCGCCGGGATGCCCGTCATCGAATACCCGAAACCCGACGGGGTCCTCACCTTCGATCGCCTCTCCTCGGTCTACCTGGCCAACACCGCCCACGAGGAGTCCCAGCCGGATCACCTCCGGCTCCGGGACCCGGAGGCGGCCATCCGGGTCAACCTGGCCGAGTACGGTGCGCCGGAGCAGCGCTACTGCCCGGCCGGCGTCTACGAAATCGTGGACGATGAGAGCGGCCCCCGGCTGCAGATCAACGCCGCCAACTGCGTCCACTGCAAGACCTGCGACATCAAGGACCCCACCCAGAACATCCTCTGGACCGTCCCCGAGGGCGGCAGCGGCCCCAACTACCCGAACATGTGAGGGTGATTATTATCCGCAGATTACGCAGATTACGCAGATTACACAGATTGACTTCAGATAGGGCCAGGGTGCATTGAAATCATCTGCGTGAGGTGACCTGCCTGGAAACAGCCGTATTGAATGGTGCTCGTGAAGCGGAAGAACGTCAGGTGAACCTTACCCGGCAGTTCAAAGTATCAAAATAATCTGCGTAATCTGCGTAATCTGCGGACAAATCAAAACTGATCAATGAACCAGCGCACGTTGACATCACTGGAAGGGAACCGGCAGCGGCTCGACGGCGGGGCGATGTTCGGCAACGCGGCGCGGGGGCAGTGGAGCCGCTGGTACGCCCCGGACGGGGAGAACCGGGTGGAGCTGGCCTGCCGCGCGCTGCTGGTGCGGGAGGGGGGGCGCAACATCCTGCTGGAGACCGGCATCGGGGCCTTCTTCGAGCCGCGGCTGCGGGAGCGCTACGGCGTGATCGAGGCCCGGCACGTGCTGCTCGACTCGCTGGCCGAAGCCGGCCTTACCCACGACGGGATCGACGCGGTGGTGCTCTCCCACCTGCACTTCGACCATGCCGGCGGCCTGCTGGCGCCGTGGGCGGAGGGGGAGCCGCACCGGCTGCTCTTTCCCAACGCCACCTACGTGGTGGGCGCGCGGGCCTGGGAGCGGGCGCTGGCGCCCCATCCCCGCGATCGGGCCTCCTTCATCCCCGAACTCGCCGGGCTGCTCGCCGCGAGCGGGCGCCTGGAGGTGGTGAGCGGGGAGGGCACCGAAACCCTGGGACCGGGATTCCGTTTCCGCACCAGCGACGGCCACACGCCCGGCATGCTGCTCACCGAAATCGACATGCCCGCCGGCCCGGTGGTGTTCGCCGCCGACCTCGTCCCCGGCACCCCCTGGGTCCACCTGCCCGTGACCATGGGCTACGACCGCTTCCCCGAACGGGTCATCGACGAGAAGCAGGCGCTGTTCGCAGAGCTCCAGGAGCGCGGCGGCCGGATCTTCTACACCCACGACCCGGAGATCGCCCTCTCCGGCCTCGCCCGCGACGAACGCGGCCGCTACGCGCCCGCCGACCCCATCCCACGCCTCGAGAGTCTCGCCCAGTAAGGGGAAGGGACTGGTTAACCGCAGATTGACGTTGATTTGCGTTGATTGTTGAACCAAATCTGAAGCCTTCTCATATCGCTGCCGTGAACGGAGAGAGCGAGGGATCCAGTTTTCAAGTGGCGATCAGATGCCCGGATCGAACCATCAGGTCCGGGAATAATCCACGTCAATCGACGTCAATCTGCGGTTAATAAAGAAGGCTCAAACCGCATCGGTGGCGGCCGGCACGTCCGCCTCCAGGTTCCAGGTGGTGCGGACGGCATCCACCAGGGCGCGGGTCAGGGGATCGCCGGCACGGCGGGCGGGGTAGCCGAAGCACAGCGGGAGCGTGTAGACGTGCCCTTCCAGCAACAGGAGGCTGCCGTCGGCCAGCCCCTCGTCCGCCTCGTCTTCGCGGATGAGGGTGAGCCCGGCGCCGGAGCGGACGAGGGTGTTCATGGCCGATTCCCCGGAAGCCACCACCACCTTGCAGGGCTGCGGTCCCCCGGCGGGAAACAGGGATCGCATCAGGTCGATGTAGGGACACTGCTCGGTGGGGAAGATCCAGGGCAGTGTGGCCAGTGCCTCCCAGTCGGCGTCCAGCACGCGGTCGCGCCAGGCGGCGGGCGCCGCGATGCGCAGGCGGGCCTCCCTCAGCTTCAGCGTGGTGATGTCGCCGGCGGCGGGCAAACCGAAGAAAAATCCGGCCTCCAGCCTGCCGCCGCGGATGTCCTCCACGATGCAGCCGGAGATGTTCTGGATCAGCTCCAGGACCAGGTCGGGATGTTCCCCGGCCAGGCCGCCGTGGAGCTCGGGGACGCGCAGGTAGCGTGAGTCGGTGTTGAGACCGATGCGGGCGGTGCCGAGCACCTTGCCCTGGATGGAGCGCGCCGTCTGGCTCACCCGCCCCAGGGCGTCCAGCGCGTCCCGCGCCTGCGCCAGCAGCCGCTCCCCGCCGCGGGTGAGCACCATCCCCCTGGGGGTCCGTTCGAACAGCGTAACGCCGAGCTCCTCCTCGAGCGCCTTGATATGGGCGCTGATGGCGGGTTGGCTGGTGAACAGCCGTTCGGAGGCGCGGGTGAGATTGCCTTCCTCGGCCACCGCAACGAACGTCCGCAGGTGATGGAAATCCATGGCTGCCTGACCGGTCGGAAAGAGGGGACAGTCCGAAATATGGCACAGGAATCGCGGAAGCGGCAATCACGATTCCTGAAGGGTGGGTTCCCGAAAAACGATTGGATCGGATCGGGCGTGCCGCCCTAGCGTAGGCCTCGAACGCAACACGGACACAGCGAGGTAGACGCCATGAACGTTCGAGTCCTGGAAATGCAGTCCCGCCGGGGGTGGTGGTCGGGCGCGGCGGAATCCGCCACGCGAGTCCTGCATCGGGGGATCGTCCTGCTGCTGGAATGGAACCAGCGCGCCCGCCAGCGCCGCCAGCTGGCCCGCCTCGACGATTATCTCCTGCGCGACATCGGCCTCAGCCGTGTCGACGCCGAGCAGGAGGCCCGCAAGCCGTTCTGGCGGGGGTGATTGTTCATTTGACCGCAGATTAACGTGAATTAACGTCAATCTGCGGTTGAAAGTGTTCCGTGTACACGTGTGGATCAGGAAGGCGGCAGGGCGTAGGTGCCGGTGACGTGGGCGACGGGGTCGGGGCGGCCCACGGAGTAGAGGCTCACCTCCATCACCGCCAGGCGGCGGCCGAGCTTGAGCACCTGGCCCTCGGCGAGCAGGTCCACGGCCGCGGGTTTCTGCAGGAAGTTGATGGTCAGGCTGGTGGTGACGGCGCCCGCGGCGTCGGGCAGTCGGCTCAACTGGTGTACTGTTTCACCCTTGACGGTGCTTTCAGAGCCCCCCAGGAACGCCAAGGCAAGGCGCAGTCCGCAGGCAATGGCGCGCCCTTGGCAAGGACTGCAACGCAGCATTGGCGTTCCTGGGGGGCTCCCTTCGGGCGAGCCGCTGGCCGGACATCTGCGGCGTTGCGCTCTCTTGAAAGGGACCTGCCATTCCTGCGCGAGCGCGCCTTGCATCTGACCAGCCAGAGACTCGCTGAAAGCGCCGCCAAGGGTGAAACAGTACACCAAAGCCCGTACATGGCGGTATCGGCGAGCCCCATCATCGCCGGTCCGGAGATGGTGCCGCCCGGGCGCAGGGCGTTGTCGCGGCAGGGCATGCGCAGGGTGATGTTGCCCGGGGACAGGTGCACCACCTCCATCTCCATGTCGCTGGCGAAGGGCAGCGCCTCGTCGATGATGCGCTGGAAGGTCGCCGCGTTCATCCCGTTTTCCACGCTCATGGGGCACCTTTCTCCGGGGGTTTGCGTTCGGACACCCGGGTGGCGGCGACCGGGTGAGGCGTCGGGCTTGCTACATTGACGTTAACGTAAACGTAATGGAAAATCGGGCCTGATGCAATGCGACACGGCCGCACAAGGAGATGCCCATGCCCACCTATCGTGCCCCCCTGCGCGATATGCGCTTCGTCTACACCGAACTGCTGGAGGCCGACCGGCGGCTGACCGCGCTCGAGCCCTTCGCCGAGGCGAGCGCCGACCTGGTGGAGGCGGTGCTGGAAGAGGGGGCGAAGGTCTGCGAGGGGGTGCTGTTTCCCCTCAACCAGCCCGGTGACGTCGAGGGCTGCCGGCTCGAGGAGGGCGCGGTGCGCACGCCGGCGGGCTTCCCGGAGGCCTACCGGACCTGGTGCGGGGGGGGCTGGACCGGGCTCGCCTGCGATCCCGACTACGGCGGCCAGGGCCTGCCCGAGACCCTGGGCTTCATGGTGGAGGAGATGCTCTGTTCGGCCAACGTCTCCTTCAGCCTCTACCCGGGCCTGACCCGGGGCGCCTACCATGCCCTGCGCGCCCATGGCCCCGAGGCGCTCCGCCGGCTCTACCTGCCGCGCCTGGTGAGCGGGGAGTGGAGCGGCACCATGTGCCTCACAGAGCCCCATGCGGGCACCGATCTCGGCTTGCTTCGCACCCGTGCGGAACCGGCGGAGGACGGCGCCTGGCGCATCACCGGCACCAAGATCTTCATCACCAGCGGCGAGCACGACCTGGCGGATAACATCGTCCATCTGGTGCTGGCGCGGCTGCCCGACGCCCCGCCCGGCATCAAGGGGCTGAGCCTGTTCCTGGTGCCGAAGTTCCTGCCCGACGGCGACGGCAATCCGGGGGAGCGCAACGCCGTGGCCTGCGGGGCGCTGGAGCACAAGATGGGCATCCGCGCCTCCAGCACCTGCGTGATGAACTTCGACGGCGCCACCGGCTGGCTGGTGGGCGAGCCCCACAAGGGCGTGGCCTGCATGTTCACCATGATGAACACCGAGCGCCTGGCCATCGGCATCCAGGGGCTGGGGCTGGCCGAGGTGGCCTACCAGAACGCCGCCGCGTACGCCCGCGAGCGGCTGCAGAGCCGGGCGCTGTCCGGGCCGAGGCAGCCGGAGCAGGCGGCCGACTCCATTCTCGTCCACCCGGACGTGCGGCGCATGCTGCTCACGGCGCGGGCCTGCAACGAGGGAGCGCGGGCCCTGGCCGGCTGGACGGCGATGCAGATCGATCTCTCCCGCCACCACCCGGAGCCGGAGGCGCGGGAAGCGGCGGAGGACCTGGTGGCGCTGGTCACGCCCGTGGTGAAGGCCTTCTTCACCGACTACGGCTTCGAGGCCGCCAACCACTGCCTGCAGGTGCTGGGCGGCCACGGCTACATCCGCGAGTGGGGCATGGAGCAGTACGTGCGCGACGCCCGCATCGCCTCCATCTACGAGGGCACCAACGGCATCCAGGCGCTGGACCTGGTGCGGCGCAAGCTCTACCTTCACGACGGCCGGCTGCCGGAGCGGCTCTTCGCCCTCATGGAGGAGACGGTGTCCGCCCACCTCGAGGAGGCGGCGCTGGCGGAGTTCGTCGGGCCGCTGGCGGCGGAGGTGGCGCGCCTGCGCGCGCTCACGGACTGGCTCAGGACGCAGGCCGGAGAGAACCCCGAGGAGCTGGGCGCCGCCGCGGTGGACTACCTGCGCCTCACCGCCCTGACCATCCTCGCCTGGCTCTGGACCCGCATGGCCGCGGTCGCCGTCAACAAGCAGGACGGGGAGGAGGGTGGCTTCTACCGCGCCAAGCTCGCCACCGGCCGCTTCTACATGCAGCGCATCCTGCCCCAGAACCTGGCGCTGGATGCCGCCATCCGCGCCGGCGCCGCCCCCCTCATGGCCCACGACGAGAGTTGGTTCTGAGCTCAGACAGTTATGGATTTATCCGCAGATTACGCTGATTAGACCGAAAGAGCGGCAAAACTCTGACCGTGATCAAGCACGCCAGGCCACAGCCACCAGCCTTCCTGGAAGGGTTGTATCGGGGACAACTCCCCGTGAGCCGGACACCCGGAAAGTTGCACGAAGGTCTCAGGTTGCCGGAAAAAGAATCTGCGTAATCCGCGTAATCTGCGGATAAACAATCAGGAAGCGGCCTGGTCGGGCTCCCCGGAGGGGCGGTAGAGCTCGGGCCAGTGGAGCTTGACCACGGGGCCGTCGCTGCGCAGGGCGTGGCAGGTGTCGAGGATGGCCTTCCGGTTGCCGCGCACCTTGCTGCCCTCCTCGCGCTTTTCCCGGGCGGGCCAGAGGGTCTGGTAGGCGGTGGTGGCGAGCGGGCCCAGGAGCTCGGTGACGTGGGTGCAGCCCTCGGCGCCGCCGAGCCGCTCCTTGACCTTGCGGTTCCAGCCCGGGCCGATGCGCAGCCCCACGATGCGCTGAAAGGTTGCCGTCGCCTCGGGGCAGATCCGGTAGGGGGAGGCATCCGTCACCGCCACCGCGTCATGGACATGCAGGTCGAGATCGATGGTGAGCCGCACCCACATCTCGTGGATCGCCTCCCCGGCGTTGATGCGCCCGCCCCGATCCCGGTTGGGGAAGGAGAAGGGCTTGGTGTCCACCAGGTGTCCCTCGATATCCCACAGCCCGTCCTCCCGCTCGTAGCCGCGGCAGGTGACGGTGCGGGTGTGGGCGAGCTTGCGCGGGCTGGGCGGGGAGGGCAGCGGCATGGTTCGATTCCTGCGGTGAACAAGACAGATTATTGCACCGCAAAATTCTACACCCGGACCACTCGGGAATCCACGCAACCGGAAGCATTGTGCATGTATCGGCTTCCGCTGATGCACTTTGTTATATCCGCAGATTACGCAGATTACGCAGATTAACCTGAAAGGCGGGGAAGCGTCCCGTCGACAATACCACGCGCCAATTCGGCGAATGCCATAGGCAGTTTCATCGACGCAGTGGTCAGGATTTTCACGCGATCCCCTCAACTGGCAAACAGATAAATCTGTGTAATCTGCGTAATCTGCGGATAAAAAAAGTTCTACCGTGATTTTTCGTAAGTGCCCATGAGCTCGGCCTTGCCGAGGATGTGGCCCTGCATGGCGCCCTCCAGCTTGGTCTTGGTGGGGGTGCCGAGATCGGGCAGGGTGACGTCCAGGGCGTAGAGCTTGTGGAAATAGCGGTGGCGTCCCACCGGCGGGCAGGGTCCGCCGTAGCCGGTGCGCTTCCAGTCGTTGAGCCCCTGGCCGGTGTGGTTGGGCAGGGTCTCCTCGTCGACGGCCTCCGGCAGTTCCGTCAGGCGGGTGGAGAGGTTGTAGATCAGCCAGTGAACCCAGGTCATCCGCGGCGCCTTCGGATCGGGGGCGTCCGGGTCGTCCACGATGAGCACCAGGCTGGCCGTTCCCTCGGGCAGATCCGACCAGGCCAGAGGCGGGGAGACATCCTCGCCGTCGCAGGTATAGCGGACCGGGATCGCCTCTCCGTGGGTAAAAGCGGTGGAAGAGAGCGTGAAGGTCATCGTCGTACCTCCCTCGGGTGCGATGGCCTGCCCGGCGCCGGCCGCAACGGGCAGCAGCAGGGCGCACAGGCAGGCGCAAACCGGGCTTCGCAGGGTCGCCATGGACGCGGCTCCCGCTGTTGGCTATCTGTGGCCAGGCGGACTGCGGCCCGTCGACGGATTCAGGGAGACCCCCGGTCGTGCAATGCCTGCAGCCGCCCAACTGCGAAATGTCGGGTTGCCAGTCACCGGTTGCCGGTGATCAATGGCACACTAACTGTAGCACTACCGGGAGGGGAGGGTGTGAATGTTCCGTGGCAGCTGCGGGGTGCCTTCACTCCGTGCGCCAGGCGCGGGCCACGCGGGAGGCGGGCGGGCGGTCGAGGTGACCGCTGATGAAGCGGGCGGTCGCCACCACCGCGCCCAGGTCCACGCCCGTGGCGATGCCGAGTCCGTCGAGCATGTAGACCACGTCCTCGGTGGCCACGTTGCCGGAGGCACCCCGGGCATAGGGACAGCCGCCGAGCCCACCCACCGAACTGTCGATGACCGAAACCCCGAGCTCGAGCACGGCGAACAGGTTGGCGAGCGCCTGGCCGTAGGTGTCGTGGAAATGGACCGCCAGCCGTTCCAGTGGCACCCGCTGCGCCACCGCCTCCACCATCTGCCGGGCCCGCAGCGGCGTGCCCACGCCGATGGTGTCCCCGAGGGAGATCTCGTAGCAGCCGAGCTGCGCCAGGTCGGCGGCCACCCGGGCCACGACGGCGGGGTCCACGTAACCCTCGTAGGGACAGCCGAGCACGCAGGAGACATAGCCGCGGACCCGCAGCCCCCGCTGCCTGGCCGTGTCACACACCGGCGCGAAGCGCTCCAGGCTCTCGGCGATGGAGCAGTTGATGTTCTTGCGCGAGAAAGTCTCGGAGGCGGCCGCGAAAACGGCAATCTCCTCCGCTCCGGCCGCCAGCGCCGCCTCCAGCCCCCGGGCGTTGGGCACCAGCACCGGGTAGGCGGTGCCGGGCCGGCGGGTGATGCCCGCCAGCACCCGGTCGGTGTCGGCCATCTGCGGCACCCACCGGGGTGAGACGAAGCTGCCCGCCTCCACCGCCGGCAGACCGGCCGCGCTGAGGCGGTCCACCAGCTCCACCCGGACCGCGACCGGGACCGCCCCGGGCTCGTTCTGCAGGCCGTCCCGCGGCCCCACCTCGACGATGCGCACCCGTTCAGGCAGGTTCATCGGTCGCCTCCCCGGTCTCCAGCACCAGCAGCTCGGCCCCCTCCTGCACCTGGTCGCCGACCGCGTAGCGGATGACGCCCACCACCCCGTCGGTCTCGGCGGTGATGGTGTGTTCCATCTTCATCGCCTCCATCACCAGCAGCGGTGCGCCCCGGCGCACCGGTTCGCCGGTCTCGACCAGCACCGCAATGATCGTCCCGGGCATGGGCGCGGTGAGTCCACCGCCCCCCCCCTCGGCGGGCAGGGCCGCGGCCACCGGATCGTGGACCCGCAGCCGATGGCTGGCCCCGTTGCAGAGGATGTCCAGTGTCTCTCCCACCCGGACCACGCCGGCGCGTAGGCGCACCCCATCCAGGTCTGCGAGCACCGCGCCGTCGCCGGTCGTCTCTCCGCGCACCGCCATGGGGCCGCCCGGGAGCTCGAGCAGGAAATGGCCGGGGCGGAAATGGGCGTTCACCGTCACCTCGTGCTCGCCGTCCAGGAAGGCGAGGGTGTGGTGGTTGTCATCGTTGAGTCGCCAGCCGGTCACCGCGTGCCAGGGCGACCAGGGGTCCCGGGACAGCGCCTGGCAGGCCCCGGCCCGGGCTTCCACCCGCAGCAGCTCGGCCAGCGCGGCGATGGCCAGCACCCGGTCCGGGACCGGCGCGGAGGGCTGGAACAGCTCGGTGCGGTGGCGGTCGATGAAGCCGGTGTCGAGCTCGCCCCGGGCGAAGGCGGGGTGGGCGGCGAGGTCGCGGAGGAAGCCCAGGTTGGTGGTGACGCCCACGGCGTGGCTTTCGCCCAGGGCGCGCCGCAGCCGCCGCAGGGCGTCGTCGCGGTCCTCGCCCCAGACGATGAGCTTGGCCAGCATGGGATCGTAGTGGGGGGAGATGGTGTCGCCGCTGCGCACCCCGGTGTCCAGGCGCACGTGGGCATCCTCCGCGGGCAGCTGCAGGTGATCGAGGGTGCCGGTGGCGGGAAGGAAGTCGCGGGCCGGGTCCTCGGCGTAGATGCGCGCCTCGAAGGCGTGGCCGTTGATCTCCAGCGCCTCCTGGGCGGCGGGCAGCGGCTCGCCGGCGGCCACCCGCAGCTGCCACTCCACCAGGTCCTGGCCGGTGACGAACTCGGTCACCGGGTGCTCCACCTGCAGCCGGGTGTTCATCTCCATGAAATGGAAGCTGCCCGCCGGGTCGGCGATGAACTCCACCGTGCCCGCGCCCACGTAGCCGATGGCGCGGGCCGCGGCGCAGGCCGCCGCGCCCATCTCCCGGCGTCGCGCCGGCGCCATGCCCGGGGCCGGGGCCTCCTCCACCACCTTCTGGTGGCGGCGCTGCACCGAGCAGTCGCGCTCGAACAGGTGCACCACGCCGCCGTGGGTGTCGGCGAACACCTGTACCTCGATGTGGCGCGGCCGCTCCAGGTAGCGCTCCACCAGCAGCCGGTCGTCGCCGAAGGCCGCGCGGGCCTCGCGCCGCGCCGAGGCGGCCGCCGCTTCCAGCTCCGCGGCGTCGCGCACGATGCGCATGCCCTTGCCGCCGCCGCCTGCGGACGCCTTCAGCAACACCGGGTAGCCGAGGGCGGCGGCCTCCCGCGCCAGGACCGCGGGCGACTGGTCCTCGCCGTGGTAGCCCGGCACCAGCGGCACGCCGGCCCGCTCCATGAGGGCCTTGGCGCGGCTCTTGTCACCCATGGCGCGGATGGCCGCGGCCGGCGGGCCGATGAAGACGACGCCGGCCGCGGCGCAGGCCTCGGCGAACTCGGCATTCTCCGACAGGAAGCCGTAGCCGGGATGGATGGCCTCCGCGCCGCTGGCCCGGGCCACGGCCAGGATGCGCCCGGCGTCCAGGTAGCTCTCGCGCGCCGCGGGCGGGCCGATGAGGTGGGCCTCGTCGCACAGCGCCACGTGCAGCGCGCCGGCGTCGGCCTCCGAGTAGACGCCCACCGTGCGGATGCCGAGGCGCCGCGCGGTGCGGGCGATGCGGCAGGCGATCTCGCCGCGATTTGCGATCAGGATGGTGTGGAACATTGGGTGTCCCTGTGGCTGTGGACTCGTGCCTGTCGGTGGCGTACGGCCGATCTCATCACCCCTGCTGCGATCCCCGGGATATACCGGTGGAGCGGATATGCGCGCCGCGGAGGGCGCCGGCGCCTGCCGCGATTCACTCCGGGAACCACCGTGGTTTCCGCTTCTCCAGGAACGCGCCCACCCCCTCGCGCGCCTCCTCGCCGGCGCGGATGTCGGCGATGCGCCGGGCGGTGTCCGCCATGAGCGCCGTGTCCACCGGCCGGCCGGCCACGGCGGCCACCAGGTTCTTGGCCGCGCCGATGGCCCCCGGGCCGCCGCGCAGGAGCTCCGTGGCGATGGCCGTCACCCGCGCCTCCAGCGCCTCCGGCGTCGTCACCTCGTGCACCAGCCCCAAGCGCCGCGCCTCCCCGGCGTCGAACCGCTCGGCGGTGAGAAAGTAGCGCCGCGCCTGGCGTGCGCCGATGGCCGCCACCACATAGGGGCTGATGACCGCGGGGATGAGGCCGAGGCGGACCTCCGACAGGCTGAAGGCGGCCGTTTCGGCGGCCACGGCGATGTCGCAGGCGGCCACCAGTCCCACGCCGCCGCCGAAGGCCGCGCCGTGGACGGCCGCGATGGTGGGGCGGGGGAGGGTGTCCAGCGTGTGCAGCAGCTGCGCCAGCCCCATGGCATCGGCCAGGTTCTGGGTGCGCGAGTAGCCGGCCATGCGCTGCATCCAGTTGAGATCCGCCCCGGCGGAGAAGCTCTTGCCGGCCCCGCGCAGCACCACCACCCGCACCCCGGGATCCTCCCCGACCTCGCGCAGCGCCTCGGTGAGCCGGGCGATGAGGGCGTCGTCGAAGGCGTTGTGCACCGCCGGGCGGTTCAGCGTCACCGACGCCACCCCCTTCTCCACCGCCACCTTCACCGTCTCTTCGCTCATCTCCACCCCTCACTTCGTTTCTGATTATCCGCAGATTACGCGGATTACGCAGATTCTGTTTTGTACCGTTTGGACCTGTCCGGTGGAAATCAGGATCCCGTGGTCGTCCGACGCGGACATGGCCCTTGACGTCTCAGGTGACTCCTTGCCGGTGCATCCATTCGGGTTTTCCGATAACAATCTGCGTAATCCGCGTAATCTGCGGACAGTTGATAAACGTCCCCGGACGTGCGTGCACGCTACATCCGGAACACGCCGAAGCGGGTCGGCTCGATGGGGGCGTTGAGGGCGGCGGACAGGCCCAGGGCCAGGACGGTGCGAGTCTCGGCGGGGTCGATGATGCCGTCGTCCCAGAGCCTCGCGCTGGCGTAGTAGGGATGGCCCTGGGTCTCGTACCGGGCCCGGATCGGCGCCTTGAAGGACTCCTCGTCCTCGGGCGACCATTGCTCTCCGCGCGCTTCCATGCTGTCCCGGCGCACCTGGGCGAGCACGTTGGCGGCCTGGTCGCCGCCCATCACCGAGATGCGGGCGTTGGGCCACATCCACAGGAAGCGGGGATCGTAGGCGCGGCCGCACATGCCGTAGTTGCCGGCGCCGAAGCTGCCGCCGACGATGACCGTGAACTTGGGCACCCGGGTGGCGGACACGGCGGTGACCATCTTCGCCCCGTCCTTGGCGATGCCACCGGCCTCGTACTTGCGCCCCACCATGAAGCCGGTGATGTTCTGCAGGAACACCAGCGGGATGCCGCGCTGGCTGCACAGCTCGATGAAGTGGGCGCCCTTGAGCGCCGACTCGGAAAACAGGATGCCGTTGTTGGCCACGATGCCGACCGGGTAGCCGTGGATGCGGGCGAAACCGGTGACCAGGGTGGCTCCGTAGAGAGGCTTGAACTCGTCGAGCTCGCTGCCGTCGACGATGCGCGCGATGATCTCGCGGGCGTCGTAGGGCTTGCGCGGGTCGGCGGGCACCACGCCGTAGATCTCCCGCGGGTCGTAGTTCGGCGCCACCGGCTCGCGCAGGTCGATCTGCGGGGCCTTGACGGTGTTGAAGTGGCTGACGATGCCGCGGGTCAGCTCCAGCGCGTGGAGATCGTTCAGGGCGTAGTGATCGGTCACGCCGGAGACCTTCGCATGGACATCGGCCCCGCCCAGTTCCTCCGCGGTCACCACCTCGCCGGTGGCCGCCTTCACCAGCGGCGGGCCGCCGAGGAAGATGGTGCCCTGGCCCTTCACGATGACACTCTCGTCGGACATGGCCGGCACGTAGGCGCCGCCGGCGGTGCAGGAGCCCATCACCACCGCCACCTGGGGAATGCCCTGGGCGGAGAGGTTGGCCTGGTTGAAGAAGATGCGCCCGAAGTGGTCGCGGTCGGGGAACACCTCGTCCTGCAACGGCAGGTAGGCTCCCCCCGAGTCCACCAGGTAGATGCAGGGCAGGCGGCAGGCCTCGGCGATGGCCTGGGCGCGCAGGTGCTTCTTGGCGGTCATGGGGTAGTAGGTGCCGCCCTTCACCGTGGCGTCGTTGGCCACCACCATGCACTCGCGGCCCATGATGCGGCCCACGCCGGTGATGATGCCCGCGCCGGGCACCTCGTTGCCGTACATGTCCCAGGCGGCGAGCTGGGAGAGCTCCAGGAACGGCGACCCCACGTCCAGCAGCCGCCGCACCCGCTCATGGGGCAGCAGCTTGCCCCGGGCCAGGTGCTTCTCCCGCGCCCGCTCCCCGCCGCCGAGCTTCACCTGCGCCACCTTCGCGCGCAGGTCCGCCACCAGCGCCTCCATCGCCGCCGCGTTGCCCCGGAACGCCTCCGAGCGGGTATCCACCTTGCTCTGCAGAACGGTCATGCCGCCTCTCGGTCAGGTCTGAACGGTGTAAAGATTCATATCCGCAGATTACGCAGATTACGCAGATTTCAGGTGAAAACCTGCGGGGACAGGAGAATCACCAGAGTCCGGTCCTGGCCGTGCGCCTGTCAAACACCCATGACGCGACGATGAGCATCTGCAGAATTCCCTCAAAATGAATCTGCGTAATCGGCGTAATCTGCGGATAAACAAAAACCACTCACTCCTCGGCCAGGGCACGGGCGATGACCAGGCGCTGGACGTCGCTGGTGCCTTCGTAGATCTGGGTCACGCGCACGTCGCGCCAGATGCGCTCCACGGGGAAGTCGCGCAGGTAGCCGTAGCCGCCGTGCACCTGGATGGCGGCGGAGCAGACCTGCTCGGCCATCTCCGAGGCGAACAGCTTGGCCATGGAGGCCTCCTTGAGGCAGGGCGCGCCGGCATCGCGCAGCGCCGCGGCGTGCAGCACCAGCTGCCGGGCCGCCTCGATGCGGGTGGCCATGTCCGCGAGGCGGAAGGCCACGGCCTGGTGCCCGATGATGGGCCGCCCGAAGGCCTCCCGCTCGCGGGCGTAGGCGAGCGCCGCCTCCAGGGCCGCGCGGGCCATGCCCACCGACTGGGCGGCGATGCCGATGCGGCCGCTCTCCAGGTTGGCGAGCGCGATGCGGTAGCCCTGGCCTTCCGCGCCGAGGCGCAGTGCGCCTGGCAGGCGCAGGTCCTCGAAAATCACCTGGCAGGTGTCGGAGGCGTGCTGGCCGCTCTTCTCCTCCACCCGCGCCACCTGGTAGCCGGGGGTGTCGGTGGGGATCACGAAGGCGCTGATGCCCTTCTTGCCGGCGGCCGGGTCGGTGACGGCGAAGGCGATGGCCACGTCCGCATGCTTCCCGGAGGTGATGAACTGCTTCACCCCGTTGAGGACGTAGTGGTCGCCGTCGCGCACGGCCCGGGTGCGCAGCGCGGCGGCGTCGGAGCCCGCCTGGGGCTCGGTGAGGCAGAAGCAGCCGAGCTGCTCGCCGCGGGCGAGCGGACGCAGGAAGCGTGCCTTCTGCTCCTCGCTGCCGAACTTCAGCAGCGGGCCGCAGACCACCGAGTTCTGCACGCTGACGATGGTGGAGCAGGCCCCGTCGCCGGCGGCGATCTCCTCCAGCGCCAGGGCCAGGGAGACGAAATCGGCCCCGGCCCCGTCCCACTCCGGCGGCACGACCATGCCCATGAATCCGAGCTCACCCATCTCCCGCAGCGCCCCGGCCGGGAACTCGCCCGTGCGGTCCCACTCCGGCGCGAAGGGCGCCAGCCGGTCCCGCGCGAACTCCCGCGCCATGTCCCGGATCATCCGCTGCTCTTCGGTCAGGATCATTTTCGGATTTCCTGTATCGATTAACCGCAGATTGACGTTGATTTACGTGAATGTCCTCTGTCCGCATGAGCGTAGTGCAAGCGATGCGGAAGGGACTGAAAACCTGACACAGTGCATGGGGCGTCCCGGTTGTCGCTACGGGAACGCACGGGTCTTCGAAATCCAGTCAACGCCAATCCACGCAAATCTGCGGTTCATTGGGTTCTCCGGTCAAAACCGCTCGATGGCGATGGCGGTGGCTTCGCCGCCGCCGATGCAGAGGCTGGCCATGCCGCGCTTCAGGTCGTACTTTTCCAGGGCCGCCAGCAGGGTGACCATGATGCGGGCGCCGCTGGCGCCGATGGGGTGGCCCAGGGCGCAGGCGCCGCCGTGGACGTTGACCTTGTCGTGGGGGAGGGCGAGCTCCTCCATGGCGGCCATGGTGACCACGGCGAAGGCCTCGTTCACCTCGTAGAGATCCACCTCGGCGGGGCTCCAGCCGGTGCGTTCGAGCAGCTTGCCCATGGCGAACACCGGGGCGGTGGTGAACCAGGCCGGCTCCTGGGCGTGGGTGGCGTGACCGAGGATGCGCGCCAGCGGGGCCAGGCCGCGGCGCTCCGCCTCGGACTGGCGCATCAGCACCAGCGCCGCGCCGCCATCGGAGATGGAGCTGGAGTTGGCGGCGGTGACCGTGCCGTCCCTGCGGAAGGCCGGCCGCAGGGTGGGGATCTTCTCGATGCGCGCCTTGAAGGGCTGCTCGTCCCGCTCCATCACCACCTCGCCCTGGCGGGTGGCCAGCGTCACCGGGGTGATCTCACGCTCGAAGCTGCCGTCCTCGATGGCCTGCTGGGCCCGCTTCAGGGAGGTGATGGCGAAGTTGTCCTGCTGCTCGCGGGTGAAGCCGTACTTGTCGGCGCACTCCTCGGCGAAGGTGCCCATCAGCCGGCCCTTGTCGTAGGCGTCCTCGAGTCCGTCGAGGAACATGTGATCCTTCACCTCGCCGTGGCCCATGCGCAGCCCGGCCCGGGCCTTGGGCAGCAGGTAGGGGGCGTTGCTCATGCTCTCCATGCCGCCGGCCACCATCACCGCGGCGCTGCCGGCGAGCAGCAGGTCGTGGGCCAGCATGGCCGCCTTCATCCCCGAGCCGCACATCTTGTTGACCGTGGTGCAGCCGGTGCCCAGCGGCAGGCCGGCGCCCAGGCTCGCCTGCCGCGCGGGCGCCTGGCCCATGCCGGCCGGCAGCACGCAGCCCATGATCACCTCGTCCACCGCGCCGGGCTGGATCCCCGCGCGCTCCACCGCGGCGCGGATGGACGCGGCCCCGAGATCGGGCGCCGCCAGCGGCGCCAGCTCGCCCTGGAAGCCGCCCATGGGCGTGCGGGCGTAGCCGACAATCACCACCGGGTCGTTCTGCATCATTCCGCTCCTTGTCCGGTTCTAAATCTTTTCACCACGAAGGCACGAAGGACACGAAGAAAGACTTAAAAACTATCAACCGCAGATTGGCGTTGATTGACGTTGATTTCAGGTCAGGCATCGAGTGCTGTTTGCCGGAGTTACCGGCTGGAGCCGGCGAGTTGTTCCCCTCCGGCAGTGCCTTCCCGGCAAGGTCGGCACAATAAACGTAAATCACCGTCAATCTGCGGTTTGTCAGGTTCTTTTCTTCGTGTCCTTCGTGTCCTTCGTGGTGAGATTTTTTACACGTTAACCTCCCGACCGGGGAAAATCCCTCAGGCCGTTTCGTTGAACAGTTCGCGGCCGATGAGCATGCGGCGGATCTCGGAGGTGCCGGCGCCGATCTCGTAGAGCTTGGCGTCCCGCAGCAGGCGGCCGGTGGGATACTCGTTGATGTAGCCGTTGCCGCCGAGGCACTGGATCGCCTCCAGGGCCATCCAGGTGGCCTTCTCGGCGGAGTAGAGGATGGCCCCGGCGGCGTCCTTGCGGGTGGTCTCGCCGCGGTCGCAGGCGGCGCCCACGGCGTAGACGTAGGCGCGGCAGGCGTTCAGGGTGGTGTACATGTCGGCGAGCTTGCCCTGCATCAGCTGGAAGGTGCCGATGGCCTGGCCGAACTGCTCCCGCTCGTGCAGGTAGGGCAGCACCGTGTCCATGCAGGACTGCATGATCCCGAGCGGACCTCCCGCCAGCACGGCCCGCTCGTAGTCGAGTCCCGACATGAGCACCCGCACGCCCTTGTTCAGCTCCCCGAGGACGTTCCCCTCCGGAACCTCGCAATCCTCGAATACCAGCTCGCAGGTGTTCGAGCCGCGCATGCCGAGCTTGTCCAGCTTCTGCGCGGTGGAGAAGCCCGGGAACCCCTTTTCGACCAGGAACGCGGTGATGCCCCGCGGCCCGGCCTCGGGGTCGGTCTTGGCGTAGACCACCAGCACGTCGGCGTCGGGGCCGTTGGTGATCCACATCTTGTTGCCGTTGAGCACGAAGCGATCGCCCTTTCTCTCCGCCCGCAGGCGCATCCCCACCACGTCCGATCCGGCGCCCGGCTCGCTCATGGCCAATGCGCCCACGAGCTCGCCGGTGACCAGCCCCGGCAGGTAACGGGCTTTCTGATCGTCCGTGCCGTTGCGGCGGATCTGGTTCACGCAGAGGTTGGAGTGGGCGCCGTAGGACAGCCCCACCGAGGCCGAGGCCCGGCTGATCTCCTCCATGGCGACGATATGGGCCAGGTAGCCCATGGCACTGCCGCCGTACTCCTCCTCCACGGTCACGCCCAGCAGGCCCATGTCGCCGAGCTTGCGCCAGAGATCGGCGGGAAACTCGTTGGCGCGATCGATGTCCGCGGCGCGCGGGGCGATCTCCTCGGTGGCGAAGGACTGCACCGCGTCACGCAGCATGTCCGCCGTCTCGCCAAGACCGAAGTTGAGGCTGGGGTACTGGATCATGTCACTCTCTCTTCTCGACCGGGTGGGCGTGGCGGTGCCACCATTTCCGCTAAAATTATATGACGTTTACGTAAACGTCAATACAAGGGGAGGGAGATTCCCCGCGGCTTGCGGGTCCGGTGTTGCGCTTGCGCGGGATGTGGGGGGAGAGGTGTCTGGCCGGTGCTTCCGGGGCGGTTCCCGATGGCGTCCCGGACCCCCGGGCCGGGCGGTCTCATCCGCAGGCGTCGACGGTCATGGAGCCGCGCCCGGTGCCATGTCGGGGCGGCCGCTGCCTGCCCGTCCGCGGTTCAGGCCTTGGCGGTCTTGCGGTGGCGGGCGGCCGACGCCTTCTCCTTTTCACTGAGCAGGTCGCGGCACTGGCGCTCCACGGCGGTGATCTCCTGCAGCACCACCTCGATGTCCTGTTTCTGCTGCTCCAGGATATCCTTGCGCTCGCCGAGGATGTTGATGAAGCGCTGCAGCTGCGGTATCTCGCTCGGGGCGTTGTCGTAGAGATCGAACAGCTCCTTGATCTCGCCCAGACTGAAGCCCAGGCGCTTGCCGCGCAGTATCAGCTTCAGCCGCACGCGGTCCCGTTTGCGGTACACTCGCCGGCGGCCCTCGCGCAGCGGCGTGAGCAGACCCTGGTCCTCGTAGAAGCGGATGGCCCGGGTGGTGACGTCGAACTCCTTGGCCAGTTCGGTAATGGTATAGGTGGTTTTTTCCATGATTTTGTTGTGATTGACCCCGACAATCATTATTTTTACCTGCCCGTCGCCTCGCCGTTTGCATCCGCTTCGCAGGCGGGCACTCCAAGACTACTTCCTCTTTACGTAAACGTAAATCCCGGATATGGTTCCTGACCCACCCAGCGGAGCAGGGATTCAGGGTCATGCCGTCCATCGATTACCCCTTTGCGACAACGCCCGAGCACGGCGGCGTACTGGAAGTGGCTCCCGGTGTGTACTGGGTCCGCATGCCGCTTCCCTTCGTGCTGGACCACATCAACCTGTGGCTGCTGCGCGACGGCGACGGGTGGACCCTGGTCGATACCGGCATCGGCGGCGGGGAGGTGATGGCCCACTGGGAGGCGCTGTTCGATTCGGTGATGGAAGGGCGGCCGCTGAAACGGGTCATCGTCACCCACTTCCATCCGGACCATGTGGGGCTGGCCGACTGGCTGACGGAGCGCTTCGGTGCCCCCCTGTACATGTCCCAGGCCGAATACCTGACCGCCAGCCTGGCGCGCAACGACCTGGGGCCCGGGAACCGGGCGGAGCTGGCGCGCTTCTTCGCCCGGCACGGCCTGGATTCGGAGCGGGAAGCCGCCTTCGTCGCCCGGGGCAACACCTATGCCCGCGGCGTGCGCGGTCTGCCCGGGGGCTACATCCGGCTGCAGGCGGGCGATCGGATCGGGATCGACGGTCGGGAGTGGCTGCTGCGGGTCTGCCGGGGCCATGCCCCGGAGCACCTGACGCTGTACTGTCCGGAACTCGGCGTACTCATCTCCGGCGACCAGGTTCTGCCCCGCATCTCCACCAATGTGAGCGTCTGGCACTTCGAGCCCGAGGCCAACCCCCTGCGGCAGTTCATGGATTCCCTGGAGTCGTTCCGTGAACTGCCCGGGGAGACCCTGGTGCTGCCTTCCCACGGCCGGGTGTTTCGCGGCCTCCATGCCCGCCTGGACGAGTACGCCGCCCACCACGACGAACGTCTCGAGCAGGTGCTGGCGGCCTGCGGCGAGCCGGTGAGCGCCTGTGGCCTGCTGGAGCGCCTCTTCCCGCGCCAGCTGGATCTCCACCAGCTCATGTTCGCCATGGGCGAGGCCATCGCCCACCTCAACTATCTCCACGCCGAGGGCCGCCTGGTCCGGGCGGCGGGCGGCGACGGCGTCTACCGCTTCGTCCGGGTTGAATAGGGTCTCCAGGATCACTCAGCAGAGACGCGCATGACTCAGTTTTTCTGAATCAACCGCAGATTTACGCCAGGCCCTGGGCAGGGGTCCGGAGGCCCCTCATGGCAGGAGGGACTCCAGCGCATCGGACGAATCAACGAAAATCAACGCCAATCCGCGGTTACCGGCCGGGCGGAATTCCCGCGTGCACGGTAACGGGTTCTCAACGGGCCTCGCCGAATCCAGGCGGGCGAATCTGCGTCATCCGCGTAATCTGCGGATAAACCCGCACCTCGGACACATGGCCGCGGTACTGCCGCCACCCGTCGCCGGGGAGGGTGGTATCATGCCGGGGTTTCCGTTGTTCCGATCGTGGAGCTTTTCCTGATGTCCGCAGCCGCCAGTCCCTCTCCCGCCGGACGCGAGACCATCCTCGCCGCCGCCGCCGAACTCTTCGCCGCCAAGGGTTTTGCGGGGGTTTCCGTACGCGAGGTGGCGGAGCGGGCAGGGGTATCCAAGGCCAACGTCTTCCACCATTTCAGCTCCAAGGACACCCTCTACCTGGCGGTCCTGCGCAGTGCCGTGTCCCGCTTCGAGGCACTGCTGGACGACTATGCCGGGGAGCGCGACGGCTACGAGGCCCGGCTGCGCGGCATCTCCCGGGAACACCTGCAGAACATCCTGGCCAACGAGGGGGTCTCGAGGCTCATCATCCGTGAAGTGCTGGAGAGCGACCTGCGCCGGGGCCAGGAACTCACCGAGCGGGTGCTGGGCGACGGCTTCACCCGGCTGGTGGAGGTTATCCGGGAAGGGCAGTCACGCAGTGAACTGCGCACCGACGTCGACCCGGTCCTCATCGCGAGCCTGATGGTTGCCGCCAATGTCCACTTCTTCCAGTCCCGAACGGTGATGCGGGCCCTGTCCGGGGTCGCTTACGCCGATGACCCTGAGAGTTATTCGGTGCAGGTGATGGATATCCTGCTGAACGGCATCGCCTCCCGCTGAGACCGGCGTGCAGGTCCGAAGGTGAGGGAGGCCGGTGGAGCGCTGCCGGGGAAAGGTGTCCTGGCAATAGCTGTCTCCTACCAGAACGAATCCATAGTCCTCCAGTTGCCTATCCCACACGAATCGTCCTAGATTCTAATTTGATGGCTCGGATATCAATGACGCCTAGCTACCCGTTCCGCCGACGGGAATGACAGACGGGGAGATAACAATGTTGACCTTTGAAGACTGCCTGGGACTGTGCGACCTGACCGAAGAGGAGGTGGATGCCATCGCCGAGCATGAGCATGTCCCGGAGATGGTGGCAATGGAGCTGGGCAACTACCTCGTGCATACGGAGAAGGGGGTGCCCCGGATCAGCCGCATCATCGTCGAGGACATCGAGCTGGCCGAGTCCCGGGGGGATCGGGACCGGGTCCTGCGGCTCAAGCTGGTACTGAAGCACTTTGTCGAGACACACCCCGTGGTCTGAACTACCAGGAGACGAACTGTTCGGCCGCTGACCGCGCCGGAACGCATCGTTCCAGCGGCTGCCCGTCCCAACAGTACGGCAGTCTCCACCCGGATCAGGTCCCTGCTCCGGACGGTAAATCGCGCTACCATGCGCTGTCCTATTTTCATCCCGCCACCTCGCTGAGACGATGATCCCGGCCTAGACTTGTAGAGGGCGCGAAGGCTTGCACCCGAAAAGGGTTTTCTGGCTCTGAAAAGCCGCCGTCTGCAGTTTTTCAGATATCCGGCAACGTCCAGCAAGGTCTTTTCAGCAGCCGTCGGCTATGTATTCAGGGCACCTGAAATTGCCTGACCGGGAGAAACCGAGCCGCATCATTCGCGGTGTCATCATTTGGGGCCTGTTGTTCATCCTCCCGCCGTCCTGCCTCTTCGCGGCACTTCCCACTTCGGGGATCGAAGCCCGATACCCCCAGGTCCGACAGTTCTTTCCCGATGCCGACCGGTTTGGTCCTGTGGAGGGTGAAGCGCCCGCGGCGCCGGTTTACCGGAACGGAGCGATCGTGGGGTACGTACTGCGTACCCAGGACATCGCCCCGATACCCGCCTACTCGGGCAAGCCGGTCAATGTGCTGGTCGGAATCGACCTGGAGGGCAGGATTACCGGCGCCGAGGTCATCGAACACCATGAACCCATCCTGCTTGTGGGCATCCCGGAGCAGCGCCTGTTCGACTTCACCCGCCAGCACGTGGGGAAGTCAATCACCGATCGCATCGAGGTGGGCGGAAGGGAGGCGGAAGGCAGCGTCAGCCTCGATGCGATCTCCGGCGCCACGGTCACGGTGAAGGTGGTCAACCGCAGCATCATGCGCGCGGCTCGGCGCGTGGCCGAGGAGCGTGGAATTCTCGAGACCGGAGCCGACACCGCCGCGGTCCAGGCACGGGTCCGGGAGGAACTGTACCAGCCCGCCGACTGGGTGCAGCTGACCGGGGACGGGTCCATCCGCCGATTGCTGATCGAGCGCGAGGAGGTGGAGGCGGCCTTCGGGGGGACGGCGGGCGAGGGACGCGGCATCTCCACCGGTCAGCCGGAGTGCCTGCCGGGTGAGCCCTGCGGGACGTTCATCGACCTCTACTACACCTATCTCAATCCGCCCATGGTGGGGCGCAACCTGCTGGGCCAGCGGGAGTATGAGCGGCTCATGGCGGATCTCGGGGAGGGTGGACACGCCATCGCATTGATGGCCAACGGGATCTACTCCTTCAAGGGCTCCGGCTATGTCCGCGGCGGCATCTTCGACCGCATCCAGGTGGTGCAGGGGGATCAGACCATCCTGTTTCGGGATACCGACTACCAGCGCCTTATGGACCCCGAGCTGGAAGGAATGCCGGAATTCGGAGAGAAGGAGATTTTCATCATCCGCGAGGGTTACGACTTCGACCCGGGCCGGCCCTGGCAGCTGGAGCTGCTGGTGCGACGCCAGGTGGGCGCGCTGGAGAGCGTGTTCACCACCTTCACTGCCGAGTATGAAACGCCGGAGGCGTATATCGTGCGGCCCGCCCCGGCCGGGCCCGCACCGGAGGCCGGGATCTGGCAGTCCATCTGGGCGGATCGGGCGCTCGACATCGCCATCCTGGGCGTGCTTCTCGCCGGCCTGACCCTGATCCTGATCTTCCAGGACGCGCTGGCGCGTCGCGCGCGGCTGCTCGTCGTCCTGCGCACGGGGTTCCTGCTGCTGACCCTGCTGGTCATCGGCTGGCTCTTCCGGGGCCAGCTCTCGGTGGTGAACACCTTCACCTTCGTGAACGCGCTGCGGGGCGAGTTCCGCTGGGAGACGTTTCTCACCGACCCCGTCCTATTCATCCTCTGGACCTACGTGGCCGCCACGCTGCTGCTCTGGGGGCGCGGGGTCTACTGCGGGTGGCTGTGCCCCTTCGGTGCCATGCAGAAGCTGGCTAACATGGCGGCCCAGCGGCTCCATGTGCCTCAGCTCAAGCTGCCGGCCGCGGTCCACGAGCGCCTGTGGGCGGTGAAGTACCTCATTCTCCTGGGGCTGTTCGGGATCTCCCTGCAGTCCCTGGCCACCGCCGAGGTCTATGCCGAGGTGGAGCCGTTCAAGACCGCCGTGACCCTGCGCTTCCAGCGGGAGTGGACCTACATCGCCTACGCCCTGGCGCTGGTGCTCATCTCCGCCTTCAACTGCAAGTTCTACTGCAAGTATCTATGCCCGCTGGGGGCGGCGCTGGCGGTGCCTGCGCGCCTGCGCATTTTCGACTGGCTGAAGCGCCACAAGGAGTGCGGCCGGCCCTGCCAGGTGTGTGCCAACGAGTGCGAAATTCAGGCCATCGATCCCATCGGCCGCATCAACGTCAACGAATGCCACTACTGTCTCGACTGCCAGGTCACCTACTGGGATGCGCACAAGTGTCCGCCCATGGTGGAGCGGCGCAAGCGGCGGGAAAAGGCCCCGGAGGCCCGGGCGGCAGCGGAGCGCATGGAGGCGGCGCTGGGGGGCGTCCGCCCCGTGACGATGGGGAAGGAATCCTCGTAAGGCCATCATTGGAACCGGGGATGCCGGCGAGCAACGGGCCGTCGACCGGCGCACTGAACTGAACGAGGAGGGGACTGTCATGTCACAGGACAAGAAAGATCGAGTCGGTTTCACCCGACGCACCTTCCTGGGCGCCGGTGCTGCGGTTGCGGGTGCCGCCGGGGTCGGCTATGCGAGCAGCCTGTTCCGGACGGTGGCGGATGTCCGGGCGGAGACGGAGGGTGCTCCCAAAACCCACGTGGCGCCGGGCGAACTGGACGAGTACTACGGATTCTGGAGCGGTGGACAGACCGGGGAGCTGCGCATCTACGGGATTCCGTCCATGCGCGAGCTGAACCGCATCCCGGTGTTCAACTTCGACGGCGCCATCGGCTGGGGCATCACCAACGAGAGCCGGCGGGTGCTGGGGGAGAATTTCCCCCTCAACGGCGATGCCCACCACCCCCACATGAGCCAGACCGACGGCCATTACGACGGGCGCTACATCTACATCCAGGACAAGGCCAACACCCGGGTGGCGCGCATCCGCTGCGACATCATGCGCACCGACCGGATCGTCACCATCCCGAACGTCACCGCGCTGCACGGCCTGCGGGTGCAGCGGGTGCCGAAGACCGGCTACATCTTCGTGAACGCGGAATTCCGGGTGCCCCAGCCCAATGACGGGCGCGACCTGGAAAATCCCGAGAAGTACGGCACCCTGTTCACGGCCATCGACGGCGAGACCATGGAGATCGCCTGGCAGGTCCAGGTGGACGGCAACCTGGACAATACCGACGCCGACTACTATGGCCGCTACGCCGCCTCCTGCTGCTACAACTCGGAAGGCGGGACGGTCCTGGCGGAGATGATGCGCAACGAGCGCGACTGGGTGGTCATCTTCAATACCGAGCGGATCGAGGCGGCGGTGAAGGCGGGCAACTACACCACTATCGGGGATTCCGAGGTGCCGGTGGTGGACGGCCGCCACGGCTCCGATCTGACCCTGTACGTTCCCACCCCGAAAAGCCCCCACGGCCTGAACACCTCGCCGGACGGGAAGTACTTCTGCGCCAACGGCAAGCTTTCGCCCACCTGCACGCTCATCGATATCGACCGGGTGGACGAGTGGTTCGCGGGCAAGCTGAAGGAGCCCCGGGACGTGGTGGTGGCGGAGCCCGAGCTGGGCCTCGGCCCGCTCCACACCGCCTATGACGGCCGCGGCAACGCCTACACCACCCTGTTCATCGACAGCCAGATCGTGAAGTGGAACATCGCCGACGCCATCCGCGCCTACAACGGGGAGCCGGTGGACTATATCCGCCAGAAACTGGACGTCCACTACCAGCCCGGCCACAACCACACCACCCTCGGCGAGACCCGGGACGCCGACGGCAAGTGGCTCGTGTCGCTGAACAAGTTCTCCAAGGACCGCTTCCTGGCCACTGGCCCCCTGCACCCGGAGAACGATCAGCTCATCGACATCTCTGGCGAGACCATGGAACTGGTCCACGACGGGCCCGCCTACGTGGAACCCCACGACGCCGTCCTGGTCCACCGCAGCATGGTGCGTCCCCTGCGCCGCTGGCGGCGCGACGATCCCTACTTCGCCGAGACCGTGGCCATGGCCGCGCGCGACGGGATCGAGCCCACCCGCGACAACAAGGTGATCCGCGACGGCAACCGGGTCCGCGTCTACATGACCACCGTCGCGCCGGTCTACGGCCTCACGGAGTTCAGGGTGCGCAAGGGCGACGAGGTGACCGTGGTGGTCACCAACGTCGACCAGGTGGAGGACCTGACCCACGGCTTCTGCCTCACCAATCACGGCGTCAACATGGAGATCGGGCCGCAGCAGACCTCCTCGGTCACCTTCGTTGCCGACAAGCCCGGGGTGCACTGGTACTACTGCACCTGGTTCTGCCACGCCCTGCACATGGAGATGCGTGGCCGCATGCTGGTGGAGGTCTGAGGGGCGTGACGTTGCGGCCCGCATCCGATATGACCCCCAGCCGGCCCGCCGTGGGCGGTTGGCGCCGGCTCTGCCTCGCCCCGTTGCTGGCCTGTCTCGCCGGGAGCCTGCCGGCGGCGCAGTGGGTGATACCCGGCGGGGACGCGGCGGCGCTGGAGGCGGCCCTGCAGGACGCTGCGCCGGGCGATACGGTGCTGCTGGACCCGGGCACCTTCACGGTCAATCTCAGGGTTGACCGGCCGCTGGTGCTGGAGGGCCGTCCGGGCGCCGTGCTCGACGGCGACCGCCGGGGCCGGGTGGTGACCATCGCGGCGCCGGAAGTCACCCTGCGCGGCCTGGAGATTCGGCGCTCGGGCATCGATCTGACCGCCATGGACGCGGGTGTCTTCGTGGAGCGGGCCGGTGCGGGGGCGCGCATCCTGGACAATACGCTCGCGCGCACCCTGTTCGGCATCTGGGTGGATGGCGCGCCCGGCGTGCTTGTGCGCGGCAACCGCATCCAGGGGGAGCCGGAGCTGCGCTCCCAGGATCGCGGCAACGGGATCCACCTCTTCAATACCCGCGACAGCCGGGTCGAGGGAAACGAGATATGGGAGGCCCGCGACGGCATCTACATCGACAACAGCGCCGACTGCGTGCTGGAGCGCAACCGCATCCATCACCTGCGCTACGGCATCCACTACATGTACTCCCACGACAATACCGTGCGCGACAACCTGACCTGGGAGACGCGCACGGGCTACGCGCTGATGCAGTCCCGTTCCCTGACGGTCACGGGCAACCGCTCCGAGGGCGACACCAACTACGGCATCCTGATGAACTTCATCACCTACAGCGAGATCGCCGGGAACCGGGTGCAGAGCGTGGCCCGGGGACAGGCCTACATCACCGGGGGATCCGACGTGCCCGGGGCCGAGGGCAAGGGCATCTTCATCTACAACTCCCTCTACAACGAGATCCGGAACAACCGTTTCGCCGATGGCGACATCGGCATCCACCTCACCGCCGGATCGGAGGACAATCACCTGTACGGCAACGACTTTGTCAACAACCGGGTCCAGGTCAAGTACGTGGCCAGCCGCGAGCAGGAGTGGTCCCACGAGGGGCACGGCAACTTCTGGAGCGACTATCTCGGCTGGGATCTCGACGCCGACGGGGTGGGTGACCGCCACTACGAGCCCAACGACGCCGTGGACAAGCTGCTGTGGAAATACCCCCTGGCGCGACTGCTCATGAACAGCCCCGCGGTGCAGGCCCTGCGCTGGGTGCAGCGGGAGTTTCCGGTATTCCGTGCGCCGGGGGTTCGAGACAGTCATCCGCTGATGATGCCGGCCGGACTACCGGAGCATTGAGATGCCAGTCCCCGTCAAACTGGAGAACCTCCACAAGCGTTACGGCCGGGTCCAGGCCCTGGACGGGGTGAGTCTTTCCGCCCGCGAGGGCGAGGTCCTGGGCCTGCTGGGTCACAACGGAGCGGGCAAGACCACCATCATGAAACTGGTGCTGGGGCTCACCCGGCCCGATTCGGGGAGGGTGGAGGTGCTGGGACGCGATCCCTGCGGCAGGGACGTGCGCCGGCTTCGGCACCGGCTCGGCTACCTGCCGGAGAGCGTGGTCTTCTACGGCGAACTGACGGGGCGGGAAGTGTTGCGCTACTTCGCCCGCCTGAAGGGGATCGGCCGCGGTGCATCGGAACCGCTGCTCGAGCGCCTGGGCTTGGCCCAGGCGGCCGACCGGCCCGTGAAGGGCTATTCGAACGGAATGCGCCAGCGCCTCGGGCTGGCCCAGGCGCTGCTGGGAGAACCCGCCCTGCTGCTGCTCGACGAGCCCACGGCGGGCCTCGACCCCGACGCCACCCGAGATGTCTATTCCATGCTTGACGAATTGCGGCGGCGGGGGGCGACGGTAATGCTCTCCTCCCATGTCCTCGCCGGCATCGAGCGGCACATCGACCGGGCCGCCATCATCGGCGCGGGCCGGCTGCTGGTGTCCGGAAACCTGGAAGAGCTGGGACGGCGGGCGGGCCTGGGCGTGACCATCCGGGCCGGGGGCGACTGGGCCGACGAAAAACGGGTGGATAGGGTGATCGAGCGGGGGGCGGTGGTGCACCGCAGAAGCGCCACGGAGCTGGAGCTCAGGGTCCCCGGCGCGGCCAAGCTGGACGTTCTGCGCGTCCTGCTCGCGGTCGATGGAATCCGTGACGTGGCGGTGGAGCCGCCATCGCTGGAGATGCTCTACGATCACTACGGCCCGGCGAGCCGTCCGACGGAGGCCCCATGCGCAACATCCTGATCGTCGCCGGCAAGGAGTTCCATGACGGGTTGCGCAACCGCTGGGTGCTGGCCATCACCGTCGTGTTCGCCCTGCTGGCCGTGGGCCTGGCCTACTTCGGCTCAGCCGCATCCGGCTTCGTGGGTGTCACCTCCCTGGCCACCACGCTGGTCAGTCTCGCGAGCCTGGCGGTATTCCTGATCCCGCTCATCGCCCTGCTGCTCGCCTACGACACGGTGGTGGGTGAGCGGGAGCGCGGGACACTGGATCTGCTTCTCTCCTATCCGCTCTCCCGCTCCCAGCTGCTGACCGGCAAGCTGCTCGGTCACGGCCTGATCCTCGCCGTCTCGACCGCTGTCGGCTTCGGCAGCGCCGGTGTGCTGGTCACCCTGGTGGCGCGTGAGGGTGCCGATATGCAGCTGCTGTTGTCGTTCGCCTATTTCATTCTCTCGGCCACCCTACTGGGGCTCGCCTTCGTGGCAATCGCCCACCTCATCAGTGTCACCGTGGATGAGAAGTCCCGGGCGGCGGGCGCGGCGCTGGTGGTCTGGTTCCTCTTCGTGCTGGTGTTCGATCTCCTCCTGCTGGGTGGGCTGGTGGCAACCGGAGGGGCGGTGGGCAAATCGGTCTTTCCCTACCTGCTGCTGCTCAATCCCACCGACGTGTTCCGGCTCGCCAACCTGGGGGGATTCGAGCCGGTGAAAACCTATGCGGGGCTCGCATCCATCGTTGTCGAGGGGACCTTCACGCCCGCCCGGCTGCTGCTGGTGCTGGGGCTGTGGGTGGCGGTCCCCTTCGGACTGGCCTTGTGGCGGTTCCGGGGACGGGAGCTCTGAGAGGATGCGGGCAACACCGCTTGCTGCACGACGCCGACGGGTCCTCGGGGCCCTGGTGGGGGTGTTCCTGCTGACGGCGTGCGACCCGCAGGTCGATAGCCGGGCTCCGGGCGGGCCCCGGCCCATCGAGGCCGGGGATGAGTGTCACGTCTGCGGCATGATACTCGCCCGTTTCCCCGGACCGATGGGAGAGGTCATCGCCGATGGGCAGCCACGGGCGCTCAAGTTCTGCTCCACCCGGGATCTTTTCGCCTACCTGTTGCAGCCCGAGGCGGGTGCGGTGGTGCGCGAGGTGTATGTCCATGACATGGCGGGTGGACGCTGGGATCTTCCGCTGGATGCCCCCCTGGTGGATGCACGCAGGGCATGGTACGTGGCCGGCCATCCCCTGCGTGGGGCCATGGGTCCCACCCTGGCCTCTTTCCGCGAGCGGGAGGACGCCGAGGTTTTCGCCCGCCGGTTCGGCGGACAGATCCTCGCCTTCGACCAGATCACCCTGGAGCTGGTCGGACACCTCGGCTACGGGGAGGGGCAAGCGGGGGAGGGCGGGGCTGACCGGCCCGCGTCGCCACTGTCCCGGTCCGGTCTCGAATAGACCGTCCGCGCTGCCCACGGTCCCGGGCCGGGGGTCTGCAGGTTCTCCGTAAGCCCCCATTCCGGCTCGCATTCGTGCGCCGTTCATACTAGAATGCTGCATAGCACAATAATGGCCGGGCACGCCTCCGAAGCGTCCCGGCACACAGGCCAAGAAGTGCCGGAACCCAGCGGAGATACCAGATCCATGAGCGAGCAGACGGCCGGTGCCCAGAGCGCGCCCAATCCCATCGAGTTGTCCCAGAACCTGATGCGCATGTCGCTGCTGAGCCAGCAGTTCTACGGCAAGTGGCTGAGCCAGCAGCTGCAGCAGCGCAAGACCCTGCCCATGGACGACAGCCTGGGGCTGGGGCGGGCCTTTTCCCAGCTGGCCATGAGCCTGGCCGCCAATCCCGCCGCGCTGGCGGGGACCCAGGTGAGCTTCTGGCAGGACGCCTTCAGCCTCTGGCAGCAGGCCGGCATGCGCATGCTCGGCGCAAGTTCCGAGTCGGTGATCCAGCCGGCCCGCGACGATCGCCGGTTCAAGGACGAGGCCTGGCAGGACAACCCGCTGTTCGACTTCATCAAGCAGGCCTACCTGCTCACCGCCAAGTGGATGCTGGCGGTGGTCCGCGGCGCCGAGGGGCTCGAACCCCAGACCGCCCGGAAGGTCGATTTCTTCACCCGCCAGTTCCTCGACGCCCTCGCGCCCACCAACTTCCTGGCTACGAACCCGGAAGTCCTGCGCACGACCCTCGAGAGCAACGGCGGCAACCTGGTGCGGGGCATGGAGCACCTGCTCAACGATCTGCAGGACGGCCAGCTGCGCACCCGCATGACCGATCTCGAGGCCTTCACCCTGGGCCAGAACATCGCCGTGACCCCGGGCAAGGTGGTGTTCCAGAACGAGCTCATGCAGCTGCTCCAGTACACCCCCACCACGGAAAAGGTGCGCAAGCGCCCCCTGCTCATCGTGCCGCCGTGGATCAACAAGTTCTATATCCTCGACCTGCGGGAGAAGAACTCCTTCATCCGCTGGGCCGTCGCCCAGGGGCACACGGTGTTCGTCATCTCCTGGGTCAACCCGGATGCCCGGCTGGCGGAAAAGAACTTCGACGACTACCTCACCGAGGGTCCCCTGGCGGCCCTGGATGCCATCGAGAAGGCGACCGGCGAGCGCCAGGTGAACGCCGTGGGCTACTGCCTGGGCGGCACCCTGCTGGCCTCGACCCTGGCCTGGCTGGCGGCCCGCCGCAGCAAGCGCATCGCCAGCGCCACCTTCCTCACCACCATGCTCGATTTCTCCGACCCGGGCGAGCTGGGCGTGTTCATCGACGAGGATCAGCTGGTGGCCCTGGAGGAGCGCATGGACGCGGCAGGCTATCTGGACGGCCGCGCCATGGCCACCACCTTCAACATGCTGCGGGCCAATGACCTCATCTGGTCATTCGCCATCAACAACTACCTGCTGGGCAAGGAACCCTTCCCCTTCGACCTCCTGTACTGGAACTCCGATTCCACCCGCATGCCGGCGCGAATGCACAGCTTCTACCTGCGCAAGATGTACCAGGAGAACCTGCTGAAGGAGCCGGGCGCGCTGAAGCTGGCCGGCAGCCGCATCGACCTGGGACGGGTCCAGGTGCCGGTCTACTTCCTCTCCACCCGCGAGGACCATATCGCCCCCTGGCAGGCCACCTACCGCGGCACCCGGCTCTTCTCCGGCCCGGTCCGGTTCGTGCTGGGCGCCTCCGGCCACATCGCCGGCGTCATCAATCCCCCGGTGGCCAACAAGTACGGTTACTGGACCGGCACGGAGCTGCCGGAGGAGTCCGACGCCTGGCTCGAGGGCGCCGAGCGGCACGACGGCTCCTGGTGGAGCGACTGGGACGGCTGGGTGGGCGAGTTCGCCGCGGGCGAGGTGGAGGCCCGTGAGCCCGGCAAGGGCCTGGCGGTGCTGGAGGATGCCCCCGGCAGCTACGTGGCCGTGGGCGCCGGCGACTGAGCGGGCTGCGTGACCGGTCCGGAGAGTCCGGACCGGTCAGTCCCGTCCTGTTCGGCACAAGAATCCTTCACCACGAAAATCCTACACCAGAAAAATCCTTCACCACGAAGGCACGAAGGGCACGAAGTTTGTCCTGGTCCGACGGGGCCGGTCCTGCTGCCGTAACGAAACCCGGTGTTGGGGATAACCTGCATCCTGCCGGCGCATACCGCCGGCGCCTTTGGTGCGCACGGCGCACTCTACGCCGCGCGCCGGGAAGGGGGCGGGCGGTCCAGCCGTAGGGTGCGCCGCGCGCACCGCATGGACCGCCTCCCAAACCAGCCCCTCCGTGAACTCCGTGTCTCCGTGGTGGCTCAGTCCCTCCACCCCTCCAGGAACCGCCGCGAGACACCGTAGTGATAGGCCCTGACCTCGACCGGGTAGCGGAACGCCGCGCCCACGGGGCAGGCGACCCGTGCCGGGCAATCCCGCGTACAGGCGGATCCGGCCTCCAGCCGGTAGGTCGTGCAGCGTCTCCAGTCCCAGCCCCCCGGGCCGACCGCGCCGGCCGGGCAGGCGCGGGTGCAGGGACGAGCACAGCCCGGGCAGGGGTCCGCACCGAGCGGTTCGGCCACGGTGTCGGGAATCATCGCCCCGGCGCCGGCATCCACCGCGATGAGCGCACGTACGGCCCACCAACTGCCGAAGCGCCGGTGCAGCGCCTGCATCAGGGGCGAGGGCCGGTGCAGGCCGGCGGCCCCCAGGATCGCGACCAGGGACGCCTGCGGCTCTTCCGCCGCCCGCGGGTACAGAAAACGGTGCCCGCGGTCCCCCAGCAAGCCGCCGAGTTCGGCCCGGCAGAAGTCATCCAGGGGGCCGCAGGAGCCGGGAGCCGGATCCGCGCCGGCCGACGCCAGGGATTCGGGATCGCGGCCCGCGAGCCAGCGCCGCTGCACCCGGGCGCCGGTATTGCACACCAGCCACAGGTGGCTGAATCCCCCCGCCTCCTCGCACCCTTCAGGGAGGCATGCGGACGACAGCAGGGCCTGCAGCCCGTAGCCGAGCCGCCCGGCGTCCACGAAGACCCGAGCCAGGCCGCTCATGCCTCCGCCACCCTTCGCGCGAGCTCCGCCAGGTAGTCGAGACCGCGGATGGCGCGGCTGCCGTACCAGGAAACCATCTCCGCATCGAGCCGCAGCAGGCGGGCGCCGCACAGCGGGTGGTCGGCCCGGAACTCCTCCAGGTCCCGCTCGCCGAAGGCGTAGGGTTCGCTGGCGAACAGCACCAGTTCGGCTGCGGCCAGCAGGCGCGCGTCCAGTTCCACCACCGGATAACGGCTGGCCGGATCATCACCCAGGGTTTCCCATCCCACCAGCGCCAGGGTGCGGGCGATATAGGTATCCCGGGAGACGGTCATCCAGGGCGCCTTCCAGATGAGGTAGAGGACCCGCCGCGGCGGAAGATCCATGGCAACCCCGCGCAACCGCTCCAGGGCGGCGTCGAAGCGTTCGCACAGCGCCTCCGCCGCCGGTTCGCGGTGGAAGATGTGACCGAGCAGCCGGTAGAGCGCGGGGTTGTCGCCCGGGGCGTTGGGGTGGGTGACGATGACATGGGGGAACGAGCCGGCCAGGGACTCCACCAGTTCCCGCGGGTTTTCGTCCACGTTCACCAGCAGGTGGCTGGGGCGCAGTTCGAGCAGGCGGGAGCGGTTGACCTTCTTGGTGCCGCCGACGGCGGGAACCGCTTCAACCGCCGGCTGGGGATGAACGCAATAGCGGGTGCGGCCCACCACCTGCCCGCCCAGCCCCAGGTCGAACAGCAGCTCGGTGAGGCTCGGGACCAGGGAGACGATGCGCACCTCGCCCGCGGCGGGTGGATGGGCGATCCCCAGTGCATCGGTGGGGGTGGCCAAAAAAAAGTCCTCCGGCACAGGCTGGAGGACTCATCATACCGCCGTCCGTGGCAAACCGTGTCACAGCGAAGCGGAGACCCGAGCGGGTCTCCAGGGAACCACCGCGGGATCCTGGCGGATGCCTCGGTGGCTGCCCGGATGCGGGCCGCCCGCCAGGGGGGTGGCGGGCGGCCCGCGGAGGGATCAGGCGCTGGCGCCGCCGGGGAGCATGCGCCGCAGTATGCTGTCCTTGGCCACGAAGTGGTGGAACAGGGCGGCCGCCGCGTGCAGGCCCACCAGGACCATGATGATGACCCAGATGGCCTTGTGTGAATCCTCGGCGAACTCCTTCAGGTCGTGGCTCTGGCCGACCAGGTCGGGCAGGGAGAAGAGGCCGAACACCTCGATGGGGTGACCACCGGCCATGGACATCACGTAGCCGGTGAGGGGCATGGCGAACATGCAGATGTACAGAAGGATGTGCAGGGCGCCCGCCACCTTCTGCTGCATCGGGTTCAAGTCGGCGGCAGTGGCGGGCGGGGGGCTCATGAAGCGCCAGCCGACCCGGGCCAGTACCAGCAGCAGGGCGGTGACGCCGAGTGACTTGTGCAGGCCGATGAGTTCGAGCTTGTCCGGGCCCTTGGGCATTTCTTCCATGGACTCGGCGATGAGGTAGAGCGCGATGAACAGGATCAGCATGCCCCAGTGCAGAAGCTGGGCAACGGCGCCATAACGATCTTCCGAGTTACGCAGGTTCATGACGGTTTCCTTGGTTTCCGGGAGAAGGGCGCACCGCGGCGTGCGGCGGTTGGAGGCAAGCTTACCCGGGAAATATGAAACGAAGCTGAAAGGCGCTTCCAGCAATCGGGCACGGTGGCGCGCGCAGCCGGGTTGTTCGCCGGTGGGCATGGCAGGCCGGGCCCCGGATTGGTCCGGACACGCACCCGGGGGCGGCGGGCGGTCGTCGGTGCCGGAGGAGCCTGCCGGCTGCGACAGGGTGGAGGAAGGGTTCCGGCGGACGGGTAGGGGGGCGCGGTGGCGGTCCGGAGGATCGAGCGCCCGGGACGGGGCCGGGCGTTCCACCCCGGTTGCCGGTGTGGCGATGAAGGTGTCCCGCCCCGGGCACCCCGGGGCGGGACGGTGTCTCAGGCGCTGTCGCTCAGCAGCGGATAGGCGCCATCCTCGTCGTGCACCTCGGCGCCCGTCAGCGGCGGATTGAACACACAGATCAGGCGCATGTCCTTGCGGGCGCGCAGGTAGTGGCGCTCGTTGCCGTTGAGGGCGTACATGGTGCCGTCGGAGATGGGGTGGGTGATGCCGGTCTCCAGGTCCTCGATCTCGCCCTCGCCGGCCACGCAGTAGACCGCCTCGAGGTGGTGCTTGTACCAGATGTAGGTCTCGGTCCCGGCGAAGATGGTGGTGTCGTGGAACGAAAACCCCATCCCGTCCTTCTTCAGCAGGAAGCGCCGGCTCGCCCAGTTGCCGTTCTCGGCCTTGACGTCGTTTTCGGTTCCGACAATCTCGCTCAGCTGCTTGACTATCATCGTACCGCTCCACTGCGCAGGGCCTGCTTGCGGGTCAGCAGGGTGTCGATTGCCTTTTCGATGATTCCGAAACCCTCCCGCAGGGTCTCCTCCTCGATGGTCAGTGCCGGGAGGAACTTCAGCACCTGGTCGTCGGCGCCCGCGGTCTCGATCACCATGCCGTTCTCGAAGCACTCCTTGGAGAGCTCGCCGGCGAAGCCGGTGCGCGGAAGCTCCAGGCCCCAGACCATGCCCACGCCGCGGACCTCGGACTCCAGGTCGGGGAACTTGGCGGCGATGCGATCCAGCTCCTCCTTCATGATCGCGCCCTTGTACCTGACCGCCTCGGAGAGATCGTCGTTCTCCCAGTAGGCCAGCGCCTCGGTGGCGGCCACGAAGGCGAGATTGTTGCCGCGGAAGGTGCCCGTGTGCTCGCCCGGCTTCCACTGGTCCAGGTCGGGGCGCATGAGCAGCAGGGCCAGGGGCAGTCCACCGCCCACCGACTTGGACAGGGTCACCATGTCGGGCTTGATGCCGGCGCGCTCGAAGCTGAAGAAGGTGCCGGTGCGGCCGTTGCCCACCTGGATATCGTCGATGATGAGCAGGATGTCGAGCTCCCGGCTCAGCGCCTCCAGGCCCTGGAGCCACTCGTCGCTGGCCACGTTCACGCCGCCCTCGCCCTGGACCGTCTCGACGATGAAGGCCGCGGGCAGGTCCACGCCGCTGCTGCCGTCGGTCAGGAACCGGCGCAGGTAGTCGATGGTGTTCACGTCCTTGCCGAAGTAGCCGTCATAGGGCATGAAGGCGGTGTTGCTGCGCACGCCGAAGAACTCGTCGCGGTAGAAGTTGTTGCCGGTCACCGCCAGCGAGCCCATGGTCAGGCCGTGATAGCCGTTGGTGAAGGAGATCACGGTGGAGCGGCGCTTCACCATCCGCGCCAGCTTCAGCGCGGTCTCCACCGCGTTGGTGCCGGTGGGGCCGGTGAACTGCACCTTGTACTCGAGATTGCGGGGCGCGAGGATGGTGTCGTAGAACTTCTGCAGGAAGTTCTTCTTCGCCACCGTGGCCTTGTCCAGGCCGTGCACGATGCCGTCACGCTCCAGGTATTCGATCAGGGCCCGGTTGAAGGCGGGGTTGTTGTGCCCGTAGTTCAGGGTCCCGGCGCCGGCGAAGAAGTCGATGTACTTGTTGCCTTGGTCGTCGTAGAGAAAGGAGCCCTTGGCAGTGTCGAAAATGGCGGGGAAGGACCGCACGTAGCCGCGGACTTCGGATTCCAGCTGTTCAAAGATACGCATGATTTGGTCTCTCGGTCTGGTTGATATCGATTCGTTGACGATGGTTGCGAGTCGAACGCCAGAGCCTGTCAGGGTGACGGGAGCCGGGTATGGGGCGCGCGGCGCCGTGGCCCGGTTCGGCATCATTCGGCCAGGTTCTGGTAAGGGTGATCAGGCGCCTCCCAGCGGCCCGATGCGCAGCAGGGGCTCCGCTTCATGGCCGCTGTCGCCGAAGTGTGCGGCCTCCAGGAAGGGGAGTTCCTCCAACCGGGCTCCATGGCGCTCGGCGAACCGTTCGAAGAGCCGGCGCGAGGCGCGGTTGGACGGGGAGACGGTGGTCTCCAGCCAGCGCACGCCGGCACATTCCGTCCGCGCCATGATGGCGTCAAGCATCCGCCCGGCCAGCCCGGTGCCGCGCTGCGACTCGGCCACGGCCACCTGCCAGACAAAGACGGTGTCCGGCGCGGAGGGCTCCAGGTAGGCGGAGATGAAGCCGGTGATGGCGTCACCGGACTCCGCCACCACGCTGGTGCCGGCGAAGTGGCTGCACAGCAGGAAGTAGCAGTAGCAGGAGTTCACATCGAGCGGCGGGCAGTTGCGAATCAGTTCGCAGACCGCGGCGCCGTCTCCGAGCACCGGCTTGCGGAATGCGGTGTTCACGGGGGTGGTGCGGCGTTCGCTTGTCTGTTTCTCCATAATGAATTCTGTCCATGAGCGCACCCGGGTGCGCTTTCTGGTTGTCTTGGGTGCCGTGCGGCCTGTGGCGCCACGGGCATGGGATTGTTCATCCCGGGGACTCAGCGGGGACGGCCGCGTCCTGCCCATGAGGGTGGGCGAGTGCGACTGAAGGCGGGGACTGCGTAATGCCGGGGTGCATCGCCTGCATAGGGCGCTGCTGTCATGTTTCTGTAAATAAACATCTTTTTTACCATACCGGTCTCGGCCCGCCATTTCAAGTCCATAAGCACATTCTGATTGAACATGCGGCAACCTGTTGCCTTGGTTTATGGAATGACCCGCCGGCACGGCGGGGAGGGCGGGCAGGTGCGCCGGCGTGGTCCAGGGTCTCCCATGGGGCATCCCTGTCGGTGTCGACAGCAGCCTGTATTGACGTTTACGTAAACGTTATGTAGCTTCATTTCTCTACCGGGACGCTCCGTTGCCGGCTCCGCCCGGGTGACAGTCCACCCCCTCACCGCGCGGGGCCGGATCTGTGGGCGGGGCATGGGAAATGAAGGGACTGAACACGAACTCGGACCGTGGAATCCTGCCGGGGGCGGACCACGGCGCGGAGGGAAAGATGCCAGACGATGTGCGCCCGCGGGCGAGTGCGGAAACCGGCCACCAGGCTCCGCCCGGACCGCTGCGGTTCGTGACGGCCGCGAGCCTGTTCGATGGACACGACGCCTCCATCAACATCATGCGCCGGATACTCCAGGCCGGGGGCGCGGAAGTCATCCACCTCGGCCACAACCGCTCGGTGGAGGAGGTGGTGGACGCGGCCGTCCAGGAGGACGCCCATGCCATCGCCGTGAGCTCCTACCAGGGGGGCCACGTGGAGTACTTCCGCTACATGGTGGACAAGCTGCGTGAGCGCAATGCCGGTCACATCCGGGTCTTCGGGGGCGGCGGCGGGGTGATCGTCCCGGAGGAGATCCGGGCCCTGCACGAGTACGGGGTCGCACGCATCTACTCGCCGGAGGACGGCCAGCACCTGGGACTGCAGGGGATGATCCACGACATGCTCGCCCGGGCCGGGTCGGACCTCACCCGCGACACCGGGGTGGATCTCGATCGGCTTGACGCGGATGGCTGGCGCGGACTGGCCCGGCTCATCACCCTGCTCGAGTCCGGGACCGCCCCCGGGCCGCTGCGTACGGACCTGCGGGAGCGGGCTGCCCGGCGCCGGGTGCCGGTGCTCGGCATTACCGGCACCGGCGGCGCGGGCAAGTCCTCCCTGACCGATGAGCTCATCCGCCGCATCCGCCTCGACCAGCAGGATCGGCTGCGCATTGCGGTCATCGCCGTGGACCCGAGCCGGCGCAAGAGCGGCGGCGCCCTGCTGGGGGACCGTATCCGCATGAACGCCATCGGCGGCGGCGCGGTCTACCTGCGCTCCCTGGCCACCCGCTCCGCGGCCAGCGAGGTGCCCGCCTGCCTGCCCGGGGTGGTGGACGCCTGCAAGGCGGGAGGATTCGACCTCGTCATCGTGGAGACGCCCGGCATCGGCCAGGGCGACGCGGGCATCGTGCCCCTCGTGGACCTGTCGCTCTACGTCATGACTCCCGAGTTCGGCGCCGCCAGCCAGCTGGAGAAGATCGACATGCTCGATTTCGCCGACCTGGTGGCCATCAACAAGTTCGATCGCAAGGGCGGCGAGGATGCCCTGCGTGACGTGCGCAAGCAGTACCAGCGCAACCACGAGCGCTTCGGCGAGCCGGCCGAGGCGATGCCGGTGTACGGCACCACCGCCTCCCACTTCAACGATGACGGCGTCACCGCGCTCTACCAGGGGCTGGCGCTGAGCCTGCGGGAGAAGGGGCTGGCGGAGTGGGAGATCGGCGGCCCGACCGTAAATACCCGCCACTCCACCGGCCGGGCCGAGATCGTGCCCACCGCCCGCGCCCGCTACCTGGCGGAAATCGCCGCGGTGTCGCGCGGCTACCGCGATCATGCGCGGGCGCAGGCGCAGCTGGCCCGCGAACGTCAACAGCTCCGGGCCGCCGCGGCCATGCTGGAGGCGGAGCAGGCGGGCGATCCGGCCGCCCTGGCGCGCCTGGCCACGGGCCGGGAGCAGGCGCTGGAGCCCCGTTCCCTGCGGCTGCTGGAGCAGTGGCCGAAGGTGCGCGAGAGCTATTCCGGGGATGAATACGTGGTGCGCATCCGGGATCGCGAGCTGCACATCCCCCTGACCACCACCACCCTCTCCGGCACCCGGCTGCCGAAGGTGGTGCTGCCGCGCTGGGACGATCACGGCGAGCTGCTGCGCTGGCTGCTGCTGGAGAACCTGCCGGGCAGCTTCCCCTATACCGCCGGCGTGTTCGCCTTCAAGCGCGCCGACGAGGACCCCACCCGCATGTTCGCCGGGGAGGGCGACGCCTTCCGTACCAACCGCCGCTTCAAGTACCTGTCGCGCCACTCCGAGGCCAAGCGGCTCTCCACCGCCTTCGACTCGGTGACCCTGTACGGCTTCGATCCCGACCGGCGGCCGGACATCTACGGCAAGGTGGGCAACTCGGGGGTCTCCATCGCCACCCTGGATGACATGAAGGCCCTCTACGACGGTTTCGATCTCACCGATCCGATGACCTCGGTCTCCATGACCATCAACGGCCCGGCGCCCACCATCCTGGCCATGTTCTTCAACACCGCCATCGACCAGCAGCTGGCGAAATTCGAGCGCGACAACGGCCGGCCGGCCACCGACGACGAGGCGGAGAAGATCCGCGAGTGGACCCTGGAGACCGTGCGCGGGACGGTGCAGGCGGACATCCTCAAGGAGGACCAGGGCCAGAACACCTGCATCTTCTCCACCGAGTTCGCCCTGCGGATGATGGCCGACATCCAGGAGTGGTTCGTCCACCACCGGGTGCGCAACTTCTACTCCGTCTCCATCTCCGGCTACCACATCGCCGAGGCGGGCGCGAATCCCATCACCCAGCTCGCCTTCACCCTGGCCAACGGCTTCACCTACGTGGAGGCGTACCTGGCCCGGGGCATGAACATCGACGATTTCGCCCCCAACCTGTCGTTCTTCTTCTCCAACGGCATGGATCCGGAGTACTCCGTGCTGGGCCGGGTGGCGCGGCGCATCTGGGCGGTGGCCATGCGCGAGAAGTACGGCGCCAACGAACGCGCCCAGAAGCTGAAGTACCACATCCAGACCAGCGGCCGCTCCCTGCATGCCCAGGAGATGGACTTCAACGACATCCGCACCACCCTCCAGGCGCTCATCGCCGTCTACGACAACTGCAACAGCCTGCACACCAACGCCCACGACGAGGCCGTCACCACACCCACCGAGGATTCGGTGCGCCGGGCGCTGGCGATACAGCTGATCATCAACCGCGAATGGGGGCTGGCCCAGAACCAGAACCCCAACCAGGGCAGCTTCATCATAGAGGAGCTGACCGACCTGGTGGAGGAGGCGGTGCTGAAGGAGTTCGAGCGCATCGCCGAGCGCGGCGGCGTCCTGGGGGCCATGGAGACCGGCTACCAGCGCGGCAGGATCCAGGAGGAGTCGCTCCACTACGAGACCCTCAAGCATGACGGCCGCCTGCCCATCGTCGGCGTCAACACCTTCCTCAAGGAGAACCCGGAGGAGGCTCCGCAGACCATCGAGCTGGCCCGTTCCACCGAGGAGGAGAAGGAGAGCCAGATCCGCCGCCTGGCCGAATTCCAGTCGCGCCACGCCGGGGCCTCGGGACCCATGCTGGAGCGCCTGCAGCAGGCCGCCGTGAACAACGAAAACCTTTTCGGCGTGCTGATGGACGCCGTGCGCTGCTGCTCCCTGGGCCAGATCACCCGCGCCCTGTTCGAAGTGGGCGGGCAGTACCGGCGGAACATGTGAAGGGTGAAGGGATAAAGGTGAATGGATAAAGGTGTATGGATAAGGGTGAATGGATAAGGGTGAAGGGTGAAGGGATAAGGGTGAAGGGATAAGGGTGAAGGGATAAGTGCACCATTCACGCACTCACGCACTCACGCATTCACGCAGTCACGCATTCACGCACTCACGCAGTCACGCATTCACGCACTCACGGACCACTGAAAACGGAACACGGAACACGGAACCCGGACTACGGCACCCGGAACACGTAACACGGAACACGCACCACG
>NPIE01004238.1_pt1 | contig 44301 bp, 40 predicted proteins | sample 8637661 | NCBI WGS metagenome assembly NPIE01 (sample SAMN07420842, study PRJNA396082) | bioreactor metagenome | isolation source: sample BA12 brine-fed electro-methanogenic bioreactor BA | place: Japan: Kochi | collected 2016-12-09 | reverse complement strand
CGGGATCGCGTTCATGACCGCCTCGCGGAAGCCGGTCAGAACGAGCGCGAGGATGATGAGACCCTCGACGAAGATCACAGCCATACCGACCTGCCACGGCACGTTCGCCTGCTCGAATCCGATCACGGAGAACGTGACGACCGCGTTGAGACCCATGCCTGACGCCAACGCGAGTGGCCGGTTGCTGATGAGGCCCATGGCGATGCACATGAACGCCGCGCCGAGCGCGGTGGCCGTAGCGGCGCCGTCGAACGGCACGCCGGCCGCCGACAGGATGCCCGGGTTGACGAAGATGATGTACGCCATCGTCATGAACGTCGTGACACCGGCAATGACCTCCGTCTTGAGGTCAGTGCCGCGCTCCTTGAACTTGAAGAAGCGTTCCATAGCACCATCCCTTTCCAGAAGAGCTTCGCGAGCACGGATGCCGGTCGATCGCCGGCGGTGTCCGGGCGGGCCGGACGAGGTCACCGCGTCTGCCGCATCCCCCCTTCCGCTGGCTCTCGACCGTGGATGGTCTTATGTAATACCTTCTGGTGGGTCATCGTTCATCAGTCCACACGGGTCCGAGATAGCGTGCTGGGACGTCGTACCGCTCCCGGGCTGCAGCGATGAGGACGTCGGCGATCGGCGGACGCAGGTCCAGCTCGCCGAGGTCATCGACGGCGACGGTCTCGACTCCCTCTATCGTCGGATCGGTCGGTCGGGCTATCAGCGCGCCTCCGGTCGTCTCGGCCAGGAACGTGATGTTCACCAGGTGCCGGCGTCCTCCCGCGGGATCGATGGTGTCGTTGATGAACAACGGCCTCACGATGGCGCACGAGAGACCGGTCTCCTCGGCCACCTCGCGGGCGAGCGCGTCCGCGAGCGTCTCGTCGGACTCCACGCCTCCCCCCGGAAGCAGGTAGTAGGGCTCGCCGCCCTTGCTCTGGCGGACGAGGAGCAGGCCGTCTTCGTAGGGGATCACGGCCGCCACACGGACGCGGGGGCCGTCAGACGCCCGTGCTGCCAAAGCCCCCCTCCCCCCTCACGGTCTCATCGAGCACCTCGCGCTCGGTGAGCTCCACGCGGTCGACCGGCTGGATGACCAGTTGCGCGATCTTATCGCCGCGGTTGATGACCACCGGTGTCATGGGGTCGAGGTTGATGGCGATGACCTTGATCTCGCCCCGGTAGTGACTGTCGATCAGCCCGGGCGTGTTGACGAGCGACAAGCCCTGGCGGATGGCGAGACCGCTCCGTGGCTGCACGAAGCCGGCGTGGCCCTCAGGGATGGCGACGGCGACGCCGGTGGGTACGAGCGCGCGCTCGAACGGGGCCAGCGTGACATCCGCGGCAGCATAGAGGTCGAGTCCCGCGTCGCCCTCGTGGGCGTAGCGCGGCAGCGGCAGGTCGGGGTCGATGCGCTTGATCTCCAGTCGCACGGTCACGCTCCCCTGACGGTCGTGGGCAGGTACTTCTCGCAGCAAGACGCGGCTTCCCGGAGCGCGTCCGGCCGGTACGGGAGCACCGCTCCGGCCCGGGAATCGAGCGTCACCTCGGGTCTGAACTGCTGGATGACGAGGGCGTCACCGTCGCGCAGCCACGCGGCGATGCGCTCGAAGTCATCCAGGGCGAGGGCGCCGGGATAGGCGGTCGTGCGGAACTCGTGCGGGACGCCGGAGCCGATGATGAGGTCGACCGAGCGCGCCACGAGCGCCGCGGCGCCGGGACGACCGACGAGATCGTCGTAGCGTTCTGGGAGCGTCTTGACGTCCATCGCGAGGCCCGCGACGAGCTTCTCGGCCAGCAGCGCCTCGAGGACGTCCGGGCGGCTGCCGTTGGTGTCGAGCTTGACCGGCACGCCGAGCTCGGCGAGGCGCTCGAGCAGCCGACCGATGTCCGGATCGTCGGTCGGTTCGCCGCCGGTGATGACGACGCCGTCCAGCCAGTCGCGCTTGCTCTCCAGATACGCCTCGAACTCCCCCCAGGGTGCGGGCTCGCACGGCGGCGCGAGGAGTGCGGCGTTGTGACAGAACGGACAGGCGAAGGAGCACCCGCCGAGAAACGCGGTGGCTGCGAGACGGCCCGGCCAGTCGAGCATGCTCGCCGACATCCAGCCGACGAGGCGCTCGGTCAGCTGCGTCGCATCGGGTCGCTGTCGGACGTCGGGCATGTCAGTTGGCGAGGAGACGGTGGAGGGCCGAGGCGTCGGGTGCGTCGCCGCGCCACGCGGCGATCTCCCGTCCGGCCGAATCGAGCACGACGATCGAGGGCGTCGCGAGCACGTTGTAGAACGAGGCCTCCGCGAGTCCGTCTATGGAGCCGACGTCGTACACGGTCACGTTCGCGAGTCCCTCGCACGCCCGCTTCGCTGCCGGACAGCGCGGACAATCCTCCTTGATGAACAGCTTGACCTCCATGTCCTCCTCCATGACCCCTCTACGAGACGATTCGGCTCATGTCTGACTCGACAGCCAGGTCCGTACGCACACGGTCGTACAGCTCGCCGACCTTGCTGCGGTTCCACGTCTGGACCTTGCTGAAGTAGCCCACGATGCGTGTCACGCCGTACACGTTCAGCGAGCCGCAGAGCGGGCACTGCGCCTTGAGTCCGCGTGTCGTGCGGTGGCACGACTCGCACACCGTGAACTCGGGGCTGAACGCCACCTGCGAGCACTGCGTGTTCCGGAACGTCTTGACCACGAAGGACTTGATGGCGACGGGATCGGGCTCGCTCTCCCCCAGCCACACGTGGACGATCGCGCCGGCATCGATGAGCGGGTGGAAGCGGGACTGTCGTTCCACGCGTGTGATGTAGTCGACCTCAGCGTCGGCGGCGAGGTGGACAGAGTTCGTGTAGTAGTAGTTGCCTGAGGAGAGATCGCCCTTCACCACGGCCGCGGTCTGCGCCGGCCAGTACTTCATGTCGAGCTTGGCGAGACGATAGCCGGCCGACTCAGCGGGGCTCTCCTCAAGCACCATGTTGATGCCGTATCGCTCGGAGAGCTCGCGACACTTCAGGTTCATGGCCGAGATGACCTTCAGGCCGAACCTGAGCGCTTCATCGCCCTCGTGGAGCTGCTGGCCGGTGTGCACCTGGACGAGCTCGTTGAGGCCGATGAGCCCCGCGAGGTAGGTCAGCCGATCCATCATGAGGTATGGCCGGCCGTCCTTGTCGAGCGTCAGCAGGCCGAGCGGACCGTTCTCGCCGAGGTCCATCAGGTCGGTGATGAACGCGCGCTTCTGGACGTGCGCTTTCGCGACGAGCTCGAGGGCCTTGTTGAGTTCCATGAACAGCGCCTGATCGCTTCCCTGGGCCTTGTACGCGATGCGCGGCAGATTGATGGTGACGTTCTGGAGCGCCGAGAACCGCATCCGCTCGGGCGTGGCTGTCTCGTTGAGCTGATCACGGCTCAACTTCAACTTGAGCCTGCAGCACTGCGAGACGGTGACCTCGTCCCCTCGATCGAAGACGAAGTACGTTATGCCCTGCTTGGAGGCCACCTCGCACGCGAGGTCGAGGAACTCATCGTGTCCCTCGGCGCGGAAGAAGTCCTCGCTGACGTGTAGCAACGGCTTGGGGAACACGAACGTCTTCCCCGTCGCGTCGCCGCGCAGATACACGTGGAACATCGCTCGCAGGAACGCCTGTGCCTCGGCTTCGTACTCCTTGTACGTCTTGCCGGTGTACTCGCCGCCCGGGCCGATGGCCGGTGTGTCGGCGAAGTGACGCGGGACGTTGAAGTAGAGGTTGAAGTCCGTGAAGACGACCTGGCTTCCCCGCGCGCCGGCGAGCTGATTGAACTCGAAGATGAGCATCTGGGCGAGCTGGTCGAGCTCCTCCTCGGACTTGCCGACGAGATACGGCGCGAAGAAGACGTTCACGGCCTCCCATCCGACCGCGCCGGCGTAGTGCGCCTGCAGCGCGGAAGCCATCTTCACCATGTGGCCGATGAGCACCTCGGCGTGCTTGGCAGGCTTGCTCACGCTCGTGATGTTCGGGAGGTTCAGCCCGTATTTCTTGATGTACTCGAGGCTATGCCCGCCGCAGTACGGCCGGATGATGAAGCCGAGGTCATGCAGGTGGATGTCGCCCACGTAGTGCGCCTCGGCGACATCCTCGGTGAACACCCGCCGCAGCGCGAACTCCTTGAGGATGGTCTCGGCGAGCGTGAGGTTGATCGACTCAGGATTATGCGTGGTGTTGGAGTTCTCCTTGTTGGCGTTCGTGATGATCTGCTCGACATCCCACATGGGCAGGCCGAGGTGGCTGTGACGCTTGTGCGCGACGGTCATGCCGCGCTCGAGGAACTCGAGGTCGACCATCTCGCGGATGATCGCGGTGGTGACCGTCATGAGGTTAGAGCGGTCGATGCGGTCCTCGACGGCCAAGGCGATCTCCTCGGCAAGCGCCGGCTCGACGGCGGCCTCCTTGACCAGAGAGTCGACGATCTTGCTCCGGTCCCACGTGTCGATCTCCTGCCGGGAGGTCGTCGATACGAGAAGGGCTATGTCGGTGGAGTCGGCCGGCGCGGGCGCCTGTGTCGGCCTGATGACGTTCACGACCCGCTCCAGCACCATCCCACACACCGCCGTCCATGTCCGTTGTCCGTCCTGTCACGTGCACGGGGGGAGCCCCCGGTGGATCGCACTAGCCGAGCTTCTTGAGCTCGGATGTGAACTCGTCGAGATCCGTGAACTCCTTGTAGACCGAGGCGAACCGGATGTACGCGACCTTGTCGAGATCGAGCAGGCGGCGCAGAACCATGTCGCCGAGCTGCTTGGCCGGGATCTCGTACCGGAACGAGTTGTGCAGCTCGGACTCGATCGAATCGATGAGCTCCTCGAGCTGTTCGGGCGTGACCGGCCTCTTGGCCGAGGCGACGATCAGGCCCCGCAACAGCTTGCCACGGTCGAACGGCTCTCGCCGCAAGTCCTTCTTCACGACCATGAGCGGCGTCTCTTCACGCCGCTCATACGTGGTGAACCGCTGCGCGCACTGCAGGCACTCGCGCCTTCGACGGATGGCATCCTGGGACTCCGAGACACGGGAATCGACAACCTTGGTCTCATCGTGACCGCAGAATGGACAACGCATGGCGCTACCCCCACATCTAGGCTACCCAGGAGCCTAGCACACTACATATGGGGCCACAACACGCTATCTGGCCTGAAGAGCGGGGAATCGCGACGATGGGGAACGCAGGGCCGTCTCGGCAGCGCTTGCGTTGCCTCCGCAGTGCTGCCGCCGCTAGCGACGGGCCATCGCAGCGGAGGCGTGCTCGTCAGACGGCACGGTTAGCAGCTGCCCGTCCACGATGACGCTCTCCGAGAGGCCGTTCATGTCTTTGATCAGGCGGACGGTCTGTGCGGTCGTGAGACCGTCGACGGGATCAGCGGCGGCGATGGTCCAGAGAGAGTCGTTCGTCGAGACTTTGATCGTCTTGGTGCGGCCGACGTGCTCGTCGCGCGCGAGCGCCGGGCCGACGGCCGCAGCTACGAGGGCGATGGCAACTATCGCGAGGACGCTTGCCTCGACAATGGTGAGCTGCGTCCTCTCCCGCGGCGTGCGCCGGACGCGGGCCGCGCTCACGGTCGCTGTCGCCTCGGGTGTGGTGATCTGGTACATCCGGTCCGCCTCCCTGTCGTCCGGTCGTCGTCGCAACGGTAGCGAACGGCTCTGACATCTACCGAACATCTGTTCCCATACAGCGATGATAGAGCGAACACGCGTTCGCTGCAAGAGCCGATACGAACATCTGTTTGCACCTCCTGAATCGGTACGCTACACTGGGCCGTGGCGAACATGCTTTCGGGTGCAGGGGGTCACCATGGTCTACAAGCGCGAGCTCACCAAGCGACAGCAGCAGATCCTCGACTTCATCCGCGCCGAGATCCACCGACGCGGTTTCCCCCCGTCGGTCCGCGAGATCGGCGAGGCAGTGGGCCTGTCATCCTCATCGACCGTCCACTCGCATCTCGCCGCGCTCGAGAGCAAGGGTTTCATCCGGAGGGACCCGAGCAAGCCGCGCGCGCTCGAGGTCCTCGACTACCGGGACACCGGGAGAGCGGTCGACTACGGATCCGTCCAGGCGGTTCCCGTCGTCGGCCAGGTGGCGGCCGGCTCCCCCATCCTCGCCGCGGAGAACATCGAAGACACGATGACGTTGCCGACCGAGCTCGCCGGCGAAGAGACGTTCATACTCCGCGTCAAGGGCGATTCGATGATCGACGCCGGCATCCTCGATGGCGACTTCGTCGTCGTGCGCCAGCAGCGGTCGGCCACGAACGGTGACATCGTGGTCGCGATGATCGATGACGAGGCGACGGTCAAGCGCTTCTTCAAGGAGGCGGACCGCGTTCGTCTGCAGCCGGAGAACCCCTCGATGGAGCCGATCTACGCGCGCGAAGTCACCGTGCTCGGCAGAGTCGTCGCCCTCTTCCGGCGCGTCTAGCGAGGCTCGGTATCCGCGACGTTCCCGGGAGACTCGATCAGGAACTCGCGTACCCCGTCCAGAAGCGCCTGAGGCACGCGCGCGTCCACGCGCGTTCCCTCCGGCATGTGCTCCTCGGTGATGATGCGTGCCTGCTCATGAAGCATGCGGACGACATCGCCCCGCGTGTACGGGACGAGCAGCGAGTACGTCCGGTCGCCGCGCGAGGCTTCACGTGCGATACGCTCGAGGAGACCGGGAAGACCGTCGCCGGTGCGTGCCGAGACGACCACCGCGTGCGGCGCCGCAGCGGCGAGCTGCCGGCGCTCTGGCTCGGACAGCGCATCCGCCTTGTTGTAGACCATGAGCGTCGGCGTGGCCGAGGCGCCGATCTCACCGAGCACCTCTGCGACCGCCGCGATCTGAGCGCGAGCCATGGCGTGTGACGCGTCCACGACGTGCAGGAGGAGGTCCGCCTCGGCCACCTCGTCGAGCGTCGACTTGAACGCCTCGACGAGCGAGTGCGGCAGCTTGTTGATGAACCCGACCGTGTCGGTGAGCGTGATGACGCGCCCCTCGGGGAGCTCGAGACGGCGAGTCGTCGCATCGAGCGTGGCGAACAGCATGTCCTCGACGAGCACGTCGGCGCCAGTGAGCGCGTTCAACAGGGTGGACTTGCCCGCGTTCGTGTAGCCGACGAGCGCCACGCGGAAGACCGAGGAGCGTGCCCGTCCATGACGCTGCGTCGCACGTGCACGGTCGACCGCCGCGAGCTCACGCTTGAGCTCCTGGATGCGTCGCCTGGCGAGGCGCCGGTCGGTCTCGAGCTGCGTCTCGCCGGGGCCGCGCGTCCCGATGCCGAGCGCACCGCCCGCGGCGGCGCCCGTCCGCTCGAGGTGTCGCCACAGCCCGCGGAGACGCGGCAGCAGGTACTCCATCTGCGCGAGCTCGACCTGCAGCCTGCCCTCCCTGCTGGTCGCGTGCAGCGCGAAGATGTCGAGGATGAGGGCCGTGCGGTCGAGGACCTTCACGCCGGGCATCGCGGCCTCGATGTTGGCTTGCTGTGACGGCGAGAGGTCGTCGTCGAAGACGACAAGCGTCGCCTGGGTCTCCGTGACGAGGCGCGCCACCTCCTCGGCTTTGCCCGGCCCGATGAAGGTCCGCGGGTTGGGCCGTTCGAGGCGTTGGACGACCGTCCCGACGATCTCGGCACCGGCGGTATCAGCGAGCCGTGCGAGCTCCGCGATGTCCTCTTCGATCGGCCATCCGTGCTTGCCGCGATCGACGCCGACGAGCACGGCGCGGTCAGCAACGTCCCGTGCGACCTCGTACGCGCCGTGTCTCTCAGTCATGCGGTGGTGCGCCGCCCCTCGTCAGAGCGCGTTCTTGATGCGCTCGATCGCCTCGGTCAGCCGGTGATCGGGGGTCGCGAGCGAGATGCGGATGTATCCCTCGCCGTCAGGGCCGTACGCAGTGCCGGCCGCGACGATGACGTTGGCCTCTTCCAGGACCTTGCTCGCAAACTCTGCCGAGGTATAGCCCTCGGGCACCCGAGCCCACACGTAGATGGTTCCCCGCGGAGGGTCGGCGGACAGGCCGATGGAGTCAAGCGCCTCGATGACCAGGTCGCGACGACGCTCGTAGAGCGCGTTGAGCTCCGCGATCGAGTCCTGCGGGCCGAGCATCGCCTCGATGGCCGCATCCTGGACAGCGGTGAACACGCCGGAGTCGATGTTGCTCTTGACCGTGCCGAGCGCCTTGATGGCGTCAGAGTTGCCTGCCGCGAAAGCTACACGCCAGCCGGTCATGTTGTACGCCTTGCTCATCGAGAAGAGTTCGATGGCGACGTCCTTGGCGCCGGGTCGCTCGAGGAACGATGGTGCCGTGTACCCGTCATAGCCGAGCTCCGAGTAAGCGTTGTCGTGCACGATAAGGAGGTCGTGCTCCTTCGCGAACGCGATCGCCTCGTCGAAGTACTCCACCGGGGCTACAGCGGACGTCGGGTTGTTCGGGTAGCTCAAGAACATCATCTTCGCCCGTCCGAGGACGTCCGCGGGCGTGCTCTTGAAGTCGGCGAGGAAGCCGTTCTCGCGCGTCATGGGCATCCAGTGCGTCCGTCCACCGACGAGGATCCCGCCGGTGTGGTACACGGGGTAGCCGACACCCGGGACGAGCGTGTAGTCGCCCGGGTCCACGAACGCCGGGAAGAGGTGCGCGATGCCCTCCTTGCTGCCGATGAGCGCGAGCACTTCGGTGTCAGCGTCGAGCTCGACGCCGAACCGCCGCCGCATCCACTCCGCGCATGCCTCGCGGTAGCGCTTGGCGCCCACGTAGCTCGGGTACTGGTGGTTCGCGGGGTTGCGGATGGCCTTTGCCATCGCGTCCACGATGTGCTCGGGCGTGGGGGTGTCGGGGTCGCCGATGCCGAGGGAGATCACGTCGATCCCCTGCGCCTGCTTCGCCTCCTTCTTCCTGTCGATCTCCGCGAACAGGTAGGGCGGCAGGTCGGCCATGCGCTGGGCGGTCCTCACGGTGTCTCCATCACCTTTCAGCCATCGGGGAAACGTTCACGGACGGCCGGCGGCGGTCCGTGTTCGGAACATGGTAGCAGAAAGCGGATCCTATCCGGCCTCGCCGATCGACACGACGCCCGTGTAGACCTCGGCGGCCGAACCCGTCATGTAGACGTGGTCATCGGTGTGCCAGCGGATGCTGAGGTCGCCGCCGGGAAGCTCGATGGTCGCCTCGCGGCCGATGCGACAAGACAGCGTGCCCGCTACCGCGGTCGCGCACGCTCCGGTTCCGCACGCGAGCGTCTCTCCCACTCCCCGCTCCCAGACGCGCAGCCGGATGGTCGTGTCATCGATGAGCTGCGCGAACTCCACGTTGGTGTGCCGCGGGAAACGCTCGTGGGTCTCGATGAACGGGCCGACCGTCTCGACAGGAGCCTCGTCGATGTCGTCGACCCAGATGACGGCATGCGGGTTGCCCATGGAGAGAGCGGTGATGAGCACCTCGCCCCAGGGCGTCTCGAGCGGGCATTCGTAGACCTGGGTCCCGCCGAACGTCGTTGGGATCTCGGCGGGATCGAGCACGGGCACGCCCATGTCCACGGTCGCAGTCGCCAGCAGCCCCTCGTCGTCCCGCTCGAAAGTGACCGGCTTCAGTCCGCCGAACGTCTCGATCACCATCGTCGTCGCCTCGGCAGGGATGAGCCTGTGGTCAACCGCATACTTCGCGAAGCAGCGGGCCCCATTACCGCACATCTCCGCAAGCGACCCGTCAGCATTGAAGTAGTGCATGTAGAGATCGGCCTCATCGGTTGTCGAGGGCCGGACGAGTATAACGCCGTCAGCGCCGACGCCGAAGTGACGGTCGCACAACCACGCCACTGCGTCAGGAGCGAGGTCCCACACCTCTTCCAGGTCCTCGATGAAGACGAAGTCGTTTCCGAGGCCGTTCATCTTGGTGAACCGCAGTTCCATGCGGAGAGCCTCCCTACGCGCCGAGCAGACCGGGCGCCCACGATTCTATCAGGGCACGTGCCCGTTCGACCGACTCAGCCGGCGACGAGTCGGTGACGTCGAGCCAGTTCACACGCGGATCAGACCGGAACCACGTGAGCTGTCGCTTCGCGTAGCGGCGCGTGGCCTGTTTGATGGCGGCCACAGCGTCCGAAACGTCGGCCCTCCCCTCCAGAACGGGGACGAGCTCCTTGTAGCCGATGGCCTGTGTCGCTGTGAGCGCGCAGCGGTATCCCTCGTCCAGCAGACGTCGGACCTCTTCGATGAGGCCTGCTGCGATCATGTCGTCCACACGAGCGTCGATCCGCGCGTACAGCGCTTCGCGCTGCATGTCCAGGCCGAGCCAGAACGTGTCATAGATCGCGTGCCTCTCGCGGAAGCGTGCGGCCTGCTCGGCATATGAGACGCCCTGCTCGGCCATCTCGAGCGCTCGAATGGTGCGTCGGAGGTTGTGCGGATGGATGAGCGCGGCAGATTCGGGATCCCGGTCGGCGAGCACATCGTGGATGCCCTCCGGCCCGAGCTGGTCCGCGAGCGCCTCGAGTCGCCGTCGAGCCTCTGTGTGCAGCTCACCCTGAGGGAATCGCATGTCGTCGAGCGCGGCTCGGACATACAGGCCGGTTCCACCGGTCACGACCGGGAGGCACCCACGGCCGGCGATATCATCGATGGCCGAGCGGGCGTCTGACTGGAAGAGCGCTGCCGAGTACGGTTCGCCCGGTTCGATGAGATCGAGGCAGTGGTACGCGACCGAACGCTCGGCGCAGCTCGGCTTGGCAGTGCCGACATCCATCCCGCGGTAGACCTGCATCGAGTCGGCGCTGACGACCTCGCCGCGCGCGAGCGACGCGAGGCGGTCCGCGAGCGCGGTCTTGCCGACGGCAGTCGGACCCACGATGGCGAGGACTCTCACAGTCGCACGTTCGATCGGATTCGCGGTGCTCATGCCGCTAATGGTAGCGGTCCACCTTGAAGCGTTCGAGGGTGACCTTCTCGGCGGGGTCGATGCCGGCCTTGCGCATCGCGATAGCGCACTGCTGTTCGGCGGTTTCGACCCCCTCAAGGTCGGGCAGCAGCAGCCCGCGCCGCCAGTCGCAGCTCACGATGACGCCGTAGGTGGCGGGATCGAGGTCGTCAAAGGAGCACGCCTCCGGCGTGTGCAGCACGTCGACCGATATCTCGAGATCCGCGAGCTCAGCGGGTGACAGCGGTGGGAAGCGTGGATCGCTCGTCGCGGCCTGTATGGCGTTGTGCACGATCTCGTCGGCCAGCGTCGGCCGCGTCGGCGCGATGGTCCCGATGCAGCCGCGCAGCTCGTGGCCGCGATGCAGGCTCACGAACGTGCCGGCCTGCTCGGCCAGCAGCCCCTCGGTAGGATCGGGATCGATGACCCGATGCTCCCGGACGTACGCCTCGATGGCCCGGCGCGCGAGCGCGACGGGTGGCGACTCCTCGGTCCCCGGCATGCCACCCTTGCGACCCGTGGCGGGCGTCGTGTCCGCCGAGACCGTCGCTGCGTCGCCGACGAGCGCAGTCAGGTATCCCACACCCCACGGACCTTCGTACGCGAGCACTCGCGATATCGCACCTGCTTGCTCGGTGAATCCGCCGAGCGTGATGAAGGAGCGCAGGCCACACTCCCCTGCCGCATCGATGAGCGAAGGGTCGAGCGTCTCGAGCGCGTGGAAGTCGCCGGTCGCGATCAATGAACGGAGCCGCTCGTCGAACTCCGCGCCGCGGGGGTCGTAGCCTGCAGGGGCGCCCGGCTTGAGGCGATGGCTGCAGTCCCCGCTCGCGATGAACGCGACGCGTCTGCCGACGCGCTGTGCGGCATCCCGGATGGCGCGGCCCAACGAGCGGTGGGCCGCAAGGCTCTGCCAGGAGAGCGAGACGATCACGAGCGGCCGCATGCCCCGCGGATCGAGGAACGTCAGCGGGACGATGCTCGCGTGGTCGAGCCACCCGGCGCGCAGGCGCGGGTCGGCTTCGCGCAAGACCACACCGAGGCCGGCACGCGCCGCGTCCTCGGCGATCGCGCGGGCGAGCTCCGGGTCGCCCGGAGCCTGGATACCCACGTGCGGCGCACCGAACTGCCCAAGGTCGCCGGAGAGACGCGCCGAGGCGTCGATCGCGAAGGCGTCGGCGGCCCCGGGCGCGTGCGGCGACATGAGCACGAGCGTCTCGGGCGCGAAGCGATCGAGGGCTGAAGCGGCGATACCGAGGGCGTCGGCCGACGCCTTCGTGGCGGCGGCGTCCTCGCCGCCGACCGCGGGCACCATGATCGGCGGGTGTGGCGCGATCACTCCGAACACGTCATCCATCGCTGACACCTCCCACACACGCCGTATCCCCGAGCGGTGTCCGGCGCAAACCCGGCAGGGTCAGGCGATCGGCTCGCCCAGCAGGAACCAGGTCTGAGCGTCGGTGATGTGGACGTCCACGAACTCCCCGGCCTTCTCGGCGGCGATCGATCCGTCAGCCACCGGGACATGCACGATCCTGCCGGAGACAGTGCGCCCGGTGAGCATTCGTTCGTCCCGTTTCGACGCACCTTCGACGAGGATGCGCTGGTTCGTGCCGAGCAGGCGCCGGCTGGCCTCATGCGCCGACGCCTGGACGATCTCGACAAGCCGGTCGAAGCGCTCCTGGATGACGCTGCGGGGCACCGGGTCGGGTAGCGTGGCTGCCGGAGTCCCCTCCCTCGGGCTGTAGATGAAGGTGAACGCCTGGTCGTAGCGAACGCTCCGGAAGAGGTCGAGGGTCTGCTCGAAGTCCTCGTCCGTCTCGCCCGGGAAGCCGACGATGACATCGGTTGAGAGGGCGATGTCGGGCATGGCGGAGCGGAGACGGTCGACCAGGTCGAGGTAGTGCTCGCGGGTGTAGCGCCGGTTCATCGCGCGCAGGATCGCGTTCGAGCCAGACTGCACGGGCAGGTGGAGCTGCTCGCAGACCGCCGGTCGCTCCGCCATGACGGCGATGACCTCGTCGGAGAGGTCCTTGGGGTGGCTTGTGGCGAAGCGGACGCGATCGACCCCGCTCCGTGCGACTGCGTCCAGCACGTCGGCGAAGCGCGGCGCGCCGTACCGGTCGCGACCGTAGGAGTTCACGTTCTGGCCGAGGAGGGTGACCTCTCTGACGTTGTCGGCGACCAGCCGGTCGACCTCGGCGCAGATAGCTTCGATCGGACGGCTGCGCTCGTGGCCGCGAACATACGGCACGATGCAGTACGTGCAGTAGTTGTCGCACCCGACGGCTATGGGGACCCAGGCGTGCCAGGGTTGCTCGCGCCTTGAGGGCAGGTCGCTCGCGAACGTCTCGGAGCCTTCGAGCACCTGGACCGCGGGCCTCCCCTCCTCGGCGGCATCGAGCAGCGCCGGAAGCGCGTCGATGTTGTGGGTCCCGAAGACGACGTCCACATGTGGCAGGCGCTCGGTGATAGCCGCGCCGTCCCGCTGGCCGATGCATCCGCCCACAGCGATGAGGACGTCGGGCCGCCCGCCGGTCTTGAGCGACTTGAGCGATGCCACCTGGCCGAGCAGACGATCATCGGCGTTCTCCCGAACGCAGCACGTGTTGAAGACGATCACGTCGGCATCCTCGACCGAGGGCGCAGGCGACATCCCACGGGCCTCGAGCAGGCCCGCGATGCGCTCAGAGTCGTGCTTGTTCATCTGACAGCCGAAGGTGATGACGTGATAGCGGTCCATGGGCGTTCAGCCTAGCATGTCGCGTGCCCGTTCGCCCCCGCGGGCGACGAGCGCTTCGAAGACGTCGTCGGGTACGTCCCCCGCGCCGATCGGGCCACCGGCCTGGCCTGGGCCGTGGAAGTCCGAACCACCGGTGACGATGAGGTCGTGGGCCGCCGCGAGTGCTGCGTACCGGGCGCGATCGGCCTCGTCATGCTCCGCGTGGAGCGCCTCGATCCCGTCGAGACCGGCGTGGATGAGCGCGGGGATCGCGTCGTCGGCTTGGGTCACACCGGGGTGCGCCAGGACAGCGATGCCGCCGGCGGAATGGATCATTCCGATCACCGCGCCGTACGAGGCCACGGGCTTGGGCACGTAGTATGGCTTGCCTCGCCCGATGAGATCCCCGAACGCCGCTGCGACGGACTCGACACGGCCCGCCTCGACGAGCGCCATCGCGATATGGGCACGGCCCACCGAACCGCCGCCGGCGCGTGCGAGCACGTCGTCGATGGTGATGCCGTACCCGCCCGCCGCGAGCTCGGCCACCATGGCCTCGGCGCGCTCAAGGCGCTCGGCGCGGAGCCGCTTGAGCGTTGCGAGGAGCGTTGCTTCGGTGTGATCGATCCAGTAGCCGAGAACGTGGAGACCACGGGTGTCCAGACCGGCTGAGAGCTCGACGGCGGGCACGACGGCGACGCCCGCATCGCGACCGGCAGCTAAGGCTTCAGCGATGCCGTCGACGCTGTCATGGTCTGCGATCGCGATCGCGCGCATCCCGGCGTCGCGTGCCAGCGCGACGAGGGCGGCAGGCTCGATCGTGCCGTCGGAAGCGGTGGAGTGGATGTGGAGGTCGATCGCCATGGAGGCGCTCGTGCCTAGCTGTGATGCATCGGGCGCGGCTCGACGAGCAGTCTGATCGCGGTCCGCTCCTCGCCGTTGATCTCGATATCGGCGAAGGCGGGCGTGCACATGAGGTCGAGGCCCGTGGGTGCCACGAAGCCGCGGGCGATCGCGATGGCCTTGATGGCCTGGTTGAGCGCGCCGGCGCCGACGGTCTGGATCTCAACCGCGCCCTGCTCGCGAATCACGCCCGCAAGCGCGCCGGCAACGGAGTTGGGACTGGACTTGCTCGAGACTTTGAGGACTTCCACTGGTCCCTCCCTGGTGCGGCGGAGCGACGTCTGTTCTGCGTGTATCGATCGGCTGCGTCGGTTACATGGTGGTGTGACAGCGGTGCTTGAAGCGTGCCGGTGATGCGCAGCCAGTATACCGTATGGCGTCTGCACGGTCACTGGCGCGGCGGGGCCTCAGTCCTCCTTGTCGACCGGGAATCTGACGCGGATCTCGTCAGGGCCTATGGAAACACGGGGCTCGCTGCGCAGGCCAAGGTAGTACCGGCGCGCCAGGGCCTCGAACGCGGTCTCGAGCTCGCGCTTGAACGCCGATAGGTCGTCCGGGTCGATCCGTAGCGACCGCCGGTCCCGGTAGATGTCCGGTCGCGTCGAAGCGGGCTGCTCCTCCTCGGCGGCAGCGGCCTCAGCGAGGACGGGTTCCAGCGGCGTCAGGTCCCCGGCGATGATCCGGTGCGCCGTCCGCTCGGAGACCGGGAGTCCGATGTCGGCGGCGATCTCCACGAGCTCAGCGGCGTCAGGGCATGCTGCAGGCCGGTGCCAGACCTGCATCCGCGTCAGGTCGTCGCAGAACATGAGGTCGCCGGCGTCGAGCTCGTCACGCCCGGTCCAGTGCAGCGTGGCGAGGACTTCGGTCGGTGAGCCGAGATAGACTTCCACTTCGGGGTGTTCGCACGCGAACTCGATCACGCGCCGCACGATGTTGTGTGGACCGCGAACCACCACGAGCCGCCCGCTCTCATCGCGGTCGACCGCGGGCCAACTGGATTGGTCGGCGCGCTCTGGGAGGACCGTCGTGTCGGCGATGACGGTCACGGCGGTGCCCTTGTGCACGTCCGAGCTGGCGATACGTGCCTCGGTGACGTTGGCCTTGACCGAGTACAGTGCCATGCCCCGACCGTGGACGCCCCAGCGGTCCATCACCATCGTCTCGAGCTTGGATGTGACCCGAGGCTCGAACACCGCGGCGTGAAGATGGCGCGGCACACCGACGCCGTCGTCGATGACGGTGATCGAGCGAAGGTCGCCCTCGCGTCCGGATGCCACGAAGATGCGCCGGGCGTGCGCGTCGCGCGAGTTGCGGAGCAGCTCGACGACCACATCCTCTACGCTCCGGATGTCGTGGGCCGCCTGACGGCGTTCGGCTTCGGCGGTGCGCAGGCGGACGTACCCGTCCCCGAGGTTCTCCTCGACTTTGAGGAAAGCGTCGCCGGACACGGCGGACACGAAGTCGATAAGTGCGTCGTTGTTGTTGGGCATACTGCCAGTGTACCGTGGGCGGACGGGCCAGAGAAGCCGCGCATGGCCGAGAAACGACAAGAGGCCGCCTCGGGGAGGCGGCCTCTTGTGCGCGGCTATAGCCACGGATGAGTGTACACCCATCCGGGCGCGTCCTACTTGGCGTACTCGATCGCGCGGCTCTCGCGGATGACCATGACCTTGATCTGACCGGGGTACTGCAGCTCGTCCTCGATCTGTTTGGCGATATCGCGTGCCAGGACGACGGACTCGGCGTCGGTGATCTGCTCGGGTTTGACCATGACGCGGATCTCTCGTCCCGCCTGCATGGCGTAGGACTTCTCGACGCCCTTGTGCGATTCGGCCAGCTGCTCGAGCTTCTCAAGGCGCTTGATGTAGCTCTCGAGCGTCTCGCGACGTGCGCCGGGCCGCGACGCGGAGATCGCGTCCGCCGCCTGGACGATGACAGCCTCGACCGTCTGCGGCTCCACGTCCCCGTGGTGCGCCTCGATGCAGTGCAGGATGTCCTTGCTCTCGCCGAGGCGACGTGCGAGGTCCGCGCCGATGACGGCATGCGGGCCCTCGACCTCGTGATCGATCGCCTTGCCGATGTCGTGCAGGAGCCCCGCGCGGCGCGCGAGCTTGACGTCAGCGCCGAGCTCGGCCGCGACCACGCCGGCGAGATGCGAGACCTCGAGCGAGTGCTTCAGGACGTTCTGGCCGTAGGATGTGCGGAAGCGAAGGCGGCCGAGCGTCTTGACGAGGTCGGCGTGGAGGCCGTGGATCCCGGTGTCGAAGACGGCCTGATCGCCTGCCTCATGGATCTGTTGATCGACGATGGACTGCGCCTTCTCGAACATCTCCTCGATTCGTGCCGGGTGGATACGTCCGTCGGCGATGAGGCTCTCGAGGGTGATGCGCCCGACTTCGCGGCGGACCGGGTCGAAGCTCGACAAGATGACCGCTTCCGGTGTGTCGTCGATGATGAGGTTGATGCCCGTGGCCTGCTCGAACGCGCGAATGTTGCGACCTTCTCGGCCGATGATGCGGCCCTTGAGGTCGTCGCTCGGGATGTGGACCACCGAGACGGTCGACTCCGCCGTATGATCGGCGGCGACGCGCTGGATCGCGATCCCCACGATGTTGCGAGCCTTGCGATCGGCTTCCTCGCGCGCTCGCTGTTCGGCCTCACGGATGATGACAGCCGCGTCGTGGGTGACGTCTTCCTTGACGCGATCGAGCAGGACGGTGCGGGCCTGGTCGGTGGACATGCCGGCGAGCGACTCGAGACGAGCCTTTTCCTCGGCGATGGCCTCCTCGAGTTCACGCTCCCGCTTCGCCACCTGGCCGGACTGGCTCGCGAGCTGATGATCGCGCTTGTCGAGCGATTCGGCGCGGCGCTCGAGAGACTCTTCGCGCTGCATGAGCCGGGTCTCGAGGGTGGTGAGCTCCTTGCGGCGCTCCTTCATCTCCTCGTCTGCCGCGGCCTTGAGGCGAAAGATCTCGTCCTTGGCCTCGAGGAGCATCTCCTTCTTGGTTGTCTCGGCGTCTTTCTTGGCCTCGGCGATAAGCCGCTCAGCGGACTCGCGGGAACGATTGATCTTGTCCGCGACGACGAACCGGTGGACGGCGAAACCGATGAGGGCGCCGAGGAGCAGCGAAGCAGCGATATACACGCCGGTCATGCGACCCCTCCTTCCCTTCAGGAAGTGCGGATACTGCCAGGGGCGCAGGCATCGAGAGATGCCGAGAACCGTCCGATCTCGTCCCGTCGTTGCGACGGCCGCTATGACGAAACAAAGCCGGACGACTCAGCGCCCGGCAAGTGCGATGCACGCGAGGGTCTTGAGAAGACCGATGATTCGGTTGGATGTGAGCCTGTCTCGGTGGCCCACCCGCTATCGCTCCACGAAGACCCTACACAAATCGGCGAAGAGGAACCTCGCCGCTTGATCACAGTTGCCGCGGATATGGTAGCCTGGCGCGCTACGGAGCGTCAAGCAGCGCGGCTGGGGTCACCGGCGCAAAATGGCACGTAGACGCGCCAGAATCCCTTCTGAGACTACTCGGGCCCATCCGAAGGGTCCCGTGTCTGCAGCGCCTCGACCGCCGAGGTGCGCGCCTGCTCGTACGTGAAGCCACGCCGCACGAGCCGGGCCGTGAGGGCGCGCGGATCAGCGGTGCCAGAGGCCCAGCGTCGAGCGAGGCCGAGGGCGCGGTCGTGCTCGGCCTCGGGGGGCATCACCGCGTCGAGCGCCGCGTGCAGCAGCGGATCCGCGACTCCCCGGGCGGCGAGCTCGCGTTTCGCGCGAACGCGTCCGATACCCCGGGCTGCGAGCTGCCGGGCGTACGTCTCGGCGAAACGCTCGTCATCGACGAGCGCCACTCTGCAGAATGTCGAGACGACGTCGGCGACCGCCTCGGGCGTGAATCCGTCATCCGCCAGACGTCGCGCGAGTTCCACGCTGCTGCGCTCGCGATACTTCACGAGATCGAGCGCGCGTTGCCTCGCGTGGTCGATCTCGATCTCGTTGATGCGGTCAACAACCTCCGGGAGGTCGATCTCGTCGCCGACGGAGAGCTCAAGCGACCGGACGACGCTTCGTGGGATGTGCCGCCACTGCTCCCCGTCCACGATGACCGTGCAGCGCTTGTCTCCGCGGCGCCGGGTGCGTATGTCCGTGACTCGTGCCAGCGTCAGTCATCTTCTCCGTCGGTCGCAGCGTCTGCGGCATCGACAGGCGGTGCGGAGACGAGACCGAGTTCGGTGCGGATGGCGGTCTCGATCGCGTCGCGGATGTCAGTGTGTTCCTTGAGGTAGTCCTTGGCCGCTTCCCGGCCCTGGCCGAGACGTTCATCCCCGTACGAGAACCAGGCGCCGGACTTCTGCACAATCCCCTCTTCGACGCCGAGGTCCAGAAGGCTTCCCTCCTTGCTGATGCCATAGCCGTACATGATGTCGAACTCCGCACGCTGGAACGGCGGAGCGACCTTGTTCTTGACGACCTTGGCGCGGACGCGGTTACCGATGATGTCGGTCCCCTGCTTGATGGAATCGATGCGACGGACGTCGATACGAACGGACGCATAGAACTTGAGCGCCCGACCGCCGGAGGTGGTCTCCGGGTTGCCGAACATCACGCCGACCTTCTCACGGAGCTGGTTGATGAAGATGCATGTCGTGCTGGACTTGCTGAGCGAGCCGGCGAGCTTGCGCATCGCCTGGCTCATGAGCCGCGCCTGGAGGCCGACCGTGACGTCACCCATCTCGCCTTCCAGCTCAGCGCGTGGCACCAGCGCCGCCACGGAGTCGACGACGATGACGTCTATGGCTCCAGAGCGCACGAGCATGTCCGTGATCTCGAGCGCCTGCTCGCCGGTGTCCGGCTGAGAGATCAGGATCTCCTCGATGTCGACGCCGAGGCGGGCCGCGTATGCGGGATCGAGAGCGTGCTCGGCGTCTATGAACGCCGCGACGCCACCCAGGCGCTGGGCCTCGGCGATGATCTGGAGGGCCAGCGTGGTCTTGCCCGAGGACTCGGGACCGAAGATCTCGACGATGCGGCCCCTCGGGACGCCGCCGATGCCGAGCGCCGCGTCGAGGGCGAGCGCCCCGGTCGGGATCGCGGGGATCGACGTGAGCGAGTCATGCGCTCCCAGGCGCATGAGCGAGCCCTTGCCGAACTTGCGCTCGATCTGCTCGCGCGTCAGATCGAGGACCTTCGCCTTCTCTTTCTCCATCTGCTTCTCGCTCCTTCTGACCTGTCGGCGACCCCTGAAAGGCTGATTCGACGCTACACGAACACGTGTTCGGTGTCAATCACCCGCCGAGCGTCCCGGAGGCGATCGCCTCATAGACCGGGCCGCGCGGCGTAAGCGTGCTCGAGTAGAGCGTAACCGTGCGCACTGACACGGTGCGGGCAGCCGCATCCGCGCGCTCGATCGACTCGTTGGCGGCGTCGAGAGCGCCACGGGACAGCGATCGCCGGCGCCGGGCGCGGACCAGCGTCACGTGCGGGACGTACGGGCGGCCCTCAGCGGGGATGCCCCGTCGCAGCAGTTCGTCCTCGAGCGCGGAGGCGAGCGCCGAGAAGCGCGGCAGGTCTTCTTCGCGAAACGTCGCCCACAGCATGGTCGCCGAGCGGGCGGAAGGCCGGGGGACGATGCCCGAAACACGCGCGTCGAACGCGTTCGTCCTTGGGCAAAGCGACGCGAGCGCTTCTATGACCGCGGCCTGTGCGGTGTCGTCCAGCGGGCCGAGGAAGCGAAGCGTGACGTGCAGATTGGCCGGGTCGACCCACCGCTCGCCCTCCCAGGCAGCGGCTGCACGCGAGAGCTCACGGCGGGCGCGCACCAGCAGATCGCGTCCGGCGGACGGCAGGTCGATCGCCACGAACCCGCGGGCGATCACCGAACTCGGCCGCCGATACCGCGTCGGAGCAGGTCGAGCGCGGTCACGACGGCTCGGGTGCGAACGCCGTCGCGATCGCCGAAGAGGTGGCGCAGCGTGGCCGAGGACCCCTCCGCATCCGCCACGGCGAACCACACCGTCCCTACCGGCTTGGAGGCGGACCCTCCGTCGGGTCCGGCGATGCCGGTCACCGCGACGGCCACATCAGCGCCCAGGCTCACGCGTGCCCCCTCGGCCATCGCCGTTGCCGTCTCGGCGCTGACCGCGCCGTGCGTCTGCAAAGTCTCGCGCGGCACTCCGAGCACCCCGGCCTTCACGTCGTCCGCGTAGGACACGATGCCGCCGCGAAACACGTCGGAGGCACCCGGCACCGCGGTGAGCGCGCCTCCGAGCAGGCCTCCCGTGCACGACTCGGCGACGGCGATCGAGCATCGCGACTCGCGCGCGAGGGCGATCACCGTCTCGGCGAGCGTCGATCCGTCGGTGCTGTAGCAGTCCTCGGCGAGCGCGTTCGCGATCTCACCGGCGGCGCGGTCGAGGACCTCCTCTCCCGCACCGTCGTCGAAGAGGACGGCGTCGACGAGCGCGGGGCTGGCGAGGACCGTGAAGCCGATGCCGGTATACGCGTCCAGCAGCCGCTGCGCGGTGACCTGCACGTCGGACTCGGAGATGCCGACGCACCGAACAAAGCGCGGAGCGGCACCCGCGCGGACCGCGCCGAGGAACTCCGCGAGCATGGGGCGCATCTCATGCGGTGGACCCGGTAGCAAGACGACGTGTCCCCAAGGACCCGACACCACCTGCCCGGGAGCCGTACCGCTCGTGGGGTCGAGGACACGCGCCCCGTGCAGCACGTCGGCCTGGCGGATCACCTGCGCGGCGGCCTCGGGGTCGCGATGACGTCTCGCGACCGCCTTGAGTCGCTCCGCGAGCCGGGCATCGGGCACGAGCGGGAGGCCGAGGGCGCGCGAGACCGCCTCGCGTGTCACGTCGTCGTGCGTAGGGCCGAGACCACCGGTGACGATCACGAGGTCGTGCGTCTCGACGAGGCGTCGGACGGTCTCGGCGATCGCGGCCTCGTCGTCGGGACGCGCGACGATCTCATCGGGAGTGAAGCCCGCCGCGAGCAGCGCGGCGGTCACCTCGGTGGAGTTGGTGTCTAACCGGACACCGGTGACCAGTTCGGAGCCGATGACAAGCACCGCCGCCGTGCGCACGGTCTCACCGCCTCGTCCAGGGTCCGGTCAGGATGTCCCGGGCGTGATAGAAGTAGTCCGCCATCGAGAGCACCGTGGCGACGATGGCCGCCGCCATGACGATCCATGCCCCCCACTGCACCACTGAGGCCGCTGCAGAGCCGAGCACGTCGGTCACCACCGGGCTGTCCTTCACGATGAACGCGACGATGGCCACGATCTGGAGGATCGTCTTGATCTTGCCGTACCACGACGCGGCGATGACCTTGCCTTCGGCGATGGCCACCATCCTGAGGCCGGACACGATGAGCTCGCGCGAGATGATGACAAGCGCGATCCAGGACGGCAGGCTGCCGAGGTCGACCAGCGCGACGAGCGCGGCGGTCACCAGCAGCTTGTCAGCGAGCGGGTCGATGAACTTGCCGAACGTGGTGACCTGGTTCCGCGAGCGCGCGAGGTACCCGTCGACGGCGTCCGTGGCGGCGACGCCTGCGAAGATGAGCGCGGCCAGCCAGGGCTTCGCTGCGCTCCACCACGCCGGGTTCGGGACGAAGTGCGGCCACTCGCCGAGCAGTACCACAAGGAACACGGGGATGAACATCACCCGCATCAGCGTCACCCTGTTGGCCCAGTTCACCTGGCTCATCTACAGCACCTCCCCGACGAGGTCGTATCCGATCGAGTCCGTGATGCGCACCTTCGTGAGCGTACCAGCCTCAGGCGCGTCGGCGAAGAGCACCACTCCGTCGATGTCGGGCGCCTGTCCGCAGGTGCGGCCGGTCGTCTCGCCGTCCTCGTCCACGCCGTCGATGAGAACCATGAGCTCCTTGCCGATCTTCTCGGCGGCGCGAGCGTGCCCCACAGCGTCCGCAACGTCGCGGACGCGCTGGAACCGCTCGACCTTGTCGTCCTCGGCCACCTGGTCGGCCATCTCTGCGGCCGGTGTGCCCTCCTCGGCCGAGTACATGAAGACGCCGAGGTGGTCGAACGCGGCCTCTCGGACGAAGGCGAGGAGCTCAGCGACATCGGCCTCCGTCTCGCCGGGGAAACCGACGATGACGGTGCTGCGCAACGACACGTCGGGCATGGCGGCGCGGATACGGCCGATGAGGTCGAGGAACGCCTCGGCGTCACCGCCGCGCCGCATCGCGCGCAGCACGCCGGCGGATGCGTGCTGCAGCGGCATGTCGAGGTAGTGGCACACCGCGGGAAGGTTCGCCATCACCTGGAGCAGGCGATCGCTCACCCCGTCCGGCTGCGCGTACATCAGACGGACGCGGTCCGCTCCTTCGAGGTCCGCCACGGCTTCGAGCACGTCGGGAAGCTCGAGGCCGTCGTCGCGGTCGCGTCCGTACGCGGTGACGTCCTGGCCGATGAGCACGAGCTCGCGCGCGCCGCCGGCGATCAACAGCCGGGCCTCAGCGAGCACGGCGTCCACCGGACGGCTGCGGTACGGACCACGGATGGCCGGGATGGTGCAGTACGCGCACCGGCGATGGCATCCGTCTGAGAGCTGCAGGTACGCGTAGGGGCTCTGTGCCGTGCGCTCCGGGGCCCCGGCTGCGGGACGGAGCGGCGTGCCGAGCAACGCGCTGACGACCTCGACCACCGAGGCCTCCTCGGCCACGGGGACGAAGGCATCCGCCTCCGTCAGCGCGGCGGCGAGCTCGTCACCGTAGCGCGACGGCATGCATCCGGTGACGATGAGTCGGCGGCCGCGCTTCCGCGAGCGCTCGTCAGCGGCGAGCTCGAGGACGGCGGCTATGGACTCCTCGGTAGCCGCCTCGATGAACGCGCAGGTGTTCACGATGACGACGTCGGCCCCGGACGGGTCGTCGGTGAGCCGCGCTCCCGCCGCGCCGAGCGACGCGCGCATGCGGTCCGAGTCGACCTCGTTCTTGGGACAGCCGAGGGTGACGATGTGTATCGACGGTGAGGCGCTCACGGTCACCGGTAGTTCGTGAACTGCAGCGGGATGCCGTAGTCACGGTCCTTCAGGAATGCGATGACTTCCTGCAGGGTGTCCCGGCTCGGTGAGGAGACGCGCAGCTTGTCGCCCTCGATCTGCACCTTCACCTTGAACTTCTCGTCACGGATGTCCTTGTTGATCGTGCGGGCGAGATCGGTCTGGATCCCGTTGACGATCGTGGCGTCGACACGTACGTTCCCGCCGGCCGCCGGCTCGATCTTGCCCCAGCGCAGCGCCTTGAGATCGACGCCTCTGCGCACGAGCTTGCTGTTGAGCACGTCCTTCACCTGTCCGACGACGAAGTCGCTCGGTGCCGAGACGGTCACGCTCGGCACGTGCTTGTCGAGCGAGATGCGCGCGCCGGTGTCCTTGAGGTCGTAGCGCTGCGATACCTCCTTGGAGGCCTGCTGCACGGCGTTGTCCACCTCTTGAAGATCGGTATGGGACACGACGTCGAAACTCTGGTCCTTGGCCATGGTGCTCCTCTCAGATGTCGCGAACCGCCCGCGCAGGCGTCGTTCAGTCGCCGACGCTGAGCTCGACGGTCGACGTCCCCTGCCCCAGCGGGATAGGGACGTTCTCGCCGTCGCGCGTGATGGTCACCGACTGCGGTCGGCCGATGAAGACGGTCGCCGCGTCGTTCACGGTGTAGCTGCGCGTCTCCCCGCCGGGGAGCGTGCCGATGTACGCCTCGAGCCCGTCGACGGTGATCTCCAGCCAGGAGGCCGAGCCCTCGGCCACCGTCACGACGAGCTCGAAGGGCTCGCCCTCGACGGGGCCGGCGGAGTTGCCCGTCTCCTCATCCGAGGAGACCGTGCTGGTCGCCGGCACGGTCGGCGTCGTGACGCCGGGCGTGGGCGTGCCGGTGGTCTCGGGCGTGCCGGTGGTCTCGGGCGGCACCGGCGGCGGCGTCTCGTCCTCTCCGCCGAGCGCCGAGATGCCCCAGAGCGCAAGCGCCACGAGCAGGACCGCGGCGAGCGCGATGAGCCATGTCTTGAAAGGCACCGCGTGCAGCGCGTCACGGTGCTCCACGACCGCCTCGTGCGGTACAGTGATCCGGTCCACGGCGTCGGTCACTTCGGCATCGTGCTTGTACTGCTCGATGAGCGGGCCCTCGTCCATGCCGAGGAAGCGAGCGTACGCCTGGATGTAGCCTTTCACGTACACGGGACTCGGTAGCTCGGCGTAGCGATCGTGTTCGATGGCGTCGAGCATGCGACCCATCACCTTGGTGGCAGCCTCGACCTCGGCGAGGGTCTTGCCCTGCCGACGCCGTTCAGCGGCCAGCTTCTCGCCGACCGAGTCCATGCCACCTACCTCTCTTCGGGTCGCTCGCCGCTACGTCTCGCTCTCGCGGTCCTGGCGTTCGAATACCTTGATCGACTCCAGTTCTTCTACATCTACCAGGACATCGCGTGGCTTGGAACCATCAGGAGGTCCGACGATGCCCTTTGATTCCAGCATATCCATGATCCGCCCGGCTCTCGCGTAGCCGACTTTCAGACGGCGCTGCAGCAACGAGGTGGAGCCCATCCCGGCCGTGACGACGATGTCCGCGGCCTCCCAGATGAGCGGGTCGTCGTCCTCGTCCTCTCCGCCCCCGGTGCCCGTCTGGGTGACCTTGAGCTGCAGGATCTCCTCGTGGTAGTCAGGCTCTGCCTGCTCACGGAGGTGATCGACGACCGACGAGATCTCAGTCTCCGACACGTAGGCGCCCTGGATCCGGCGCGGCTTGGGCCATGCGGGCGTGGAGAAGAGCATGTCTCCGAGGCCCACGAGCTTCTCGGCGCCCGGCTGGTCGAGTATGACCCGGCTGTCGATGCTGCTGCCGACCGCGAACGCGATGCGGTTGGTGATGTTGGTCTTGATGAGGCCGGTGATGATGTCGGTGGATGGACGCTGCGTGGCGACGATGAGGTGGATGCCGGCGGCGCGCGCCAGCTGCGCGATGCGGCAGATGGAGTCCTCCACCTCGCGTGCGGCGACCATCATGAGGTCCGCGAGCTCGTCGATCACGATGACGAGATACGGTAGCGCCTCGGCGCCTTCCGGCGCCTTCCCGGAGTGAACGAGCGCATTGAACTGGGCGATGTTGCGGGCGCCCGCCTTCTGCAGCTTCTTGAGGCGCGCTTCCATCTCCTGTACCGCCCAGTGGAGCGCGCTCGCTGCTTCCTTGGACTCGGTGACGACCGGGACGTAGAGGTGCGGCACGCCGTTGTACAGGTTGAGCTCGATCCGCTTGGGGTCGATGAGGATCAGGCGCACCTCCGCCGGCGTGGAGCGCATGAGGATGCTCGTGATGAGGCTGTTGATGCACACGGACTTGCCGGTGCCGGTCGACCCCGCGATGAGCAGGTGGGGCATGGCGGCCAGGTCGGCGACGACGTTCTCGCCGCTGACGTCCTTGCCGATGGCGAGCAGGAGCGGGTTGGGGTCGTTGAGCGTGGCGCCGGTGAGCACGTCGCCGAGCGTGACCGTGGAGCGACCGGCGTTAGGCACCTCGATCCCCACATAGCTCTTGCCGGGGATGGGGGCGAGGATCCGGATGGTCGGCGCGGCGAGGGCAAGCGCGAGGTCGTCGGAGAGCGCGGTCACCCGGTTGACCTTGATGCCCTTGGCGAGCTCGACCTCGAACATGGTGACCGTCGGACCCGAGACCCAGTCGACGACCCGCGCGGCGATGTCGAAGGTGGCGAGCGTCTGCTCGATCAGCCCCGCGGTGTGCTTGAGCTCGCGCTCCGTGGCCTTGTGGCTCGCGCTCGTCTGCGGGCTCCGCGTGAGCATCGAGATGCTCGGCAGCTCGTAGCCCTCGAGGGCACGTGGCGGCACCGGCGCGTGCGCGGGCGCCGTCGGACGAGCCGCTTCGGGATCGGTGCCCCGGCGACGCTTCGCGGCCGCGGGCGCACGCTCGGGTTCGCGCTCGGGCTCGAGGTCCTTGAGCGGCATCGTGCGCGTCGGCCGGCGGCGCTCGATGTCCGTCGAGAAGTCCTCCTCGGCCGCCTCGCTCCGCACGAGCCCTCGGGCCCAGTCGACGACATCGGCGATGGACATGCCGGCGAAGACGAGGCCGATGAGTACGACCGCCACGAGGACGACGTATGAGATCGCCGCGCCCAGCAGCGAGCGCAGCGCCCACGCTACCCCGCCTCCGATGTAGCCGCCGTGCGACGAGAGGATGTCGCGCTCCCACTGCAGCGCTTCGGGCGCCGACACCGCGACCATCGATATCCCGCCGAGGAGGATGAGGGCGAGGCCGATGGCGACCCGGGTCTCATCGACGCGGACGGCGCGCACGAAGAAGCTCACGCCCCAGAGCAGCACGGCGACGGGGATCGCGTACGCCCCGATGCCGAAGCCGAGGCGGAACAGGTCGCGCAGGGCGGCGGGCACGACGCCGGAGGACCGTGTGAAGACGGCGATGGCGAGCGCCACCGCGATCGCCGAGATGAGGATGCCCCAGACCTCGTGCCGGCTTTCGGCATCGAGAACCGGAGCGACCTCGTTTTGACGCTTGGACGCGGTCTTGGCGCCGCTCGTCTTGCTCGAGCTCTTGGAGCGCGTGCTGCGTTTCTGGGCCATGTCTGTGCTCCCGCAGGTCTTAGAACGCGTACTGCCACACCAGGACAGCGCTGCCGGCTATCGCGCAGTAGCCCGCGAACGCGAGCAGGGTGTGCTTCTTGAGCCAGCTCAACAGTCCCGCTATCACAGCGTACCCGCTCACGGCCGAGGCGACAAAGCCCGCGACGCACACGAGCAGGGGCGGCATGCCCTCCCCTGCCGTCGTGACGAGGTCGAGCGCCGTCTTGCCTCCGGCGAGCAGGATGATGGGGATAGAGAGCAGGAACGAGAAGCGCGCCGCCTGCTCTCGGTCCAGACCGAGCCCGAGCCCCGCGGCCATGGTGGCGCCGGAGCGCGATATGCCCGGCGCTATGGCCATGCCCTGTGCGACGCCCACCAGGAGCGCTCCGGGAAGGCTCAACCGGGAGGCGTCGTGCGTGGACTTCCGTGACAGGCGGTCCGCCAACGTAAGGAACGCGGCCGTGACGAGCAAGAACCAGCCGACCCACACGACGCTTTCGAAGAGGCGCTCGAACAGGTCGTCGAAGGCCAGACCGATGATGCCGGTGGGTATGGTACCGGCCACGATGAGCCACGCGAGGCGCTTGTCGTGCACGCGCTCGGGATCGGACGAGAACGCCGCGAGCACCAGCTTGACGATGTCGCGCCGGAAGTACGCGACGACGGCGACGAGCGTGCCGAGGTGCAGGAGCACATCGAAGCCGAGGGAGAAGTCCTCCCAGCCGAACAGCGCCGGGACGATGACGAGGTGTCCCGAAGACGACACCGGAAGGAACTCGGCCGCCCCCTGGACGAGGCCGAGCACGATCGCCTGGAGCAGCTCCACGTCATACCTCCATGACCACGGGGATGATCATCGGGCGGCGGCGCGTCCGCTCCCAGATGAACTGGCCGAGCGAGTCGCGGAGCGCCTGTTTGACCACCGCCTGGTCCGTGACGCCCTCCTTTGCGGTGCGCTTCAACACCTTCGAGACGCGCTCGCGCGCCTCGTCGAGCATGGCGTCCGTATCGCTGCCGAGCACGAGACCACGCGTGACGAGCTCGGCATCCCCCGCGATCTGCCCGTCGCGTGCGTCGATCGCCACGATGACGAGGGCGATGCCGTCTGAGGCGAGCACCTGGCGGTCGCGAAGCACGAACTGGCCGAGGTCGCCGACGGAGAGACCGTCCACGTACGTGACGCCGGAGTCAACGCGCTCGGCCACCTCGGCGCCGGACTCGGTGATCTCCAGACAGAGCCCGTTCTCCATGATGAAGACGTTCTCGGCCGGCACGCCGACCGCCTGCGCGAGCTTGGCGTGCGCATGGAGGTGGCGGGTCTCGCCGTGGATCGGCACGAAGTACCGCGGCTGTACGATGTTCAGCATGAGCTTGAGCTCCTCAGCGGCTGCGTGCCCCGAGACGTGGACCCGCGCGGAGCCCTTGTGGACGACCTCAGCGCCCGCCTTGAACAGGCGGTTCATGACGCGGCTGACGGCCTTCTCGTTGCCAGGCACCGGTGTGGCCGAGATGACCACGGTGTCCCCTGCCTCGATCGAGACGGTGCGATGGTCGCCGTTGGCGATGCGCGCCAGGGCCGAGAGCGGTTCGCCCTGGCTGCCGGTCGACAGCACGACGACCTTCTCGGGCGGCAGGTCCTCCATCTGGTACGCGTCGAGGATGTCGTCGTCGTCGATGTGCAGGTAGCCGAGCTCGCGTGCGATGCGGGTGTTGTTTACCATCGACCGACCGGCCACGACGACCTTGCGGCCCGCCGCGACGGCGGCGTCGCACACCTGTTGCACGCGATGGATGTGCGACGAGAACGACGCGACGATGATGCGCTGCTCCGCGCGGTCGAAGATGTCGCGCAGCGTGGCTCCGACGATCGCCTCCGAGGAGGTGTGGCCGGGCGTCTCGGCGTTGGTCGAGTCCGACATCAGGAGCGTGACGCCCTGTCGGGCGGCTTTGGCGAGCGCGGCGTAGTCGGTGAGACGCCCGTCGATCGGCGTCTGGTCGAGCTTGAAGTCGCCGGTGTGCAGGACGGTGGCGACCGGCGTGCGGATGTAGAGGGCGACGCCATCGGGGATCGAGTGGTTCACGGGTATGAAGTCGAACCCGAACGACCCGAGGTTGACGTGTCCGCCGGGCGCCACCTCGCGGAGCTTCGTCTTCTTGAGCTTGTGCTCCTCGAGCTTGCCCCGGATGATGCCGAGCGTGAGGCGGGTGCCGAGCACGGGTACCGTCCCGCCGAGGTCCTTGAGGAGGTACGGCAGCGCGCCGGTGTGATCCTCGTGCCCATGGGTGATGACGATTCCCTTGAGCTTGTCGCGACGCTTCAGGATGTAGCTGTAGTCCGGCAGGATGAGGTCGACGCCGGGGTGGTCGTCATCGGGGAACATGATACCCGCATCGACGACGACCATGTCGTTGCCGTGCTCGAGCACGGTCATGTTCTTGCCGATCTCGTCAAGCCCGCCGAGCGGGATGACGCGAAGGCGGTTCTTCTGTGGTGTCATAGGCGGTCTGTCAACGGCTCCTTCGGTCGATGGGTCGGTACGCCGCTGTCAGGTCAGCAGACCGATGCGCCGCATCACGCGTTCGAGCTCCGCGGTCTGCTCGTCCGTCGCTGGGACGAGGGGCAGTCGCGGATCTCCAACGGGGAAACCGGCAAGGTCCAGTGCCCGCTTCACCATGATGGGATTGCTCGTCATGAAGAGGGCCTTGAACAGCGGCATGAGCTCGAGGTGGATCTTGAGCGCGCGGGTGTGGTCTCCCCCGCCCTGCGCGGCGAGCATGTCCGCGAGGAGCGGGCCGGCGACATGGGAGGCGACTGAGATGACGCCGGTGGCGCCGAGGCCCATCATCGGCAGCGTATCCTCATCATTGCCCGAGAGGACCTCGAAGCCGGGAGGGGCGCCGTCGATGATCGACGCGATCTGCGTCAGCCGGCCGCTCGCCTCCTTCACGGCGACGATGTTGTCCACGCCTGCGAGCCTGAGGGTCGTTTCGGCATCAAGGTTGGTGACCGTGCGTGAGGGGACGTTGTAGAGCACGAGCGGCACGTCCACGGCAGCGGCGATCGCCGAGAAGTGCCGATAGAGCCCTTCCTGCGGCGGCTTGTTGTAGTACGGGACGACAGCCATCACGCCGTCCACGCCGAGCTTCTCGACTCGGCGCGCGAAGTTCACCGAATCGGCGGTGCAGTTGTCGCCGATGTTGGCGATGACCGGCGCCGTGCCGCCGGCGACCTCGAGGATGGCCGAGAACAGCCTCACCTTGTCGTCGTAGTCGATCGTGGGCGACTCGCCGGTGGTGCCGCAGACGACGAGCCCGTCAGAGCCCGAGTCGAGCAGGCGCTGCGCGAGCTCCTGCGCGCGCGAGAGATCGAGCATCCCCTCGGCATCGAATGGAGAGACCATCGCGGTCAGCAAGCGTCCGAACCGTGGCTGTGTCATAGGTGCTCACCCCTTGAGTGCAGCGGCGTGCGTCGCCTGCGTGCGAGTCTCGTACCGCAGTATTGTGCCATAAACCGGCAGATGAGCGGGTCAAGGGGTTGCCGTACCGAATACCGCGGACGCGCCTGGAGGGGCTAGCGCAGGACACCCGCGACCGCGGACCGGACGGACGCCGCGAGCGCGCCCTGCCCACCGAGGTACTTCACGGCGCCGATGGCGCCACGGTTGCCCGCGAGGCACGCCTTTGCGCTGCCATCGAGGCGGTCGCCGGGGGTGAGCAGCAACACCGAGCCGTCGATGCCTTGCAGCACGCCGCCCGAGAGCGCATCCGGGAAGTTCTCGCCGGTGGCCAGCGCGACGCCGTCCCAGTCGAGTCCGGCGCTCTCCACGCCCCACGACGCCACCACGGCGGCTGTCGCGTAGCGGTTGCCGCCGGCGAGCCGCGTGACGTTCTGAGCGCCGTATGCGAGCGAGAGCGCGGTCTCGATGCTGCGCGGCACCGCACCGGTGCCACCGAGGACGATCACCGTGCGCGCATCGAGCGCATCGAGCGAGCGCTTCAGGCCGATCATGCCGTCGGGGCCGAGGAGCAGGAGCGGCATGCCCTTGGCCGCGGCTACCGGCGAGGCGGCAAGCGCGTCGGCGAAGTTGGTCCCGGTCGCGACGAAGACCGCACCGTCGTAGTCGCTGGCCGGCAGGCCCGCGGTAGCGCGCGCGATCGCGGCGGCGGTCTGGTACCGGTTGCTTCCCGCGATGCGCTCCACCGAGCCGATCTCGGCCTGTAGCGTCTTCTCCACTCGGGCGCCGACGACGCTCGTCCCGCCGAGGATGATCGCGCGGTCGGGGTCGAGGCGCCGGACCTCGGCGAGCACGACCGCGGGAAGCGCGTTCTTCTCGGTCAGGAGGATCGGTCCTCCGGCGGCATACGCGAGCGACGCGCCGCCGAGCGCGTCCGGCCAGTCGTTGCCGGTGGCGATGACGACGACGTCGGCCCCGTCAGGGTACGCGGCCCGCGCGACCGCGACGCTCGTGGCGTAGCGGTTCCCGCCTTCGACGGCCGTCTGCACGACCGGCGCGCCGCGGTCGGCGACGGGATCGGGCGCGACAACGGGCGGCGTGGCGGGCGCGGCGAGGACCCAGGTGCCCGGCCGGCCCGAGGAGGTGCACTTCCACGTGCCCGACTCGGCGACGGGCGCCGCCAGCTCGACCGTGGCTCCCGCTGTGGCGGCGGGCAGCGTGGGGTCGCTCAGACCGTCGAGGACGTTGTCGGCGGCCGCGAGCGTGCTTCCGTCGGGGATGGTCACCGGGCGCTTCTGCGTGGGCGCTGCGCCATTGGTGATCGTGTTGCCGATAAACGCCGAGCTCATCCAACGACCCACGGAGTAGAGGCCGTCGAGCGTGCCGGGAGCCGAGGTCCCGTTGCCGGTGATCGTGTTGCGGATGAAGGCGAGGCGCTCGACTTGCTCGAGCACGAGAACGCCTTCCTCGGCTGCGCCGGTCACGGTGTTGCCCTCGAAGACGATATCGGTGGCCTCGGTGGTGAACAGGACGCCTGCCTCGGCAGAACCGGTGAACGTGTTGTTGCGGACGATCACGTTGCTCGTCTTGACGGGCACGGCCTTGGGGCTGTCGATCACGTTCTCCTCGAAGACCGAGTCCTCGGATTCGATGTTGAGCGGCGTGCCGATCCAGCCGGTGACGCTGTTGCGCGCGATCGTGTTGCTATGCGAAGGGTTCTCCGCGGTGATCCCCCACCGCACGGAGTTCGGGCCGCCGACGAGCACGTTGTCGACGATGGTGGCGTTGTAGCTGAACGTGGAGTCGCGGCCCTGGACCATGATGCCCCACTGAGCGTTCTCGATGACGTTGCCCTGCACGAGGTCATCGTGCGAACGCTCGATGTTGATGCCGGCGTACGCTCCGACCGAGGTGTTGTTCACGATCGTGTTGTGGTGGGCCTTGCCGGGGCCGCCGACCTGCTCGTAGCTCACCCACGACTCGTACTGCGTGTTAGTGGCGTAGTTGCCCGCGCAGTAGTTGTACGCGCTCGAGTGGATCTCGACGTCGTTCTCGTTGTTGTCGAAGCGGCTGTCCGTGACGCTCACGCGGTCGGAGCCGTCGTAGACCGAGATCGCGGACTTCTCGCAGTTGCGGATGTCCACGCGGGTGACCGATGAGTCCGTGGTCGAGGAGAACTGGATACCGTGCGGGTAGCCCGAGGTCTGGCCCTCGAGGTTGCCGTCGATCGCCAGGTCACGGACGGTCACGTTCTGGGTGTCGTCGATCGCGAGCAGGGTCCGATTGGCGCCGTCACGGAGCGTGAGGAGCGATTCGGTGCCGACGCCGGCGATCTCGAGCGGCTTGGTCACGCGGATCTGGCCGAGAAGGTACGTGCCGGCCGGGATCTGCAGCGTGCCGCCCGCGGGAGCCGCGTCGATGGCCCGCTGGAACGCGGCGGTGTCATCGGTGACGCCGTCCCCGGCCGCGCCGTAGTCGGTCACGGAGACGGTGCTGGTGGTACCGGAGGCGGTCACCGGCACGCTGGTGAACGTGAAGATGACGGCGAGCGCCGTCATGATGATCAACGCATTCCGACCGAAGCCCCTGATATCCGCCACTGTGCTCTTCACGACGACCTGCCCCTTGATGCACATCGGCCCGAGGCTCCCTACGGCCAGGGTCCTCGGGCTTACGTGAAGCGTGCTCTCGGGGTCCCGGCAGTCCGGCTGTCATGGGAAGGAGGTCCTTCCGTTAGACCCGTGACTTTGCGACACCCGTCTTTCGACGGGTTGTGCCTTTATCAGGAGGTTCGTGCCGATATGCGGTTCTCAATCCCCTACACCGTGTGTATCGGCAGGTCAGGCCGGATACGTGAGTGCGAATGAGTCACAGTTCACATTCCGCCGACGAACGGTCGGGCGCGGACAGCCCGGTCTCCCCGGATCACACGCTCGAGGGGGTGGCGCGGGGTCAGGCGCGGGCGCGCAGGGCGCGGATGAGCATCGCCGGCAGCCCGCTCGCCACGGCGATGGCCTCGCTCGTGTCGGCGTGGTCCCGGACGAAGATGCGGCCGAGGCGTAATGGATCAGAGCTGCCGTCATTCAACACTGGCTCGGTGGTGACCGCGAACGGGATGCCGGACTCGCGCACGATCGAGACGGTCTCTTCTGAGAAGACCCCGTTGGGGTACGCGAAGACGCGCGGTCGTACACCGAGCATCGTCCGGAGGTCCTCGGCGGAACCCGCGATCTCCTCGCGTGCCCGTTGCGAGTCGCAGCGCGTGAGAACGGGGTGCGTCCGCGTGTGCGGTTGGACGTCGGCCACCGCCGCGAGGTCGCGGAGCTGGCCGGCGGAGAGCGCGTCGCCGGCTTCGTGCTCGCGAAGCGGGTCGAAGCCGGCGGCACGCAGGCGGTCGAGGCGCTCGTCATCCGGAAGCGACTGCAGCTCGGCAACCTCGGCACGAGACAGCGGCGACCACCAGAAACGGCGTCGCGTTCCAACGACGCCGGTGACGACGAACACGGTGGGGCGGACGCCGTAGGCGGCGAACAACGGGAGCAGCGCGGCGTTCGAGGCGCGACCGTCGTCGAACGTCAGGACGAGCGGGCGGCTCGGCAGGGAGGTGAGCGCACCCCCTTCGAGCGCGTCGAGCGCCTCGTCCAGGCTGACGATGTGGTAGCGGCGCGACAGGGCGCGCAGCGTGCGTTCGAAGCGTTCCGGCGTCTGCTGGTGGAACAGGAGGATCGTGAGCCGTCGGCGTTGGAGCGTATGACGGATAATCAGCGGCAGCCCCGTGGCCCTGAGCAGGGCGAACGCGATACGCCTCGGGCGTCCCTCGAGCGGAGACCATCTCATCGCGCGCTCACCGCCCGCTCTCTCGAGGCGATGAGACTCCTGAAGAGGTCCGCGTGGTTCTCGGCCACCCGGTCGATGTCGTAACGCTCCTCGAAGAGCGCGCGCGCGGCGGGTCGCATCGCGGCGAGGCGAGGCGCGAGCGCGGGATCGAGCAGCGTCGAGCGCAGGGCCGCCGCATCGGATGCGAGCAGCGCATCGCTCCCGTGGGTGAGCACCTCGCCCACACCCGCGGGTCGCGTGGTGATGATCGGCAGACCGGCGGCGAGCGCCTGGATCCACGAGAGCGGCGGCGCGATGGTGGAGTCGAGGCGCAGCACTGGTGAGAACAAAGCCGAATAGCGCGGGAGTCGTGCAGAGAAGCCCGCATCGCCGCGCACCACATGGACGCGCTCGGTCGCGTGGACCGCGTACTCAGCTCGATACGACTGCGGCTTCAAGCAGAACGTGAACTCGATGTCGGAGCGCGCCTTGACGACGTCACGGGCGATCGCGACGGCCGCGAGGAAGTCGTCGTGACCGATCTGTCGGATGAAGCCCGTCCAGAGCAGATGCAGCGCTGGCGGAACCGTGCGCGCGGCGTGGGCCGGGGGGCCCTCGGCGCCCCAAGGCGCCACGACGAGCCGGGGGCATGCGCACCCCGCCGCGCGGAGCGCCGCTGTGGCGGTCTCGGTTCCGGCGAAGACAGCGTCCGCGGCGGTCAGGACCCGTGCGCGGACGCGATCGCCCACAGGCCCGGACGGCACGAACTGCGGCAGGCCCGCCACGAGCGCGCCCGTGCGGGCCACCGTCCTTCGGAGCACCGGAACGAGCGTTGAGAGGTCCATCCAGTAGAAGACGGTCGCGGGGCCGTTTCCCGAGAATCGGAGGATGTCTCCTCGGCGGGTCATCAGCGTCGACGCCAGCTCGAGCGTCTGCCGCCACGCAGGGTGCTGATGGTGATAGCCGAGGACTCGACCTTCGGTGTCGAGCGTGAAGGTGCCGAGCGAGTCGCGATGCGCGAAGCGAGGGATGACGAGCATGTCGTCGGGCAGGTCGTCCGGGGGCGTTTCGATGATGCTCACGATGCGCACGTTCAAGCCGAGGCGGCGCAGGCGGGGCGCCAGTTGCAGCAGGAACGTCTTGTCGGCGGCCGCGGGGCGGGGCGTGATGCCGGCGCCGATGAAGATGACCGTGGGTTTGGACCCTTGCACGTCGGACGCTTCTCCCCCCAGCCAGCACGATGCGGTCATCCAGCCGCGCTGGCGCTCGTTCTAGGCAGCACAGTATCATGTGTGGACGGCTCGAGGCTCGGATCCGGGGAGGAGGAGCCCATGCGACGACGGAGTCGGGTCGCGGCACTGCTGGTGGTGATCATCGTCCTGCTCGCCATAGCGATCGTCCTCCGTCCGCTGCGCACGACGGTCGTGACCGCATCGCGCGTCGTTCCCGTTCCCTACACGACGCTGCGGCAGCAGACGGACGAGCTGCCGGCGGGCTACGAAGTCGTCGTCCAGGAGGGCATGGACGGCCGGAAGACGGTGTTCACCTACTCCGAGGAGCGCACGATATTCGGCGTAGTCCTGTCGCGCGCCGAGATCGAGCCTGGCGATCGACAGGCCGAGCGGATCGACTCCGAGGCCCTGCCGCGGATCATCGAGGTCGGAACGGCTCGCAGATTCGTGTCGGAGCTGCGTTCCTCGGCCGAGGCGGGCGTGCAGATCGGGGTCATCGGACCCCAAGGGAGCCTGCTCGTCGAGGCGAGCGGCGTGGTGACGTACATGAAGGGGTCGACCGCACCGCCGACCGGCGACCCGTCGCACGAGTACACGTTCGTCCCGCTGCGCCCGGATGTGAACGTGGGGTCACTGCTCTTCCGCGTCGGCTCGCAGCACACCTACCTGTCCTACTCGGAGCTTGAACAGCGTGGGGGCAAGCGGGTCATCGAGGGATCGCCGGGAGAGCCGGTGATCGCGGTGGTCAACGACGCGCCGGGACTCTACGAGGACAACCAGGGCGCCTTCAACCTGCTGGTGACCGTGCCCTAGCGGGTCAGCAGCTGGCGGTAGACATCCGCGGTCTGCTCGGCGATGCGGTCCCAGTCGTAGTGGTCACGCACGCGCTCCTGTGCCGCGGCCCCGAGACGCGCGGCGTGTGCCGGGTCGTCGAGAACGGATGCCAGAGCATCGGCGAGCGCCGAGACGTCTCCTACAGGATACGTGAGACCGGCGGCCGGCTCGCCGAGCACCTCGATGTTGGCGTCGATGTCCGATGCGACACACGGCAGTCCGTGCGCCATGCCTTCGAGCAGGCTCAGCGGAAGTCCCTCGATTGCGGAGGGCAGGACGAACGCCGCAGCGTTGGAGAAGAGCTCCTGGGTGAGGTCCCACTCCAGCCATCCGGTGAACAACGCCGTGACTCCGCTCATGTCCCGCAGGCGCGCTCCGTACTCCCACGCGTGACTGCTGTGGCCGGCGATAACGACCGGCATCTCCGGGCGCACGCGCGCCATGGCCTCGAGCAGGTCCTCGACCCGTTTGTCCGGAACGAGCCTCCCCACGTAGAGCACATAATCCCCGCCCGTGAGGCCGAGCGAGGCGAGCAGGTCGCCGGGCGGTGTCGGCCGGATGGCGCGCGGAGCGTTGGGTATGTGGACCACGGTCCGGCCGTAGCGCGTCTCAAGACGACGCTGGAGATGACGGGAGACCGAGATGACGGCGTCGGCCTTCCGCACGCCGACGGACTCGCCATACCTCAGGAAGCGCTGCGCCCCTGTCCTCCACTTCCGTTGCTCGTAGTCCGGCCCGTGCATCGTGAAGACGACCGAGCGCGCGCCGAACAGGCGAGCGATGGGAATCGTGGCGGCGGGGCCGACCGAGTGGAAGTGGCAGATGTCGAACCCATCGTGCCCGGCTTCGTACGCCGTGTGCATCGAGTGGGTGATCGCCTCGAGCGATTTGCGTCTGACGGCGGCCCGCGGGACGACATGCACGCCGCTGAACTCGCGCGGCTCGGGGATGTAGGGTTCCCGGGCGAACACAGTGATATCGAACCCGAGGTCGACGAGACGGGGGTAGAGCTCCTCGCAGTGGTATTCGACGCCTCCGTGGACGTCGGGTATGCCCCTCGTGCCGATGACGGCTACACGTGCCTGCATGGACCGCTGGCCTCTCTGGCGCCCGTGCGATCGGACGCTCACGGTTCGTAGGTGATCGGTTCCCCCCTTGCGAGAGAGAGTTTGCTCTTTGCAATCCAGCGGATCGGTCGTACGGGGTGCTTCAGCATATCAAACCGCGCGGTTCCTATGAACGCACACGAACGCTGGCACGCATCGACCTGTCGCCGAACCCTCTCGGCCGTCTCGCTCGCCCATATCCTCTCGAAGGTGTCATCGCGTATGTTCCCCATGACCCACCGCTCAGCGGTGCCGTTGCACGGCGTGACGTCACCCCACGGGTCGATGAAGAACAGATCGCGGCCGGCGCAGCATCCCGACATCACGTTCGGGCGGCCTTCAAGGTGGTTGAGGATGTTCAGGTTGAAGTAGGCGCGCAGGTAGTCCTTGACCTTCATCCGGATGCCGTCACGCTTCGATGTGAGCATCGCTCGGATGAACGCCTTCTCGGCCTCGGTAGCCGTGACGACGTCGTCGACGGCGTTGTCCTCCTTGTGGAAGTACCACGAGTTGTGCATGACCGAGGTGCCGAACTCCACACCGAGCGCGACGCAGAGCTTGTAGAGCGCGAGCAGGTCGGCGGCGTTCTTGTCGCAGACGACCACCGAGAAGCCGATGTCGCGGGCTGGAGAGTCGATCAGTCCGAGCATCGTGCGGAGCGCGTGGTCGAAGCCGTTCTTGGTGCCGCGCAGCCGGTCGTTGAGCTCCGGAAGCCCTTCGAGACTGATCCTGAACATGGTGTCCGGGTAGGTGTGAGCGATCTCGAGTATCCGGTCGGTGAAGTAGCCGTTGGTGGAGACCTCCACCACGCGTGCCTTCTTGGACACGATGCCGATGATGTCGAGGATGTCGGCGCGCAGCATGGGCTCCCCGCCGGTGACGTTGATGCGGCCGAGCCCGCTCGGCAGCTTCTCGTAGTACTCGGCGGGCAGCTCCTCATCGGGCCGCGTGGGGTGCTGCCAGATGTCGCACATGTGGCACCGGGCATTGCAGCGGAATGTCGTGATGACGCAGGCGTTCATGCCGCTCCCCCCATCGCGTGTTCGTATGTCATGAGGAGGCGCTGCAGGTGCGCGTCGGGCGAGAAGTCACGCGCGACACGCACCCAGCCCGCCTGTCCCATGCGCTCGGCCGACCCCGGGTCGCGCACGAGACGGAGCATCGCATCCGCCAGCGCCTCCGGGTCGCCGGGCGCGACAAGCAGCCCCTCTACCCCGTCATCGACCAGTTCGGGCACTCCCCCGACCCCCGATGCCACAACGGGGACTCCCGCAGCCATGGCCTCAAGCACACCGAGCGGCGCGTTCTCGAGCGAGACGGACGGAAGCACCGCCAGGCGGGCCCGCCCGAGGAGCTCGCTAAGCGCCGAAGGGGCGAGATGGCCGGTGAACTGCGCCTCGGGATACCTCGCGCGTAGCGAGTCGGCGAGCGGCCCATCGCCCGCCACCACCGCGTCGATGCGCGCGGCGCGCGCCGCTGAGAGATACACGTCGACGCCCTTTTCGGGACTGAGCCTGCCGGCGAATAGAGCGAACGGCTCACTCGCGCCCTCACGTGGAGCGACGGATGCGGTCGCAGGCGGCACGACGTCGATGGGCGTGTCTGTCCATCCCGCGTCCCGCATGAGGTCGTGCAGGAAGCGGCTCGGGCTGATGAAGCGAGTCACCGATCGCTCGTACGCGCGCGTGAGCCGCTGGAACGACAGCTCCGCCGCGGCGATCGACGAGGCCGCGATGCTCCCTCGCGTACACCTGTTCCGGATCGCCGCGGTGCAGTCGTACGTACGGCACGCGCGGGGCTCGCAGATCTCGGTGCCGCTGCGCAGCATCACGTCGGCGGGACACACGAGGTGGTAGTCGTGCAGCGTGTGCACGACCGGGATGGAACGTCGCGCGGCCGCGAGCAGGATCGACGGGGAGAGTTGGCGGTGGACGCCGTGGACGTGCACGACGTCGGGCTGCGTGGCGTCGAGGAGGCATCCCATCGCAGCGGCCGCGGGGCGGTTCCTGAACATCCTCAGGATGGCGCGAATCGTGTCTGCTGTGCCGAGTCGTGTGCCGCTCCCGATCTCAAGGTAGGGAGCGAACCGGTCGTCCCAGGGAGAGGGCACGTTCGACGGATGACGCGTGGAGAAGTGGACGACCTCATGTCCGGCGTGCTCCAGGCCCCGCATCTCGTCGAACATGACGCGCTCGAGACCTCCGCGCTCGTAGAAGAACTTGCTGGCGATCAGGATGCGCACGCGGCGTCCTCCTCGGCGGGACTCATGGCCGACCGGTACCACCCGCTGACGCCGATGAGTGCGCCGAGCCACACCCACATCAACTCGGTTCGGAAGGCGTTCAGCGTGAGGTTGATCGCGAGCAGGGCCCCCGCGGACAACCAGACCGCGAAGATGGGCAGCGGGGCGGCGCGCAGTCGCCACAGACCCTCAAGGAGGACCGCGAGGATGAACGCGATCGCGATGACCGCTCCCAGAAGACCTGTCTCGGCGGCGATCTCAAGCACCCAGTTGTGCGGCTGATCGGCGGAGATGTCGGTCGCCATCCACGAGCCGATCCCGAGGTCCTCGGCATGCTCGGCGTACATGCCCGGTCCCCAGCCGAGAACGGGTCGCTCCCCCACCATGTGGACCGCGGTGACCCACATGCGCCCGTGCGCCTGGTACGAGCCCTCGCTCGGATCGGTCAGCTCTTCGATGCGCGACGCCACGCCGGGCAGCGTCGCGACCACTGAGACGGCGACGATGAGCGCGGCGAGCGCGAGGCGGGCGCGCGGGTGCGTGCTGCGTATGAGGAGCACGGCCGAGACGAGCACGGCGAGCACCCAACCGGCGCGGGAGTAGGTGAGCAGCAGGACGATGCCGCCAGCGACGAGGAGCGCGTAGGCGGGCAGCAGCGAGCGAGTCGGCGCATCAGTCAACGTTGTCGCGAGGGCGACCGTCAGGATGCCGAGCAGCATGGCGGCCGTGCCGACGGGACCGGTGTTGAGGATGCCGAGGCGCAGGATATCGACATCCATGCTGCCCGCGCTCTGCTCGAGCAGGGAGCGCTGCACGTAGTCGACCGAGAGGTCGGGCACCGTGACCACGGTGCGTGCGATGGGCTCAAGACCCAGTCCGTACGCGATGAGCGAAGCGAGGATGACGAGGGTCATGACGACCGCCCAGGGCCTCAGCCAACGAGCCAGCTCTGTGGGCGTCGACCCCGCGACGACAGACGCGACCAGGTACGCGACGATGCACAGATAGAGCGTCTGCGTCGCCTCGATGAACGGCCTGACGCCGCCCCCGGAAGCGGCGGCTGTGATGTAGAACCAGCCCGCGATGGCAGCGAGGCCGAACATGACCCATGAGGGAGGGCGACGCAGGCGCTTCTCGGTGCCCGTTCCCACCCGCCAGGCGAGTGCCATGGCCGCCCCCAGCCACAGCACCTCGAGGATGCGGATATCGGCGAGCCCCTCGAGCCTCAGGACCGCCAGGTCGTAGAAGGGCGTCGCGAGGGCAAGAGCCAGCACCGCGCCGCGCGGACGGGCGACGACAGCGGCCACGAGCGCGACGACGGCGCCCACAGCGATGAGGGGGATGAACGCGCGGACCGCGAGCGCACCGGCAAGAGCGGAGGCGAACGCGGCTATGATCCAGATACGGCGCTCAGCCGCGTTCGTCGCAGCCGTTGGCGGCATCTCCCTCCCCTTCCGCGTCGTCGCGATAGCGGATGATGCGCGCCGGGACGCCGCCGACGACCGCACGGGCGGGCACGTCGCGGGTCACGACCGCGCCGGCTCCCACCACCGCACCTTCGCCGATGGTGACGCCCGCGGTGATCACGGCCCGCGAGGCGATCCAGGCTTCGGCGCCGATGGCGATCGGAGCCCTGCGGTCTTGGGCCAGCGAGATCGGGACGTCGATCCCGTCGAAGACGTGATCCTGGCTGTAGATGATCACGTCCGGGCCGATGAGGGCCCAGTCGCCGATCCGTACGCCGCCGGCGGCGTTGATGATGACGCCCCGGGCGATGTTCACGTGGTCGCCGAGCGCGAGGTTCTCGGGGTATTCGATCCACACGTTCTCGAGGAGCAGGCAGTCGTCACCGCACGCCGCGAACCGATGCAGCCGCCTGCGGAGCATGCTGCCGACGCCGCCGGGGACGCGGCTCAGCCACGCCTTGCCCCACCGGCGCAGCTCCCAGCCGATCGTCCAGCCTCCGCGGGCGCGCCAGTCCGGCGCGCGGTTGTCAGTGCGCGTGGGCATCGGCCACCGCTCCCTCCAGGATGTCGAGGTAGGCACGTGCGACGCGTGTGTAGTCCATGTTCTCGGCGGCGAACGCTCCCACCGCGACGCCGAGCGACGCGGCACGAGCGGGGTCGGCCCTGAGCTCCGCAATAGCCGAGAGGAGGTCGGGGACGGAGCCAGGCGTGACCAGCAGGGCCGTGACGCCGTCGCGGACGGGCACCGTGTCACGAGTGGGGTCGAGGCCGATGATGAGCGGCCGGGCGGCCGCCATCGCTTCCGCGACGGCGGTCGTGAAGCCCGCGTGCGACTCGAGGTCCGGAAAGACCACAACGTCGGCTGCCGCGAGCAGCCCGGGCACGCGCTCGTTGGGTACCATGCCGGTAACGATGGTGTTCTCGGCGGCATAGTCAGCGATGTCGGTGTCTGCCCCCATCGGACCCCCGATGAAGAGGAAGACGACATCGCTGAAGCGCGCGTCACCGCGGGCCGCCCGCGCCGCGTCGGCGAGGACCATGCTGCCGCGCATGCGCGTGAGGCGGCCGGAGTGCGCCACCACGTAGGCCTCCTCGGGGATGCCAAGCTCCTCCCGGACCGCGCCGCGCAGGTCAGGCCGCTTCCAGCGGTCGACATCCATGGGCTTAGGGATGACGTGGATCTTCTCGGCGGGGTATCCGTACTTGGTGATGAAGCGGCGACGCCCGATCGCGTTGTATGTGATGATCGCCGCCGCGCGCTGGATGACCGGCACCTCGAACGGGCGGACCAGTCGTTGCTGACGCGTGAGCGGCACATCGTCGCCCGGGTCGTAGTAGACGACCGGTATGTCGAGGCGCCTCGCGACACGCGCCATCGTGTAGCTGCGCGGGGTCAGCCACACGTACGGGTTCTCGAGCACGACGTCGGGACGCAGCCGTGCGAGCGAGCGACCGTAGCCCGGCATGAACGACAGCACTCCGCCGACCTCCTTGCGCGCGAAGCGGAGGGCTGCAGAAGGGAGCAGGCGCACTTCCATGCGTTCAGGGAGCGGAGGCAACGCCGCGGGGTCGTGCCGCTTCCTGCCGAGGAACTCACGTTCGACCGGGCTCACGGACACCGGCGCGAAGGAGACGAAGCGTACGGTGGGGTCGAGCGACACCATCTCCTGCCCGAGGCGCAGGTCCTTATCGCCCCGGTAGAGCTCGATGAACTCGTGTGAGTCAGCGATGAGCACCGTACCTCACTCCACTGTCGTTCGGAGCGATGCCGCAGAGCGGATGTGACCCAACGATAGCATCGTGAGCGCCGCCGAGAGCGCGAGCTCACCCACGGCGCTGATCCATGCGGCGGCGAAGACCCCGTAGACCGGCACCAGCACGACGTTGGCGGTGACGTTGGCCGCCGCGAAGACTACGGCGATGAGCGCGATGCGACGGCTCAGGCCGAGGGCGTTCGCCGCGTAGAGGACGACGGTGGTGATGCCGCGGAAGACGACGACGATGACGAGCACGCGCAGGATGTCGGCCGCGCCGGCGAACTCCGCGCCGAACAGCAGCTTGAGCAGCGGACCCGCGGACACGAAGATCACGGCTCCTGCGGTCACGCCGATGGCGCCGGCAAGCAGTATGGCTTTGACGAGGTAGCTTTTGAACGCGCGGAGGTCGGCGCTCATCCGGGCGAAGTCGGGATACGTGACCATGGCCAGGAGGCTTGCCACCACCGAGGCGGTGAACGAGACGCGCGCGGCGGTGCCGTAGAGGCCGTTGGCCGCCGCGCCCGCCAGGCTCCGGACGAAGACCTGGTCGAGGTTGTAGAAGGCCGAGAGCGCCATGACGGCGATACCGAACGGCGCCGCCTGCCAGAGGAACCCGCGCAAGCTAACCAGGCTCCGGGGTGGCGCTACCAGCGCCGCGTGCCGACGGCCGAGATACGTGCCGAGGACGGCGACCGCGATCCAGGACTCGAGCGCGAACGCCAGGCCGAAGTGGACGAGACCGCCACCCACCCACCAGACGAGCGCTACCGCCGCGAAGCGCCCGAGCGACTCAGCGCCGTTAGTGGCGCTGTCGAGACGGAACCGCTCAAGCGAGCGGGCCGTCGAGCGCAGGCTGTCGAGCACGGAGAGACCCGCGGCCCACACAAGCAGGAGCGCGACGGTGACGATCTCCTCGGCGGAGGACCCCGCAAGCACCATGACGACGGCGACGATGGCCGCAAGCGCGGCGCCGATGAGCGTCTTGTTCGACGCCGCAAGCGCGAACTGGGGCAGGCCCTCCTCGGGGTTCTCGGCCACGATGCGACCGATGTGCGCGTTCTGGCCGAAGTCCATGACGCACTCGAGAACGAGGGCGAGGCTCATGCCGAAGCTGAATATGCCGAGATGCTCGAGGCCGAGCGCTCTCGCAAGCGCTGCGAACGTAGCCACGCCGAGGAGGCGCGCGGCACCCTCGCCGAGCAGCAGGACGAAGAGTTTGCGGACCACCCGGCCGGCTGAC
>NPIE01013256.1_pt1 | contig 44397 bp, 45 predicted proteins | sample 8637661 | NCBI WGS metagenome assembly NPIE01 (sample SAMN07420842, study PRJNA396082) | bioreactor metagenome | isolation source: sample BA12 brine-fed electro-methanogenic bioreactor BA | place: Japan: Kochi | collected 2016-12-09 | reverse complement strand
GGGGCGGTCTCGAAAACCGTTGTCCTCTTTTCGGGGACCGTGGGTTCGAATCCCACCTCCTCCGCCAGGAACCCACCGGTCTTTTTGTTGAATTAATCAAGAGTGATGATACCTGTGACAAGATCAATGCTATCTGTTAATGAGATTGCTATAGCTCCCGGAGTTTTAAATGATACTATCTAGGGATAGATAGGTGAAAGAAATATGCCCGGTCACATAACCGGGTGTCTTTGAACTGCTCACGGAAGCGTTCAGATCAATTGCCGTAACATATCGGAAGCGAACCGCAGCCGGGTTTCAGACAAGAAGGGATTTCGTTATTCCGGACAGGCAGCTGCCAGGCGGAACAGATCACTGAAAAGTTCTCAGACTCGTCGGTCACCTGTGGATTTTCCAGAGGGATACCCGCAGGTACTGGAAGAAATCAAGGCTCGAATAAGGACAGCAAGGGTCAAGGCTGCACTTTCGGCCAACAGAGAACTCATCAGCCTGTATTGGGATATTGGGAAGATGATTGTTAAACGGCAGGAGAGCGAAGGCTGGGGTGGCGCATTGGTCAAGCGGTTGTCTGCAGGTATTCTGAAGGAATTCCCGAATGTTCGAGGATACTCACCACAAAATCTGTTACACACGCGTTCCCTGTATCTTGCCTGGACAAATGATGTGGAAAAACTCCCACAGACTGTTGGAGAAATGGACGGCAAGATGAACTTCTACCTTTCAGCGGTTGAGGAAGTGCTGCCAAACCGTGCAGGTCAGTCTGCCATAGGCCTGATTCTCTGTAAGGATCGCAGCAGAACCATAGTTGTCACAACAGAATAAGGCACGACTTGCTTTCGTATGTATTCTATTGTATTCTTAAGGCACAGGAATGCATGCGAAAGGGAGAAAGACATGACAAAGACAATTACTCTCAGGCTAAATGAGGAACGGTATCTCCGTTTTCGACAGCTTGCAGAAGAAGATAACCGGCCATTGTCCAACTTTATCGAAACCGCTGTTCTGAGATACATAGAGGATCAGGGTTATGCAGATGAGTTTGAGATGACCGAAATCAGAGAAAACGAGGACCTGAACGAAAGCCTTATCCGTGGCTTGAAGGATGCTGAAGCCGGGAAGGGTAAATTTGTCTGAATTCAGAATCTTCCAAACCGATGAGTATCTGAAGAGCATGAGCAAGCTTCCGGCTACCGAAGCTGAATTCCTCGATAGGAAATTAACAGATTATGTGTTTCCCCAACTAAGGGTTGAACCATTTTTCGGAAAGAACATTAAGAAACTAAGAAATTATACGCCAGAGACTTGGCGATACAGAACTGGGAAATTCAGATTGTTCTACATTGTTGATCAAAACGAGAAAATCATCTATTTGCTGACCATAGACCTGCGCAAGGATGCATACAGGAATTAAGTATACCCGCCAGGAAGCCATCCGTAAATTTGACGAATAACTCCTGTAACAGTCCATCAGATGAGGGGATATCCCTGATACTGTTTTTTTGATATATTGTGTTCGACATCGTTTTCGCTGGAGATACCGGACAGGAATGGAGCTGAAATGGAAAGAACGAAGAAGTGCCTCGAAGAAGCCTTTGCCGGGGAATCCCAGGCCAACAGGAAGTATCTGGCCTTTGCCGAGAAGGCGGAGAAGGAGGGCTACTCCCAGGCCGCCAGGCTTTTTCGCGCCGCTGCCGCCGCTGAGACAGTCCATGCCCATGCCCATCTTCGGGCGATGAACGGCGTGGGTTCCACACAGGAGAACCTGAAAGAGGCGATCGAGGGTGAGACCCACGAGTTCAGGAGCATGTACCCGGACATGATTAAGACCGCCGAGGAAGAGGGGGAGAAGGCCGCCCTGCGCTCCTTCATGTACGCCAACGAGGTGGAGCAGATCCACGCCGGGCTTTACAGCGATATGCTTCAGGACCTCTCCGGGGAACAGGAGGAATACCCCTACTTCGTCTGTCCCGTGTGCGGCCACACAGTTGGCAGGGAAGCCCCGGAAAGGTGCCCGGTTTGCGGCGCTTCGGGTAAAATGTACAACAGGATCGACTGACCGTGTCCCTTCTGGTCGGGCGGCTTCGGCCGCCCCTTTTTTTTGGACTGGAAGTTTACTATTATCTTTTTCAGGCTACCATAGGAAAGGAGGACTACAATTAGCACTTTAATTTATTCTTTAATAGCATCAGCTCTCATTGCAGCCCCTTCTCCCGGGTACTTTCCCCTTGAGCCTGGGACAAGATGGGTTTACTCCATGGAGGGCTCCATGTCATCCATTGGCATCGAGACCACGGAAATGCTCTGGGAGAAGATCGAAACCGTCACGGGGACCGACACCCTTGAGACCGGCCTTGAAGTCAGCAGGGTGGAAACATCAATAAGGGATACGATTGTCACCATTGGCGAAACCATGCTGATGGACTCCAGCTATACCACCTGGAGAAGGCTCGGTGAGGATGGGCATTACAGCTACCTCGATCCGGAGAAGGCCGACTCCGTGGAGATCATACCCTTTCCGCTGGAGGAGGGGAACCGATGGGAGTTGTCCCGGACCCCGCCCATCATTGCCGAGGTCGTTCTCATAGGGGAAACGGTGACGGTACCCGCGGGAACCTTTACCGACTGCGTGGGGATCCGCATGAACTGGAGCAGGGCCGATGCCGAGTTCGACCGGCTGATGTATCTGGCCCCCGGCGTTGGAATGGTGAAATGCCTTTACTCCCAGACGACGGGGAACATAGAGGTTTACATCGAATCCGAACTGACCTTTTTCGAACAGCCGTAATACTCTATAGTATCACCGGGTCTCGATGATATTAAGGAGGAGATAATGAGACGGATATTATGCGCTCTGGCGGTTATGGCCCTGGTGTTCGCATGCGGAGACGGCGATTCACCCTCGGGGCCTGGGCAGGGCGGGGAAGACTCCGCCTACTATCCCCTTTCCGTGGGGAATCAGTGGGTATATGACCGCAGCGGCACGATGGAAGTGGCGGGAATCCAGACTGGAACCCTGAACGGGGAGAACATCTGCGACATCACAGGCGAGGTAACCCACGAACTGGGGTTCGATGTGTATGTGCAGGAATACTCAATTGCCGACACACTGGAAAGCGCCGGGCAGACCCTCGTAATCGATTCCACTTACACAACATACATGCGCCTTACCGATCAGGGGCTTTACAGCTATGTGAGCCTTGCCGGTGGAGATTCGGTGTCCTTCGTTCCCTTCCCCCTGCAGGTGGGTGCCACCTGGCAGTTCTCCGAGAATCCCCCGATGACAGCGGAAATAGTGTCCCTCACCGAAACTGTTACGGTTCCGGCGGGAACCTTCGAGAACTGTCTTGAGCTGCGCGTATGGTGGATAGAGAGCGGAAGCACCCTTGAGAATGTCAGCTCCTTTGCCCCGGATGTGGGAAGGGTGAAGAATGTATACACTTATTCCTACCAGAATCTGGTGACCACCATCGAATCGGAGCTGCTCTCCTATTCGGTGAACTAGCCGCCGTACCAGTAGAGTCTAAGGTCCTCCGGGGTTTCAGCGGGGACTTCCCGGGGAATGGTTGAGATGAACCACTTCATGTTGGAGTAGCGGTGCAGAAGAAGCATTCGCATTATTCCCCGTGTATCCCCCCGGTATCCGCAGGTATTCAGGAATCTTTCGAAAAGACCCGGCTCGCCGCCGCTGAGGAAGAGGCCCACGGCGCAGTAGTCGTATTCGGGAACGGCAACCATCGACGGTTCGAAATCCACCAGGCCGGTTATCTCCGGTCTGCCCCCGTTCATTGTTACGAAGAGATGTTCCCTCATTATTTCGGTATGGCAGACTGCTCTTTTTGAAATGCTCTCAACGGGCTCAGTTTCGTCAATGTAGTCCCTTATCAGCCCTGTCCATCTTTCATCGAGGCCGAATCCCCTGTGGTTTGCCTCCAGGTTCGTTATCTGTCTTCGAATGAATTCATCCCAGTTGGTCTCATGGGTCTTCACCTCTGCGGCGGGAATGGAGTGGAGTTCCCCCAGAAGACGGGCTGTCTGTTCCATCAGCCTTTCCCTGTTCACACGGGAGAGGTCCTTCCAGAGGGCTTTAAGGGGAAGGCCCTTCATCTCCTCCATGATTATGTAGGGATAATCCCGGTGGGTCCCGGAGGCTATGAGTTCCGGTGTGGAAACGGAAAGCCTTCCGTGCAGCAGCTCCAGGAACCCCGCTTCGTTCCTGCAGAACTCCGGCTCTTCGGAGGAGAATATCTTCACCACCAGGCCGTGACCCGTTCTGTAAAGAATGGTTGAACCTTCCAGTATCCTTGTTCCCGTAAAAGGGAGATGATGTTTCAGGCATATCTCCCGGGCAAGCTTCTCGCACTCGGCGTCCATCCTGGCCAGTTCGGAAAACTCAGGTCTGATGTTCAAAATTGTCTCCGGTTCTGCCGTACTTCATCAGTTCGAACAGTTCCTCGTGTGTCATTTCCCGCCACCCGCCCGATGAGGTGGAAAGGAAGGAGAAGCTCCTGGAAGGGGGTCCCGCCGGGGAGGGGAGAAGGTTCCTTACCCTCCTTGCCACCCCGGGCCCGGGGCTTATTGTCTTCACCCCGAGAAACTCCTCTATGAGGTTTGCTATAAGGGGGTAATGGGTGCAGCCCAGTATCAGGTGGCTGAGGTTGAGGCCTTTCAGGGGCTCCAGCTCTCCCGTGAGATCCCTCCGGAGTTCGGCTGTATATCCCTGCTGAAGTATTCTTTCCACTATGGTGGCCAGGTTCGGCATGGTGAGGTGGGTGATGCTCTGTTCGGGGTCGAGCCGTTTCTTCAGCTCCCTGAATTTTACCGAGTTGCCGGTGAGGACCGTTGTTATCACCGCGGCCTTCGTTATGCCGGGATGGAGGGATTCGTGGTTGAGAACGTTTATGTATGGCTCTACCCCCACGAAGGGCACCGACGGGTGCTTTTCCCTCAGATGGGAAATGGCCGCGGCGGTGGCGGAGTTGCAGGCGGCAACCACCAGGTCCGCCCCCCTCTGGAGCAGTATGCCGGTGATGTAAAGGCTTCTTTCGGTTATTTCCCCGTCGGACTTGGTTCCGTAGGGAGCGTAGAGATCGTCGGATATGTAATCCACCAGAACACCGGGTACCTCCGAGAGGATCTCGCTGAGAATGGAGAACCCGCCTATTCCCGAGTCGAAGACCCCGATCCTGGTCATTGTTCCCCTCTGGCGGTCAGGGTTCCCTTGTTGAGGGAGAGTGATGTCAGGGCGGAAAGCTCTTCAGCCAGGGCCTTCAGCCTGTCCTGCTCCGGGGACTGCATAAGAAGGATCCTTGAGCCCTGCTTCATGTTCAGGAAGATCACAGCGAAGACACCGGAGGCGGTTAAACAGGAAATATCCTTTGCGTCCTGGATGCGTACCTTCCGGACGCCGGTTCTCTGGCGTTTGCAGGATATTGTGCGGTTGATCTGGTCCACTGTGATCCCCGGGCCGTGCCCGGCCTTTTGGAGAACCATGGACAGCAGCATGGAGAAGACCGCCACCCCCCCCGCCGCGAGGAGCATTGCTGCCCCGCGGCCGTCGTTACCCCTGGAAGAAAATACCACTGCGACGACAATGATCAGCGGTACGAGCAGAATGACCGGTCTGAGCCGGGAGACTCCGCCTAAGGATTTTGCGAAATACTTGTCGCCCTGATCTTTGAAATACTCCATCAGCATCCCTCCCCTTCACATGGTGAGATAATAACACTTTTGCCCGGTTTCAGCCTCCATGATCCTGCGAAGGGCCTCCCTTTCCCCCTCCCCCCGGCAGAGGAACTGGGCGGTTCCGTCTCCCTGGGACCCCACTCCCTTGCCCCCCCACACCAGCCCTGTGCCTCTGCCCTTCTCAAGCACACCGTGCAGTATCGGGGCACCCAGTTCACCCGGGCAGCATGGGGCCACCAGTGCGTCGAAGATCTCCTGGGCTTCGTTCATCAGGGAACCCAGTCCCCGGGGGTTGCCCTGCTCCAGCATGGACCGGGCTGAGGTGACTATCCTGAGGTTCTCCTCTCCCAGAGCCCTTCTGAGGCCCGGGTCTTCTGCGGCAAAGGCGGCGTTCAGATCGCTGAGTATCCTTTTCGTATCCTTTTTGCCGCCGAGGTCGACTATGAGGAGGTGGAAACTCCCGCCCGGGGTGAGTTCTTCGGTTTCCATGATGTCTCCGCTGAAGGAGAGCAGAACCGGCCCTCCCCCCCAGGCACAGGCCTGATCCATTCGCCCGCAGTGGGAACCGGTGAGCAGCTCTCCCCGGTATGCCGCCTCCATTTCCTGCCTGAGACTCATTCCCAGACGGTTCAGCATGTTGAACCCCCTGGCGGTGGCCACGCAGACAGCCGCCGAAGAGGAAAGGCCCTTACGCAGCGGAAGTGTTCTCCGGTGAACCCGGAGGCTCAGTCCGGCGGAGGGATGCTTCCTGAGAATCACAGAAGCGGTGCCCGCGGCGTAGGCGTTGAAGTTCCCCGGGCGTTTCGCCGCCTCTTTTGCCTCTTCCGCGGTTGCGTAGCGCTCCCAGGGGGAGAATGACCCCCCGGGAAGAACCTGGCTGATGGAGAACCCGGGTCCTTCCAGCCGGGCTTCTGCGGTTATGCCCTGGTCGGTACCGGCCACGATGCAGGCTCCCGGGTGAAGGGAAGGGTCCTCCCGGCGGTACTCCCCGGCCCAGTCGCTGTGTTCGCCGAAGAGACACAGCCTTCCCGGGACGAAGATCTCAGCGGAGCCTGTCAATATCCTCTGCCTCCCGGGACAGACCGAACCTCTTCAGGGTTTCGCCTTCGGGTATTCCCGTTTCGGTGTTCCATCCCCTGAGGCGGTAGTATTCGTCCATTACCCCTTTGAACTCATTTTTGTCCATGGAGGTCTTCACTCCGGTGACGGGGCTGGTGAGGTACTCGGTTTTCTCGTAGTAGGGTATGACCCCCTCGTCGTCTTTTCTGGTCCTCTTGAAGTTCCTGAAAAGAAGTGCCCGCTCAAGCTGAATTACCCTTTCAGAGGCGAACTCGAGGTCCCTGTCGCTCCAGTCCACACCGGTGCAGGAGGTGAACATGTGCCTCTCGAAGGAGGGGCCCTCCATATCACCGGCCCTGGCGAAGTTGTCCGGTGTCTTCCTTGAGTAGATCCTGGGGAACACCTGGTCGCCAACTGTGAGGGAATCTTTCATTACCGAGCGCTGTCCGTGCCACCAGGCGGGGAAGGCCTTTGCCCTGTAGCCCCCATTCGGGTCGGCGGAATCGGTGGTTCCGTATATCCTTGAGGAAACCTCCATTATCCTCTCCCAGGACAGCCCGTGTTCAGGCGAGCAGATCCGGCTCCAGCCCATGATGTTCTGGGCGTACCCGTGGGCGCTGGATATGGGGTCGCGGGTGTCCACCGCCCACTGAAGGGCGCTGACTATCCAGTATGGGAAGAACACATAGTTTATCCTGTCGCCGTGGCCGTCCCAGTGGCCGGCGTATCCCCAGGCGGGGAAGAGGCGCTCAAGCTGTTCCCTGCCAACCCCCAGAGCGTCGCAGGCCCTCACGGTGCCCTCGGAGAGGGCCGACCGGAACTCCCCCTCCCTGGCGGCGATGCCCCGGAGCAGAAAGTCCCAGAATACCGGATCGTCGAGGTTTATCTCCATGCCGTCTATCTTCGTGAGGACCCCCTCGGCACGGAGGCTTCGCAGCCAGGGGGCCATGCCTATGAGTATTTCCCAGTGATTGAGGCCCAGGTCGTTGGCAAGCCGTCCGATCTCGAAGCCCGCCTCGAAACCCAGTTCCCAGTCGTAGAACCCGCCGGGGAAACCCGGAAAGAGCCCTGCCACGCAGTCCACCTGGCCGGAGAAGACCTTTCCCCTCTGCAGGACCGCGGGAACCGTGGTGTAGAACCTGGCGTCGTAGCATTTGACCGCACAGCCTTCGGTGCATGCCTGATAGCGCTGGCCATATTTCCTGACCCTATCAGGGTCGAGCTGGGGCTCATGGGGCCAGCCGTGGGAGGCGTGTGCCTCCTCCCTGACCAGCCTGCAAACCCGCTGGAACTCACCGGGGCGGGCAATTTCAAGTGGAATGGTTCCCCTTACCGCTATCGCTTTTAGATTCTTTGAACCCATCACCGCTCCATACCCGCCCTGGCCCGAGGCGCTCTCGGTTTCGGTGGCGGCGATGGCTATCCTGACCAGGTTTTCACCGGCGGGGCCGGTGGCGAAAACCCTCCAGCGGCTTCCATGGCGATTCATCAGGAGCTGCTGGGTACGGTAGATCCCCATGCCCCAGAGGTCTGATGCGTTCTCTATGGTGCAGTTCCCGTTCTCAATTTTTAGATATACCGGCCCCGGAGCCCTTCCGGTAATGATCAGGCCGTCGATGCCGGCGCGTTTCAGCTCCGGCCCCCAGTGCCCTCCGAAGGAGGATCTGGAGAACCACTCGGAGGGATATCCCTGGGGAGCCAGTCCGCAGACCGTGGTCCTGCCGCTGAAGGGGGCGGCGGTTCCCGTAAGGGGACCGGCGAGTATCATCAGTGGGCTCTCCGGGCTGAAGGCCCCGGTGCCCGGGGGTATCTCGTCCCAGGCCAGACGGGCTGCCAGGGCCCTGCCCCCGTACCATTCCGGCAGGTAGTCGGAGGTGGGCTGGCCCTTTACGGTGCCCCTGGACAGGTCGATCCTGAGCAGTTTTCCGCCGTAGCCTCCGTACTTCACAGCGTGACCAGCTCTATTGCTTGAAAGGCGCAGGCCCCGGCGCAGAGGGGGTTTCCCCCGCAGAGGTCGCACTTCACCGGAGGGGCTTTGTCCCCTGCTGGGAAGATAGCCTCGAAGGGGCAGGCAGCGGCGCAGGCTCCGCAGGCTGTACACAAAGTTTCATTCAGCTCCACCGCCCCGGTTTCCGGGTTCCGCCTGAGTGCGCCCCCGCCGCAGACCGCGGCACATGGCGCGTCGCTGCAGTGCCTGCAGTAAACAAGGGTGTTCTTCCCGGTGAAGGGCTGAAGGTTCACCCTTATTGCCGGAAAGGGAGAAAGATCTCTTACCCGGCGTTCCAGGGCGCAGACCCCTTCGCAGTTCCTGCAGCCGGTGCACAGGGATGAGTTGATGGATATCCTTATCACTGGTCTCCCTCCTATATCCCGGGGCTCACAATGCCCCTGCCGGGTCTCCGTGTCAAGATGGTTGTTGACTCCATGGCCTCGGGTTATGTTTCCGCGATGAAGACTGGAACCCGATGAGGCCGGTGACAGTTACCGGCGGCAACAGAACGGGCACTTCCCGGGTTGGCAGTAACCCTTGTCTCGGAGATATGGAAAACCCGGCTCACCGCCGGGGAGAAGAGCACCATCAGGCATGTAATACAATGACTCAAGCTGGAAGAGATTTATTCCCCTGCTCCATCAGGTACAGCAAAAGGGCATCCCGGGTAACCATCCGTGTGAGGCCCGGTTCCGTGAAAGTTGTTGCCCCCCTGGGGGTTCCTCCGGGGGTTATTAATGAATTCGTCAACAGCAAATCCGCCTGGATAAGGGGAAAGCTGAACCTCTTCCTTTCCGTTAAGGGCCCCGTTTCCCTGGAAGAACCCGCTGAAGGCTCCGTACTGTGGCTTTTCGGCGAACCCCTGGAACTGAGGACCGCCGAAGGGGACATTCCTCCGGAGGCAAATCCCCCTGTGCTTTCCATGGGTGTCTCCTGGTTCTCCCGTAAGAAGTTCGGCGGATGGCTGGACGGAATGCTTCTCGAAAGGGTGAACTCCACGGCGGAGGTCTTTTCAAGGGAAACAGGTACGGTCCCGCACAGGATACGTCCGGGCAATGCCCGGACACGCTGGGGAAGCTGCTCCGCCCGGGGGGTGGTAATGATAAACAGAAAACTGGTCCACGCCCCGGCTCACATCGTTGATTACATCGTGCTGCATGAACTCACCCACCTGATACACAGGAACCATTCCGCGGTTTTCTGGCGGGAGCTTGCCCGGCATGTGCCCGACATTCCCCGGGCGAAAAAGTGGCTTCGCCTGGAGGGGGCCCTTCTTATATGAGAAAGGGGGCGACACCGTCGCCGCCCCCTGTCAAAAACCTATCCGATATCAGCGGGCGATGATCATCCTTGCTGTAACCGTGTTTCCCATGCTTTCTGCCCTTACCAGGTACATGCCCGGTGGAAGGGTTTCCGTTGCAAGGGAAACCTGGCTGAGACCGCCTGAGAGCTCTTCCCCGGAGGAGAGGACCTGCCTGCCGGTGAGGTCGAAAACACCCAGGGCAACGGTGCCCGGCCCGGGAAGGCTTACGGTGAGGGAGGCGGCTCCCCTTACGGGGTTGGCGTTAACAGCAAGGCCGAATCCGCCTTCAGGCACACCGCTGTGGTTCTCTTCGATGGATGTGTTGACAGGTGTTGCCAGGTAGGCCACTGTGGCGATGGCAGCCCTGGCCATGTCGGTGCCGAAGGGGAAGTACTCCAGGTAGTTGTCCATCAGGTCCGATGTCTGGTGGTAGTAGGGGTTGTTCCAGACCTCCTTTTCGATGCTGAGCATGGCGGGATATCCGGCGTTCCAGAAACTGGAATGATCGCTTGCGGAAACTGGGGGGTTCGCGACTGTTTTCTCAAGGGACGGAACATAGGTGTCGCTTATGGCATCGAAGGCCAGGCCGAGACCGGTGGAGGCAGTGTTGTAGTGTAGTTCGGCCTGGTCGTCCGGGGGAGGGCCGTAGAAGATCATGTCGAGGTTGACCACCCCGTGTATTTCCATTCCCGCCGCAGCCGCTGAATCGGCGTAGTGGGCGCTTCCATGGAGGCCCTGCTCTTCGCCGCCCCAGAGGGCGTAGATAACCGAGTACTCGAAGTCGTACTGGCTCATTATCCTGGCGGCTTCCACCACGGCGGCGGAGCCGCTGCCGTTGTCGTCGGCACCGGGGGCGTCGTACTGGGTGTTGGGGGAGGTGCTGTCGAGGTGACCGCAGATCATCCAGTACTGGTCGGGGTAAAGGGTTCCCTGCTGGATGGCAACGACATTCTGGCACTGGTATCCCATCATGGAGAAGTACTGTATCTCGGAGTCGAGGCCGTGGGAGAGGAAGCGGTCGTTGCTCCAGTCGCAGGCTGTGTCGTAGCCGTCGGTGTTGGAGTACCGGGTGAGGTAGCTCTGGTAGTTGTATGTGATGGAGATCAGGCTGTCTTCGCTTACGGCGGTGACGATGTCCGCAATGGTGTCGTCGTAGCCGCTTCGTACCGGTACCGGGATGGGTTCAGCAGGGGCCAGGGTTTCCCGGAGGGGGGCCACATGGAACACATCGGGCCTTCTGAAGCCGCCGTTCAGCGGGTTGTGGAGCTGAACGATGAGTGTGTTCCCGTTCCGGTAGAGAACACTGCCCAGTTCCGTTGTCTGAAGAACGCCGTTGTCGTTCTTCACAGTGACCATGGCGAACCTTTCCAGGCCGCCGTCGGTTTCGCTGAGAACCCTTGAGTTCGCCGTGGGTGTGCCGAAGGCAACCACATGGGAAGGGGTCCTGTAAACGATAATGTGTGACTGCTCCGCAAGGGCGGTGCCGTCGGGGATAACGAAAAGCTGGCCAGCGAGGGCCGTTGCCGTTAACACTGCAAGGATAAGCAGCACGGTCTTCATGAACACCTCCAGGGATATGGCGGGAAAAATACACTGCTAATATGTACAAAATGGATAGAGAAAGGTTTCATCCCCCGGGGAACACTTTTGTCCACGCCGGTGTATTATATCCGCAAGCGGTTTGTTCCCTGAAATAGGAGGAGAAATGAAATTAGTGCTGCTGATAATGGGCTTCGCAGTGGTCTTCGCCTCTGCTGACAGCATTGTTGTGGGCCAGGCCCAGGCGCCCTCAACCGACCCCTTCTGTCATTGACAGGGCGGTTCCAGACGCCATCAGGTGATGGTGACAGCGGAAGAACTGGGAAACACGGCAATGGAAGTGAATGCCATAAGTTTCAATGCCGCCCCCCCCTCCGACCCCGAGGGACCCTACGAAAACCTCACTGTTCTCATGGGCCATACCGGGCTTTCCAGCCTAACTGAAACCTACGACGACAACTGGAGCACATCGGGAACCACAGTGCTTCCGCCCTCAACGGTGATATTCACCGATGTGGTGACAGGCGAATGGTTCACCATTGAACTGGAAACACCCTTCCAGTACGATGGCAGCCAGAACCTGCTGATCGAGATCGTATGGTCCGGGCCGAATCCTGTGCCCTTCGGCCAGGGCAGTCTGTATTCCTGGAGCTGGAACGCCGGAGAGAACCGTTCGGTGTCCGGCACCAGTACCACCTCTCCAACGGGTTTTGCCTCTACGATAGTGCAGATGCTGAGGATCGACTACGACCCCCTTGCCCTGGATCAGACCACCTTCGCAGGTATCAAGGCCTCTTTCTGAAGAGTTCGTAAAGGATTATCGAAGCGCTTACACCGGCGTTGAGGGACTCGACACCGGGGGCCATGGGTATCCCTACCGAGCAGTCAAGGGCTTCGATGGTTTCACCGGAGAGCCCCCGGGCCTCGGAGCCGGTAACGATGCAGAGCGAGTTCCCCTCAAGGGATTCAGGGGTTCTGCTGCCTCCGGTGTCGGTGCCGGCAAACAGGTAGTCACCGAAGCTTTTCTTCAGCAGGACAAGGGAATCGGCCTCGACAATCGGAATGGCCGAGTTCAGCCCCGCTGATGCCCTTGTTACCTTGGGATTCCACGGGAAGGCGCTGCCAGGCAGGAACACCACGCCGCTGCAGCCGAAGGCTGCGGCGGACCGCACCGCGGTTCCGGCGTTGCCCGGGTCGGCCACGCCGTCGAGGGCGAGAACGATTCCCCCGTTGAAAACCCCTTCGGCTTCATGCACCGGTATGGGAGCCACCGCGGCCAGGCCCTGGGAATGTTCCGTACGTGAGATGTCACTGAAAATGGCCTCGGGTACACGAAGCACCGCAAAGCCTCCCGAGGAAGCCATCCGAGCGGTATCCACACATTCCTGAGTGGCCTTCTCCGAAAGGATGACGAAACAGGAGTTGTCCTCCCTTGAGATGAAATCCCGGATGAACCGGGGACCCTCCAGCAGATAGCTTTTCTTCTTCCTGCACAGGGAGGAACTGTTCAGCGAGGCGGCCAGTTTTATCCGGGGGTTGGATCGGCTGGAAAGGGTTTCTATCACTGGGCGCCCTCGGGAATGCCCGACTCTATCACCTGCCTGATCACCTCTTCTATTGGGGCGGTGGGGCGTATGCCCGTGAGGCTGACCAGCCTGGAGACATCGGGAACACGCCTCTGCATGTCCTCGAAATCCGCGGGATAGGCCTCTTCGTAGGGGATCTTCACGATCTCAGAACTGGATCCGGATATTTCCCGAACACGCCTGGCAAGCTCCAGAATTGTTATCTCCTCGGTGGAGCCGATGTTTACAACCCTGCCCACCGCTTCCGGGGTTTCCATGAGTGCCAGGGCGCAGTCAATCACCTCGTGGACCAGGCTGAAGCACCTTGTCTGGGTTCCGTTCCCGTAAACGGTTATCGGCCGCCCGGTGAGGGCCTGGTTTATGAACCTGGGAAGGACCATTCCATACCTGCCGGACTGTCTTGGGCCCACTGTGTTGAAGAACCGGCAGATAACCACCGGGAGCCCCCTGGAGTGGTTGTAGGCCAGGGCAAGGAACTCGTCGAGGGCCTTGGAGCAGGCGTAGCTCCACCTGTTCCGGGATGTGGCCCCCAGCACTATGTCGCCGTCTTCCCTGAAGGGGACCTGCCAGCTTTTCCCGTAAACCTCGCTGGTTGATGCGATGAGGACCTTCGTGCCCCTGTCCTTTGCCGCGCGGAGAACGTTCTCGGTGCCGCTCACATTGGTTTCGATGGTTTCAACCGGTTTCCTTATCACATTCTCGACACCAACGGCGGCGGCAAGGTGAATGACCGTTCCTGAGTTGTGAACGCACCTGTTCACCGCATCCTGGTTGAGAACGGAATCCTCAACGAAGAGGAAATCTTTCCGGGGAAGCAGCGCCTCGATGTTGGCCAGATGCCCTGTTGAGAGGTCATCAAGAACGCATACGGTTTTACCCTGGGAGACAAGCTTTTCGCACAGGTGGGAGCCGATGAAACCGGCTCCCCCCGTTACGAGCACATCGTATTCGCCGGGCACTAGCGGGGCACCACGCTGAGGAGAACACCCGCTGCGATGGCGCTGCCTATAACGCCGGCCACATTGGGGCCCATGGCGTGCATGAGAAGGTGGTTGGTCTTGTCGTACTTCCTGCCCTCCACCTCGGCAACCCTGGCCGCAACTGGAACGGCGCTGACACCGGCGGCGCCAACGAAGGGGTTGATGCGGTTCTCGCCCTTGAGGAAGATGTTCATGAACTTTGCGAAGAGAACACCCCCCGCCGTGGCTATCATGAAACTGACAACCCCCATAATGAATATCTTCAGTGAATCGATGGTAAGGAATGTGTTCGCTATGGTGGTGGTCCCCACGCTGAAGCCCAGCAGGATAACCACAACATTGTTAAGTGGGCCCTGGGCCCCTTCAGCCAGCCTTCTGGTTACGCCGCTTTCCTTGAGGAGGTTTCCGAAGAAGAGCATTCCGAGGAGGGGAATAGCCCCTGGAACGATGAATGCGGTGATGATGAAGGCTACAATGGGGAAGAGGATCTTTTCCGTCTGGGAGACCTGCCTGGCGGGTTTCATCTTTATCCTGCGCTCGGCGGGCGTGGTGAGAAGCCGCATCACAGGCGGCTGGATAACCGGGACGAGACCCATGTAGGAATAGGCGGCAAGGGCAATGGCTCCCAGGAGATGCGGGGCCATCTGGCTTGCAAGGAAAATGGCGGTGGGGCCGTCGGCTCCGCCTATGATCCCGATTGCCGAGGATTCGCTGAGGTTGAATCCAAGGAACAGGGATCCCAGGAGGGTCAGGAAAATGCCTATCTGGGCAGCTGCTCCCAGGAGGAGGAGCTTCGGGTTGGAAAGCATTGCGCTGAAGTCGGTCATGGCCCCTATTCCCAGGAAGATAAGGGGGGGGAACAGTCCGCTTTTCACACCGAAGTAGAAAAGGCTGAAAACCGAGCCGGGGTCCTGGTAGCCTATCGGTATCAGTGCGGGGTTGTAGGGCATGTTCCCCGCCAGTATACCGAACCCGATGGGTATCAGAAGAAGGGGTTCGTATTCCTTCCGTATGGCCAGGTAGATCATTATCATGCCCACCACCATCATCAGCGCGTTGCCCAGCTCCAGCTGGCCGAAACCGGAGTCGGCCAGATAGTTTGCAATGCTGATGTCGCCCAGACGGAGGTTTTCAGGTGAAGCGGTGAGGGCAGCAAGCAGTCTGGAGGCGAAGGTCATGGTTCTCCCCCTAACCTATGCTCATGATAAGGGCGTTCTCGAGTATTGTATCGCCCTCTTTCACTGCGATCTTCGATACTTTGCCGGCAACCGGGGCCTCTATTTCGTTCTCCATCTTCATGGCTTCCATTACCGCAACGGTCTGCCCCACGGAGACCTGATCTCCAACGGACACCAGAACCTTGAGCATGGCTCCCGGGAGGGGGGCCAGTATGTCGCCCCTGCCGGACAGTGCGCCGGGAGGGGTTGTCCGGTCCGGTGAGGAGGAGGCGTCGGGAACGGTTTTGCCAAGGGCCAGCCTGGGGGTTTTCGACAGAACGCCCCCCGGCGCCTGGATGCCCACTGTATAGGAGTGCTCCCCCAGTTTTACTTCCACGGTGTCGTCCTCTATACGGCCGATGTTGACCGAATAGGTCTTGTCGTTCACTGTAATCTTGTATTCGGGCATTATCGGCTCCTGTTCCTTTGCCTGAAGATGGACTGATTCATAAGCACCCTGGACCTTCCCGCCAGCCTCCACGGGGTATAGGGTTTCTCGTACATCTCCCAGGTGAGCTTCGCGTTCTGCATCATGCTGATACGGGTGATGTGTGCGTGGATCGCGGTGGTAATGGCAACGACCTCCTCCCGGGTGAGTTCGGAAACATCGGATATCCCGGTTTTAGCAGGGGCTTTTTTTCTGCCCTCGGCCATCCTTCTCAGGAGAGGAAGGACAATGGCCAGAATTGCCAGGCCGGCGAAGACCGTTGTCATTCCCACAAGGGCGATCCTGATCCCGAAACCGAAGGTTTCAGGCAGTGCCCCGGCCATCGCCGTGCGGAGGAGTATCGCCGGCATCATAGGGGAATGTTCCCATGCTTCCTGGAGGGCATTTCCTGCCTCTTCGTCTGAAGCATTTCAAGGCTCTTTATGATCCTGAACCGTGTGTTGGAGGGTATGATGACATCGTCGATGTATCCCCGGCCCGCGGCGTTATAGGGGTTTGCGAACTTCTCGCGGTATTCCGCCACGAGTTCCGCCTTCTTCGCCACAGGGTCGTCGGCGGTCTCTATCTCCTTCCGGAAAATGATGCTCACGGCGCCGTCGGGGCCCATCACGGCTATCTCCGCAGTTGGCCAGGCGAAGTTGACATCGGCCCGGAGGTGCTTGGAGGCCATCACGTCGTAGGCTCCGCCGTAGGACTTTCTGGTGATGACTGTGATCTTAGGAACGGTGGCCTCGGCATAGGCGTAAAGGAGCTTGGCTCCGTTCCTGATTATTCCTCCGTATTCCTGCTTGGTGCCCGGCATGAATCCGGGAACATCCACTAGTGTCAGTATCGGGATGTTGAAGGCGTCGCAGAACCTGACGAAGCGGGCGGCCTTCACGGAAGCGTCGATGTCCAGAACACCTGCGAGGAAGGCCGGCTGGTTAGCCACCACACCCACAGGCCTACCGTTGAGCCTGCCATAGCCGATGATGATGTTCTGGGCGTACATCCGCTGGATCTCGAGGAACTCGCCGTGGTCGAGGAGGCCTGAGATGATCTTCCTCATGTCGTAGGGCTTGTTCGGGTTTTCAGGAACGAAGGAATCAAGCCATTCGTCCATCCTGTCCACCGGATCGGTGGGGGGGATGGAGATGGGGTCTTCCATGTTGTTCTGGGGAATGTAGCTCACAAGTTTCCTTATGAGCTGCAGCGCTTCCTGCTCAGTTTTGCACACAAGGTGGGCAACACCGCTCCTGCTTCCGTGGATGTGGGCGCCACCCAGTTCGTCCTTAGTTACATCCTCCCCGGTGACGGTCTTGACCACATCCGGGCCGGTCACGAACATGTAGCTGGTGTTTTCCACCATAACGGTGAAGTCGGTGATGGCCGGGCTGTACACTGCGCCTCCGGCGCAGGGTCCGAGAATTGCGGAGATCTGGGGAACAACACCGGAGTAGAGCACATTCTTCAGGAAGATGTCGCCGTAGCCGGCGAGGCTCTCTATTCCCTCCTGTATCCTGGCGCCGCCGGAGTCGTTGAGCCCTATGAGGGGCGCCCCGTTCATGGCGGCCATGTCCATCACCTTAAGTATCTTTTCGGCGAAGGTTTCCGAAAGGGAGCCGCCGAACACGGTGAAGTCCTGGCTGAAAACATACACAAGCCTGCCGTCGATGGTGCCGTAGCCGGTTACAACGCCATCGCCGGGGAACTGCTGTTTTTCAAGACCGAAATTGGTGCAGCGGTGGGTCTTGAGCATGTCGAACTCTTCGAAGCTGCCCTCGTCGAGGAGGAACTCTATCCTTTCCCTGGCGGTGAGCTTGCCCCGGGCATGCTGCTTCTCTATCCTCTTCTCGCCGCCGCCCAGGAGGGCCTTTTCCCTGAGCTTCCTGAGTTTGTCGGCATTCTGCTGTGAGCTCATTCTTTCCCTTTCCCTTCAGGGATTAGTGTTGACAGAGTTCGGTGAGCACCCTGCCGCTTGCCCCGGGATGGATGAAGGCTATCCTGGAACCCCCGGCGCCCTCCCTGGGTTCGGTGTCTATCATTCTTATTTCCTTCTCCACAAGTTCGGAAACGGCACCGGAGGCGTCGGTTACCCTGTAGGCGATGTGATGTATCCCCTGGCCCTTCTTCTGAAGGAAGATCGCTATGGGGCTGTCCGGGGAGGTGGGCTCAAGGAGTTCTATCTTGCTTTCTCCCACCCTGAACATGGCCACCTTTACCTTCTGGGAAGGCACTTCCTCTGTTCCGGCGGATTCAAGCCCAAGGGCGTCGCGGTAGAATGCGGAGGCCTCTTCGAGGTTCTCAACGGCGATTCCAATGTGGTCTATACCTGTTACATTCATTTATTTCAACATCCTTTCCGCCTTTTCAAGCAGTTTTTCCCCCATGGCGTAGGGCGTTACCTCACCGGCTAAGATAAGCCTTTCAGCGGCCTCTCTGCCATTGTACTCGAGTTCGAGAAGACGGCTGAACAGAATTCTGCCGTTCTCCTCGAGGATGCCGTCGAGTATTTTCAGTGCGGTGGAGGGTATCCTGCGCTGTTCAGTGGATGGGCCCTTCAGGTCGTCGAGGGCCTTCCAGAGGAGTGGCAGCCCTTCGCCTGTCACGGAAGAAGTTCTGATCACCTCGGGTTTCCTCATGTGCGGGGGCATGAGTTCGAGGCTTGCCTTCACATAGTTCTCAAGCTCTTCAATACCGCTTCTGTCGGCCTTGTTCAGCACGATGACGTCGCCTATCTCCATGATGCCGGCCTTCATGGACTGCACGTCGTCGCCCAGCCCGGGCACGAGGACCAGTATGGTTATGTCCGCCAGCTCCGCCACTTCGACCTCGGCCTGGCCAACCCCCACGGTTTCTATGATCACCGGGCTGTAGCCCGCTGCGGCAAGGACCATGGAGGCGTCGCGGGTGGCCCCGGCAAGACCGCCCAGGTGCCCCCGGCTGCCCATGCTTCTTATGAACACCGACGGGTCGGTAGCGTGGGTCTGCATCCTGAGCCTGTCTCCCAGCAGGGCGCCGCCGCTGAAGGGAGAGGACGGGTCAACGGCTATCACACCCACCCGGTTCCCTGTTTCCCTGTACCTGCCTATCATCCGGTTCACAAGGGTGCTCTTGCCCGCCCCGGGAGGTCCGGTGACGCCAATGGTGAAGCCCTGCTGAAGACCGAACAGGCCGTCGAGCATTTTCCTGGATTCAGGGGTTCCGTTCTCCACCATGGTAAGGGCCCTGGCAATGGACCTGATGGAACCTTCGGTGATTTCCCGGATAGTGCCGGAGGGAAGGGTCATCTGGTATTACTGCCTTTTCTCCATGGTGGAGTTAATGAAATCGACAACATCCGAGGCGGGGGTTCCCGGTGTGAAAATGGCGGCGTAGCCTGCTTCCTTCAATCCGGGGATGTCTTCCTCGGGGATGACGCCTCCCCCGAAGAGCACTATGTCCGAGGCGTTCTTTTCCCTGAGTATTCGGGCTATCTCCGGGAAGAGGTGGTTGTGGGCCCCGGAAAGGAGTGAAATGCCGACGAAATCCACATCTTCCTGTATGGCGGCATCGGCGATGGCCTCGGGGGTCTGCCTTATTCCGGTGTATACCACTTCCATGCCTGCGTCGCGGAGGGCCCTGGCTATGTACTTGGCTCCGCGGTCGTGGCCGTCGAGGCCCGGTTTGCCTATGAGAACTCTTATCCTGCGATCCATTATGCCTCCAAAAGAAGCGAGTATGTGTTTACATGACAAAAGAATAACCAAATCTAGAACACCCCGGCGCCGATGTAAAGATTCGGCTTCGCACTTCCCGAATACCGGAAAAGGAAGCATATTAAACATGATGCTGGATTTCCAGTACAAATCACGAACACGGAGGAACCGATGAAATTTTCCATCATTCTAACGGGTCTTGTAACCGCTGTATCCCTTGCCGCCCTTTCCCCTTCCACTGTGGCGGGATATCTCGACCAGATAGGCGCTTCCTATGAAGAGGAAGAAGGCGTTTTCTGGCTTCTGGCCACCGACTCCCTCAGCGGGGATGTCTTCCCCATTTTCTACATCGAGGTGAACGCCCCCATGGAAGCCTGCTTCATGGCTGGCCCCACACCGGGCCTGGTGCCGGAATCCGGTGCCGGAAGGGCGGCGGCCTTTGAAAAAATGGCTGAGCTTAACGCCGTGTACCCCTTCGTGAAGTTCGAGCATGACATGTCAACCGGGGAGATAATCTGCACATACACCTTTTCCACCGAGAACGGAGTGGGTCTCGAGGCCTTCGCCGCGATGCTGCAGGTTATCTTCGGCACCATAGACGAAACCGCCGGAGAGCTGGCGGCACTCTAAAAGGAGGGATTCAGGGGGATGTATGGCAGCATAGCCATCTGCTCCGGCAGGGCCAGCCGGAAGCTCACCGAGGATATCTGCACTATCCTGGGAATAGAACAGGAGCCAGTGGAGTTCCACGATTTCTCCAACGGGAACATGATGGTCAATTTCCCCGGTGGAACCGTCCGCGAAAAGGATGTTTTCGTGATCCAGTCCGGGGAAAGGTCGGTCTTTCAGGACAAGACCGAGGCCTACCGCACCGTTTCCGGCGACATCATTGAGATGCTCCAGATGATAAGCGCCCTTAAGGACAGCGCCGGCAGGATAACCGCAGTAACCCCCTATTTCCCCTATGCCCGGAGCGACAAGAAAGACAAGCCCAGGATAGCCATCACGTCGAAAATGATGTTCGAGCTTCTGGAGGCGGTTAAGACCCACAGGGTACTGGCCATGTCCCTCCACTGTCCCCAGTCCCAGGGCTTCAGCAACATCCCCGTTGACCAGCTCCATTCCTACAGCGTTTTCGTTCAGAAGATACTGTCCATGGGCCGGGAGAAGCTTTCCTTCGTGGCCCCCGATTCAGGCAGCATACTCGACAACGATTTCATAGCGCTGCACACAGCCAAGGGAATAAGGGACGCCGGGGGCACCCCGGACATAACCACGGGATATGTGAAGAAAATGCGGGTGGACGACAGCGAGAACCCCCTTGTGAGGACCGTGGAGGGCCTCGACGACCTGTCGAACAGAACGGTTATCATGAGCGACGACGAGATACTCAGCGGCAGAAGCCTCATCCTCTGCGCGGAAACGGTGGCTGCAAGGGGGGCGAAGGAGATATATGCCTTCATCACCCATGCAATACTCAGCGGCGACGCGGTGAAGAAAATAGAGGAAAGCCCCATCACAAGGCTCTACATAACCGACACCGTAGAGTTCCACCGCGAGGCGGCGGAACAGGTTAACGGAGGTCCTGTAACCAAGATAGAGATACTCTCCGTTGCCCACATGTTCGCCGAGGCCATCAAGAGGATAAACGAGGGAAGAAGTCTCAGCTCCCTCTATCTTTAAAGCCTTTAACGGGGCACCCGACGGGTGCCCCGTTAAAGATCCAGCGAAGGCCGCTGTCCGGTCTTCCTCCAGTGGAAGAACTGCCTGAGTATTTCTTCGTGGTCGAAGGCCATGTTATCCGGCAGACTGTCCTCTGAAAAGACCTCCGCCCTGGCGGCGTCGTCTCCCCCGATGGGTTTCCCCGAGGCGCCGCACCAGTAAACTGCGCTCACAGTGTCCCCCCGGGGGTCCCGCCAGGGGCGGGAGTAGACATGGAAGAGGTCAAGCACCTCTATTTCCAGGCCGGTCTCCTCCAGGGCTTCCCTCTTCACCGCCTGAAGCAGGCTTTCCCCGGGGTCCACGAACCCCCCGGGAAGGGCCCAGCCAGCCGGCGGGTACTTCCTTTCAATGAGGACTACTCCCTGGTTCTCCACTTCTATCACGGCGTCGACGGTTAGCTCCGGTGTTTTCGGTCGCATTCGAACCTCCATGGAACACTTTCGGCAAAAGTTTGTATATTTTGTAACAATCGAAACCATCCCTGAAAGGAGAACCTATGAAATATCTGCTCCCCCTGACACTGGTACTCGCCCTGATGGCCTGCGGCGGTCCCGAAGAAGCCTCCGCGGCGGTGACCGGCGAAGCCCCTGAAGCAGAGTGGATACACGACGACCTCGACGCCGCCCTGGCCCTTGCCGCTGAAACCGGGAAGCCGGTTTTCGTGGATATGTACGCCGACTGGTGTGGCCCGTGCAGAATGCTCGCCGAAGACTACTTCCCCAGGGAAGACTACAGGGAAGTCCTCAGCCGGGCTATAACCGTTAAGATAAACACCGACAACAATCAGGAACTGGCCTCGAGATACGGCATCCAGTCCATTCCTACGCTGATACTTCTGGACAGCCAGGGCAACGAGCTGGACAGGATCACGGGTGTCATGGGCTCTCCGGAGAGTTTCCTGCCGATCATAGAGGAGTTCATAGCCCAGGGGCTCTAGGAGCCCGGAGGTTCAGCGGGGCCCTCAGGGGCCCCCTGGCTGTATCCCTCTTCCTTCAGAACGGAGATCAGACGGGAGAACTCGGTTTCCATCACGCCATAGAGCACATCAGCATTGGAGAGGTCAGCTCCCGATGCCAGGTTCTCCAGCCTGGAGGCCGCCTCTGCGAAGCAGTCGGCACCCACATTCAGCGCCGAGCCCTTCAGTGTGTGGGCAAGCATCTTGACCCTCCGCTGGTCTTCAGATCCCACCGCCCCGGCCAGGTCTTTCATGTTCTCCGTTGAGGTTTTAAGGAACATCCCCAGCACTTCCCCTATGGTTTCCCGGTCTCCGTCGAAGTCTTCCTCGAGCCTTGCGCCGTTGAAGGCGGACCGGAACTCAACCGCCGCCGGGGCCGACTCCAGGAGTTTCCCTGTCCACCGGTCAAGTACCTCAAGAAGGGAATCCGGGGTTACCGGCTTTGCTATGTAGTCGTCCATTCCCGCCTGTATGCACTTCTCCCTGTCTCCCTTCAGGGCGTTGGCGGTCATGGCAATGATCACCAGCCCTGGCTTCCCCAGGCCCTCCCTTCGTATCCTTGCCGATGCCTCATAGCCGTCCATCACCGGCATCTGGCAGTCCATGAACACAACGTCGTAGGGTCTTTCCTCCAGGGCTTTCACCGCCAGCTGCCCGTTGGCGGCAACATCGGCCCTGTAGCCCAGCTTTTCCAGTATCTTAACCGCCACGAGCTGGTTGACCGGATTGTCCTCGGCCACCAGTATGGAAACCGAAGCCTTCCGGGATTCCTTAAGGGAGTATTTCGTTATCAGCGGGGCTTTCTCCTCTATGAATGACTGGCCCCTGATCCGTGCCAGGCAGTCGTAGAGCTGGGACTGCTTCACCGGCTTGGTAAGGTAGGCGGAGAACCCCAGTTCATGAAGCCTGGCGGCGTCGCCCCTTGCGCCCATGGAGGACATCACGACCATTTCAGGGGTTTCTATGGATTCGTCTTCAATTATCCTTCGGCCAAGCTCCTCACCGTCCATTTCCGGCATCTGCATGTCCAGTATGGCTATCTCGAAGGGTCTGCCCAGGGCGGTGGCCCTGCGGAGGGTTTCAAGGGCGGCGGCGCCCCCGGATGCAACTGAGTAGTCGCACTTCCATGAATCCAGAAGCAGGGAGACAAGCCGTCTGTTGGTGGAGTTGTCGTCCACCGCCAGTATGCGGGTGTTCTCGATGGTTCCCGGCGGGACCCTTTCGGGAAGGTCCTTCTGCTTTTTCAGTGACAGGGTGAACCAGAACTCGGAGCCTGTTCCTTCCCGGCTGAGCAGACCCATTTTGCCCTTCATAAGGTCGACGAGCTTTCTGCAGATGGACAGCCCCAGGCCTGTCCCGCCGTACTTACGGGTGGTGGAGGAGTCCGCCTGGCTGAAGGCGCTGAATATTCTTTCCTGCTTGTCCGGGGGGATCCCTATGCCTGTGTCCCTCACTGAAAAGCGGAGGCCAATCGTATCTTTCTCTTCGAGTTCAGGCGTCACGGAAACGGATATTTCCCCCTGATGGGTGAACTTGAGCGCATTGCCGGTGAGGTTCAGCAGTATCTGGCGAATTCTGCCGGGATCTCCCACAACCCCGGCGGGGATGTCGGGAGCCAGCATAAGAATGAACTCGAGACCCTTCTGCTGGGCCCTCATGGCCATGAGGTCGCCAACCTCTTCCAGAAGCAGCCTGATGTCAAAGGGGGTCTCCTCTATTTCGAGCTTTCCCGCCTCTATCTTGCTGAAGTCAAGAATGTCGTTGATCAGTGTAAGCAGGGCGTCGCCGCTGGTGTTTATGGTCTGGGCGAACTCCCTCTGTTCCGGTGTGAGGTCCGTGCCCATGAGCAGGCCGGTCATCCCTATCACCCCGTTGAGGGGGGTCCTTATCTCGTGGCTCATGTTGGCCAGGAACTCGCTTTTCGCCCTGCTGGCCTCCCTGGCGCCCTCGGCGGCTTTTTCAGCCATGCGCAGGGCCTCCTCCAGCTGGCTGTTCGCCTTCTCTATTTCCTTCCGGTTGGCGTTCCTCTCCCTTTCGATGAGCATGTTGTCAATGGAGTAGGCCACATCGTCGGCAACCTCCTGGAAAAGGGATTTCTCGTCCTCTTTCCCGCTCAGTTCCATTGGAAGCTCCGCGGAGATCACACCGTGTATCCTGCCCCGGACACCGAGGACCGTGGTGAATGGCCTGGACGAGGGGTCGAGGCCAATAAGGGGGCAGTCGGCGCAGTTGTGCTTCACATCGGCTATGGTAACGATCTGCTGGGTTTTCATTGCCAGGTCGGCGCAGTAGCACAGCTTGTCCGAAGAAAGGTTTTTGTGCAGGGCTTCGATCGATTCCCGGGGCACACCGGCGGAGACGGTTTTGTGGAAGACCCCGCTGGAATCGTCGAAGAGAGATATCCAGGCAGAGGAGTATCCCCTGGTGGATATCAGGGCGTCGCAGACCCCCTGAATCATCCTGTCGATGTTCTTTTCCTTGGTGATTAGGCGGTTCACCTGACGGATAGCCATGAGGGCTCTTGTGAGGTGTTCCGATTCCTTCTTCACCTCCTCTATCTCCGAGATGTCGGCGAATGAGCCGAAAAAGCCGGCAATGCCGCCATGGGCATCGCAGTTGGGAATGGTGCTGGCCAGGGCGGGGAAGACATCCCCCCCCAGGCTTCGGAAACAGGTCCTGAAAACGGCGTGACCGGATTCGCAGGCCTTTTCGAAAACCCCCTGGAAGTCCCTCTGGAACTCTTCGGGAACATGGTCGAGAAGCCTTACTCCCACCAGTTCCTCGCTGCCGGCGTATCCAAGCTTCTTTGCCAGGAAGGCGTTCCCGTAGGTGAGCCTTCCCTCGGTGTCTATCTCACCGATCCCCTCCTGCACAGCGTTAAGGATCTTCTCGTAGTAGGCTTTTCTGCCCTCCAGGGCCTCCCTGGCGGTGACGAGGCTGCTCACATCCCGGACATATCCCTCCAGCCCCCCGTCCGCAGGGAGCCTGGCGGCGTTTATCTCGCAGTGGACAAGGGAGCCGTCCTTCCTTTTCAAGGGACCGGCGCAGCCCCTGACCTCTCCGTGGTCCTGAAGGCCCTGCAGGAACTCCCGGCGCATCTTTTCCCCGGGAAAGAAGTCCCTTGTGAGGCGAAGCCCCATCATTTCCTCCGGTGAGCCGTATCCGAACATCTCCACGGCCCTGCGGTTGACCCCGGTGATGGCTCCGCCGCTGTCCACCCGGAAGTAGGCCTCGCTCATGGAATCGAACACCCTGCGAAGATCCTTTTCCTCCATGATTCCGCCCGTCGGTTTGAGATAACTGAGAATGTGAATTTCCACGCCTGCCGTAAAGGGGCAACGACAAGGGGGAAGGCCGAAGCCTTCCCCCAGTGCCTTGTTCAGTTTACGGAGCTAGAGCTTCACCGCCCTGAGGGTTTCAGTACCCGAGGGGGTGGTAAGCCTTATCACATAAACCCCCGCAGGGGCTGCTTCAAGGTCGGCCTGTATGGTGTGGCTGCCCTGTTCCAGTATTCCATTTGCCGGTGTGCTGACTATCCTTCCCGCAAGGTCAAGTATCTCAACCGTTGCCTGGGAGACCGCCGGGAGGGTGAAGCTGACATTCGCCGTTGAAACGATGGGGTTCATCGAGATGGAGAAGCCCACCGAGGGAATGCCGTGGTTGTAATCGGAGACGGATGTTTCAATCATCCCTCCGAGGTAATACACATCTCCGCAGCTGTCAGGATCGTCGGCGTACTGCGGATCGTCACCGCTGCCGCCCACTTCGATACATGTATCGAATTCGAAGGCGAAATCCCATGCTTCAGGGTAAGATACGTATCCGTCGGAGTTGTAGTCGGGATTGCCTGGAAGGGCTCCTCCGCCTGGAAGGGCTCCGTGAAATGCTGCGGTCCAGTAGTAGGCCCATTCGTCGTAGTCGGGGTAGGTTGCTCCGGCATAGGAGTAGTGGTCGTATCTCGCCGCTGAGGCAAAAGTGCGAGGCTGGCCGCCGGTTGTAGGGATCACCTCATCTTCGAATGCGCCTGAGTAACACTGCTCCATGACAACATGCAGGGAAGCGCTGTTGATCTCATCGATGAATGTGTCGAACTCGTCATCGTTGAGCACCTCGGAGTTCCAGAGGTTCAGGTAGGAGTTCCATCCCCCGTTCGTTCCTCCGTGGTCGGTGGTGAAGATGAGAACATGGTCCTCTGGTCCGGCCAGCGAAGCAAGCTCAACAAGGGCATTGGTCACGCTTCCGTGGGTGGCATCGTAATCGAAGTCCGCTGTGCCGTCTCCGTCAAGATCCGGATTCGAATTCACTCCGCCGGACTGGTCAGGGGCAGGGTTAAGACCGTCTGCAAAGCAGATAATGATGTCGTCGTTCGTGTAACCGTAGTCCTGAGTAAGGGTGAGGTAGATGAACTGGATGTCTCCGTAGTAGCGAATATGGTTGTTGCCGGAGTTGGCTCCGCCGGAGATCAGCAGGGCCTTGCAGTTCTCAGCCCTCTCTGAACGGGGATTCGGGACGAAGGTGTCGATAATGGAGGATCTTTCCATGGCCTGGCTGGACATGGAAGAGTATTCAAGGGTCATTCTGGGAAGGAAGTTAGGAGGTGTGTTCATGGGGATGATTTCCATATCTCCGCCGGAAGTAACGAAAACCCAGCGGCAGGGATGCTCCCAGTTAGCGCCAGCGACATCGTCAACCAGAACGAAATAGCCACTTGCAGGCGCTGTTACAGAAGATGTCCAGGTTGAAACAATGTCCCCCTGAATTATGACTTCCGGGAATGAAAGAACCGATCTTCCCTCAATATCCAGGGAGAGAAGGTCGTTGTAGACAAGCTGTGCAGCCTCATGCGGTGTGTTTACCACGGCACCGAGGGAGCAGCCGGCGAATACGGCGACAATTAGCAGTTTAAGCATATTTCCTCCAGATAGTTGAGCGCGCTAAGGGATTTCAGGAAAACTATAAGAAGGAATCTCTTAAAAAGGAAGACCGCTAACTGAACAGCATTTTAGTAAGATATTTAACGATGTGTGATTGTCCAGGTGCTGGAACTCCCCGGGGAAGCGGTTCCCCGGCAAGCCTCAGCGCCTCCTGGAATACATTGCCTGTGTTTTCGTTCTCGATCACCGACACTGCCCCCCTGGCTTCGGCAGATCTCAGCAGGTACTTTTCCTCTGGGAAGACCCTTCCCGGGACCAGAACCGCCCTTTTGCCCATGGCAAGTATCTGGGAGACTATTCCATAGCCGGGCTTGGTCACCACCACGTCCGCGGCGGCCACCAGGTCGGCGAACCCCGCCCCGGCGGCGGCAAGTGTCCGGTGATGGATGTTGGGCCACCCGGGTCTTGCCTGCTCCGGGAGTGAAGTGAAGGGCGCCACTCCCATGGGAGGTTTTTCCGGGAAGTCCCCGGGAAGATGCCTGAAGGCAATGAGACACCGAAGCCCTTCACCGGGCAGAAGGTGTTCCACCCTCCCGGGGTCTCCCTCCGGGCCGCCCCTGAGAAGGGGAATGTCCACGGTGGAGCGGAAGGGTGAGTTACAGGGGCCCATGGGGAGCCTGAGGTATGTACCCCACTGGTACATCCGTGATACCTTTTCAATCTGCCCGGTCCGTTCCGGGCACATCCCTTCAAGGATCCAGTCCCAGGTGAAGTTGCCTATGCCGATGGCGGGTATTCCGTTCTCCTGTGCTGCCCGTACCGGAAGGGGGTCGATATCGGTTACGATCAATCCGGCCCGAAGCTCCCTCTGCAGGGACATCTCCTCCCGAAGCAGACGGGGTTCCTCCCTGATGAAAGCGGCGAGGCTGTTTTCAGTGAGTTCCCTGCTGGGAATGCCGTTCTTCTCAACGGCCACGGGGGAGAGCTTTCCCGGAATGACGGAATCCACCGGGACACCCTTCCAGAACCATTCAGGCGTGGAGGTTGAAAGAACTATCCTGATGGAGGGGAGGGCCCTTTTCAGCCCCCTGATGACCTCCCGCTGCCTTGCGGCATGTCCCCACCCGTGGGAGGAGACATGCCACAGGACCGTTCTATCTGGTAACGACGAGCCTGGCAGCTGCTTCCTCCAGGGGGGTTTTCAGCACGCAGGTGTAAACCCCGGCGGGAAGGCCTGTGGTTACCTGGAGTGTGTGGCTGCCCGGCGCGGAGGCTGAGAAGGTTTCCCTGTGTACAAGCCTTCCTCCGAGGTCGTAAATCACCAGGGAAGCTCCGCAGGGCTCGGCTGCGGTGTAGATGATGCCGAAGCTTCTGCCGGCGGGATTGGGTGAGATGCTGAGGCCCGAAGGCTCCGGCGCGGAGCCCTCTGTACCCATTACATCGATCTCAGCCATGTACACATCGGTGCCGGAGCCCATTTCGTTGGCGTGAACATGCTTGCCCGCTGAGGTTATGTACCTGCCGTCTGAGGAGATGTCCACATGGAACACGGAACCCGGGGTGTTTATGGAGAAGACAGGGGCCTCAGGGGCAAGGTCGTCGAACACATTCACCTCGGCGCCTCCGCCGGTCTGGCATCCCCATGAACCCGCCACCATCCACCTGCCGTCGGTGGAGCATTCCATCCACTCCATGACATCCTGGTGGGCACCGGAGCCCACGGGATAGTCGTATGTCCACAGGGGGGACATTGTGTCGAGGTCGTACCTGATTATTCTGTTCGTTCGGTAGTCGTTCCTGTAGAAACCGAAGTAGACCGTGGAGTTGTCCGCCGCCACGGCGGCGGCTCCGCCGTAGTAGCCGGTGACCGCCATGCCGCCGGCGAGGCTGTATTCAGAACCGTCCCAAACCGCCACCCTGGCTGCGGTGAAGCCGTAGGCAACCACCGAACCGTCAGGTGAGACACCGAAACAGTCGTTGGAGGCGTCGAGGGCCATGGAGGCCTCGAGGGTGCCGGTGGCGGTGTCCACACGGTAGAGTGTGGCGGACACACGGAAGATGCACTTCGAGCCGTCCTCGGTTATCCGGAGCTGCCTGGGGTAGTAGGCAAGGGAGGGGTCTTCATAAATGGCGACAGGTGTGGAACTGTCCGGAGAGAAGAAAAGGATGGCCAGGTGGCCGCCCATTGCTCCCCCCACTGCCAGGACCGAGCCGTCGGCGGCGCAGGCGAACTTGCCCGGGCCGTCAACCATGCCGGAGTCGAAGGTGCCCCCGGCGTCGTAGCTCCAGACGGGTGTTTCGGAACCCCCGGCAAAACAGTGGACCGCGGTGTTGGCACCCTTGCTGCTGTCCCAGTTCTGAACAGCATAGAACACATCCGCTGATTCCGCTGCCACGGTGCCGGTTCCCAGGCCGGACCAGCCCTCCTGGGGCTCGTAGCTCCAGAGAACGGTGCCGTCGCCGGCTGCTCCCTGGAACATCTGTGCCCCGCCATACCAGCCGCCGGTGAAGACATACTGAGCCCCGAAGCCAATTGGGGCCATTTTCTGCTGGGCGCCGGTCTGAAGGGAGTAGTGCCAGAGGACCTCCGGAGGGTCGTAAAGGGGCTGGTGGCCTGATCCCGGAGTGTATTCCCCGGTATTGGTCTCAGTGAATTCACCCAGGGGACCGACGGCGGAGAACTCTGCGGTGCCGGTTTCCCCGAATGAACTGAAGGAGAAAAAGAGAACGGCGAAGGCCGCGGAAATGACATGTTTCATCATGGGGTCCTCCTCAAGGAAAAATGTTAGAACGCATACAATGATATGGGAAGTACCGCCCTTTCACAAGAGAGCTTCCGCCGCTTTGTCCCGCCTGCTTTTGCTGTTATCTTTCCCTCGGTGTGGGTACAGGGACGCTGCTTGTGGAGAAAGGCGGGATTATGCCGGGCTGGCTGACGGCTGAACTGATCTGGTTCCTTGCAGGAATCATTCTGATCCTTCTTGAATTCATGGTACCCGGTGTTCTTCTGGTGTTCTTCGGTGTCGGGGCGCTGCTCACAGCCCTTCTTGTGTGGCTGGGGGTGACAGACGGAGCCCTGGGGCAGCTGGTGTTCTTCTCCGTGTCGTCCCTTGCTCTGCTCTTCGGGCTCAGAAGGTTCGCCGCCGGTTTCTTCCGGGGGGACACCAGCGGAGAAAGCGACAGCGAGTACGAGGGGAAAACCGCCAGGGCGGTCACCGCCATTGAACCTGGTTCCATAGACGGCAGGGTATTCTTCGAGGGAACCGACTGGAAGGCGGAAAGCTCGGTAAGCATTCCCCGGGGTGCACCGGTAAGGATAACAGGCAAGAGAAACATCACCCTTTTCGTTGAGCCGCTAAAAGCGGATTAGGAGGGAAAATGGAGTTCTTCGTGGGTATTGTGGTCGTGGTGGTGATACTGGTAACCCTTTTCAAGACCGCCCGTGTGGTTCCCCAGAAAACAGCCTTCGTAGTTGAAAGGCTGGGAAAGTATTCGAAGACCCTGGACGCGGGATTCCACCTGCTGATACCCTTCTTTGACAAGGTGCGGTACAAGCTGAACCTCAAGGAGATAGCCATCGATGTTCCTCCTCAGGTCTGTATAACCGCCGACAATGTTTCCGTGGAGGTGGACGGCATTCTCTACCTCAGGGTGATGGACCCGGTGAAGGCCGCCTATGGAATAAGCAACTACACCTTCGCCACCACGCAGCTTGCCATGACCACCATGAGAAGCGAGATAGGAAAGCTGGAGCTGGACAAGACCTTCGTGGAGAGGGAATCGGTTAACGCCAATGTGGTGAATGCCGTTGACATGGCTTCGGATCCCTGGGGAATAAAGGTTACCAGATACGAGATAAAGAACATCGCCCCCCCTGCCTCGGTGCAGGAGGCCATGGAGAAGCAGATGCGCGCCGAGCGGGAGAAGAGGGCGGAGATCGCCCATTCCGAGGGTGAAAGGCAGTCGAAGATCAACAAGGCCGAGGGCGCCAGGCAGGAGATGATCTCCATTTCCGAGGGCGAGAAGATGAAAAGGATCAACGAGGCCGAGGGAAGGGGCATGGAGATAGAACGGGTCGCCCGGGCCACCGCCCAGGGCATAAGGGAGATAGCCGGGGCCATCACCGCCCCCGGCGGCGAGGAGGCGGTTTCCCTGAGGATAGCCGAGCAGTGGATAACCGAGTTCGGAAAGCTGGCCAGAGCCAACAACACCATGATCATTCCTTCGAACCTTTCCGATGTGAGCGGCACAGTGGCTGCCCTGGCAAAGGTAATGAAAAACACACAGTAAGGAGGACTTCAATGCCCGACGACAGAATGGCTCCGTTTTCCACCGGAGGGTTCTTTCTTGTGCAGCTCGCCCTGATGATACCGGTGGTTAACCTGATACTGCTTCTGATATTCGCCTTCGCCGGCTCGGTGAACATCAACCTGCAGAACTACAGCAGGGCAATACTCATCTGGATGCTGGTGGGTATTGGGATAGCCCTGATCGTGGGTGTTTTGGGAGCCCTGGCAGCGGGAGGACTCGGCGCCTATCTCGACAACATCTCCACACAGTACAAGTAGCATCGAATTGAGGAACAGCAGCACGGTATCCGACCTGAGGAAGCTCTGGCAGGACCGCCGGCTGCTGTTCCGCACCCTGGCCTACCTGAAACCCTGGCTTGGCTGGCACGGCCTGGGTTTCATCCTTACCATCGTTACAGCAGGGCTGGCCCTGGTACAGCCCTGGGTTACAAGGCTTCTCATCGACAGGGTCCTGATACAGGGCGACACCGAAATGCTTGTGAAGATCTGCTTCGCCTTCTTCGGAGCGGTTCTTCTGGGATCCATCGTTGGAATGGCCAGGTCGGTGCTCTTCAGCTGGATAGGCCAGAGCGCCGCTATAGACCTTCGAATGGCCCTCTACCGCAAACTCAACATCCTCTCCATGGCCTTCACCGGCAGGAAGAGGCTTGGTGAGCTCATGGCGGGCTTCAGCAGCGACATTCCCGTGATGCAGAGCCTCTACTCCTCAACCCTGTCCAGCGCCCTCAGCGAGATCATCCGGTTCATCGTGGTCCTTGCTGTGATGATAACCATAAACCCTGGGCTTACACTTCTGGCGGCTCCATCCATTCCCCTCTTCGCCCTTATCATTGCCTTCGCCGGGACCATGCTGAAGAAGGCCAGCGCCGAGGTCCAGGAGAAGAGGGCCTTTTTCACCGCCACTCTTCAGGAGCAGCTGTCCGGGCTGAGGACCGCCGCGGCCTTCAATCTCGAGGACAGGGAGAGCGGCAGGTTCCGTTCCTCCATGACCGATCTCATGCAGTCCAACATCAGGATGACAGTAAAGGGATTCGTTTTCAACGCCGGTTCCCTCCTGGCCTCCTCCACTCTTATCCTCGTCATATGGCTGGGGGGCAATCAGGTCATCAGGGGTGAGATGCAGGTGGGTGTTCTCATCGCCTTCATCAGCTACTTCGGCATGCTCTTCGGGCCGGTGGGCTCAATCGCCGGTGTTGCGGGACAGATACTCAAGTCCATGGGGGCCGCCGAGAGGATATTCGGGATAATGGACACCCCCCCGGAGGTTCAGGACGCACCCGGGGCCTATGCTCTTGAGGATGTTCAGGGGGAGATAGAGTTCCGGAAGGTGACCTTCGGCTACTCCCCGGACCTGCCTGTGCTCTCAGGGTTCTCCGGAAGGATAGGCAGGGGGGAAACCGTTGCCCTCACCGGGGACAGCGGAGCGGGGAAAACCACGCTGGTCTCCCTTCTTCTGAGATTCTTCGACCCGGTGGAGGGGGAGATACTCATAGACGGGAAACCCATAAGGGAAGCCACCCTTGCCTCCCTGAGACGGAACATCGGCGTTGTTTTCCAGAACCCCTTCCTCTACCACTGCACCGTTTCCGAGAACATCCTTCTGGCAAGACCGGAAGCCTCCATGGAAGAGGTAAGGAGCGCGGCGGAGGCAGCCCACGCCCATGAGTTCATAACCGCCCTTCCCCTGGGATATGAAACCGTGGTGGGTGAAAGGGGCAGCAGCCTTTCCGGCGGACAGGTGCAGAGGATCGCCCTTGCAAGGGTCTTCCTGAAGAATCCCCCCATTGTGATACTCGACGAGGCCACCAGCGCCCTGGATTCAGCCAGCGAGGAAAAGGTTCAGCAGGCCGTTCGAAGCCTCCTCAGCAGCCGCACCTGCCTTATCATTGCCCACCGGCGGTCTTCCGTTGAGATGGCGGACAGGGTTCTCAGGATACCCCTCCTTGCCACCGATCAAAACTGTTAAGAAACCGTTAATCCCCCGGCCGGTACTGGGTGTCACAGGTGAAGATAGGGGTTATCCACAAAGTTATCCACAGTGAAATTCGCGGTTTTCAGGCAATTATGCCGCCAATGTTTATTCGGTATTTATATCTACGCAAAATGTTGCGCGGCAATTCATAACGAAATACACAGCAAAATGGTGGAGTTCCCGCGGGGCTTGGGTTGTCGCTTTAATTGGGTTATGAAAATTAATGAAAGGGCCCGGGACTGTGCAAAACCCTGTCAATTAACAATTCAGCATTTTCCTGGCTGACTCCACCGCCGAGTAGGCGTCTTCCCCGTAATGGGCGCCTATCTCCAGGGCGAATTCCCGGGAAACCACTGCCCCCCCTATGAGTACGGGGATGGGGGAGCCCTTTTCCCGGAGAAGGTTAATCACTTCCTCCATTCTGGAGGCGGTGGTGCTCATGAGGGCGGAGAGGGCGATGGCGTCCGCCCGGTGCTCCGCGGCTGCCTCGACTATTTTACCCGATTCCACATCCTTGCCCAGGTCTATAACCCTGAAACCGGCGTTGGAGAGGAAAAGACCCACGAGGTTCTTCCCGATGTCGTGGATGTCGCCCTTCACAGTGGCCAGGACTATGGTACCAAGGGGCTCCGCCCCGGATGCGGTGAGATGGGGTTCAAGCACCTTCATCAGGGCGCTTGCCGCCCCGGCCCCTGCTATCAGGTGGGGCAGGAACAGCTTCTTCTCCGCATAGAGGCGGCCCAGCCTGTCCATGGCCGGGGCAAGAGCTTCGGTGACTATTTCGCCGGCGGTGGCTCCCTTCTCCAGCAGGAGGGATGAAGCCATCTTCGCCCCCGCGGAGTCGCCGCCTGTGAGGGCGTTTCGAAGGAGGGCATAGCCGTCTTCGCCGTTCTCCCTTTCCCCCGGCGGCACTGGAATGTCCGCCGGGTCCACCCTGCCGGAAAGCACCCCTGCCCCGGCGGTGATGTGTTCCGTGAAGGGGCTGGTGACATTCACTATTCCGGCATCGAGCCCCCTGGAGGCAAGCATGGCCAGGAAGGCGGCGTTTATTCCCTCTCTGTGTGGAAGCCCGTGGGACACATTGGAGACCCCGGCGATGGTGAGAAGCCCCTCCTTCCGGAAGAGACGCAGGGTCTTCACCGTGGCATCGGGGGACGAACCGGTGGCAATGGCCTTCACTATGGGGTCAGCGAAGACCCGGTTCCCGGGAAAGCCGTGTTCCTCCAGTATCCGGAGGCCACGCCTGAGGACCGAGAGCCTCTCCTCCGGAGAGTCCGGCAGACCGTTCTCCCCTATTGGCAGCAGCACGGCGTAGCCCCCGTGACGAAGGAGCACCGGCACCCTGGCGGCTATGTGCCCTTCGGTGGACATGAGTGAGTTGAGAAGGCCTATTCCGCCAAGCTGCCTGAATGCCTCTTCTATCATTTCCGGCGCCGAAAGATCGATGGAAAGCGGCGCGCCGGTGCAGAGCCCGGCGGTTACACGGGTAAGGAGCCCCTGTGGCACAAGCCTTTCCAGGCCCATGTTGATGTCCAGCAGATCCGCCTTTTCCTGGCGCCGGGCCATGGAGACAACGAAGTTGTGGTCTCCGGAACGGATGGCCTTCTTCAGCTCCTTCCTGCCGGTGGGGTTGATGGATTCACCCACCATCAGCATTGATCCCCCGATGGGAACCACACGGTCCACAGAGGTGAAAGCCCTGACCGGTTCAGGGTTCATCTCCTGCCTGGGCCGGTTGCCCACAAGCTTCCGCAGGGCGGCTATGTGATCCGGGGTGGTGCCGCAGCAGCCCCCGATGATAGAGGCCCCGGCCCATGCCATTTCCTCGGTTGCCCCGGCGAACATCTCGGGGTCCATTGAATAGTTACCCCTGCTGTCCGGGAGGCCGGCGTTGGGTTCCACCGTTACATGCTTCGTGGAGGTTGTGGCAAGCTGGCTCACCACCGGCAGCAGCCCCTCGGGGCCCGTGGAACAGTTGGCTCCCACTGCATCCACCGCCAGCTGCTGGCAGAGCACCGAGAGGGCGGTGGGGGATGTTCCAGCGCCGCTTCTTCCGTTCTCGGCGAAGGTGAGATGGGCGCTTATGAACCCATTGGGGCAGGCGTCCCTTACGGCGAGCACCGCAGCCTTGAGCTGCCTGGGGTCGGTGAAGGTCTCAAGGAAGAAAACCGATATGCCCGCCGAGGCCAGTGCCCTGGCCTGGACAAGGAAGCCGTTGTAGACATCGGTCCAGGAAGTGTCACCCACGGGATAGATGAGCCGGCCTGAGGGGCCGATGCTCGCCGCGGCTATGGCTGTGGTTCCCGCGGCTTCCAGGGCGGTTTCCGCCAGGGCCGCGTTCACCCCGGCGCACCGGTCGCCCAGATGGAACGAGCTTCCGCCGAATGTGCAGGCAAGTATGATGTCGCTGCCCGCCTGTATGTATGATTCGTGGATAGAGCGGAGAACCCTCCGGTTATCGAAGGCCCACATTTCCGAAGACACCCCGGCGGGCATTCCGTGCCTCATGAGCATGGTGCCCATGGCGCCGTCGAGGAAGGCTATCCTTCTTCCCAGCAGTTCCCTCAGTTTTCCCGCTGAATCCATCCGACCACTCCCGTCATGCTTTTTACAGGTGACAGCATAAAGCCGTCGCTGCAGGCTATTCCCGAATCGGGAAACATAGCCATAATCTCCCGCTGCATGGAAAGGGGAAGGCTTCCGTACCCCGGGGCCGCCCTTTCCGTTGGAGTCATTCCAAGCCTGTCCACAAGGAAAAGCTGCAGTTTCTTCATCAGGGCCTCTACGGCCACCGAAGCCGCTGAATCGTTCATGAACCCCTGGAGAGGGTCGGGAACGGATATGAGCGGTTCAATACCCGGGCCAAGGGTAACGGCCATCACCGAAAGAGGTTTTCCAGGAAAGATCCCCGCCAGGGAACCGGGCACCTCGTGCTTCTCCAGGAAGACCGCGCCGCACCAGACCGTGCTCAGGGCGGAAAGTGCGGAAACGGCCCTTTCCGCGGACCCGGTTACATCGGCGCCGGCGCCCCCGGGAGGACAGCCGGACCGCCAGAGCACCTGCTTCACCGAAGGAAGAGGCAGGGGCAGAACGGGACGGAAGGCTTTCACCGGAGCTCCCGGAGCCCCGAATCGTTTACTATTCGCCTTATCTGGTCCACCCTGTTCATTGTGTAGAGATGTATTCCCCGGACTCCGTTGCTCACAAGGTCGGCGACCTGCCCGGTGGCGTACTCCACCCCGGCCCGGGCAAGGGCGTCGGGATCCCCGGCGTGCCTGTCGAAAAGACTGAGGAGACCCGCGGGTACCGAAACCCTGCACATCATGAGTATGCGCTTTATCTGATTGTAGTTCAGTATGGGCATGATGCCTGGGATGATGGGGACATGGATGCCCAGTGCCTCGGCCCTTTCCTGGAAGTCGTAGAACACCCTGTTGTCGAAGAAGAGCTGGCTGATGAGGTATTCAGCCCCGGCTGCGACCTTCTTTTTCAGGTTGAGAAGATCGGCGCTGATCCGGGAAGACTCGAAGTGTCCCTCGGGATAGGCGGCGGCGCCGATGCAGAAACCGCCCCTTTCCGCGATGTGCTCTATGAGCTGCGAGGCGTGGGCGTAGTCGGTGCAGAGTGGGCCGCCGCCCTCCGGGATGTCTCCCCTGAGCGCGAGGATGTTGCCGATTCCGCGGCTTTCCAGCCTGTCGAGGAGTTCAGAAACCTCTTGCCTGCTCTGGCCGATGCAGGTGACGTGGGCCAGGGACTCGCATCGGTACTGGTCGCGGACACGGGAGGCAATTTCCACCGTTCTTTCCACCGAGTGCCCCTGGGAGGCGTAGGTAACGCTGACGAAGGACGGTTCGATGTCCCGGAGGCCGTCCAGCGTTCGGAAAACGGTTCTGAGGCTGTGCTCCGGCTTCGGCGGAAAAACTTCCAGCGAAAGCACCGGTCTTTCCCACTTGTAGAGGTCGGCAATTCTCAAGAATGACCCTTTCCATGAAAGAAACAGTACGGGGCAGCAGGGAAAATAATCACATCGGGTCTTTCTAAACAGGTTCATTGACGGAGAGGCGGGATATTTGTATCATTGCCCCCAGCATCAGGAGTAACCCCGGAAGGGGCGCCAACCGAGACGCAGGTCCACGGTGGTCAGGCTTTGAGCCGATGTGCGGGAACACCCGAAAAACCTGCACTTCGCTCTGCTGATGCAGGGCGATTTTCTTTTTATGGAGGAGTTCACATGGGTGAAAATACCGGGAACCACGGACCGTCTCATCGGCCCTGCCGGTTCTTCTCCTGTCACTTTTTCGGAAGCATGATGATGCCCGGGCCCTGCGGGGTTCGGGAATCCCGGGTGCAGTAGCCACCCCCCTCCCGTATCTCCGCGGGGCCTTTCCAGAGGCAGGAAACCACACAGTACACCAACAGGCGGAGAATCATGTACACCGAAAGATTTTACAGAAGCTGGACCGCAGGCAACGGCCTGGAATCATTCCGGGCGGTTTCAGGCGAGAGCGATCTTCAGATATACGCAAAGAAGTTCCTGAGAAAAGAGGCCATGGCCGCCCTCGAGGACATAAGGGCCAGGCTCCGGGATCACATTGCCCGTCATCCAGTGTTCCTCAGGTCCATGGTGCCGGTGGAGACAGGGACGAATGACCCTTTTCTCAGGTCCATGGAGGAATCGGGGAAACTCTGGAACACCGGACCCATGGCCTCGGTTGCCGGGGCCATAGCCAATGAGGTGGGCCGTTTGCTCTCTGAACACTCCTCCGCGGTAATTGTGGAGAACGGAGGGGACGTGTGGGCGCGATCCCCGGTTCCCCTGGAGTTCCTGGTTTACCCCGGGGAGGACACCCCCTTCTCAGCGGGCATTCCCTTCACCGTAGGGTCTGTGGAGGGAGTCTCCGTCTGCACCTCAAGCGGAAAAGTGGGCCCATCCTTTTCCATGGGCAGGGCGGATTCGGTTACAGTGATACACCGTTCAGGCGCCGTGGCCGACGCCGCAGCAACCGCCATCGCAAACAGGATACGGGGAGCCAGGGACATCACCCCCGTGGTGGAGTCCATCGCCGCTTCCCGGAAACTACTGGGAATACTGGCGGTGTGCGGCGAATCCATGGGCATCTGGGGCGACATCAAACTGAAGAGGAGGGCGTGAGATGCGAAGGACCATAGAGGAGATAAACCACAGGATCGCCAGGGGAACCGCGGTGGTCCTCACCGCCGGGGAGATGACCTCCCTGGTGGGGGAGCAGGGTCCCCGGAGAGCCTCGGAGCGTGTGGATGTGGTTACCACGGGAACATTCGGCCCCATGTGCTCCAGCGGCGTTCTCCTCAACACCGGACATTCCTCCCCCAGGATCAACTACAAAGAGGCTTCGATCAACGGCGTTACCGCCTACTGCGGCATAGCCGCTGTGGACCTGTTCCTGGGTGCCACCGCCGGAAGCGGGAACCCATGCTATGGCGGCGGCCATGTGATAGAGGACCTTGTCAGCGGAAGGAACGTTTACCTGGAGGCAGCCGGCCACGGCACCGACTGCTACCCAGCCCGGGAACTGAACAGGCCCCTGAGCCTGGAAACCCTTCAGAGCGCTGAACTGACCAACTTCCGCAACTCCTACCAGAACTACAATGTGGCGGTGAACGGTTCCCGGAGGGAAAGGAAAACCTACCTCGGCGTGCTGAAACCCCGGTACGGGAACGCCGGCTACAGCGGCAGCGGAGAGTACAGCCCCCTGATCAACGACCCCTACTTCAGGACCATAGGCACAGGAACAAGGATCTTCCTGGGCGGTGGAACCGGGTGGATAACCGGCCCCGGCACACAGCACTGCCCCGACCCTGCAAGGGGCGCCAACGGCGTTCCCCTGGAGGGCGCCGGAACCATTTCCGTCCGGGGCGACCTGAAGACCATGCGCCCTGAATACCTCCGCGGTGTCTGGATCAAGGGTTACGGCGTTTCCCTGAGTGTCGGGATAGGGATCCCCATCCCGGTACTGGACGAAGAGATGGCCAGTTTCACCGGTGTATCCGATGACCAGATAATGGCCCCTGTGGTGGACTACTCGTCGGACTACCCCAACGCCAGCGGAAGGGTGCTGGGGCATGTGTCCTACCGGGAGCTCTACTCCGGGGAGATTACGGTAAAGGGAGTGAAGTCCCGGACCTTCAGCCTTTCCAGCAGAAGACTTGGTGAGGAGATAGCCAGGGAGCTGAAACGGAGAATAGGAAGCGGAAGCTTTCTCCTCACCACGCCATCGGAGAACCTCGAGGCCATCCGTAAATTTGACAAATAGATTGCCTAAAAATAAGCAGGCAAACCAATTAAGCATGCCCCCGGGATCAAGGGAAGGACGATTTTATTATCGCATCAGCTTTATAGCGGCGGAGTATGCATCCCCCAGCCTGAAGAGCAGGAGTCCCGGGGGAATGCCAGGGCTCTGGAAGCTTGAGGTTCCTCTTTCCACCTGCCATTCCCCCGCAAGCCTGCCGTCGGCGGTGTAGCACATCAGAAAACCCTTCTCCTCCGCGGTTACAGTGAACCAGGAGGAGAAGGGAGAAGAGACCGCAAGCCTTCCCGCGGCGGATGGTCCCTGCTCTATTCCCGTGACGGAGTTCACCGCCGCCACCGCGTCAAGGTCGAAAAGGCCGCCGTCCTCCACCGAGTCGCCACAGTCGGTGAGCCTTATGAACCTTATCCAGTCGAAGCCCAGGTCCGCCAGGTCGAACTGGTCCCCCCCGGACACCTCCGGATTGGTGGGGTCCTCACCCGTGGTGGGCCAGACACCGGCAAGGCCCTCGAGTGTTTCCCCGTTCCATGGGAACATCAGCCAGTTCTCGCCGTCCTGGCTCACCTCGACGAATGCGCACTCCCTGAAGTAGCTTCCACCTGTCTGCATTACGTTCTCGAATACGGTGAAGTCCGGTCCGGGGCCGTTCACCACCGCGTTGTCAATGAACTCCACAACCACCCAGCCGTCCTTGCCAAGAGTAAGGAGTTCATCCTCCCCCACCGCCGGGGACTGCGGGGTGGCGTCGGGATCCGGGGGGCCCAGTATGTTGTTCGGATAGTATGGCTGACCGTATCCAGCCCCGGGGCCGTACTGGACCGCCGGTGAGCCGTCCCCCCATGGATCCGCAATGAGGCAGAGAAGCATGAGGGCCATCATCTCGAGATCACCGCAAACCTTGCCGAGGCTTCCCGGCAGACAGCGGTGTAGAGACCACAGGGTAGATGCGCCACGGAGAGCTCGGCGCTTCCCTCTGATCCCAGGGCTTCAGCCACCCTTCTGCCTGTGATGTCATACACATCCACGGAAGCTCCCTCCGGAACACCCCTTACAGCAATGGAACCTGTGGCGGGATTGGGGCTTACTCCTATAACAGGACTGACGGGTTCACCGGAGCCGTGAACTCCAGCAAGTGAACCGGAAACCGCAATGGGCCCGGGAACGGAGAGGGTATAGGTCTGGAACAGTGTTTCCCCGGTGTCGTAAACCCTCACCTCGCCGGCTGCTGTATCGGTTACCCATAGATTGCCCGCATCGTCGGAGGCCAGGCCGTTCCCCCCGGAGCAGAACGGGTCGTTCATGTCGTGGAGCACTTCCAGTGTTTCCATGTCAACGGAAAACACTCCTCCGCCCCAGGGATCCGAGGTGTAAAATATCCCATTTGCTGAAACGCAGTATGAAGGGAATCCGCCCACTTCAAGGGTGGTGATGGTGGAGCCTGTTACGGGATCCAGCACCACAACGCTGCCCTCGTTATTGCCATAGGTCCCGCTGCATGTAACGAAGAGCCTGCCATCGTCGGCAACCACCAGCGACTGGCAGTTGGTGCCTGCGGTAAGTGTGTCGGTGACGGTTCCAGCTGCGATGTCTATCACCACTATTGAATTGCCTGTGCCCCAGCCTCCGCAGGCGGTGTAGAGAACGCCCAGGTCCTCGGCCATCCACTCGGGATACGGGCCTGTGCCGCTGATGGTGCTCAGTATGGTCATGGATCCGGGATCCACGAATGACACCGAGTTGTTCAGGGTTGCGCTGATCGCAAGGCTGCCGTTCGAGAGGGGAAGTGAAGCCCAGCAGTTCCAGCCTGTGCCTATTCCCAGCTCTGTTGTGGTCCAGGTGTCCATGGCGAACCTCTGGAGGGTTCCCGAATCACTTCCCGAGTTCACCACGAAGGCGAAGCCATCATGGATGCTCACATCGTTGGGATAGGTGTGGAGCAGTCCGACGGATGGAGTTACCGTCCCGGTTGCGGTATCGATATGGGCCAGATCTCCGCCGCAGATCACAAGGGCGTCCCCTGAAACAAGCGACAGCAGAAGCAGGCCGATCCCTGTTGAGAACATTATTGTCTCCCGTTGCTCGGCCGCGTGAAAAAATGGAAAGGAATATCCCCCCACCCTTCCCGCGAAGGTGAAGTTTAAGTGCCGGCAGAAGGTCTTCTGGCTTCCGGTCATGATGATCCCGCGCCTTCTCGCGGCTGCCCGCAATGGCATAGGCGGAATCGATACCGGTTACAGCGGCGGGGCCGCGCGGGAATTACACCCGCTTCCCTGACGCTGCCGACGGCTGTAATATATTTTTCACTGCCGGAGGTGGTAATGGACGGTTTTTTCCGAAGGGTTCACGGAATAGTCGCGGGAATTCCCCCGGGCAGGGTAATGACCTACGGGCAGATAGCGTCCATGGCAGGCAGTCCCAGGGCTTCAAGGGCGGTGGGCTATGCACTCAGGGCCATACCTGAGGGAGAGGACATCCCATGGCACAGAGTGGTTAACGCCAGGGGAGAGATAAGCCCCAGACGGACCCTTCAGGGAGACGATGACCGGATCCTGCAGCGGGTTCTGCTGGAGTCCGAGGGGGTGGAGTTCGGCCCCTCGGGAAGGATAGATCTGAAGGTTTTCGGAACCCTCAGGGGACAGCCTGTCCCCTGAGAACCTATCAGGTGTCCCCTGGAACATCCCCGCAGACGGTGTTCTCGGGAATGGGAGAATCGTCTTCAATTGCCCGTTTCAGGTTATTCAGGGCATCAAGGAGGTTCTGTTTAGGACAGGCTATGTTCATGCGCATGAAGCCGCTTCCCCCGGGACCGAACATCGCGCCATTGGAAAGGGCAAGACCGGCCTTGTTCACGAAGAGCGACGCAAGCCTGTCATCGGTGAGGCCCAGCCCCCTGCAGTCCAGCCAGAGGAGGAAGGTCCCCTCGGGCTTCAGAACTGAAACCCCGGGGATCTCACTGTCCAGGAAGGCTTTCACCGCCTCGTAGTTCTTCCAGAGGTAGGGAAGCAGCTGGTCCAGCCATTCCTCCCCGTGTGAATAGGCAGCGGTGGTTCCCGCTATCCCGAAAATGTTGGACATGCCAAGGTGCAGCTTCTCTATGGACAGCTTGAACCTTTCCCGCAGAACGGGGTCCGGAATGATATTGACGGAAAGCTGGAGCCCGGCCAGATTGAATGTTTTGCTCGTGGCGTAGGCGCAGATGGAGTTTCCCATAAGATAGCCGTCCGCCAGGGCAGCAGGTGTATGGCGGAAGGGGGGGAAGACGATGTCGGCATGTATCTCGTCGGAAAAAACAATCAGGCCGTTGTCCCTGCAGATGGATCCCAGCTTCCCCAGTTCCGTTTCGGTCCATACCCTTGCTACGGGATTGTGAGGGGAACACAGGATAAGCATTTTTGCATGCTCAGCCTTCTCCGCGAGGTCGTCGAAGTCGATGTGATACCTGCCATGGCGGAGAGCCAGCCGGTTATTCAGCAGTTTTCTGCCGTTCAGTTTCACAGAATCCATGAAGGGGAAGTACACTGGCGGCTGAATGATCACGCCGTCTTCAGGGGCTGTGAATGTCTGTATGGAAAGGTTCAGCGCGGGAACCACACCGGGGGTGGTCACTATCCAGTCCCTCTGTATCTCCCACCGGTATCTGCGGCTGAACCATTCTGTCACCGAGCTGTAGAAGCCCTCGGGTTTTGCGGTGTAGCCGAACACTCCGTGCGAGGCCCTCTGGATAATGGGATTGAGTATTGCCTCCGGTGCCCTGAAGTCCATATCGGCAACCCAGAGGGGGTTGAGGTCTTCCCTTCCGAAGAACTCCCTCAGATAGTCCCATTTTATGCAGTCGGTCCCCCTGCGGTCCGCCATGGTGTCAAAATCGTATTCCATTCAATCCTCCGCTGAGTAGTTCAAGGGTCCTGGAATATTGCACATTCGGCTATGAGCCCAAAGGGATTGACTCAAACCAATAAAGTTAACCTATTAAGCACTATCGGGAGGAAGTTTTGAGAAAACCGTTCTGGTTTTTTGCTGTGCTTGCTGTGTTACTCGCCCCGGCGTACGGGGGAGAGCCGGAGATCATCTGGCGGTCCAGCTTCCCTTCCGCGGAGGAGTCCGTTGTCTGGGATGCGGTGGAGAACCCTGCCGGTATCGTTTTTTCCGTTGGGGAAACAGCTGTGGGCACCGATGGCAGAAGGGCGCTGAACCTCTGCGCCTTCAAGCCCGACGGCTCCATTCTGTGGGAGCGGACCGCACTTTCCCTTGGAGATGCCGCGGGCTTTGCCGCCGTAACCCTGGATGACGGCTTCATCGTTTGCGGTTCCGTGAAGGACACCTCATGCACCGAGGGCTTTCTGATGAGACTGGATTCCGGAGGAAACACCCTCTGGACTGTCAGGGAAGGGTATTCCGGGGAAGACTCATTCAACGATCTCGTGCTGACCCCCGATGGTCTTCTGATCGCAGTGGGCTATTCATTCAACTGTGACACAGGAGACAGAGACATCCTCGCGGCGTGTTTCACCGATTCCGGCACGGTGCTCTGGAAGAAGCGTTTTACCTCCCCGGGGTATCAGACCGCCAGTTCCCTGGTCGCTGATAACCAGCCGGATGGAGGGTACCTGATCACCGGTTCCGATCAGGGGGATGCTTTCCTTATGAAGATAGACAACCAAGGCAACTGGAGCTGGAAGACCATCCACGCCATCGATGGGCACCAGACCGGCACCGACATTGCCCCCCTGACCGATGGAGGTTACATCGTAACAGGCAGCACCAGGCAGGGCGCACTGTTCTCCGATGCACTTATA
>NPIE01001050.1_pt1 | contig 44422 bp, 69 predicted proteins | sample 8637661 | NCBI WGS metagenome assembly NPIE01 (sample SAMN07420842, study PRJNA396082) | bioreactor metagenome | isolation source: sample BA12 brine-fed electro-methanogenic bioreactor BA | place: Japan: Kochi | collected 2016-12-09 | reverse complement strand
ATTGACTCCGGGATTCCATCAATACCCCATCATAACTGTTCCAGGATACACACACAAATTTTCTTTTTCATTAAATATATTATACACCCACTCAATACATAATATTCGTGAAACCTATTGACATATCCCAGGACCCCAAACTAAAAAAATATTGCAGGAAACTATCACCCAACAGCAAAAAAGCAATAATCAAAAGATTCAAACACTACTACAAAGCCACCGGCCTAACACCAACACAAGCCATCATAGAAGCCGACCAAGAAGAAGAAGACCAAATCCGCCTAAGACGACGCAAAATAATCACACACCTAGACGAACTCGAAGAACACCTCGAAGGCTACTCAGAAAACACAATTAAAAACACCATCGGAACAATACGATCATTCTACATCCGAAACTACATCCAACTACCACCCCGAGAAAACACAAACCACAACACACTCCAAGAAGATACAACTGTTGAAGACTTACCCGGACTAAACGAAATCCGCAAAGCACTAAGCCACAGCAAAACCCGAACCAGAGCCATAATCATACTAATGGCCACCAGTGGCATGGCCCAATGGGAAATAAGACACCTAACATTCCAAGACCTAATAAGGGCCATTTCAAAGTACGCCGAAACCACAGTAAAAGAGCTATGCACCCTATATGTAACCAGCCCGGAATGGACTCAAAAAATAGGCCCCCTAACATGGACAATCACACGACAAAAAACTGGACGAAAATACACAACCTTCTCCACCCCTGAAAGCTTCCATGAAATATTAATCTACCTCGACAGCCATCCACCCCTAACTGATTCTGTGGATGAATATATTTTCAGGACACGGCAGGGCAACCACCAAATCGGGGAACGCACTTTCAGTCAAACTTTCAGGCGCCTGAATAGTCGGTGTGGGTTTCCGGTGATGGGGAATAATCAGGCTTTTTTTAAGTCTCATCATCTCCGGAAGTGGTTTGCTAATCAGATTAAGAAGGGTGTGGGGTATGATAATGCTCAGTTTTTGTTGGGGCATGTGATTCGTGATCGGACTCGTCGGGCGTATTTGAAGGCTGATGTAAATGAGTTATATTCCTTATATTATGAGAATATGGCTTTGTTAGGGGTGTTGTGGGAGTATGATGTCCATAATTACACAGATGATAAAGTACAGGAACAGGATGAAAGGATTAAAGCATTGGAGCAGGTTGTTCATGACCTCACAAACAAATAACTAATTATTATCTCCCCTATTTTTTGTAATGTTTTTTAACCAACTCATAATGTTCATTAAGAGTCATATCATTGATACTAACACCAAGGCGGGTGTGTATATCCATAAAAATCTCAATCAGTGTGGCTCCCAATTCCCATGGAGGTAACCCTTCTTCTTTGGCCACTTCAACCAGTCTTTTATTATTTATACTTTTAAAATAGTTGTTAAAAAGTTTCATTGCTTCTTCAAGTGACAAGCCTTTGTAACCGTGTTTGCCTCCATTAAACTTCATTGCATTGTCCATGAATTCATTAAATGTTTCCGTTGTGACTGTTGCCTGTATATAGGTTTTTTTTATCTTGTTTCGTTTCCTGGGACTCATAGAATATTGTGATATGTGTCACAATAATTAAATGTATTTAAGCAGATAACATGATTTATTGTGTTGATTATGAAGTACAATATTACAATCCAGTAATAATGATAAATAGAAAATGCTTATCGGTGTTATAAAACCCCTAAAAACTATTTAAAACCAGTTAAATATTAATCGTCACACGCTCTCACAGAGTAATATTTAAATACCCCCAGTACATAATATGTTTGGACTTGTCAGGGTGTAATACTGGATCGGTATCTATCCGACCAAAGACTTTTACCGACCCAAGATAAAACATCCTGGCAGAGCCACCTCATATACGAGTTAGAACAGGAGATGAGGATGGATGCAAACTAAATGTTTAGAAAACACCCCATATAAAAGTAATGGTAAAACCATAAATACTACTTCTAAAATTGACTTTGAACGGATACATTACCTTGAAAAACAGTTCTACACTTTCCCGAAAGGTAGTGTTGAGCGTGAGCAGAATATCGAAGAAAGACTAAAATTGTTAGGAATCAACATTGAATGAGGAGAGTGTCTACTAATGATACTCTCTAAAAATAGTATCCCAAATAGTCTATATAAGGATCATGTTTACTCTTCTTTTTCATTCTTAAGACAATCCTTCGCAATGAGAATCAACTTGCTGACTTCTTTACTAAAAGCGGACTGTTCTAGTCCAAAGTCTTTGTATGCTTGTGTGTTCACAAAATCAAGAGCCTCATTAATCAAAGAAACCCTTTTTTGCGTTTTATCTTGTGCTTTCCACTGTTCCATGAAGTCCTCATTGTTGGTTGTCATGATGACATATAGGTTTGTTGCCATGTTTAACTTTTTCTTATTTGACACTTATAAAGTTTGCCCTTTTGACAATAAGGCAACATTTATATACTATGGTGACTATATGACTAATTGTCAAGAAGACTAATTATCTTCAGACCATTAGGGAAGGCTTTTTTTATAGCCTTCCTTTCTTTCCTCAGAACCACTGGGGGAAGACTGAGAAACAACGGAAAGAAAGGGAGGAATATTTGGATGAAAGGAATTGAAAAATACGCAATTAAAGACGGTATAGACCCTGTAAGCATTTGGGAATGTCAACAAAACCACCCAGAACTAGTTGTAAAAGACTTAAAAGAAGAGTTCGGTTTAACAGAATCCCAATGCGACTTCGTGAGATACACACTCATGAAAAGGGGGATTAACAAATGGTTACTGAACCGTAGGATGTTCATAGACCTCAAGCACCAGATGAAACACAAATTACAGCCCATCTATGAAGGTGAATTTAGTTACAAACAACTCAGGAAGGAATACAGTAAAATCTATGAAACCATGCAGAACATCTGTAAAAGTCCTCGGTGGGTTGAATGGGGGCCTCATCATAAGAATATGAAGAAGTGTGATGAGGAAATTGTTGTCAAAGGCAGGCACTGTTAAGGGGTGATTTAGGATGTTGTTATTTGTACCTACACATGAAGGACTACCCAATTATGATGAGGAGTCGTGGGTGTCTCAGGAATTATTCACCCACCTCTATGAACAGTTTAAAATGAAAATGAAAATCAAGGGGGGAAAATGAATGTTGTTTAAACCAGAACATGTGGAAATGATTAAAAACGGAACCAAAACCCAAACACGCCGTAACTGGAAACGAAGAATGGTTAAAGTTTATGATCCAGAACATCCGGAGCGTGGAGGGATCTATAAAGTCAAAACTCAAATGCTTAGCAAAGACCATCACTGTAAAATAAGGGTTACAGATGTTAGAAGGGAAATGCTTTATGGTTTAACCTTAGAAGACGCTAAAAAAGAAGGGTATAATTCCATAGAAGAGTATGAAAAGGTTTGGGAAGAGATTAACGGCTCTTTTGATAATATTTGGGTTTACGTTGTTGATTTTGAACTGGTAAAGGGGGATTCTGTATGAACGGGATTAAAGGGTTTCATCGGGAAACCTATGAGTCCACCGATGACATAATCCAGAAACTAATCAAGAGGATTGAATTGTTAGAACAGCGGGTGGAATCACTCGAAGCCAACGTAATATCCGAGGGTGACTTGGAGTGTTATGCTGAAGGACTCGGACTACTCACAGACGAGGGGGAATAATAGTATGATAACTAAGTATCTTGTCCATGATAAACAGAAGGTTTACGGCTCTTATTACACCCGGAAAGAAGCCTTGAAAGTTGCCAAGGGTTTAAATGCCAGTGTTGAGGAAATCGAAATCCTACCATGGGAGGATTATTAACATGTCAATCTATGAATGGTACCGGCTTTCACCCATGGAACGGTGGTGCATAGCACTCATGGATTGTTATATGGGTATTGGAGAGTTACACCGAAGATTCAGTAAGGGGGCAGGGGAATGAAAGTGATCTGCACTGAACACGAGAAATGCCATTCTAGTGGTATGTGTGGCCATGGGACTCCTCATCCGTATTGCGATGTGGAGTGTTCTAATAATTGCACGGAACATGAGAACGCAATATGCACAGAGGGGGAATGAAAAATGGACATATTAGATATAAGATACTTCCGGAGACAAAATGAACCAGAAACCCTCCAGGAACATAAAAAGAAAGCACAAGAACAACTAAAAAAAGAAATCATTGAAAAATATCCAGATTCAGAAGTTAAAGACAACTACTTCCAAGGGAGTTGTAACACTGGCTACTTCTACGGCCCAATCAATAATCCCATAGGATTACTCGTCAAATTCCCTAACCAGTACGGGGCATCAATAGTGAGGCATAGTGGAAGTTATGGGGGGCGTGATGGACTCTTTGAGATGGGAGTAGCCATCTTTAGTGGTGAACTCTATGGATTAGATTACAACACTCCATTGACTAATGATGTGTTTGGTTATTTGGAGAAAGAAGAACTCTTTGAAAAGTTAGAGTTAATCAGTGAGTTAGCCAGTCATGTTGGGGGGTGTGAACCATGAGTAAGCGGGGTTTGTTTAAACGGAAACCAGACCCCCGAGACATGTTGATCCGGGAGTTACGGGAAGCAACACCCTACCTAATCTTCTACGGCCTAATCATCACTTGTTTTGTGATTGCATTCAGTGTATGCATCTATTGTCAGGGTACAATATCAAACGCCCACACCACAGGGTTGATCTAAATGGGAAGAGGACCAACCTGGACACTAGAAGATAAAAACTACCTACGAAACCATTACCCCGGAACAAGCGTCAAAGAACTAGCAAAAACACTAAACCGGACAGAATCAGCAATCTACAACAAAATCATGAACTTACAAATCTCACAAAAGAAGAAGGCGTGGACAGAAAAGGAAACAGAATACATAAAACAGAATTATCACACAATGGACACTGAAACCCTAGCGGAAACATTAGGAAGAAGTCGTGAAGCCGTTAGGTTAAAAGCAAACCACCTCGGCCTTGTTAGTGTGAATTATAAAAGACCCTGGACTGATAATGACACAGAAACACTCCTTAAACTAAAGGATGAGGGGTTAGACAATACGGAGATTGCTAAGAGGATGGAACGGGCATTAGGCACGGTTTATTTGAAGTTGAAGGATCATGGTTTAACTCAGCCTACGGGGCATCGGTATATTTTGATGAAGGCGGGTTTACTGGAGGAGGGGAAATGATTAGATTAGTGGATTGTAGGGATCATGAACTGGCCTGTCTTGGTATAAGTCGTGAGGACGACGAAGCGGAACTGAGAGGGTACGCTGTGAGTGATGATCATAGTCCTTTGGTTCTTGATGATATGGTTGATGATCAGTGGAAAGCACGGAGTATTAAGGAGTGATTAATATGGATGAAAAAAAGGAAATGTTAAGTTATATTGTAGAAGCATTGGAAAAAGGTGAATTTAAAGCCGGGTTAATTGTTTTAGAAGTTGAAACTGGAGAAGACAAAGTATTCAAAGGCATTGAAAGAATAGTTGCAGATTTAAGGGGGGATAATGTTTCACTTGCTGAAAAACTGTATGAAGAAAGTGCACATGATATTGACAATCTTGGAAGTGAATTTTTACAAACGCTCTTGAATCAGAATTGGGAGGAATGAAATTAATTTATCTTTTTGCCCGTGGGGTCTTGAATGACTTTGGAATCATCTGGTTTGGGCCGGAAATCTATTACCGGGGCTAGCGATAATCTGCCAGAAAGTGTGGGTTCAAATCCCACCACGGGCTTCCATTAAACAAAAAAGGAGGGGATGTGTATGATTGAAACACAGGATTTTAAGGAATTAATGAACCTGAAAAAAAAATACAAGGACTTTAAAATGAGCCGACTGGAAAAACAAAGAGCACTAAAAGACTGCCAAAACCGGGTCCAAGAAAAAGTAAACAAACTACAAACAGCACTCGACTTCAAACGCAACAACATGCTAGGAGACAAAGAACAACGAGACAAGTATGGCATAACCAACCAACAAGTTTGGAGTAAGAAAATCAAGGAACTAACCCTCACCGATGAAGAGGAAATCCAACAAATTCGCAGTCAAAGCCAGGAACAGATAGAGGGCTTTGAACGGGATATTGAAAACTTAACCCTGGATATTAGTGATTTGGGTTGGGAATTACGGATCAAACTGGAAGCTTACAAAGACAGCCAGTATAGTGAAGTGTACGTGGAAGCCTGTGGAGTAGAAATGGAGGGGGAATGAGTGTATGGTTTTGATGAGCGTGGAGGAATTACTGGTTCCTCGAAGAGTAAGCATAGAGGGGTGAAACCATGAGTTATGAAGAATGTCAACTATGTGGGAAACCGGTCAGTGAAGACCAATACCCATACTGTGAAAAATGCGAATTAGACCTCGTGGACCATATGATACGGGAATATAACGTTTTTAACCCCACAGTTTGCGGGTTTTAACCAGATGAATAAGAATAGAGAGCTAAAAAGAGAAGGTGAAAAAAAATGGCAGAACAAGCATTAGACGGCTACAAAAGCCAAGAAGCCCAAGAAGACAACAAATTTGAAGAAGTAAACTTCGAAGAAATCGGAGACAAACTCGAACAAGACTTCGAAGACAGTGGAAGTAGTAAACCCATCCTCGAAACCAATACTAACGCAGTAGTGGATGAAGTAGTCCTAAAAAGAGCATTCAACCCTAACCAGGACAGCCAGGGTAAAGAGTTCTACGATACCATCCTAACCATCAAAACTGTACTACCAGACGGTCGGGAGTCCTATGATAATTATGGTGGGCTTCGTGAGTATGGTGATGGTTACTGGAACAGTAAGAAGTCAGCCTTTGGGAAACTCCAAGCTTTGATGATTGAGGAGTTTGGTATTAAGAACCGTCAGGAAATGTTACGGAAGTTATCGAATGCTAAGGTGAAGATACGGACTGAGAAGACTACGTATAATGGGAATGAGTATCAGAAGAACATAATCAAAAGTTTTAGAGAGTAAAGTGGAGATGGATTTTTTAATGGGCTTGGACGACCAACCCATCTCCACACTTTTTATTATTTTTTTCCACGATTAATATAACTTCTTAAAAAAAAACCGCCAAAGATAGGGGGGTGAATGCATTAAACGCTAAATGGGATCCATGGGAAGAACAAAACAACCCACCATACAAAAACTGGAAAGGAGTAGACCATTACTTAAATCCTAATGCCGTTTTATTTGTTAATGAAAAAGAAAGAGAAGTGATAATAAGAACCCAAACCGCTTTTACCATAGCTACTATCCGCATAGTAAGGCATGATGTTGATATTTATGAATATTTCATTGAACAAGGCAGTGAAGAAAGCAAGTTCATGAAAACAACACCTTTACACCATTTACTACCAAATAAAAACACCCAGTTCCATAGGGAATTGAAAATAGAATTTAAAAACAATAACCTAATACCCCCTGGCAGTGGTAGTGTTGATGACCGGATGGATGTTTACCTGAATGGTTTATCTAACTTCCTATTACAATCAAAAGTAGAGATAGACAAGTACTTTAATAAATGGCTTAAAGAGAGCAGAGAAGCCACTAAAGAACCTTATTTTAAACCCGAATATTACAGTGATGAGCAGATTGCCAAAGCCCGTGAATTGATGGTTAAGAATAATGTGATGGATTCTTTTTATAAGGTCATTAGTTACATGGTTGTGGGACAGAAGGCTTATGCTCTTGCTAATATGGGTATTGCACTGTCTAGTGTGATGGATTATCCTATGCATAGTATTGCTATTGGAGGTCCAGGTACTGGTAAGAGTAGGGTTATGGATACTGTTTATGACTTGTTCCCCACGCACCGGAAGATTGAATTATATCCTGATACTACTGCAAACTTTCTTTTAAGGATGACTCAATGGAAGGAAGGTAGTAAGTTCTTTAACCGTAAATTGGTTAGTCTTGATGATTTAGGAGATAAAGATGAACAGAAGAAGGCATCTGCTCTTTTGAGTGTGTTTAAGGTTTTGATGAGTAAACGGATGTATAAGAAGGGGGTTGCTGATCCTGATGAGAAGGGGAAGAATATTGAGGGTAAGATTCTAGAATTGATTGGTTGTGGGAGTGTTTTTGTCCAGATGGTTACTTTGTCTGGTGAACCTCAATTTGGTAGTCGTGCTTTTAAATGGAGTCCTCATGATGATTCCTTTTCAAGGGAAGAGATTAAGAAATACCAAGAGGATGAGTTGGGGGGGGATTTTAAGGAAATTGCTTATGCTCGTAAGAGGCCGGTGGTTCGGTGTATGGTTGATTTTATTTATAAGTTTGTGGAGCATTGGGAAGGTACTGGTAGTAGGTTTAGGATTAAGAACCCCTTCAATAAGCATTTAAATAAGATGCTTAATGTAGATGCAAGTCCTAATGCTAACCGTGATCGTTTGATGATTCAAAATATGCCAAAGATGGTCACATTATGTAACTGTTTTTCTAGGGATGTCTATTTTAATGAAGTGTTGAATCAATATGTGCAAGTTGTAACTCCTGAGGATTATATGTATGTCCTTGAACAGATGGGGGTGGCCTTGTCTAGTTTTATCCAACAGAAAAGTGGGACTTTGTATAGGTATATTGAGATCGTGGATGATATGAAGAAGGGGTCTGGTTATGGGTTTGAAGAGTTGAAGTGTCATGTTGATGGTTTGGGGAATCAGTCTCAAAAGCCAAATAGTAATACGTTGAAGAGTAGTGAGTATGAAGAGGAAAGCATAACGGAGCTAACCGGATTCACCTATGCGGATGTTGCTAAGTATACAAATGTAACAGAAAGAACCGTATCAGATTATATAAAAAGAATGGAAGAATTAGAATTATTAGTAATTGATAAGAGTCCAAGACAGCACCGTATTTATGTTCCTAGTGGCTTTAAAGAACGTGCAAGTGAAATAATGAATTTTAACATCGTAAAAGAGTTTTATGATGAAAACCCCGAAGCACTAAAATTAGAAGTTGAAAAGGTTTACAATAAGTTCATTAACCAATTAAAGGATTATGATTACGAACTGGTTGAAACTGCAACTATTTCCGAGCTTCTGAACCCAAAGAACATAGGAGAAGACAGGGGCGTTACACTTGAAATATAACTCCAAAAAAATAAAGGGCATGACACAATTTTTCCATTTTCTCAAATCAAAACAACATAATGCTCTAAGGAGAAATATGAGGTTAAATCAAGATTAGTGTCAAAAAAAAGGATGGATTTTATGCGGGCTAACAAAACAATCCGGGGAACATTAGAATACTTCGTAGAAGTGGCTAAACAGGAAGGGGAGAGTGTAGCTAAATGGGAGTTAAGGGAACAGTTCAAGAAGATGAAACAGGGGAAGTTTGAAAAACTTTGGACAATCGTCCAGGGACACATACCAAAACCAGAACCAATGGTTACTGGTTCAGAGCGTAAAAAAAAGTTGTATGCAGAGTTAAGTTTAGATGTGTGGTGAAAATATGACAGGGGAAAAAAATAGACACAAATCGTTAGAAAAGTTGTGGAAATTGGATGACGAACAGTTAAAAACACCCAAACATGATGAGATGGTGTTAAACCTCTTAACCAATGAATCTCTCTTTAGGAATATTCCATTTATCAAAAGATGGTATGATGCTATTGAATTAGCTTACTTGTCTGATGCGGAATATGATAAAGAGGCACTGATTTCGTTAGAAAAAGAGTTAGAGGGGATATCATCTTTTAGGAGTGATGATTCATGGGAATGTGAAGAGGCAATACGGGAAATTAAACGAAGGAATAATTATTCTTTCAGTCCTTCAATCAAAATTACTTCAGAATCTCCAGTATTTTCAGGGCCAAATAATTTTTTGATTGGGTATTGGGATGTTGTTGTAGATATGGGGAAGTGGATAACTTCAAAACTTCCATACCATCCTAGTATTGGTCGTGCTTTGGGTTATATGGGGCCTAATGTTAAAAAGGTTTTCCGTGAGGATAAAGTTCCAAGTGAGGTTTATATTGAGGTTAAACCTGAGATTACTAGTTTTGGGGCTACTTTGAGGCAGATTAGGACTTATCAGTCTTATTGTAGTGCTGATGAGAGTAACACTATACTTTATACAAATGATGTTCAGTTTAAGGAGGCTTTTGAGGGACAGGGAATAATGGTTGTTAACCCTTCAAGGGGCCAATCTATATTGGATTAAAAAGTAGGGGGGAGGTGATGTGTGTATGGAAATTTTGGGTAGAACTTTCTGCGATGGTTGCGGGAAACGGATAAGGAAGGGCATGCGGTTGTTTAAGATTGGTGATGAATCGTATTGTCGGGATTGTTGGTTTGGATTAAAATAAAATGAATATGAAAAACTTTGGAGGGGATGAATACTATGGGTGTTAAAAATTTGGAAGAAATGGAAAACCAGCACAGAGAAAAAGTTAAAAAAATTGTTAATCTATTGTTAGATGAGTTCTATGAGGAGGATAAAGGGGTTAAGTTTGAAACTGGGGCTTTGAAGGTGAGTATTAGTGAAGAAGATGATTTGAAGGTTGTTATTTGTATTGAAGGAATGTATTACCTTTAAGGGGGTTGTGGTTTTTATGAGGCCTATAAAATACCGAGCATGGGATAAAACTGAAAAGAAAATGTACGATCTAAGGGACATGTACTTCAATGTCAGCATTGACCATCCAAGAGTTGTTTTTGAAATGCCTTTTGAAATGGTTGATGAGGATTGGAAAGATCATGATTTGGTTTTGTTGGCGTTTACGGGGTTACACGACCGGAACGGCACGGAAATCTACGAAAGCGACATAATCGAATTTACATACAATACAGGATATTCAACCCCTATTGTTATAGGTATTGTTGAATTTGGAGAGTATTGTGCTGGTAGTAATGATTATGGAGATTTAATTAGTCTTGGTTTCTATGTAGCTCAAGAAAGATTGAATAGTCAAGAATGGAATTTGTTTGACGATGAGATTAAAAAAGGAAGGGTGATTGGGAATATTTACCAGAATCCGGGGTTACTCAAGGGGGAATAAAAACATGTCATTTGACCCAGAATTATCAGTCCTAATATGCCCAACATGCCGAAAACCAAACACAATGAAATGGTTTTGGAACAAAGCCACCACAGAACAACTAAAATGTACTAACCCAAAGTGTAAGGCCAAGGATGTCTTAGTATTCCCAGAAGAATGTTTAATAGTGGATATGGAAACCGGAGAAGTGATATAAATGGATATTGAACATGAACTGGAAAAAGCAAGAAAAGAAGGGGATCATATCAAAGAACAGGTTGTGCTGTCTGGAAAATATAAATCAATTGGAGAACTTGAAGCATTGGTCAATAGAATTAAAAACAGTCCTCTTCAGGTTCATGACTTTTTGAGATTAATTGAATATCCTAAAATCCCTAAATTCAAACCTGATATCCCAGAGCATGAATTTACCCTTTTAGGGTTTAGAGAAAGTGCTTTGTTTAAAATAGAATTCTGGAGTAGTAACAGATTTGTTTGGATTGGGTTTTTGTTTTTCTTTGCAGTTGAATTTGATTATAATCTTAAAAGGTGGAGTTTTTATTTAATTTAGGGGGTGATGTGTATGGATGAAATGTATATAAAAATGGCTAAAGAGGCCGTGGAGATACAAGACCAATGGGAAATTAACCTGCATGATAAATTGGTTCTAATAGAAAGCACAGGAAACCATGAAGTTTCAAGAGTAGGAATATCTACTCGAAGATATTTGCGGTTAAAGAAGAATCCACGGGTGTTTTGGCTCCCCATCCAAGAAGACCTCCAAAAAATCTACAAAGAAAACAAAGAACTATCCTTTGATTGCTGTTATGTCCAATTCAAACGATGGGATGCTTTCAGATACCAACATGAAGAGTTTACGCATGGTTTACCATACTTTGAAATATTTGAAACCGGGGACTGGAATATCCTATGGCTTTGTTTTGTGATGGAAACCTGCTACCAGAAACAATGGAACACGGCAACACAAACATGGGAGACCACACAATGAATGACATTACCATTTCAATTTTTAAGAGTTTTGAAGGTTGCGTATTCCCCGGTGACATCGAAGGCTACATAATACCCGCAATGGTACGAACCATATTCAGAGCCTACACTGGAGTAGATAACAATAATAACCCTTTTATAATTGCTTTGAGTTATGATGGGGATTTGTTAGTTGGCCTTGCAGAGAAGGGAATGGATCAGCCATGGATGACTTTAGATTCAATAGTTGAAATGTATAATCTGAATAAAAGGATTAGGGGTGAAGAATGGGAGGCCATACGATGACACTGTGTCCTTTATGTGGGGAGCAGATGATGGTTATGCCCGGCCCTGAAGAAGGGAGGGTAACCTACGACCATGAGTCTAAGAGGGTGTACCATAAACAATGCCTTGAAGAATACCGGGAGTTCCAAGCGTACTATGATTATTACAATCCCATGGCATGGCTTGACAGTGTAAAGGGTCGGTTGAACATGGGGAGAGATGCATACGAAGAGTTAAAGGATTACCTACTAACGGAGGGGTAATGGATGTCTACGAATTATTACATACACAAAAGAAACCGACTACCCACTGAGGATTTAACCCACATCGGAAAATCCGTATTTGTAAGACCGAAAGGGGAATTTATCTGGGCTATTAATCCAGATGAATTTAAACGCATTGGTAAAGAAAAACCATTGTTGACGGTTATATCTGAAACCGGTGAAATTTGGACTTTTAATAAGTTCATGGTTTATGTTAGTAAACGTGATTGGAATTGTGAGCATGTAGGTGAACATTTCAGTTAAAAGGAGGGATAAAATTTATGGAGAAGGGTGATGTGATACGGATAGGCCCCTGGACATACCGTGTATGCAGGGCACAACCACAAAAAGATGATGGTGATGGGGTGTTGGTAAAGTTGAAACCAATAAAACGAGAGGGGGAATGATAAGGGATGTTTAGAATATACAAATTTGATACATTTAGTGGAGCAGGAATAGCCTTTGCACCAGTTGAAATCTCAAATGACGAAGCGGTTGAACTAATTGAAAAACATATCGTGTTTAACTGGGAAGTGATAGAAGGAACTGTGGTTTTAATTGGAACTGGAGACATAGTAGGAACTAAATTAGATGAATTGAATGAAACTCATGGTATTTATTATTGTGGAGGGGATTGTTGTTAAACCACATTTTTTTTATGTTTGTATGGAGGTTATGAATCGGGGGTTTAATTTATTGGGAGTCATGGTTTAAATAATTGATCCTAATTTATGTATGGGTATAACAAAAGATGGGGAGCTGGTACGATTTCGTTTAAAAGGGTTTGTGCGTGGGATAATTGTGATAAAGAGTTTGATGTTAAGAGTTTGTTTAGTCGTGAGAAGTATTGTGATGAGCATAAGAAGGAGGCACAAAAAAGCAATGCTTTAAAGCGTAGAATCAATTATTATAAACGAAATAAGAAACGAGAGATTTTAAGTAGGCTTGGAACGGGTAATGAAGGAGGACACCCTAATTTAATCCAACCATTAACTTATCTTGGTTTTAATATTCCTTATACAGAATTTATCAAAGAACAACAAGTAATAAAAAACCTACTAAAATATAATAATAGCGTTACAGTAATATATAAGGGTAAAAAAATAAATAATAATGTTTGGATCGATAACTGCAAAACCATGGAATACGGTGAAAACCAACCCATCGGGATCCAACAAACCCACAACTACGCTACTTTTGATGATTATTACCACACCGCAAAACACTACCTACTAAAAGACCGTGGAGAATGCCCCCATTGTGGTTGTAAAGACCACTATAAAAGCAAAATAGATGTATCTTGTGCTATGTGCGGTTTGGTACTTGAAGTGAATACTAAACTGATGGCTTGGACTAATGTCGATGTTCGGGAGTCTGAGATTAGTAAGAGGACTCGTGAACCGTTATCTGTTCAGGATGTTGCGTGGTCTAAGTATTGGAATGAAAACAGGATAGGAGAGGGGAGTGATGAAAGTGGAATGTGAACGGTGCGGTCTGGTTTCGGAGTATGATGCTGAAAGATATGATTATGAGCCGTTTCAGTGTAAGTGTGGGCATATTAACCATGTACTGGACTGGGAAGAATAGGGGGAGATTGTTATGGATGAAGAGGGGAATGAATTTAAAAAACTACTCGACAAAATGCTCGAAATACATAATAAAAAAGCCTCAGACTATGCGGACAAAGAAGACAGGTTCAGCAACTTCCGCCTATGCGAAATAGGAGGCATACCTGCCCACACCGGAATCTGGATACGACTCGGTGATAAGTACAGCCGTGTTGGTCAATTCCTCCAGAAGGGTAGTTTTGAAGTAGAAGATGAAAGTTTCGAGGACACATGCATCGATGGTGCGAATTATTTCTTATTATTGTTACAGTGTTACCGTGACTACAAACGCCGTGAGAAGGTGGAAGGATGAAGCGGGTTTATATCGCCGGGGCACTAAACAGTGACGCCTGCGGATATATCACCAATCTCCATAAAATGACTGCCTACGCTAACCGGGTTATGAGGTTGGGTTGTGCGGTGTATAGTCCTGGTAATGACTTCATCCAAGGCTTATTGTCAGGGGTGTTGGATTATAAGGATTATGTCCGGAATACTATGAGTTTCCTTGAAGTTTGCGATGCCGTGGCACTTGTACCCGATAACCATATGTATAGTGTTGGTACTCGGAATGAGGTTTTAAGGGCTAGACAACTTGGTATTCCTGTTTTGTATAGTTTTGAAGAAGTACTACAATTTTTACAATAATTTTAAGGGGGAGGTTTGGTTAGTTGTTACAAGACAATTACACACTCAAAGATAAGGAAATTCTCTACCTACTACCAATAGGAGATATTCACCTTGGAAGTGAAAACTGCAACCAAGACTACCTTGATTACTGGCTCGATACCACCAAAAGAATCAAAAACCCCAAAAGAATCTACCTCATGGGCGACCTTGTAGAAGCCGCCACTAAAAGACTTGCAAATAGTAGTTACAGGCAACAGATGAGCCTTGATGACCAAATAGACCAGACCATAGAATTTTTCAGACCATTAAGTGATGATATTGTTTTTAGTTGCATGGGGAACCATGAAATCCGTTTAAGTAAAGATTATGACCTCGACATCATGAGGTTGATAAGTAACCAGTTAAAAGTACCTTATGGAAATCAGAACATTGACACATTCACCGTAAATGGAAAACCATTAAGTGTGTATACGGCTCATGGTAAGGGAAGTTCACTTTACCATTATACGGCTGAATCTAAGATTATCCGGGACACTCAGACCATAGACTCGGATATAGTGATACATGGCCATAACCATAGAGGGGGACACTTCAGCATACCAAAAAGAACCCCAAACGGTTTACGGAGGAAGCATTACTGTTTTAGCGGTGCATTCCTTGGATATGGGGGCTATGCAGATAGTATGCAACTTCCCATATTACCGGAGGCGTTTTGTCAGTTGCGGGTGAATAAGGATTGTATTATTCGGAGTGAATTGTTTTATATTGATGAGCGATGCCCCACATTAATGGATTATACTGTTGGTTGTGCTAAAGTTTGATTCTCACTAAAGTAGATTGGTGATGAGTTAATCACTGTTAAATAAAATGATTTTTTGGGGGCTTGTTAGTTTTTTAATTTTTATAAGTACAGGATTCACTTTAATAAAAACCCAGATTTTTACGAACAGACCCAATAGAACATTTTAGGAGGTGATCTATATGGAAGAACCAACCTTTAAAGAATATTGCGTACTGTTAGCCGATGAATCATTCCGGAGAGCCTTAGAGAACGAAGAAGAATAAATATTATTTTAGTCTTTTTTTTTAGAATCCTGTACTACTTTTTTTTAGATATTATAATAATGATTGGGAGTGTGGTTGGGTTTGATCAACTGTGAAACGCTTAGGCGGTTCCTTAAACAGGATAAACAGGATGTATGGGAAGCCATGGAAGATGAGTATACTCCTAAAGACTACGAAGAGTGATACACGATGATTGTGGTGGACTTAACCGAGGACGAGGTGAACCAGAGGATTGAATACTTCCTCACCGAGGTGGATAAAACCATAAACACCTATAATCATCCATTTAAGTTCCAGGATGACTGTGAGATTGTGGAGATGTTGAATTACTTGTTTAAATTGTCCGGGAGTAAATTACGAATTAGTGAAGTTGAAAGTGACACAATAGAACCAGTATTCCAACTCAAACCATTAAACAGTGAAATGCACACAACCCACAGCCTCTACGCCCACTATCACCAATTCAATCATGATGTTTTGGCTTTGAAGGATGTTTTACAAGCCTTTAAACGTTTGTATCGTTTCAAGCATCAGTATCAGCATTTATGGAGAGGAGATTAATGAACCAACTCCTAATGATGGGTGTGGTTGAACAGAACCCCCTAGGCATGACCACACGGAGCATGGCGGAGTGGTACTGGGCACGATACCAATTACAGAATACCCGCCGGGATTTACTGAATCTGGCTACTTTTACATAAAACTGGAGGGGTTGTGATCTAGTCAGGTTTATGATCCCCGGCTTGGACCCGGGAAATCGTAGGTTCAAATCCTACCAACCCCATTAAATATTGACCTCTGTGGACTAGTGGAAGTGTCGCCGGGCTTTGAACCCGGAGGAGTTGGGTTCGAATCCTGCCAGAGGTATTATTATAAATAATATGGATGGTGTTATCATGTTTTTGAAGGATGAAGGTGGCTAAGTGGCACCCTAAAACAGTCTGCAATGCACTGTTATAGGATACACGATTAAATGGAGGTTTTAATGTTAAACGCTTACCTTTACTTATACTTCTTTTACTGGCTATTCTACCCCACACATACGCAGTGGACACCGTAACACACTACGCCACACCCAGTGGCTACTACCATGGAGAACCGGGAACCTACACTTGGATTGATTATTGTCCCCTTTGCGGATGCCATGATTGTCTTTTATGGAACCCCAAAGGTACCTATGAAGGAGAATGGACTTGTATGGTCTGTAATGCTGACTTTGATGGTACCAATGGCTATGATAAGGCGGGTTGTGGTGCTAGGGGTCGGTTGACGGTGTATGTTCCAGAACCAGAAACTAATATGACAACTAATATGACAACCAATACGACAACCCCCACCCCGCCATTGACGGGATGGGACTTAGCACACCACGTCTTCAAGACTAATCAGATATTCTAAAGTTCACTGGTGTATTTAGGGTAACTTACCCCCACCAGTTACCAACACATATTTTATTTTTTTTTATCTAACGAGGACAGGTACCCTGGGGACTCTGAGGGGAATACACACACCCCCCCCTCCTTTTAAATCCCCCATGCCCCTCAGTGTCTGATAAAGAAGAAAACCTTACTTTGTACATTTTTGGCTATAAGATATGCCCTGTTTTATAGCCTTTTTACTATAATACTGAAGCAAATTTACTATAAAGTAGAGAGGTGATGAAGGATGAGTGACGATGCAATCGTATTCATAGCCCTGATGGTGCTTGTACTCTTCCTCGTATGCTCACTTGTTTCACGATTATTCTATTAAAAAACACACCTTTGGAGGGGATAAACCATGGCAACCACACACGCAAATGGATATATAGAACAGTACATCCTAGGGAACTGGAAACCAGTCACCCACTTAGGATTATACCTTAAATGCAGATAAAAACAATATTGGAGATGATTGATTATGGATTATGGAAAACTATCAACCTACATTATATCGGGAGCAATGATAATATTCGCAGCAATACTAGCAGACCCTTCACTGGTCGAACCACTCATGGGAGACTACTACACTAAGTTCGTTGCACTCGTACCACTATTAATAGTAGTGTTCAACGCATACTACCCACGACAAGTCAAAGAAGAATCAGCCTAAAAACAAGTGAATAAAAACAGGGTAGGAGCACACCCTACCCCGAAATACTATGACACCCGACCAATATAAAAGTGTCCTCTCAGACACACACCCACGACTCAAAGGCACCAACAATACCATGACCATGGAACAACTCTACCAAAAAGGCAACCACAAATGCCACCACGAAGAAGACTGGAAAGAATACAAAACATTCAAAGACAAAGTCCTAATCTTCATAGGGGCCAAAGAAGCCACCAACGGAGCACTAAAAGAAACCGACAACACACTGGCAGGTAGATTGACACGAATAGAAAACAAAGTAGACAGCCTAATGCTGGCAATGCTTGGAGGCATGGGAACCGCCATAATAGCCCTCGTAGTTGCCATAATCTCAATACTAAGATAAAAATAAAGAGTTTTTCACCATGAAACCCCCTGGTTACACGGTAGGCTACCACGGCACACCTCCAACACACCCAGACGATTACCTCCCCATGCAACAGTACCAACGCCAAAAAATGAGAATCCGAAAACTCAGAAAACAAGAAACCTTTACACTGTAAACCCTTTACATCCTTTACACTTAATTATCAAACATGGTGGTTAAAATGGCATTAAAATCAGCAGTAGAACAATCGCCAAACCGATTAGAAATAGACAAGCTACTTAAAGAAGGTAAAAGTCCACGCTTTATTTCTGATTGGTTAAAGAAACTTAAAGAAAACCCAGAATCAATAAGCCACACCGCTATTAACAATTATAAGAAAAAGAAATTCAATTTCAAGAAAGAAGCCAAATTAAAGTACAATGAGAAGAAATCAAAAGAACTATTAAACGAGGCAGTTAACGAGACAGTATCTGACTTAGAGTTCTGTGATAACATCATTGCACTGGCTAATAAAATAGACCTCAAAGTGGATCCTAAAAACAAGATAACTGAACTTGACATTAAGAAACTGGGATTACAAGCAATCAAAACTAAACAAGACGTGTTTAAACAAGGTGGAGATGCAGACAATGAGTTCACAATACGAATCATAGGGGTGGACTCAGATGAAGACGATAACCTGGAAGCTCAGCCGAAAACAGAAAGCGAACATCAACCTCAAGAACAGGAAGGTGCTGATTGAAGGGTCGGCTGGTAGTGGTAAGACCATCTATGCAGTACATAAAACAATCAAGTATGCACTAGAACATCAAGGTGCACGACTAGGAGTCTTCCGTGACACACTCACCGCACTCAAAATAACCGCCCTCTTAGAATTACGAGAAGCACTTGATGACTATGGCATCCCCTACAAAGAGAACAAATCCGAACACACCATCACCTTCCCCAATGGTAGTGTAATCCTCTTCCGTGGCTTGGATGACCTTAAAAAGATAAGAAGCCTTAACCTTGACTTTATATGGATAGAACAAGGCGAAGAGGTGGAATGGGAAACCTTTGCAGAGGTAGAGAAACGACTCCGTGGAAAGGTTAGTAAGAAGTATTATGGTCAAATCATTTTAACCGTCACGCCGGAACAGAAAACCCACTGGCTATATAACTATTTCCATCGCCTTAAAAAAGGTTTAACTATTCATTTTCATTACACTGAAAACCCATTCCTTCCACAGGAGTATGTGGATGAGTATGAGGAACTTAAAGAGATAGATTACGAGTTATATGTTAAATACACCCTTGGAAAGTGGGGTAAACTTACCAATATTGTTTATGAGAAATGGGATAAAGGACAACTCCCTGGAACCCCCAAGTATTGGACTGGTGGCGTGGACTTCGGATATAACAACCCCTCAGTGTTTCTTTTAATCGGATGGTATGATGGAGAACCCTATATCCACCGAGAAGTGTATAAACGACACCTTACTACTAATGACTTCATCCAACGAGTGAAAGAATGTTTATCTAGTGTTGGATTAACCAATAGAGATATTGATACTGTTTATTGTGATTCCAGTGAGCCTGATAGGATTGAAGAGTTCCGCCGTGCTGGTTTTGAAGCCGAGGGGGGTACTAAGAAGTTCACTGAAAGAATTGACAAAGTGAAAACGGTTAAGGTGCATATTAACCCTATTTGTGTTAATACGATTAAAGAGATTCAATCTTATAAGTTTAAGAAAGATAAGGATGGGAATGTTGAGGATAAGCCTATTCCCCGCTTTGACCATGCTATGGATGCTATGGGTTATTGTGTGTATGGTGAGCTTGGAGTGGGTGAGGAAGAGTTTGAGCAGTTCCTTGCAGTAGCCTAACAATTTATATACTAATTTTAAAGAATGACTGATTTTAAATGGAGATAGTGACTGGTATGGCAATAATAGACAGAATACGGAACAGTATACAACCCACAAACACCCCCATGCAAATAAACAACAGCGGAGGGGCAGATAAGGGTGTGGGAATGATACCAGTCATCCAGAACAGCCGACGGAGCAGTAGTACTAATGAAGCTATCCTAGGCCGTAAGTTTGAAGACTTACAACTCGTGGATAAGACTGTGGGTAATTGTCGTTTGGCTATGGAGTTAGATCCCACCACCTTCTCATCTATCGTAAGTATGGTTATTGTAGCATCAAGAGAATACGACATCGTTGGAACAGATGATGCCGAAGAAAAAGCTATACAACACATAGAACGCAAAGCACGGGAATGGGATTTAACCAACAACATGCTAGCATCACGGTATAAAGGATATGTTGATGGCCGGTGCTTTATAGAGAAGTACATCAAGCCGGGAACTGTTACTATTGAATCATTGACTCATCAGGCTTATGATAGTGATAAATATGATTTCCTTGAACTCCGTGACCCTTACACTAATCTGATTATGGGTTATAAGCAGAAAGCCACCATCTACCCATTACCAAGTAACTGGGAAGCCCAAACATTTGACACCCTCAAAAACCGGCAGGGAGAAGAGAAGGAAACCACTTTCCTACCAGACCCTTTAAGCCGTGATGAAACCGGAACAGCCCAATACCATACAGTGATAATGCCCCGCTTCCTTTATGGGGATGGGAACAGTGAAGGGCTTGTGTATAAAGTATTAGACGATGCTTATATGCTTAAAGAATTAAAGAACATGCTCCCAACATCAGTGAAGATGGCTGCTGCAACCCTCGGGGTGAAGGTGGGGGATAAGGATAACCCATTCGCCCCCTATGATGGTAACGACACTTACGAGGAAAAGGAAGCTAAAGTACAAGCAAAACTATCACAATTCGAGGGGGACTTCTCAGAGAAGTGGAAGAAAGAAGTAGTCCTCTACACCGGCTTAATTGACCCTACACCCATAGGACAGGGTGATTTACAGAACTTCATACCCCAAATGGAGTTCCTCAAACAAGAGATAAGAGCAGCTTTACTCACCCCGGACAGTAAGTTTGAAAGTAGCAAAGGATCACGATTCACCGCAGAGTCACAGTTATCAGGGAGCATGGGGCAAGTAACGGTAATCAATTACACAAACAATAATTACATACGCCACTATTATGAAAGACAAGCCTTTGACCACGAATTATACATAAATAAGTTCTATGACAGTGTTGGACAGGTTTATATTCAATGGGAAGAGGATGACCAGAAAGACGAACAGTTACTGTCCACGATTGGTGAAGCAGTAAGCCGGATCCGACCAGACCTATTCACCCCTGAGAATGATATTGGACTTCAAGCTTATTTCCCTCGTATAGCACCCATGATTACGGATAAGATGGGACAAGTATCACTCGACGACTACACACAACAACAGGAAGAGGATGAAAGTGACATTCAAGGAGTCATAGAGAACAGCATCCAACAGGGTCGTGGTATTCCGGATGTGGATAACCCATTACCATTCCTAAACACTGTTAAAACCCTACTAAGAGAAGAAGGAGTTATATCATGACCATTAAAGGTGATGTTATCCGGGAAGTCTATGTTCCAGAAGGCTACACCCTAATCAAAGATAAAGAACTAGATAAACTCCTAATCAACACCATACAATACTCCGAAATCCCCACTACAATCCTAAACAGTACCATTGATGCCAATGCTGAACTATTCAAAAAGGTGATGGATGGCCTCAAAGAAGACGTTGAATGGATGGAAAAACACTCCAAAGACATTAACGAGTTTAAGGCAAAGGTTGACCTTTACACTCAAGTCAACCCCATGACCACTGAGAAAAACCTCTCCAATCTATTAGAAGCCATCAAGGGAATAAGTGGAGAGTTTGAAACCACCGCTAAGGGATTACCAGTTGGGGGGACAAAGGAACTAACCAAGGAAATCATACGGGACAGGGCGACCACCTACATGACTAATATTGGTGAAGATGCCCGGAGCAGTATTAAAAACATCCTGGAACAGTCCATCAACAATGAGAAGGGTATGCGGTATGCACGGGATGAGATGTATAAGAATATTGATAGTATGAGTAAGAATCGGGCGGAGGTTACTGCTCGGACTGAAACTGTTAATGCAAGGAACCAGGCGGAGTTGTTGAAGGCGGAGGATGCGGGTAAGGAATATTTCATAGTTATATCCGCCGTGGATTGTTGTGATGAGTGTTATGATGCTTATGATGGTAACGTTTTCCATTTACCAGAGGATGAGGATATGATCCCACCGTTACATCCTAATTGTCGTTGTACTGCCAGTTTCTTCCGTTCTGAGGGTTTGGCTGAGGGTATGGCGAGTGATATTAGCAAACCACGAGAAACAGAAGAATAAATGGAGGGGATTGTATGGCAACATCAAAGAATGGGAATAAAACGTTACAGGCACGGTTAAACAAAAGAATACCATCTATTTTTAAATCCAAGTCTAAGAGGGGGATTATCAAATGAAGATTCCAGATAAAATAATGATTGGGGGAGTAGAGTTCTCCATCCACAAAGATTTAGACGAAAAGTCCGGACCCGGTTTTAGTGGGAGTGCCAATGCAACACAAGCAGTTATATGTCTTTATAATACTCATGGTAGGCCGGAGAGTAAAACTGAGCAAGTGTTTTTTCATGAATTACTTCATATGATTCTTGATAGTTTGGGTCATGAGTCTGGTGTTAGTGGGCCTTATGATGAGGTGTTTATTGATTCTGTTAGTTTATTATTACATCAGGCGATTAGTCAGATAATCAAAGCACAATAGGGGAATATGATGAGGGAAGAAGTCCTTAAAGAAAAGAAACAGATGGAAAAACGGTGGAATGAATGGAAAATAAACCCCAACCCATCACGACCCCCACCACCAGACCCTAACATAATTGATTGGGAATATCGTAGTGATATACTTAACCTTGAGTACACTTATGATAAAACCTTTTTATTTTGTGGTGTGTGGGCTGTTGGTTTTGTTATTGTGCTTCGTCTTTTGTTTTTTTGATGTCCACCCTAACCCTACCCCTCAACCCATTCCCATCTTTTATTTTATGCTTATCAACTTCAAAAAGTATCAAATCCCCTGTTTCGTGATTGGTACAACCCTTGTATACTGTTTTCTTTGTTTCCTTGTCTTTTAATTCAACACTACCCTTAACGATTACCCCTAACCTTGGAACTTCTTTTTTACTCATAACCATTTATTTAGTTATTACTTTATTTAACTTTTTCTATTAACCAAAAAAACCACACAATGGAGGTGGAACATGACAAAACACCAAATAACCGAACAAATGACCCAACACATCCCAATCATCCAACTAAACAACACAAAAGACACAGACCCAACCTACCGCCTACTAGTCCAAACCAGCCAACCACTACCCGGCCATGACTACGGCTACAAAAACATCACCTACAACCCAGAAACCATCAAAAACAAAATAAAACAACTAGAAGGCCGATTCCTATACGACGAAACACAAAGCGGCCACAACAAAAGAATAAACCCAGAAAGCAGAGGTCATAAGTTCGCAAAGATAACCAGCACCGGCTACTGCCCCAACTATGGAGGCTACGCTGATGTGAAAGTGTTTGACAATGATTACCATGACCTGATGAAAGAAACCTATGAATCAATACAGAACGGATTACCATTACATGAAGGCCCTTCCACGGAGATAGATGTTGTATCGGCTGTGAAAGATGAATCTAACAATTTAATAGTGAATGATTTTGATTACACTGGTATTGTGTGGATTGATAACCCTCGTGATATGGTGGGTGTTTGTAAGATTATGAATAGTATTGAAGAAGTATTGGAGGAACAGAATATGACTGAAGACATGATTAAATTAAGTAAAACTGAATATGATGAACTTTTACAGTTCAAACAGGATAATGCGAAACTTGAAAGCGATTTAACCGCATTACAAACCAAGTACCAGAATGGTGAACAGGAATACCTTAAAGGCAAAGAATTATACGATGCCATCGTGGAAAAAGCCGAAGCACTCGAAGAAGAAATAACCCCCTACCGGGCATGGTTAAAAACCCAAAAAGACACCCTAGTCAACAGCATCCTAAACAGCATACCAGAAGCCGACCGGGATGTTAAAAAAGAAGAATTAGACAAGATGACCATTGGACAACTCGAAATCATGAACAGCCTCCCCGGATCCCCTGGAGCAAGAGGCACCCCGGAAGGTAATGGTGCAAGTAACGCCGGAACCGGAGATGAAGACAGCGGCATGTCTTTTGAAGAATATCAGAAACGCTTAGGAATTAAAACAGAATAAATTAAAGGAGTTATGATAACATGGCAGCAAGAAAATCATACAACTACGGCCCCGAAGACATGGATGGGATACCAGTAGTATTATACGAAGGAACCGCAACCCGTGGGGATACCGAAGGCCCAGACGGCCTTATAATTGAAGATGCAATAACCCGGCAATACCCACTCAAAAAAGGAGACCTTGTCAAGTTTTACAGTGACTCAAACAACCCTGGGATTGTCCAAGTTGAAAAGGTCACCCTCGGATCTGATGAAGTGAATGATGCCGTTGGACGGTTAGCTGATGACCCATTAGCCAAAGGAGACAGTGTAACCGTATCCGGAGCAGTTCCCGCAATTGGACAAAGACGAGTGGCAACCATGAAAGCATTTGGCAGTAGGATGGAAGAATTCAAAGCCACTGGAGGAGCCATTAAGGCACAGTACAGTGTTAAGTTTGATGAATCAGCCGCAGGAGTTGTGGAAGGAAGTGCAACCCTTGCTAATGGTGGAATGGTAGCGGCAGCTTACACCGCCCTAAATGGTATAACCCCTGTTCTGATGGGATACTACGGATTCCACCCTGAAGATTAATGGAATAAAATTTTGATATAAGGAGATGATTACACATGGCAGTTATAACATTAGATGCAAGGGACTTCTTACAACCAAAACTAGTAGAAGGACTGGCAAACACTAAAATTGAAACCAAATTAAACTTTATAGACATTTTTGACATTGTACCTACCAATGCAACCACTGTTAGTTATTCACAGGACCTCGTGAATGCCGGGGATGACATAGACAGTGGAAAAATGGGAACACCCCTCCCCATGGGTGAATTATCCAAGCTATCCGAGATTGAAGTATCACCAATCAGCCGTAAACACGGCGCATTAGAAGTATTCGGATACAAAATAAAGGTATCCGAACGTGACATTGATAGAGGGGAGGTTGTTGACGACCTTAACCGTGCTGTTAACCGTGCAACTTATGGAATGGCTCGAAAAATCAATGATGACCAGGTGGCTATGCTGAAAACCGCCCCCGCCGTGAATGACATAACCGAGCCTGGAGCATTCACTGCCTGGGATGCGGATGGATGCACCCCTGTTAGTGATGTTCTCTCAATTGCAGAATCAATGGACTTAGACAACTATGAAAGCCAACTCACGGACCTATTCCTCCACAAAACCAATTACTACGAAGCATTGGACTTCTTACAGAACATTGACATCAACTGGGTATTAGATCCAAAAGGAAACCCACAAAGACAACTCCCCGCCATTAATGGGATTAACATCCACAAACTAAAATCCAGTGAATTGGCAGAAGGCGCATATCTCGGTTTATGCTTAACTCCAGGCTACCAGCCACTAACCACCTATGCATACAGTCCTTCCGGTATTAGAAAAGATGGCACCTACCCTCTTGTAAGTGTTAACCAGTACAAAGAACAGGAACATCCTCGAAACGTGGTCACTGAGTTCACTGCTGAAATGTTCCACGCTCTGAAAGCTCCAAACAGTGTCTGTTATAGGGCTGCAAGTATTTAAGTAGAAAGGGAACCCCCCTTTTACTTTTTACTTTTATTCTATTTTTACAATGGAGGTAATGATTATGGGAATCAGAAGAGCCAAACACGGTACAGCGGAGGACTTAAATTACCGCATCACACCAGTGGAAAACACACTAGGAAGTATGGATGGAGCTGGAGAAATAGAAACCACAATGCTAGCCGGGAGTATCCACAGCAGCCCGGGACAAAACTTCATGCCAAAACTGGCAATAGGTGAATGGAATGCTGCCAGTGCAAAAGCGGCAGTAGTCGCCTCAACCACCGGGGTTAACACTACAACTAACATATTAACCAGTAATGCTGCTCATGGCTTCACCACTGGGGATTGTGTGAATGTAGCCACAAGTGACGCATTACCCACAGGTATAAGTGCTGATACTGGTTACTATGTGAATGTTGTTAGCACAACCACCTTTAAATTATATGATACACGAGCCAACGCAGTAGCCGGGGGAACAAGTGGTTTAATTGACATAACCGCTGCAGGTACAGGTAACCAGACTTGTACAAGTGTAACTGCAATAGGACAACACTATTTAGGGGCAACCCTACCCGACAACGCCCTTGTTATTGGGGGTGGTGTGGAAGTATTAACAACCCTCACTGATGGTGCTGATGACAGTGCAACCGTAGCAATACAAATCAACGAAGCCAACGACCTAGTTAATGCCGTTGCAATCACCACTGAGGGGAGTGCGTGGGATGCCGGGAACCATGACATAATACCTGATAACACCGGCTCAAGCGCTATTAAATTAACCGCTGACCGTGAATTATTAGCCGTTATTGGTGATGACCAAATCAGTACCGGTAGATTCCGGGTTTGGTTATTATACATTGAGGGAGTCTAATATAACCCTCATATTTTATTTTATTATTCTTTTTAAAGTCATAGAACTGGAGGATTCAAATCATGGTTTACGTTGACACCACCCGATTAAACATTCTACTCAAAGAATACATGCAACATGAAGACTCTACCGCTTACAGCGACCTTGAAAGTGAAGGAATCACACAAGGGGAGGGATGGGTTCAAAGATATCTGAAAAAACACCTCTCCAGTTACACCATCCCCACCTCCCCATCTACGCCGCCGGATATGGTGGTTGATGCTGCTACTTTCAGATCCGCCGCTGCTATTCTAATTGTATTGAGTAGTAATCATGAAAACATTAATAGTGCTGTTAAATCATGGCAGGATGAGGCTAAGGAATGCCTTGACGATTTTATAGCCACACAATTAGCAGAAGATGAAGAACCCGAATCAGATACTCCTATTTTCACCACGTACAGTAATCCAGATAGCAACTACAATTAGGTGGATTATATATGGGTAGTCTTGAAATCCACGTTGACAGTGCAGAGTTCCGGAATAAACTCGAAACAAAAATAAACGAAATACCCGGACGGACTATCAACCTCATAGATGACATCAGCGATGTTGTCGAAGCCTATATGCGTGATGAATCACCCGTAAGGTTTGGTGATTTGCAGAACAGCCACACCACTGAAGTACTAAGCGATTTAGAACGATGGATAGGCCCCACCGTAAAACATGCGGAATACGTTGTAAAAGGTACACGACCCCACCTGATTGAAGGTAATCCTTTCTTATACTGGAAAGGAGCGGAACATCCAGTTAGACGAGTACAACACCCCGGAACGTCGCCTAATGATTATATTACTCGGGCGAAGGATCGGAGTGAGGGGCGTAGTAGTCAGTTGATTCAGGAGTTCCTTGGATGGTTGACAGAGTAAAAATTATGGAGAGTATTTTATGGTTGCAGTGGATACGATTACAACGGTTAATAAGTTAACAGACGAAGCAGGAGAAGAAATAACATTAATCGCTCATGTTAACGATGAAGAAAACAACCTACCAATCTATGAAGGACAATTAACCTTTACAGTTGCCACTACTGAGATTGACACCGTAAATATCGTTAATGGAGTAGCAACGAAGACATGGACAATCCCCACCGGCTGGACAAGCAATGATTACACCATCACCGCCGTCTATCTTGGAACTGATAACTACAACACCAGCACCGGAACCAACACCCTAACCATACCAGCCACACCCCCACAGCCTAAGTCTGGTTTCGATACTAAGTGGGCTAAAGACAGAATCGTGGAGTACCTTTACACGTTAATCCATGACAAAGACAACCCCACTGACCCTGACGTGCCTCTATTCCCCACTGGACGTATATTAACCGGTGAAGGGGCTAAAATATCACTCTACAATGGCATATCTGGAGCGTTTGGTATAGGGGACACCACCGAAATAGAAGAAGGTCTACGTGGGCAACCACGATGGGCAAGCCATAAGGCTGAATTAATGATGATAACGCCTGGCGAGACCGTGCAGGCTAAGGATAGTTTGGAAGAGGTACGGCGGATTATTGAAAACAACATCATATCTAATCAGTCTTTAGGGTTGCAGGATATTGCTGTACTTATCCCTGAGAATAATCCGGTTAAGCGGTTTAAGGTTAGTTTTGAGGATCCGGATAAGAATATTAAGCCTAAATGGGATAGTGCTATGATTCTTTTTTTTGATGTGAAAATTGCAGAAGTACCATAAACATTATTTGGGGGGATATTTTGTGGAGGATTTTGATAATACTTTTAAAAACGTCCTAGAACGTGTAAACAACAAACACCCAGACGGTTATAGTGAAGATGAGTTATTCGATGCTGTGGATAAGGCCGTTAACATAGTTCACAATGAAGAAGTACAAGCCATCCTCATAAAAAGCCGTAACGGAGAATCACAGTATTGCAGTCAATGCGGAAGGTGCTGCCGGGACTATGGAATCATACTCCACGTGGAAGACGTGGCCCGACTAAACGAGGCCGTGGACATCACTGGAAATATCACACCCATTGGTGGCTTGAAATACAAATTCATCGACCAACCATGCCGATACCTACAAAAAGACGGACGGTGCGGGTGTTATGATAACCGGCCCCAAACATGCCAGAACCACCCACTAACCAACCCAGAACACCCCCGAGTACTAAGAGACCCCAACTGTGATTACATTCTTAATTTCTTTTACGATAAATCAATTTCATTACTAACAGGACAACCATTTGGAGGTAAATAAGATTATGTTGAAACAAGACGCTGATAAAGAGTACCTCGCCACAAAGGTGGGGCATTACCTTAAACAGGGCGATAAGGTTATGGCTGAAAGATTCCTCGAAGCCTACCTACCCCTCGTGGGGTGTGCTCGTGAAGAAATCATGCAATTAGTTGATAAGGCCACTATGAAGGCTGATAAAATTAAACCAAAAACAGAACGTAAAGTAAAGGATGAGAAAGAAGGAGATGAATAAACATGGCAACATATGACGACCTATACACCGCACTACCCAAAACCGGTAAAGATGTAGGAGTAATATTCGGAGTAATCCACACAGGAATAGAACTAACCGCCGGAGATGGTGAAACCAAATCATTCACCATAGACCCCGCAACATACGGCCCATTCTATCCCAGAGAATCCTACGCCAAAGACTTCATATCAACCAAGGACGATGTAACCGTTTATGATGATGGAGTGGCTGCAACTATCAGTACATGGACTCCCACCACTGGGGTTGCAGAGTTAAGTGCCGCCCCTGATGAGAAGAGTGTTATGACCGCTTCAGCCGTGGAACAACGAGAACTTTACATTGCCCAGAATGCTAAACTCACCCCTAAAAGACAGACTGATGACCTAGACCAACTACGCAATAGTACTACTCGTAAGACCTATGGTAACACTGAATGGACTTTAACCGCTGATTTTAAGGTGGCTGATTTGGAATTAATGAAACTTATCTTCGAGGAAACCGCCACGCAGGGACGGTATGAGTATCCGGATGAGCCTCCATTGATTTATTGTGCTATTTTGATTGAGGATGGGGGTAGTATTGAGGGTATTATTTATTGTGAGGATGTTAGGGCTGATTTTGCTGATATGTTGTCGGCTAAGGCGGGTAAGGATGCTGTTGAGAATGGTTTTGAGTTGACTTTTGGCAGTGCTCCTGTTTTGGTTGATGTTAGCGAATCCACTTAAAAACCCTTTTTTTATTCCCCCATTATTCTTTTTTTTATGGTTTAATTAAGATAGAGAGGTGTACATATATGATAGAACTTGATTTTAGAGAACCAGAAACTTTCAAAACACCAGACGGACAAGAATGGATAATAAACCCACTAACAACACGAAAAATGCCATTAGTCCACGATTTCATAAGATTATACGATGAAAGAAAAGGATTGGAATTTGAATCTGACGAATTTAAACAAATCAACTTCGTGGAACTAGTGGAAATATCAGAGGAAATAGTCAAAGCAGGAATAAAAAACAAGGAAAACAAAGACGAAGCCTTCCCTGAAAAATACACAACACAAGGTAAACTATTCCAAATGGCCCTATTAGTCTGTGACGTGACTACTGATATTAAAATCCCAATAAAGGGCGATGATATCCCTTTAGACCAAAAACCCGGGAAGAAAAAATCAAGATCCTCAAAGCAAACATCTACACCCTCATCAAAGAAACCGGCTGGGAAAAAGAAACCATCTTAGAACTCCCTTACCCAGACTTTATTGACATGCTAACTTACTACGCTGACCCTAATCACTATATTAATCCAGAATTAAGTGATGAAGAACTCGAAGAGAAAAAAAATAACCTAGTCAATGGATTAAAGAGACTGAGAAGTGAAAAAGGTTAAACTTCTCCATTTTCTATTTTTTTTATTTTTCTCCTTAAATGTAACAATTCAGCCCCAATCACAACTATACAAACCCATAAACCAAATTCTGTCCCACTCATAATTCTTTTTCTATTACTCTTTATTTATAAATTTACCCCCTTTATTTTGAGGTTTTCACCATGGCATCTAAGAATGAAATCGGAGTTAAAGTTACAGGCGATCCGTCTGGAGCTATAAAGGCATTAGACAGTATCGAAGCTAACATAAACGAATTAAAAGACAAAACCGTCAATATCGGTGTTGGTGGAGATGGTGAAACCAAGATTAACGAAATTAAAGACAAAAGCGATAAGTTAGGGAGTGAAACCCAAACCGTTAAAGTCGATGCCGACACCAGTGGAGCAGAATCACAAATCAACAACCTAAAACAAGAATTAGTTGACTTACAAGATTTAGCCGCCGGAATAGTAATAGGGGGAGCAGTAACCGGGATCGCAGACACCGCCATGAGCCAAGATGAAGCCATGGCAAAAATAAGAGGCAGCATCGGAGGCACAACCAGCGACGTTGAACAAATGGCAATGAGCATATACAAAGCCACCGGGGCAGACTGGGCTACCGTTGCCGATGCAATGATACAAGTACGAACACAAACCGGGGCAACCGGAAGCGAACTCGAAGACCTAACACTGCAATCAATAAAATTCTCTAAAATTTGGGATGAAGATGTAAGGGAAGTTATCCGAGCCAACAATGAAATAGCCCGAACCTTCGGATTGACAAATAAGGAAGCCTTTGGGTATATGCAGAAAGGCTTTGAACAAACAGGCGACCCCGCAGACGACCTACTAGACACATTAAATGAATATGATGATAACTTTGCCAGTATGGGCTATTCTGCACAAGAATTTTTCAACATCCTTGTAAGTGGAATCAAACATGGGATAATGAACACGGACCAAATGGCCGATGCAGTACGTGAAGCCATGATCCGACTCACCACCAGTCCAGATGAACGCCAGAAAGTCTATGACCTTATAGGTGCATCTGCAGAACAACAGCAAAGATGGAATGAGATGATCGCTGCTGGTGGAGACCAAGCACAACAGGCATTCGAGGAAATAGTTGGAAGTATTGACAGTATACAGGACCCTTTAAAACGTAACGAAGCGGCAGTGGCCCTTTTTGGGAGTAAGTTTGAAGATCAGGGCGATGCTATCATTGACAGTATTGTTGATCAGACAGATTATGTTGGAGATGCCGGTGATGCTTTTGAAGACGCAGCAAACAGGGGAACCAGTGCATGGGATCAGTTAGTAACAAGCATTAAACAACTCCCTGGGGGTGAGTGGTTAGTTGGAGCAGTCGAAGGACTTGGTCAGTTCTTGACTGAAGGATTAGGACAAGTTTTAAGTGCAGTCCTAGGTGTGGCTTTTGTTGACTGGATTAGGAGAATATTCAGTGGAGAAACCACGCTTAGTGAAACCTTCCAGAGCGGGATGAGAATAGGACAGAGGGTTATTGATGGTATAAGGTCTGGTATTGGTAATCTTGGAGAAAAAATATTCAAAGGAGGGGGTATGTGGGGTGATGAAGCTGGACAAGCAGGAGCCAATATAGGCCGTGCCATAGAGGGCAGTATCCAAGAAACCCCGGGAATCTTTGAGAAACTAAGAAACCTTGGAGGACGAATCACCGATACCATCAAAGGATGGAAAGCCCCGTGGAGTAGTGCCGCTGAAGACGGAGCCATCAACATGGTTAAGAATGCTGACGGTGTTTGGGAAATGAAAACCCCCGGCATGGTTAAAAGAGTTAGTAAGCTTGGTGAATTAATCCCTGATGGATGGTTTAAAGGATTATCAATAGGAAATTCTAAATTAGCGGGTAAAATTGGGGGAATCACTGGTGCGATTGGGGGTTTCTTGATTGATGGTTTGGCAAATGCGGGACAGATCTATGAAAACGACACCAACACTGCTATCCTTAAATTAACCGGTATTTATGGGATTATGGAAGGAGCCGGTTTAGCTCCTTATTATGAACAGAGTAAACTAAAGATACAGGAATGGAGTAAAGCTTTGGGTATAAGTTGGATGCCCGGATTAGCTGGTTTTGATGGAAGTTCCAATCTTCGTAGTTTAATGACTGCACTTTTTGGGGCTGATACTGCTGCAGGTATTGGTGATTTTCTCACTAACCGTGTTGAGGTTCCTTTCCGTCAGCAATTAGAGTTGATGGGTCAGAATCCGGGTGCTTGGTTTGGTGACACGTTTAACATGCTTGGACGGGATATGTGGAATGCCGGGGCAGGCATGGGAACTAATTTAAGTGACGGTTTAACGAGTGCTCAGAGTTATATTCAGAACGGCCTTGGGCAGATTTGGAGTCAGATTACTGGATTCTTTTCTGGTGGTTGGGAAGATTTCTATAATTGGGGTAAAAATACCTTGGAAGCTTGGATTAAGGGTATCACTGATACGATGAGTAATGCGGGTAATCAGCTTAAAACTGGTTTTGATAATTTTATTAAATGGTTGAAGGGTGAAAGCCCCCCTAAAGAAGGACCATTGCAGGATATTGATTTGTGGGGGGTTAATGTTGGTTCTGCTTATGTTGAGGGGATTAATGAAGGAATTAGTAATATGGGTGTTTTGAATAATGGTTTAAATGTTTTGTCTAATTTTTTACCTACTATGGCTTCACAGAAAGCGGTTAATTCTTCTTCAATTCAAGTCACCGTATCTTTGGCCGGGGCGAATATTGCTAGTAACCTTGACGCTACCACCGTTGGAGAAAAAGTGGGAAGTGGATTAGCAAGTAAACTGGCCGGTCAGGCGAGTAATGCTGGTGTGAATGTGGTGAACGTGCAGAGGTGAATAGTTATGGGTTATGCTACATGGACAATAGGAACAGAGGTTATCCCGCATGTTAGGGAAGCTAAAATAGACACCACCGAGGGTACAATCACGCTTAGTTGCAGTGCCTTAAATTGGAACATCCAAACGGGTGATAGTGATCCTCGTGATGAGATTGCACGCTTCCAAGCACTCTCAAGCCAGTATATTAACAACGAACCCCTCCTAAACGGTGGAACCAAACTACAAAACGGCAATGGGCCTTCACCCTTCACCGTAACGGATGGAACAGACACCTACACCACCTGTGCACTCGAACCCGTCCAAATACAAGAAGACCACAAATCCACCAAACGAATAGACTACGAACTCATCATACACTACGAACTAAGCGGAAGTGGAGGAAGCTTCGTTTACACCCCTGATTATGAGGAATATAGTAATGTTGATTATTATTTCTGGTATAAGCCATCTACTGGTGAAAAGGCAAAATGGACAGGAGAAGTTGCAGGAACAGAGATAGGACACATGACAATAACCGAAACTAGGAATGTTAAACGTGTTGAAGTTTATGGTGGAGGGGATGGTGTTGGTGATAACTATTACATTGAATGTAATGGTGATAGGCGGTACTGGCATTATGGAGAACAGTCTGATACAAATTTCCCACAACTCGAGAAGTTCACATGGGATTTAGACACCCCTACCAACACGATTGTCCTTAATACTGACGAACACTGGGAAGACATGTTAGGGGGGATGAATTATGGATGTTATTTGGCATGGGTTCGTCTTATATTTGAATAACAATCATGCATGATTATTAAATGGAGGATTATGATAATATGGGAAGTTTCAGCGACTACGCAGAATTAAAGATATTAGAACACGCAGTTGGTAAAACTAGTTGGACAATGCCCACGGTTTACCTTGCATTACTCACGGACACCCCTACGGATGCCAGTACAGGTAGTACAATAGTGGAACCCACTACGGGTGGTTATGCTCGTATTGCTACGAGTGGTAAGTGGGCTACGGCCAGTGCTGGGAGTATTAGTAATAGTTCAGTTATTACAAGTGCCACGGCTACTGGTGATTGGGGTACTATTACGCATGTGGCATTGGTTGATAATAGTAGTGGGGGTAATGTGATTGCCCAGGGGGCCTTGAACACTGCACAAGAGGTGTTGAATGGTGGTAGTGCCTCGTTTGCTGTGGGTGCTTTGACCCTTACATTAGATTAAAGGATTAACTGATTTTAGAAGGGTTATTATGGTCGATATTGAAGCAACAATAGACACTAATGGTGGAATAATATACGCCAACATGGCCGTGCACAGTGCCATGACCACCACCATTACAGGTAGTTCTGGTTTTATTAGCACAGCCATAGAAGCATTAATCCCCACTACCTCCGCCTTCACGGCGGGAATGACAGTTTATCCTATCTTTGAAATAAGAAACGTAGATGATGCCCTTGTGGATACGGTGGATTACGAGTCGATCTATGCGGGACACCAAACAGCCACACAACATTTAAAGTTCATCAACCACACCGCCAGCCAATTAGATGTTACATTAACCCCTAAGGCCAGTTTAACACCACTCGGTACTGCTATTGACACTTACCAATCCCAATACCTTAGCCTTGACGATGAGACTTATAGTAATGTTCTATTACTCGAAATACCCGCCTATGATAGTCTTGATTGTTATTTGAAATACCAACCATCGAGTAAAGCAAAAGTGGGAGAGAAGGCATGGGAAGTCAGTCAAAGAGACGAATCATTAGCCGGGGCTGATTTATTACCTTCATGGTTCTATGCTCTTAACATCAATATCGTGGGTAATGCTACGGAAACAACGAATGCCCGGGTCCTTGTAACAATTGATTACGAAGCGGGACAGATGCAAACAGACTTCCGAGACCTCCGATTCATGTTAGCAGACGGTACGGAACTGGAATACGAGGAAGCCTATTTGATTGATGGGGTGGAATGCACCTTCATAATCACTATACCCACCCTTCCGGCCAGTCCGGGTAGTGTGGATGTCTATGCGTACAGTGGAAACGGACTAGCAACATCAGAAGCCACAGATGCAAGTGTAGAAGAATATAACTGGTATGACAATACATTACCCCCTTGGACACAAGAATTAGGGTCACGATCAGCAATAGAAACCAGTACAATGTTCCATGACCCCGCAACATATTATTACCACTTAGATGCGTGGTATGCTTCATATCAAGGAGTAGTAAGCATTCCATCCACTACAACTCACGGAGTATGGCAATTCAGCTTCAAATGGAGAGCATTAAGCCAGAGCGTCCAATATGTGGCATTTATCCGTAATGGGGCAAATGCATTTAGTTCTCCTCGTTATGAAATAGCATGGGATAACAACGCTAGTTTTGGGAATGGAATAATAAGTTTAAAATACAATGGAACAACTTTAAACAGCGTACAAATTGATGTAGACACAAATATACACACAATAACAGTAATACGAGATAGTGCAAATAAATTTTCGGTTTATCTTGATGATACATTCCTTTTTGAACAAACAAACAGTTCATTATCCACTTCTACTAATTTATCTCTCAGATACCATGCTGTTGCTTCTAATCCAGAGAACCAGCAAATCATATACTACGATTACGTGAACATCACCCCCGCAGATGTAACCGGAACCATCACCATTGGAACATGGACATTCTACGCAGTACTAAACTGCAACGCTGGAATACTCTACAAATCACAAGACCTACCAGAACTAGAAGCAGAAATAAGCTACGGATGCAGAATAGGAGGCGACTACTATGAGTGAAACCACAGATGTGATGAAAGAATTTGAAATATCCACCCGCATAAACGAGGGACTAACAAGCTTCAACATCACATTCAACACACCACTAGCACCATCCAAATATGTGACGGGTAGTACTTTCGAGTTCGTCCTAAACGACAGCACACTACGTGATGAATACGTTGCGATCACCGGAGTAGTGGAAAGTGTTGAACGCAAAAACAAGGACAATAACAGGATATATGGAATAACCGGACGGGACAAAGGCCGACTACTCGTTAAAAACCCTTTCACCCTCGACAGCAACACCGAAACACCAACCACCTACACAGTACTGGAACTCTTAGATTTAATCCTCATGGGCACCGGAATCACCATAGGCAGGGGGCAAACCACCTTACAAAAGAATATAACCCTCACAACTGATGGAGAACAACCTAACCGGTTCTGTGGAAGTTGGAGTACTAAACAGGAAGCCATAAACCAGTTATTTGCCCAGTACATCCGTTTCAGTGGGGCAAAGAAGTTCCGCTGGTGGATAGACTACAGTGGCTATTTCCGGTGGTTTGAGGTCAACACTGACCGGGGGAGTAAAACCTATTTCTTCGATGATGACGAACGGATAATTGATTTCACAGTAAAAGAAGACGCAACTAGTATAATAAACGATTTAACTGGTTTTTATGGTGATGAAGAAGACCAGCAAAGCGTGCACATACAAAACACGGCCAGCATCGCCAAGTACGGGTTATGTGTCGGGGAACCCATCACCGAGACCAATATGACTTTGGATGAAATCACTAGCAAAGTGCAAAGGGAGATTGACCAGAAAAGCATTCCCATCTACACTGCAACCCTTGAATTATCTGATTTTTACTCGATTGATGTGGGGGCACAGATAATGTTCCCTAACGATCCATACTACTCCACCACCATCTTCACCGTGAGTGATTGGAAAATGAGTAAGTCCCCTAACAGTTCACGTAAAACAAGCCTCAACCTCACGAGTGATGAAAGCGTGATCAGTATCGCCAACGAGTTCGAGGTGATACAGGCCACGGCTAAAAAGGAAGTACAGGAAAACAAGGCCGTTGTGGGTGTGGTGACAGAGATACCCGGGGATGGTAGTAGTAGTGACCGGTGCAGTGTGTGGATCCCCGCTGGCAGTAGCCTCGGATACGGGGGGGGTGGTGGTAGTGGTAGTGTGGTGAGTGCTCGGAACGTTGGTGGCGGATTCGTATTAAGCTCATAAAAAAATTAGGGGGAGTGATATGGTGACAGATGGAGAATATGATGATGAACAATTATTCACCACTAACCCCGATGTAATCCCGGGCACACGTGGGATACTCTTCAAAACTGGGAACGCTGACTGGCAACTACTCGGGAAAGGAAACAAAATCCGAGTAGGCGACAAAATAGTATTAAACCACACACGAGACGGGGACCTTGTAACACATGGCAAAACCCAGATTAAAATAGGAGACAAGGTAATCCTAGTTCCCGGCCAAGATGGGGATATTTATGCACTTAAACAGGGTATGGGGAACCCGTGGCAGGAATGCCCCCTAATACAACAAGGAACACATGATTACAGTCAACAGCACGACCCTGCAGATGACACTTACCAATACCATGCTTATAGTATCCACCTTTCTGAACCAATTGGGTGGGGGGATTATGTTAATGCCCGTTTTGACTTTGAACTAGGATCAGAACAATTAGGCGGGGTACAACCATGGTACCCTTATGGTGGTGCTTGGATTGGTCTTGGAGCAAGTAATACTGGAGGGGTAGTTGGCGAGGGGGATTGGTGGTGGCCTGGAGGTAACCCTTATCCCACGATCCGTGGACAACCTAATGTGGTCCTAGGCCCAAATGGAAACGCTACCTTAGTTGGTGTTTTGAAGAATGGAGGTAGTACATGGGTGATTGAAGACTTCATAGGCCACCTCTACCCCTATGGCCTTATATCATGGGATATTGAGTATGTTCATATTCATATCAGCCAACAGTCCACACTCTTCTTTTACAATTACACGGATACACGGATGCCGTATAGTCATTTCTGCAAAGGCACAGTGCGTGTTGGTTGGGATGAGCCTTTAAATGAATTTTATTAACTAATATACTTTTTTCTTCAAGAAATAGAGAGAGATGAAAAATATGACAGATATAAGAGCATTCGACGTAGAAGACGGCAAACCCAAAAGAGTAAGCCTAGTAAACTTTGAATTAGAAGACGGAACACACGTAAAAGCATTACCAGTAGTTATGGCTAATGTTGATGGTTTGGTGCCGGGGATGGAGGGTTACACCGGACCAATAGTGCAAGCGACAAGCTCAAGTAAATTAATTTCACCCACCATAACAGTAGATACCAGTGCTTATACAATAGGGGATTGTATAGGGGGTAAACTAACATTAACAGATGCTGTAAGAGTATCAGGGGGAAGTGGAGTTCTGCAAACCATTACTATAGTTGATTCTTCCAACATTAAACCTGCATTAGAGATAATCATCTTCAACAGCAACCCAACGGCTGCAACACTAACTGATGGTTCGGCAATAGCATTCAGCACCGATGTATCAAAAGTAATTCAAAGAATCCCAGTCTATGCTAGTGATTACACCACTGTTGGAGGTGTAGCCATAGCAACAATAACTCCTGGAATGATTGTTCAAGCTGTTGGGAGTGCTAATCTTTACGCTGCTTTGAATGCCGTGGCCGCTCATGACTTTCTAGCCACTGGAGATTTACAGGTTAAGTTTGGATTCTTACAGGACTAATATGGGTGTGATTGTGTTATGAAACCATCACAACGGAAGCTAATCTTACAACAACAAAGTGAAGCCTTACAACCCCCTAGTGGGTTCACCTTACCCGTTCCTTTTCAGATACGCAGACAGGGAAACCGTTACACTCATAACTTCGATGTAGCTGATTACAAACCAACCGGACAAAACTATTACGTAGATGTAGAAAACGGATCAGACGATAACGATGGTTTAACTATTGAAACAGCGTTTAAAACAATCACAAAGGCAATAACAGCACATGGAAGTAAAACGGATGTTGCCAGTGTTTCAAGTGCCGTGATTTCCCCTTCAACAGATTGGGCTTCAAGTGGAACCCATAGTTTCAAAGTAAGAACTCCCGGAGTAGGGATTGATGAAGGAATAAAACGAGCAGTAAACCTTCCCGTTACAACTGGGAATGATTATACTACAACAGCAAAAGTTATGGCACCGATTGGGGCAAAACTAAAAATAGTGTTCGGTACAAGTGCCACGGTAACAATCACAGAACAACCCCAAACATTATCACTCACATACACTGCGACCTCGTCCCCTTACGCTGTTGGGGTTAGGACGGCTACGGATGCACAAGCAATCTCATTTTATGTTGATGATTGGGAAGTTGTTGACAATGCTAACCCCACCGTGAACCTTTTAACCCCTTATATGAACTCTGCTGAACCGTGTATAATAAACCTTGCAGATGGTTTTTATAATAAAACTAATGGGTTTAACAATTCAAACATAACCTGTCCCACCGCAATACTTTCTATGAGTGGGAATCCAACCATATCAGCAGAGAACGACCAATCATGGAGCTTAACCGAGGGTAAAACAAACACATACCAATCCACAGAGGAAACAACAGTTCTGAGAGTCTTTGATAGTTCAATACTCGACACCAACGGAGACTATACTGAGTACACATTAAAAACAAGTGTGGATGAAGTGGAAGCCACGGCAGGGTCATGGTACCAAACCGGAGGAATCATATACGTTCACACCACAGACAACAGAACCCCTGATTTAGACATACACCCATACATCGCAGTTAAACAAGTTTACGCTGCTAATGTTGATTTATACCTCGAAGGGTTAAAAATTTATGGGGGTAGTGGGGGCAGTGCTCTTGGAGTAATAAGCCATATAAGCAACGTAACCCCATCAAAATTGTATATTAAAGACTGTGAGATAAAATACAGTGTTAATGATAACAAAGGATTGTATGTTGCCCTGTCAAATGCTTACCTCCAAAATATTCTATCATCAAAAAACCAGAGTGATGCGTTTAATTATCATTTTGGAGCAACTGCTTTTGAAGTGGACTGTGTTGGACGATGCAGTGGTTATACTGGTAAGGCAACAGAAAATGGAAGCACTACCCATGAAGCTGGGAAAATATTACGCCTTAATGGTTTATATTATGACAATTACGGGCCGAACATTGCTGATGTTAATGCAAACACTCAGAGTTGGAGTATTAATTGTTTAAGTCGTGATAGTAAAGCTGCGGACACTGGTGGGGTTGATTTTTATATCGCAACTGGGAATATGTGGCTTGAGAATTGTAACAATCAGAACAGTTTATCTGTGTATGGTTTAACATCTGCCAGTGGGGTTCTAGCTTTACGCCGTAACCGTGTGGCTGGTGCTGTTAGTGGTAGTTATTTGAATTATTAGGAGGACAATTTTTATGTCGGAATTTAACGCTGAGTGGCCTACTAAAACAATCTCAGAAGTCGGGAAGGCATCTGTGGATGTAAGGAACTTCATACAAAAGAGGAGGTAAATAGATGGCAGAGTACAACGCACCTTTCAACGAATACCAAGACGCTATCGAGAGAGTATTAAGGTATTGGCATACGCACAATAAAACATTACCTGATTATGTAACTATAAATGGGTTAAAGTTTTATATAACCGATTATCTTGACGCAGTGAACAGAGTACAACAGTATATTGACAAAAACAAGAAAACACCCCCTATGGTATGGTTCCGAAACACAACCACACCAACACCCCCCGCACCTGTCACCGATTGGGTTTTAACCGGCTACTTCCAACAAGATTACCAAAACACCAGTTATACCTGCGGCCCCTCAAGTGCACAGATGGTATTCAGCGCCCTTGGATTACCATTCAACGAATCACAAATCGCATCACTGGCAGGTACAACCACAGCCGGAACCAGTCATCAACAATTATACACGGCGATGAGGAAACTCTACCCTTCACTAGATATTGCAGAATACTATCTCAGTGACATAGGGTTTGATGGAATCGTAGGTAAACTGAAAAATAATTGTGAAATAATCCTCCACATACGAACCGGACCATTACGAACTGATGCTGATGGGAATGGTGTTTGGCAGAATGATTATGGTCATTATATTTTCTTAGAGGGTGTTAACCCAGTGACCAACCGTGTGCGGGTCTTCGACCCAACCAAAGGCAACAAAGAATTCACATACGGCCAAATGACCAACGCTATAAATGCAGTAAGTAATCAAAAATCAGTTATGGTGTTTTACAAGCCATGAACAGTTAAAAACAAAATAAGCAAAGTATTGGGAGAGAATGTGCCTTTTGGGCTATTTCTCTCCCACTTTTTTAATCCTTAATTTCTAATAAAGAACTGCAATACTTACAATGCCAATACAATGTTCCATTAAGCCACTCTATAATCATAACATCATCACAATAAGGACATAATCGTCTATCTTCTTTATCCATTGTTTTATCCCCCACTCAATCCCCTTTTTCAGTATATGGTTTTAGTTCACATTTTTCATACAATTCATAAATAACATCCTTAACTTCCTCATTAAATTTGTCAATGTCAATGAATTGGAAGTTAATTGTTGTTTCATAAATCTTTTGGAATAGTGTATCTAATTCAGCCTGTTGGTATGCGGCCTCTAACATTACTTCATTCATCCAGTGTCACCCCCACTTTCCTTTTCTAATCGTCTTTTAAGGGTTTCGTTTTCATCTATAATCTGATTAATTATTGAATCGAATGTATCTCCATACTTCATTATTTGTTTAAGGCGTTTGTGGGTGCTCCTCCGAACACCCACCTTCACATCAGCCCACTCCTTTTCACCAGTTTTCAACTATTTCCCCTCATCAATTGCTTTTTCAAATTCACTTATGTCAATATTATCAAAAGCGTTCGTTATAGCGTTGTATACTATTTCTGTTCCTTTTGAAGTATGTTTTATGATTTCTAAAATATCATTTGTTTTAAAATTGGTATGTATTTCATATTCGTTGCCTTTTTCATCAACAGCGTAGTGTATTAAAGTTTTTTCTTCAGCTACTTCAAGTTTCATTTTTTCACCAACTTTTTTTAGTATTTCTAAACTTTCTCTACTATTACATTGTAGTTCATCACTTATATAGTTTTGGGTCGGACTTCGTAATAGACTGATTAAACGAAGTTGGGATTATGTTAAAACCAGTAATGACAAAGTATAAGTATTATGAAGACAATAAATATTACTGGTGATAAAAAATGTTTAAAGTAGAAGAACTCAAAGAAGGAAAAAATGTAGATGAATTTATAAAACAAAATAAATTAGAACGCAATCAAGAAGCGATTAATGAAACATACAAAGAAGAATATAGAGATATAAGTCTAAACACAATCGTTAAGGATTTTGCTAAACGATTAATATTTTCATTTGAGAAATCAGAAGGATGTAGGGGCATAAGTGCCAGTTTTAACATTAGTTATTTAAGCGACTTTTTTAAAGAAATGGGCCGTGATGATTTAGTTAAAATAATCAAAGATGATTCATTATATGATCCATATGGTGCTCCAGCAATAATTGAAGTATGTGATAAATTAAATATTGAAGTATCAACTTCTTTTAAAGAATTTGCAGGAATAAGTTATGATGAACATAGAGCATTAGGACACTGTTAATATGGATAAAACAACTTTACCATCTGAATTAAAAAGCCGGATCTATGACCTTGAAACTAAGACCGTTACCAGTGCAGGGAATAGTGGGGCGGTGTATCTTCCTAAAGCGTGGATTGGTTGTAAGGTGCAGGTTTTGTTAATTGAACCGTTAGATAATGAAGGGGATTGAAACCATTAAAGGAGGAATAAAAAATGCGTGATAAATTAATAAATACAGAAAAAATAATGTTTTATGATAGAGAAGGCATACCTGGAATACCTCAAGAAGATTTAATAATCCCAATACCTTCAATCACAGTAATATACAGTTTATCCTTCGATGAACTATCCACAATCATAACCAAAGAAGTTAAACTCTACGATGGCCTGGAACTGACAAGAATACCTCATAAAAATGATACTATAACATTTGGGGATGAATTAGATTGTGATTGTGGTTTTATAGTTGAAAGTGTGTCCCGGTCGCAGGATAAGAATGAAATATTTGTTGTGGGTAAGCATTGGGGTCATGATTGTGGTTTGGTTTGTGATAGGATGGTTAATGAGCATGGATTTGAGTAATTGGGGGATAAAAAAAAGGGGGACATAAAAAAATGAATGAAGTAATGCTAGAATCTGCATACAAACAAGCAGAAATAGATGGAATCATTGAAGTAATTAAGAAACAAGCACAATATTCCCAATTTATTGACTGTAAAAAGTTCATGAGTGATATTAAGGAAGAAGTGTATCGTTTATATGCTAAACACGAATTTGGATTAGATTAAAAGGTAGACAGTGGGGGATTTATGGAGGGAAAAAATGAAACCAAATATAATAGGAAATAAAGTAGCATTAATAAAAATAGCTTTAAATGGAATAAAAGCTATTAAAATGTTATATCCTGATGATTATCATATTTTAGATGATTTAAAAATAAATCTTGAAATAGATTATAAAAACAACAGGGAAGAACTTAAATTGTTTAATCTTGGTTTAAAAGAACGAAGACAATTAGAAAAAATTGGAAATTTAGAAGGGTTTGAAGAAGTACAAACAACTCTGCCAGGATTTTTCAAATAATCAAAATCATACTTTTATCCTACTTTTTTAAACCATTATACTAAATCCACAAGGTAGAAATAACACCACTTACATCCCCGAACAAAAAAGGCCACGGATTCCATCAATAACCGAACCTG